>OBJS01000092.1_pt1 | contig 39606 bp, 33 predicted proteins | sample 1519851 | NCBI WGS metagenome assembly OBJS01 (sample SAMN03019806, study PRJEB22545) | beach sand metagenome | biome: beach; feature: sea beach; material: beach sand | place: USA: Municipal Pensacola Beach, FL | collected 2010-10-20 | depth 25-47 cm m
CGCTCCCGGCTTATTAGCCAAGCCGGGAGCGGATTGAAACGCAGACAGCGCAGCGCAAAACTCCGACTGGTATCCGTATCTCCCGGCTAATAAGCCGGGAGCGGATTGAAACTCTGGGGCTGGCAATCCCGCATCTACGCCCTGCCGAGTATCTCCCGGCTAATAAGCCGGGAGCGGATTGAAACGGAGTATCGCGCGGCGAACTCGGCGAGGGCACTCGTATCTCCCGGCTAATAAGCCGGGAGCGGATTGAAACGCCATACTCGCCACAATGGAAGTATTTGATCTTTGTATCTCCCGGCTAATAAGCCGGGAGCGGATTGAAACTGGGGCGGACGTACCGCAACAACAGTCCGGCAGAGTGTATCTCCCGGCTAAAAAGCCGGGAGCGGATTGAAACCCTGTACGAGCGCGATGTACCGGCCAACCGAATCGTATCTCCCGGCTAAAAAGCCGGGAGCGGATTGAAACCGTGACGAAAGACGCATTTACAGCGAGCCATCCGAGCGTATCTCCCGGCTAAAAAGCCGGGAGCGGTTTTGAAGCTGCTATTGGACTGCCTGTAGCGCTTGACCGGCGGCGGTTTCTTTTTTTCGCGAAGCTCCGGTTCATTCGCCCGGATGTTGCTGCGCCAGGAAGAGCGCCAGACGGGTCATCCTTTCCAGCGCATTGACCGATAGCGTGGCCCCGGAAATGCCGTTGATAGAGCGATCAAGGCGCTGGTTATCGTTCAGGCTGGCGCCTTCGAACTGGCGCGTGAACGCCGGATAGCGTACCTCACCGCCGCGGCTCTCCCGATAGATCAGAATGCGGACCCTTTCGATCCGGCCGTCCTGAATCAGAATACCTGTCGTGATTGGCTGCTCCTTGCCGATTTCCTCGAGAATGAACGCCACACGCCCGGTGGTCCGCCAGTAGGTAATTCGCGGTGGTGGGCGATGCCCCAGGATCGCCGTCGCGCCCTCGCCCAAAGGCCCGGTGAGCCAGAGTGTCTGCGCCGGTGGTGGGTTGCCGTCAAAGCTGTCGGCGATGAAGTCCTCGGGTGCCTGGTACACGCGGGTTGCCCCGCACAAGGCCGCGATCAGAACGACCGCGTATCCGGCGCGCACGACGCGCCGGATACGGGTCTTCCAGCGCGCCGGGGCGCTTCTGTCGTGATGCTCAGAATTGATAGCCGATGCCCAGATTGAAGCCATCGAAGCCACCGCGCCCATCGGGGCCGTTCTGCCACTGATAGTCGGCCTTCAGCACCACTTGCGGAATGGGCCAGAAGTTCACGCCGATGTCGGTCTGGTCGAAGGTGTTGTCGCCCGCTGCGCCCGCTTCGGTCTCCCATTCGCTGTAGCGCGCAAAGACGCCCCACTGCGGCGCAATGCGCCAAGAGGGCTCGACATACCAGCCATACTGCTCATCCCGGCCAACCGCTTCGGCCTCGGCGCTGTCCAGGTCCCATCGTGCGTAGAGGGCGCGCAGGCCCAGCGGACCCCGCTCCAAGGCGACATGGGTTTCCACCAGCACAGCAGGGGTTTCAGGTCCTTCACCCTGGGTGATGTCGCGTTGGTACTGCGACGAAATTCCCCAGGAAACACCCGGTACCCCGGCCCAGCGCAACCGCCCGGTCACGGCCGGATCGCTTGCATCGGCTTCGGAGACTTTCTGGCGTCCGCCGCGGATGCTGAAATCATCGCTGTTCAGCCCCGAATGCAGGGCCAGATCGTATCCCCAGCCGGTTCCGAAGTTGCCGGAGAGGGCAGCGCCGCCTTCCCACCAGGTGGTCGGGATGATCACGCGCTCGATGGGATTGCGTTCGACGCCGTAGAAGGTCGGGGGTTCGTGGGTTTCATTGAGCATCCCCACCGGGACCAGAAACAGGCCGCCCTTGGCCTGCGTGTTGTCGTTCAGGTCAAACTCGATGTACGCCTGTTCCAGCTCGATTTCGCCGTTCTGATCGTCGCCGGCAATGGCGTGTTCCAGCTCGACTTCCGAGCGAAAGCGGATGCGGTCGGTGAAGTCGTAGCCGAGGAACATCACGAAGCGATGAAAATCGATCTCGTCTTTGGTGGCGCCGGTTTCATCGTTTTCCAGATTGTTGTAGTGCAGCTCGCCGTAACCGCCCAAATGGAAGCCATCGAGCGGAGATGTGGCGTTCCCCGGCGCTTCGGCGGCATCGGCCAGCGCGTCGAGCCGGCGTTCGGTTTCCTCGAGCCGCTGGCGCAGATTGTCGATCTCTTCCTGAGGCGTCGGGGCTGCGAATGCGGTTCCCAGTCCTGCCAGGCTTAGTCCACCGAGTTGTAACGCGGTCTTGATCAGTTGCGCTGATGTGGAATTTTTCATTATGGCTATTCCATCTGTCCTGAGTAGAGGAGCGTGCGAATTTACCAAAACGCTTGGATAATGAGAAGTATTATTGCTATTTGTCGCTTTCCGTATCCTCGCCGGTCCGCCCGCGGCGGTTCGACGGTGCTTGCCGGTCAAGGCAGCGTTGGCGGTGCAGGTGACCGGCCTGAAGGATCGGCATGAAAGAGCGCCGAGCCGGGATCGAGCGGTCGAATGGATCGGCTTGGGTCGCGTCGCGGCATCCAAATCTGGCGCGGGCGCGCGCATTCCCTTAAAATTTAAGCCTTTGAGCGCTCTTGGCGATCACTCTAGCGGTTTGTACCCATGCATTACCCCGAATCCTTCGATGTCATCGTGATCGGCGGCGGCCATGCCGGCACCGAGGCGGCGCTGGCGAGCGCGCGGCAGGGGTGCCGCACGCTGCTGCTGACCCACAATCTGGAAACCCTGGGGCAGATGAGCTGCAACCCGGCGATCGGCGGCATCGGCAAGGGGCACCTGGTGCGGGAGGTCGATGCGCTGGGCGGCTTGATGGCGCAGGCGGCGGACCATGCGGGGATCCAGTTCCGCACGCTCAATGCGCGCAAGGGGCCGGCGGTTCGGGCGACCCGTACCCAGGCGGACCGGGCGCTTTATCGTGCGTTTGTGCGTCAGGCACTGGAGCGGCAGCCTAATCTGACACTGTTTCAGCAGGCCGTGGATGATCTTGTCGTCGAGCAAGGACGGATCGGTGGCGCCATCACCCAGATGGGGCTGCGTTTCCGGGCGCGAACGGTGGTCCTGACGGCGGGAACCTTCCTGGCCGGTCGGATCCACATCGGCCTTGCGCAGCACGAAGGCGGCCGTGCCGGCGACCCCCCCGCCCAGACACTGTCCGCCCGGCTGCGGGAGTTGTCTCCGCGCGTCGGCCGGCTCAAGACCGGAACGCCACCGCGCCTGGATGGCCGCACCATCGACTACGCGCGCCTGCAGCCGCAGCCGGGAGACGATCCGCGACCGGTCTTCTCGTTTCTTGGACGAGCGGAACAGCACCCGCCTCAGGTGCTCTGCCATATCACGCACACCAACGAGCGCACCCACGACATCATCCGCGCCGGGCTCGACCGCTCGCCGATGTATACCGGTGTCATCGAAGGCACCGGCCCGCGCTATTGCCCGTCGGTGGAGGACAAGATCACCCGCTTTGCCGACAAGACCGCCCATCAGGTCTTTCTGGAACCCGAAGGGCTGCATACCTCGGAGGTCTATCCGAACGGCATCTCCACCAGTCTGCCCTTCGACGTGCAGTACGCGCTGGTGCGCTCCATGGCCGGGCTGGAAAACGCGCATATCCTGCGGCCGGGCTATGCCATCGAATACGATTTCTTCGATCCGCGCGATCTGTGGCCGTCCCTGGAATCACGGTATCTGCCGGGTCTGTTCATGGCTGGGCAGATCAATGGCACCACGGGCTACGAGGAAGCCGCCGCCCAGGGTCTGATCGCTGGACTCAATGCCGCCCGGCAGGCGCGCGAGTTGCCGCCATGGACGCCGCGCCGGGATGAGGCCTATATCGGGGTGCTCATCGACGACCTCATCACCCGTGGCACGGCCGAGCCTTATCGTATGTTCACCAGTCGCGCCGAGTACCGGCTGCTGCTGCGCGAGGATAACGCCGATCTGCGACTCACGCCGATCGGGCGGGAACTGGGGCTGGTGGATGAGACGCGCTGGGCAGCGTTCGAGCGCAAGCAAACCGCAATCACCCACGAACAGGCGCGGCTCCGGCGAACCTTCCTGCGTCCAGGCGATGGCGCTGCAGCAGCGCTCGAAACGCTGCTGGGCGCGCCGCTCGAGCGCGAGCAGCGTGCGCTCGACCTGTTGCGCCGGCCCGAGGTGGATTACGGCGCGCTGGCCGCGATCATTGGTGATCCGGTTGCGGATCCGGCCGTGGCCGAGCAGATTGAAGTACAGGCCAAGTACGCCGGTTACATCGAGCGCCAGCAGCGCGATATCGAGCGCCAGCGCGTCCATGAGGAAACCCCCTTGCCGGTCGCCTTCGACTACGGGCAGGTCGCCGGCCTGTCCCATGAGGTGCGCCAGAAGCTGGACGCCGGCCGTCCGACCACGCTGGGTCAGGCGGCACGCCTGCCGGGCATCACGCCGGCGGCGATTTCCCTCCTGCTCATCCACCTGAAGCGTCGTGCCGCATGAAGTCACTGATTGTCCAGGCCATTTTGAGATCCGCCATCCTGATTACCGTTTTGGCCGCACTTGCCGGCTGTTCGGACGGCACCGACCGCGACCCGCGCCAGGGTCCGGCGATCGAGGCGGGGCAGTCGATGCTGCGCAAGGCCAACGGCGCCGAGCCGCAGACGCTCGATCCGCATCGCGCCGAGGATGTCTCGTCGTCCAACATCCTGCGCGACCTTTACGAAGGTCTGGTGCTGACCGGCGCCGAGGGGCCGCGGCCCGGCGTGGCCGAGTCCTGGGAAATCAGCGCGGACGGGCTGCGCTATGTGTTCCATCTGCGGCCGGCTGCGCGCTGGTCCAACGGCGATCCGGTGGTGGCCGAGGATTTCGTCGCCGGGCTGCGCCGCACGGTCGATCCGGCGACCGGCTCGAACTACGGCTTGATCCTGGCGCCCATCGCCCAGGCCGAGGCCATTCTGGCCGGGCAGGCCAAAGCCGAGACCCTGGGCGTACAAGCCCTGGATGACCACACGCTGGAGATCCGGCTGAAGGCACCGACGCCCTATTTTCTGAGTCTGCTCACCCATTCGACCACCTATCCCATCCATCGCGCTTCATTGGCGGAATTTGGCGATCGCTTCACCCGACCGGGCAATCTGGTGAGCAACGGGGCCTATCAGCTCACCGAGGCCGTGGTCCAATCCCATGTCATGCTGAGTCGCAATCCACACTACTGGGACGATGCCCAGACCCGCATCGACAAGGTGCGCTATTCGGCCATCGAGGAAGCCTCGAGCGAATTCAAGCGCTACCGCGCCGGGGAAGTGGACTGGGGCGGCGTGCCCACGGCGGATTTCGCCTGGGCGCGCGAGAACCTTGGCGATGAACTGCACATTCAGCCGTACCTGGGCGTGTACTACTTTGGCCTGAACCTCACGCGCCCGCCGTTCCAGGATGCGCCGGCGTTGAGACAGGCCCTGACCCTGGCGGTCGATCGCGAAATCCTGACCGAAAAGATCACCGGCGGCGGTGAGATTCCCGCTTATGGCTGGGTGCCCCCTGGCCTGCCCGGTTACCAGCAGGCCACGCCGGATTACGCTCACTGGACGCGGGAAGCCCGCTTCGCCGAGGCGCGGCGGCTGTATGCCGAAGCGGGCTATTCGGCCGAACGGCCGCTGAAAGTCGAGATCCGCTACAACACGCAGGAAGACAACCGCAAGATCGCGGTGGCCGTTGCCCAGATGTGGAAGCAGGTGCTGGGGGTGGAAGCCACGCTGTTCAACGAGGAATGGAAGGTCTTTTTGCAGAACCGCAAGCAGAAGCAGGTCACGCAGGTGTTTCGCAGCGGCTGGATCGGGGACTATGCCGATCCCTATACCTTCCTGGAGCTGCTGCACTCCCAGCATGGCATCAATGATTCGGGATACGCCAATCCGGCCTATGACGCCTTGCTCGCCCGCATCAGCGCCCTGCCTGGCGGTTCCGAGCGCAATGACCTGATGCGCCAGGCCGAGGCCATGATGCTCGCCGACGATCCGGTGATTCCACTGTTCTTCTATGTCAGCAAGACCCTGATCAAGCCTTGGGTGAAGGGCTACCGGCCCAACATCATGAACCAGCACTACACCAAGGATTTGTGGATCGAGCCGCTCGGCGGCTGAGCTCGCCGTGCGGGAGTGCCGTTCCCGAATCGGGGCATCATCGCAGAACGGATGTTTGTCGGGGCGGTTGCGATGGATGAGTCCACCGAGCCAGCCGTCGGCTGGTGGCACTTCCTCCACGGAGCGGACATTTTGGTGTGAGCGGCTCCGGTCCCAGCTTCTGGGGCAAGCCTTCGAGCAGGCGGCGCTGATCGCCGTCATGACCCAACCGGGACGGGTGCGGCCGGTTCAGGCTGTTCCTATCGCGTGTACGCGCCCGATCCCGAAACCCTGCTGGTGGACTAGCTCAATGCCGTGGTCTACGAGATCGCCACCCGCAGCATGCTGTTTGGCCGCTTCGAGGTGGTGATCGAGGGCTCGTATCTGGCCGCCACGGCCTATGGCGAGCCGCTCGACCCGACACACCATCATCCCGCCGTGGCGGTCAAGGGTGCCATCTATACTGCGCTGCGGGGGTGGCTCGGGAATTGCGGCCTGCGCCCTGGATGTCTGAGGAGGTTCGCCATGGATCTGGGCGCGCTCGAACGACAGGGTGATTTCACTTGGCATCTGCCGTGGCGGGATGCGATGCGGGTGCCCGGCGTGAGAATTAAGGGGATGCCAGATCTTTTGGGCGGAATGGAATGGACAGCAAAGTCGCCGAGCCGTCGCGCAACGTGGTTGTCTGCCCGGAATCGTCGAAGCGGCCTATGCGCTGCCCGATGCCCACTGGGGTTATGGCTTTCCGATTGGTGGGGGTGCGGCCTTCGGTCCGGCCGAGGGCGGCGTGATCTCCGCCGGTGGAGTGGGTTGCGATATTGTCTGTGGGGTACGCCTGCTGCGCACCGGTCTCATACGTGCCGAGCTGGAGCCGGTCGTCCGCACTGCGCGGGCCGATGCGCGGTTTGCAACCATCCCGGTGGGGCTCGGCCGTGGTGGGGCGCTGCTCTGGATGCCATGCTGGCGGCGGCGCATGAGCCAGCATGAGGCGGTGCGCCGCTGGCAGGAGCGGGCCGTGGTCGACGATTTGGCCGACCGCGGCGTTCTGATTCACAGTCCGTCACTGCGCGGTATGGCCGAAGAAGCGCCCGGTTTGATCCGCAACGTCGCTCGTCTTTTGCCGCGGATCTGCATCCAGGGGTGGGAGTGTCCGGGGAGATTCCGGTGAGATCATCCGAGGCGGACGGGGGCGTCCGGCGCATTCTGCACGTCGACATGGACGCGTTCTTCGCCGCGGTCGAGGTGCTTCGCCATCCCGCGCTTGCCGGCAAGCCGCTGGTCATCGGTGGGCGCGGTGATCCGTTTGCGCGCGGGGTGGTGTCGACAGCGTCCTATGAGGCGCGCCGGTTCGGTGTCCATTCGGCGATGCCGCTGCGTATGGCGCACGAACGGTGCCCGCAGGCCGTTTTCCTGCCCGTGGACTACCGCGAGTACGCCCGCGTTTCGGCGCGGATCAAAGCGATCCTCCGGCAGTTTTCACCGCAGTTGGAGGATGTGGGTATCGATGAGGCCTACCTCGACGTGTCGCAGCTGACGGATCCGTCATCGCGCCTCGCCCGGGCGATCAAGCAGCGCATCTTGACCGAAATCGGCCTCACCTGTTCGATCGGAATCGCGCCCAACAAGCTGTTGGCCAAGATCGCTTCGGATCTGGAGAAACCCGATGGCGTGACGGTATTGACCGAGGTCGATGTCGCCACCCGGATCTGGCCATTGCCGGTGCGCAAGCTGCAGGGCGTGGGGCCCGTTACCGAACGACGCCTCGAGGCGATCGATATCCACACCATCGGCGAGCTGGCGGCCACCCCTCAAGCGCGTCTGGCGGCCCTGTTCGGCCCGGCCCACGGCCGCTTCCTGTGGCGATCTGCGCAAGGCGAGGACGATCGCACGGTCGTGACCCATCGCGAACCCAAGTCACACAGCCGGGAAGTCACGTTTCAGGCTGATGTCGGGGACCGGCAGACCTTGTTGCGGGCCTTGGCGGGCCTGTCGGAACGGGTGGCCGAAGAGCTCCGTGCAGCGGGCCGGAGCGGGAGCACGGTGGGAATCAAGCTGCGTTTTGCCGATTTCGAGACCCGTACCCGAGTCCGGACACTGGCCGTGCCCACACACGCCGGCACGGCTATCTTCGCCGGGGCCCGCGCGTGCCTGGATCGCATTGACCTGGATCGCAAGGTGCGGTTGCTGGGCGTGCGGGTGGGCGAGCTGCGTATCGATCAAACCCGGGCCCTTGAGACGGCGGCTCATGTCGCCGAGGGACAGATGCTCACGCTCGACTTCGGTCATCCAGACGATCCGGCGGTTTAAGCCTGGCGCGGACGGCGCGGAATGTCCGGGGCCGCAATCTCGCGGGCCCGGTTCGAATCGGTCATGTGCAAGGGCTGGGCTGCATCGCTGACCTCCATGCGCGTACGCGATGGGTCTCAGCCGCCCTGACTCGAGCCGGCCCGGTGAACGCTGCTCGCCCATTGCTTCGACGAAACGGACCGCGTCGCCGATCGCCAGGCGAGCGAAGTCGCCTTCCACCAGCGCATGGTGATGGAAATTAGAGATCGCGACCGTCCGGGGGGTTGAATGCGGCCATGGTCACCGTTAGGGCTGATCTCGCGATGGCGGCGGCGCTCGGCGGCGTCGAAACTATTCCGAATCGCGACTTGCAGCTCTTCATGGGTGTGATACACGAGCCCGGATCCCGGCTGACCACCACTGCATGCCCGGGCAGCGTCGCATCGATTCGGACGTGATAGATTGTGCCCTGGTGGTGATGCCGGTGCGGCGCCTCGATCATTACGCGGCAGGCCATGCGGTCGGGCGCGAGCCGTTCGAGCTTCCGGACGCGCGGGCGGACCTGCTTCTCAATGGCCAGGCTGCCGTCCAGATTGCGGTCAGTTCCAGGGGGCTTGCAAGAGCGCCCTCCAAGCGATGGATTGCGGGTGCGGGGTCGCATCGCATGATTCCGGCAGGGACCGGCTCGCTTCGGTGACTGCGCGCCGGTGATGGCCGGTCGTCAACGGCTGGCGTGGGTGCCCTGACGCAGGCCAGCGCGACGTCGTTTCGGGGCGATTGCGGCCTGGATGACGCCGAACCCGGAGGCCGCCGGTTTGTTCGGACCCTTGCGGCAAGCAATCTTCCCGTGATAAAAAGGGCGTTTAGCGCGCAAGGCTGGCAGAGAATGCCGAATGGCCGGCGCGCTCCGCATCGACCCGATTGAGGATTGGATCCCATGTCCCGAGTTTGCCAGGTTACCGGGAAGCGCCCCATCACTGGAAACAACGTTTCCCATGCCAATAACAGGACCAAGCGCCGGTTTTTGCCCAACCTGCATGAGCAGCGCTTCTGGGTCGATTCCGAGCAGCGTTTTGTGCGTCTGCGCGTCTCCACCAAGGGCATCCGCATCATCGACAAGCTGGGAATCGATGCCGTTCTGGCGGATATCCGCAAGCGTGGCGAGAAAGTGTGAGGGGATGAGTCATGCGTGACAAGATCAAATTGGTTTCGACTGCCGGTACCGGTCATTTCTATACCACCACGAAGAACAAGCGCACCAAGCCGGAAAAGATGGAGATCAAGAAGTTCGATCCCGTCGTTCGGCAGCACGTGCTCTACAAGGAAGCCAAGATCAAGTGACCACCGGCGGCTTGGTGCGCTGAGCCGCAGTCGCTGAATTCCAAAAAGCCCGCTTCGAGCGGGCTTTTCCTATTCTGGAATCGGATCGATGCCCGAATTGCCCGAAGTGGAAACCACTCGCCGCGGCATTGCCGCGCAAGTGATCGGTTGCCGTATCGTCCAGGTCTTGGTGCGCCAGAGCGCGTTGCGCTGGCCTGTGCCGGATCTCCCCCTGCACCTGGCGGAGCAGCGCATCGAGGCGATCGGCCGACGGGGCAAATACCTGCTGTTCACGTTTGCCGATGGTACGATGCTGATCCACTTGGGCATGTCGGGCAGCTTGCGTCTGGTGCCCGTCGGCACGCCTGCGATGACGCACGATCATGTGGAGTGGCAATTGGACAATGGCTGGACACTCCGTTTCAACGACCCACGCCGCTTCGGCGCGGTGCTATGGACTGATGCGCCGGTCGAGGAGCACCCGCTGATCCGCCATCTGGGTCCGGAGCCCCTGTCCGCAGCGTTCAACGCCGATTATCTTCGGGCGGTGACTCGCGATCGCAGCGCCGCCATCAAAACGGTGCTGATGGATTCCCGTGTGGTCGTGGGGGTGGGCAACATCTATGCGAACGAAGCGCTGTTTCGTGCCGGCATTCATCCCGCCCGCGCGGCGCGGCGCATCGGATGGATACGCCAGCAGCATCTGGTCGGCTCGATTCGTCACGTCCTTGCGGAGGCGATCGCGGCGGGTGGGACCACACTCCGTGATTTCGTGGGTAGCGACGGTCGCCCGGGGTATTTTGCCCAGCAACTGAGTGTTTACGGCCGCGTTCAAGCGCCATGCCGCCAGTGCGCCACGCCGATCCGGCAGTTCCGTCAGGCACAGCGTTCCAGCTACTTCTGCCCCCGTTGTCAGCGATAAGCCGTGCCCGGTCAAGCGCATCGCCCGGGCGTTGATGACAAATCATTGATTAGCCGTGACAGTTGCGGTAGCATTTTGCCTCTTTTGTCGCCAGCTTGGCGATTCTCCTTGCCTCACCGGCACCGTCGGGAGGCTGTAATCCGTGAGGAGTGTTCATGCGTCACTACGAAATCGTGTTTTTGGTGCACCCCGACCAGAGCGATCAGGTTCCCGCCATGTGCGAGCGGTATCGCTCGGTGATCGAAGCCGATGGCGGCCATATCCATCGTCTGGAAGACTGGGGACGTCGCCAGCTGGCCTATCCCATCGAAAAAATCTACAAGGCCCATTACGTGCTGATGAACGTCGAGTGCAGCCAGAGCGCACTGGGCGAGATCAAGAGCGCATTCCGCTTCAACGACGCGGTGCTGCGCAACCTGATCATGAGCCGTCCCGGTCCGGATACCGCCCCTTCGCCGCTGCTCAAGTCTCGCGATGAAGAGCGCAGCGAGGAAGGTCGTTCCCGTTCGGCCCAGCGTGAAACCGCAGTGGCCGACGAGGACGACGAGGACGGGGATGCCGAGGACAGCAACGACTGAAATCGTGTGGGTTCTGCCCCGGCGCATTCGGCGCCCGGCCCATGAGTCGTGTTTAGGAGAGAATCATGTCGCGTAATTTTCGCCGCCGTAAGTATTGCAAGTTCACCGCCGAAGGCGTCACCGAGATCGACTACAAGGATCTGGCGACTCTCAAGGCCTACATTGCCGAGACCGGAAAGATCGTTCCGAGCCGCATCACGGGAACCAGCGCACGCTATCAGCGTCAGTTGGCCAAAGCCGTGAAGCGTGCGCGGTTCCTGGCCTTGTTGCCCTATACCGACCAGCACTGAGGCGATCCGCAGGGGACAGCATGCAGGCGCTCGCCCGCTATTCATTGTCCGGTCCCTGGCAGGCGGTCCTGGTGATCAGCTTGCTTGGGATCGGCGCTTGGATCTTGTTTCCCCTCATGTATCTCTCTGGAGCATTGCTCGCGCTGGTTGCGATGCAGATGGGGCCGGGAAAGGCGAGTCAGGTGCTGCTGGGTGGACTGGTGGCGCAAGGCATCGCCGGTACGGTACTGATGGCGTCGCCGAGTGTGGCATTGGCGCTGGCTGCGGTGATCTGGGTACCGATCGTTGCTCTCGGTGGGCAGGTCTGGAATCGGGCGAGTCTGCCCCCGGCACTGGCCACGGTGGCGCTCTTGGGGCTGGTTGCCGTGATGGGATTCTATCTGCTGCATGAGGATCCCGGCCTCTGGTGGCAGGAGCGTCTGGAGCACACCATGGCCGTACGAGCCCCTGACGGCTTGATGCCGGGTGGCGACGAGGATCTGGCCGCCCTGATCGGCAGAGTGGCCGCGTACCTGCCAGGCGCATTTGCCGGTGTGTGGGTAATGGGGCTGGCTGCCGGGTTGGTACTGGGGCGCTGGTTGCAATCGTGCCTGTATCGTCCTGGCGCCTTTGGCATTGAGTTCCAGGCTTGGCGACTGGGCAAGCGCTGGTCAGGGGTCGTGGCGGCGTGTCTGTTCGTGGCGAGCTGGCGGACGGATCTGGCGATCAACCTGCTGGTTCCGCTGACCGTGGTCCTGAGTTTGCCGGCCTTTGGCCTGATGCACGCCTTGTTGCAAGGCCGTGCCGGCGCGAAGATCTGGTTGGGATTGCTCTACGCGGCGCTGCTGTTGATGCCGCATCTGGTGGTGGTTTTGGCTGTAGTGGCCTTGTTGGATGGTTGGTTGGATTTCCGGGCGCGCGCACCGAAGATCTGACTGATGAATGTGAACGTATTGGGATGATGACGAGATGGATGTAATTCTTCTGCAGAAAGTCGAAAATCTGGGCGGCTTGGGGGATCGGGCGACCGTGCGTCCCGGGTATGCCCGTAACTATCTCATTCCGTTTGGCAAGGCGGTTCCCGCCACCCCAGACCGGATTGCCGAGTTCGAAAGCCGCCGCGCCGAGCTTGAGCGTGAGGCCGCGGAGAACTTTGCCCATGCGCAAGGTCGCAAGACCGAGCTGGAGAGCGTGACCGTGACCTTGCGGGCCAAGGCATCCGGTGAAGGCAAGCTGTATGGTTCGATCGGCACGGCGGATGTTGCCGAGGCCCTGACGGCCTCCGGTCATCCGGTCGAACGTCGCGAAGTGCGTTTGCCGGAAGGCCCGATTCGCATGGCGGGCGAATACGACGTTACCGTTCATCTGCATTCCGATGTGGACGCGGTGGTGCATATGGTGGTCGTCGGCGAGGAGTGATTCGCTCCAGCGGTGACCGGCAAGCGGGATCTGCGGGCATGGGTGAGCAGGGCGGCAAAGCGGGCTCGGGTCAGCCCGCCGATCTTTCTTCGATGCGGGTTCCACCGCATTCGAGAGAAGCGGAGCAATCCTTGCTCGGCGGTCTCATGCTGGATGAGGCCAGCTGGGAATCCGTCGCCGATCAGGTGACGGAAGAGGACTTTTATTTCTCAGCGCACCGGCTGATCTTCCGTGCCCTGGCTCATCTCGCCGAAACCATCCAGCCCCGTGATGTGGTCACCGTTTCCGAGTGGCTGCAGCGGGAGGGCAATCTGGAAGGCGTGGGCGGTCTGGCCTATCTCGGGATGTTGGCCCGGGATACCCCAAGCGCGGCCAACGTCGCCGCCTATGCCGCCATCGTTCGCGCCCGCAGCGTCCTGCGCCAGCTGATTCGCATCGGCACTGATATTGCGCAAAGCGGCTATGAACCACAGGGGCGCGAAGTCCCTGAGCTGATCGACGCAGCCGAGCGGCAGGTGTTCCAGATTGCCGAGGCGGGGCTGCGCCACAAGCAGGGCTTCGTGCCCATCCGCCGCCTGTTGTCCGAAGCGCTGGACAAGATCGACACTCTGTTCCAATCGGACAATCCCATTACCGGGCTCGGGACCGGGCTGGTCGATTTCGATGACAAGACGGCCGGGCTGCAACCGGGAGATCTGGTCATCATCGCCGGCCGCCCTTCGATGGGCAAGACCAGTTTTGCCATGAACCTGGCCGAGCATGCCGCGATCCGCGACAAGGTGCCGACGGCAATCTTCAGCATGGAAATGCCGGGTCAGCAACTGGCCATGCGCATGATCTCGTCATTGGGCCGGATCGATCAAAGCCGGGTTCGGACAGGCCGTTTGGCCGACACGGATTGGCCGCGCATCACCTCGGCGGCGACCCTGATCGCCGAGGCGCCGATGTTCATCGATGACTCGCCCGCGCTCTCACCGACCGAGATCCGCGCGCGCGCGCGCCGCCTCAAGCGAGAACACGGCCTGGGCCTCATCGTCGTCGACTATCTGCAGTTGATGCAGATTCCGGGCAATCAGGAAAACCGGGCCTCGGAAATCGCCGAAATTTCCCGCAGCCTGAAGGCTCTGGCCAAAGAGCTGAATGTTCCGGTCATTGCCCTGTCCCAGCTCAACCGCAATCTCGAACAGCGCCCCAACAAACGCCCTGTGATGTCCGATTTGCGTGAATCGGGCGGGATCGAGCAGGATGCGGACCTCATCATCTTCATCTACCGCGATGAGGTCTACAATCCGGAAAGTCCCGACAAGGGCAGCGCCGAGATCATCATCGCCAAGCAGCGCAACGGGCCAACCGGGACGGTGCGTCTCACCTTCCTGGGGCAATATACGCGCTTCGAGAATTTCGCCTCGGAGGAGTACGGTGGGGGCTACGCATGAACAGGGTTCCGCGCGGCGCACCCTGGATTCAGATTGACCTTACGGCGCTGACGCATAACCTCGCCGTGGTCCGCCGCCATGCGCGGACCGCGCGGGTGATGGCGGTGGTCAAGGCCGATGCCTACGGTCACGGGCTGCTGGCGGTGGCGCGTACCCTGGCCGCCCATGCCGATGCCTTGGCCGTGGCGCGGCTCGATGAGGCGCTGCGGCTCCGGGCGGGTGGAATCCAGACACCGGTCGCCGTACTGGAAGGCGTGTTCGATGCCGACAGTCTGCAGCTCGCCGCACAGCTCGGTCTGGAGTTGGTGGTTCATGATTCCTTCCAAGTCGATCTCCTTGAGCAGACGGCATTGACGGGGCGTCTGCGCATCTGGCTCAAGGTCGACACGGGTATGGGACGACTCGGAGTCGATCCGGCTCATGCCGGCGCGCTCTGGCGACGGTTGATGGATTGTCCGGCGGTCGAGGCACCGGTCGGGTGGATGACCCATCTGGCTCACGCCCAGCGCGGTGTTTGCCGGGAGACCGATCGGCAATTGGAATGTTTTTCAATCGCGTGTGACGGCCATCCGGGTCCCCGGAACATGGCCAATTCTGCCGGAATTCTGGCGTGGCCGGCGAGTCACGGCGATTGGGTGCGGCCAGGCATCATGCTTTACGGCGTATCGCCATTTTCCGGAGAGCAAGGCGCCGATATCGGTTTGCGTCCGGTGATGTCGCTGCGCTCAGAGCTGGTATCGGTCAAACCATTGGGCCGCGGGGCGCGAGTGGGTTACGGCGGGCACTGGCAGGCGGATCGTGATACCCGGCTTGGCGTGGTCGCGGCGGGCTATGGAGACGGCTATCCACGCACGCTACCCAGTGGAACCCCGGTGTCGGTCAATGGCCGTGCGGTGCCATTGGTGGGTCGTGTGTCGATGGATCTGTTGACCGTCGATCTTGGACCCACCTCCGACGATCGGGTGGGCGCCCCGGTCGTGCTGTGGGGGAACGGCGGTCCTGCCGTCGAGACATTGGCGACCGCGCTGGGGACGATCGGCTACGAACTGCTGTGTCGGGTGACACCACGGGTCCGGCGGGTCGCTGGCGGCCACGATGACGCTTGCGCCGCGCAGGCGCCGGTGGGCGCCCCAATGATCGGCCACCCCGCAGAACGATGCGGGTAAGTGGAGTGATCTGACGAGTGGATGGACTTCACGGGTGTCCACGGACGTGGTGTCGTGCCCCCAGTGATCCGGTCGATCTCCCCGTTCCACAGATTCTCTTCAGTTCACCGTGGATGAAGCATCCAGCACCGGCGCTTCATCCCTGGCCGCCGCCTGGCTGAGTTGCGCACGCAGTCGAGGCAGCGCGTCGGGATGATGCGTTTGGAGATAACGGATCAGACCTTCCCGCACTGCGCAACGGAGATCCCACGCCTGGGGCGCATTGCGCGCGCTCATCAATGCACGCAACTCGATCACCCGTTCACGGCTGTCGGTGACCTGCAGAACATTGACTTTGCCATCCCAAAGGGGATTGGCCTGCAGCAAGCGGGTCAGTTCGGCGCGCAGCGGCTCCAGTGGGACCGCATAGTCGGTATAGAGAAACACGCTGCCGATCAACTCGGCCGAATTGCGCGTCCAGTTCTGAAACGGCTTTTCGATGAAGTAGTTGATCGGTAAGACGATTCGTCGCCAGTCCCACAATCGCACCACCACATAGGTCAGGGTGAGCTCCTCGATCCATCCCCATTCGTTTTCGACGATCACCGCATCGTCGATACGGATGGGTTGGGTCAGGGCGATCTGAAAGCCTGCCAGCAGGTTCCCAAGGATTTTCTGGGCTGCGAATCCCACCACCAGGCCGAGGATGCCGGCGGAGGTCAGCAGGCTGGTTCCCAGCTGGCGGGCACCGTCGAACAACATTAACGTGGACGCGCCGGAGATCAGGAGCACCAGAAAGATCCCCAGTTTCTTCAGAAAGGAGAACTGAGTCCGGATGGATCGGGCCTGAAGATTGTCCTCGACATTGATCGGATAACGGACGGCGACCAGACGTTCCAGGACACCGAGCGCCCGGATCAGCACCCACGCGACGGTGCCGATCAGCAGGATCGAGACGATGAGATTGACGAGCGTGGTATAGCGCGGGGCGGTGGGGAGCAGGGGCCGTGCCAGGAGCAGGGCGATCAGCGGCAGAATGAGTTGCAGGCCATTGGCCAGCACCGGTATCAGCAGTGCCTCCAGCGTCGTGGTTTGTTTTTCACCCCATCGTTCGGCGTATCGGGCCAAGCGGCGCGCGACACGATAGAGCACCCAGAATGTCCAGGCGAAGAGCAGGATATCGGCAAGGCGTTCCAGGGGTGCCAGCACCACGATGCCGGTGTTGCTTTCCAGCGTCTGCATCAAAGGACGCAGAGACAGGTAGCAGCCGGCCACCAGCGTGGCACTGACTACCGGATAGCGGGATGCCACCAACAGTTCCCGAATCACCTGACGCAATTCCGGCGAGGACGCAGGCGCGCGATTCGGGAGGCCATTGGTGGGACGCAGGATGCGATGGAGCACTGCGGCGGCGACCCCGGTAGCGAGCAGGGAACCGATTACGAGCCCCCACAGTGTCCCCGGAATCTTCCCGATCAGATCGATGATGTCGGTCATGACCGCAGTCCCCGCTTCAGTGCATTCGGAACGTGATTTCCATCGGTCGTATGTTGCGTTGGCGATGCTGCCGGACGCCATGATCGCCGCTGTATCGAGCCACGACCTGCCCGCGCCGCGTCTGGGCGGACATGCGACGCGGGGTTTTGAGTTTCCGACGACTCCGGCGCGTTGATCAATCCAGCTGAGCGAGTAGGCCGTTGACCGGGATTGCGAGCCATGCCGGCCGATTGTTCATCTCATAGCGGATCTCATAGAGAGTTTTCTCGATGAGAAACAGCCGCAGCAACTGGCGCCTCAGCGCATCGTCTGCAGGCCAGGTTGGGCATCCCGCGATGGCCTCGTGATAACCGGCCAGAAACGCCTCGACGGTGTGCTGCTCCCAATCGGTGATGCGCGGCTCCAGATGAATCCGGTCAGATGGACGTTCAGTGGTGGCATGCGCCAGCGCCACCGTGCCGGCATAGCTGAAGGAGCGCAGCATGCCCGCCACATCGCGCAACGGTGAATGTTTGGCGCGCCGTTCCGCCAAGGGCCGATCCGGTTCGCCTTCAAAATCAGTGATGACGAAGTCGTCTTCGACCAACAGTACCTGGCCGAGATGGTAATCGCCATGATAGCGGCCGCTCATGAGTTGAACGTTTGCCACCTCATGCGGATGGAGACAGGCCAGCACATCCTGTCGCCGCGACAACAACCGGTTACAGGGGTCCTGAAGAGATTCGGGGAGCTGGTCGATCCGGGCTTCCAGTTGATCGAAGGTCTTGACCGCATCACGATGAACGGTCTCGAACCAGCTTTGGAAATCCGTCGCGGTCGCGGGCTCGGGATCGAAGGCGGGATTTCCGGTGGGCACGCCAAGCGCCTGGTGCAGCTCGGCCGTGCGCTGTCCCAGCTTGTGCATCTGGTGCATGAAAAAGGCATGCTGGTTGTTGCTGACAGCGCCATTGTCCGAAACCGGTTCGGCGAGGATGCGTTCGAGATAGTCGACCGTATAATTCCATGCCAGCCCCTGGTTGCTGACATAGGGCTGCAGCAGGGCCAGCGTCATGGTCTCTCCGGATGGGGCGGTGTACTGCATCGTCCCGCCGACCGGGACAATGTTTGCATAACGCCCCTGTTCGGTGAGGAAACGGCCCACTTCCACTTCCGGGTTGATTCCCCGTTGCAGCCGACCGTAGGCCTTGAGGAAGAGGCGTTCTCCGAACAGCACCGAGAGATTGCTCTGTTCAAGCGCGGGATGATAGATCGGCTCTTCCAGTGCCGTCTCGACATTAGGGATCGCACCGGTGGACTGGAAGCGCACGATTCCCTTGCCAAGGTGCAGCTCCGTGCCCTTCACCATGGCCTGCCCCAGTGCACGGCAGAACGGGTTGTCCCCATAAGCGCTGTACAGAATACCCATGCGGGCTTTTTCACGAACCCGGGCCAGTGTCCAGGGCAGCAAGGCATGCAGCGTCTCGTCGCTGACATCGTCTTCCCAGGCGATGGCAAGCGGCAGGAAATACAACTGTGGTTCACCCTCAGCGAAATGCACTTCGATGAGCGTCAACAACCACTGGCCGTCGTTGGTGCGCCACTCGCTTTGTTCAACGATATCGATGTGTCGGATGACCCGGTCCTTGCCGGCAAACCAGCGTTTGTTCTGCAGATAGGGGGCGAGGATATCCTGTTGGAACTGCGACTGGGTTCGGCTTTCGATGGCGCGCCGCACCGTGCTGGCGATATTGCGACCACTAAAGAACGTCAGCCAGCCCTCGGTCAGCACCAGCACTGGGAACTCGCGCGGGGGGAGATGGTCCTGATGCCAGACCGGCGCCTCGACATCGGTGGCCAGGCGAAAGGCGTAGTAGCCATGCCCTTTCAAGGTCAGCAGATAGGGTAGATCGCCGATGGGTGGAAACGGGGTGTGTCCCAGAAGTTCTACCGGTACGCGATGCTTGTATTCGCTGAGGTTGAGCTCGACGGGCTGGGCGCTGCGCGACAGATTGACCACGCAGAGGATTTTTTCATCGCGCCATTCGCGCACATAGGCCAGGATCTTGCGGTTTCCCGGTTCCAGGAATTTCAGGGTGCCATTGCCGAATGCGCGGTAGGTCTTGCGCGCGGCAATGAGGCGCTTGATCCAGTTGAGCAGTGAGGATGGATTGCGCATCTGCGCTTCCACATTGATGGTCTCATAGCCATAAACTGGGTCCATGACCGGCGGCAGGAACAGCCGCTGCGGATCGGCTCGCGAAAATCCCCCATTGCGATCGGGCGTCCATTGCATCGGGGTGCGTACGCCATTGCGGTCCCCGAGATAGAAATTATCGCCCATGCCGATCTCGTCGCCGTAATAGAGAATGGGCGACCCCGGGAACGTCATGAGCATGAAATTCATCAGCTCGATGCGTTCCCGATCGTTTTCCATCAACGGCGCGAGGCGGCGCCGGATGCCCACGTTGACTCGCGTTCGGGGATCGACGGCGTACATGGTGTACATGTAATCGCGCTCGCGGCTGGTCACCATTTCCAGGGTCAGTTCATCGTGGTTGCGCAGAAAGATCGCCCATTGGCAGTTATCCGGAATATCGGGTGTCTGCGCCATGATTTCGACGATGGGATGGCGATCCTCCTGGGCGATGGCCATGTACAGACGGGGCATCAGCGGGAAGTGATAGGCCATGTGGCATTCATCACCCTCCCCGAAGTATTCCCGTACATCCTCTGGCCACTGATTGGCCTCGGCGAGCAACATGCGGTTGGGGTAGTTGGCATCGATCACCGAGCGGATGTTCTTGATGACCTCATGCGTCTCGGGCAGGTTTTCGTTGTTGGTCCCTTCACGGACGCAAAGATAGGGAATTGCGTCGAGGCGCAGTCCGTCGACACCCATGTCGAGCCAGAAACGCATCACGTGGATCACGGCCTTCACCACGGCCGGATTGTTGTGATTGAGATCCGGCTGGTGGGAAAAGAAGCGGTGCCAGTAGTAGGCTTGCGCCGCATCGTCCCAGGCCCAGTTGGATTTTTCGGTGTCGGTGAAGATGATGCGCGTGCCATCGAATTTCTTGTCGGTATCGCTCCAGACGTAGAAATCGCGTTTGGACGAACCGGGCGGCGCGAAGCGCGCAGCCTGAAACCACGGGTGCTGGTCGGAGGTGTGATTGATGACCAGTTCGGTGATCACCTTCAGTTTGCGCCGATGCGCCTCGCGAATGAACTGCTTGAAATCGGCGCGGGTTCCATATTGCGCGTCGACGTTGTGATAGTCGGAGATATCGTATCCATCGTCGCGGAAAGGCGAGGGGTAGAACGGCAGCAGCCAGATGGTATTGACGCCCAGGTCCTTCACATAGTCGAGCTTCTCGGTCAGTCCGCGGAAATCGCCGGTCCCGTCATTGTTGGCGTCGAAGAATGCCTTGACGTGCAGTTCATAGATGATGGCGTCCTTGTACCAAAGTGGATCATTCCACCAGTCCGAAACGGTTTCGTCAGTGGCATGGTCAGGGGGGATGATGCCGGGCTCCATGAACAGTTCTCCGCGCTTGGTCTTATTGGAAGTAATCGAAGTCACGTTCGCTGCGTAGGCGACGGCGCAAGCGCAGGATGTGAATCGGGGCCGCATGGGGGTCAAGCCGCACGAAGTTGCGTGGGCCCTGCCATAGGTAGCGGGCATCCGACAGCAGGTCATGCGCCTGGTAGGAATCATTGGCACCAATGCCAAAGCTGTCGAGTGGTAACTCGATCCAGCCGGATTGCGCATGGTGCGGGTCGAGATTGGCGACCATGATCAGAATGTTTTCCTCGCCGCCGAGTCCTTCGGCCGATTTGCTGTAACAAAGCAGCATGTCGTTGTCGACCGGATGGAACCGCAGGCCCCAATCCCGTTGCAGGGCCGGATTGTCCCGACGAATGCGATTCAGGCGCGTGATGAAGGGCGCCAGGCTGTCGGGGCGGCTCAGGTCCCAGTGACGCAGCTGGTATTTCTCGGAGTCGAGATATTCTTCGCTACCGGGTTCGCGAGCCTGGTGTTCCAGCAGTTCATAGGCGGGGCCGTACAGGCCGTAGTTGGCGCCCATCGTCGCGGCCAGCGCGACACGGAGCATGAAGGCGGAACGGCCACCATACTGAAGGAATTCGCTCAGAATGTCCGGGGTATTCGGCCAGAGGTTGGGGCGGAAATACTCGCGGGAATCATGCTGGGCCAGCTCGATCAGGTAGTCGGTAAGCTCATGCTTGGTATTGCGCCAAGTGAAATAAGTATAGGACTGGCTGAAGCCTAGCTTGGCGAGCCGATGCATGATGCTGGGCCGGGTGAACGCCTCGGAGAGGAAAATCGTCTCGGGATGCGCCTTCTTGATTTCGGTGATGAGCCACTCCCACATGGGAAACGGTTTGGTGTGGGGATTGTCCACGCGAAACACGCGCACGCCCTGTTCGATCCAGAAGGTGAAAACGCTTTTCAGCTCGTGCCACAAATCCTGCCAGTCTTCGGTCTCGAAATCGAAGGGATAGATGTCCTGATATTTCTTGGGCGGATTCTCGGCGTATTGCACGGTGCCGTCCGCGCGCCGCCGAAACCATGTGGGATGCTCGCGCACATAGGGATGATCCGGCGCGCACTGAAAAGCGATGTCGAGCGCGACGTCGATGTCGAGCGCTCGGGCGCGTTCGATGAAGCGCCGGAAGTCCTCCTGCGTACCCAACTGGGGATGGATGGCCTTGTGGCCGCCCTCGGACGCGCCGATGGCCCATGGGGACCCCACATCCTCTGGGGTGGCTTCGAGCGTGTTGTTGCGCCCCTTGCGGAAGGTTCGGCCGATGGGATGGATGGGCGGCAGGTACACGACATCGAACCCCATCCGGGCGATGTCGGGCAATCGCTGTTCGCAGTCGGCGAAGGTGCCGTGGACGTCTTCGCGGGGTCCGCAGGAACGGGGGAAAAGCTCATACCAACTCGAGTAACGGGCACGGATCGGATCGACCGTCACCGGCAGGATGCGCTCGTATTCGGTGATATGGCGGCGCTCGGCATGACGATCCATGAGACGTTCCAGTTCGGGATCGACGGCGATGGCGCACCCCTCGCTGCCGGTCACGGCATCGCGCAGCGCTTCGGCGTAGTGCAAGAGACTCGTGCGGTCGTCCTGATTCGCCCGGCTCGCCGCTGCCTCCACAAGCATCGCGCCGGTTTTCAAGGCAATCAGGATGTCCCGCTCATTTTCACGACGCACCAGATCGTGACGCCAGGTGCGGAAATGATCCAACCAGGCGATGAGGGTGTACTCATGGCGCCCGATCCGGTCGACCCGGAATTGTGCACGCCAGCGGTCGTTGACCAGCGGCTGCATGGGTGCTTCCTGCCATTCGGCTGATCCAGCAGCGCGGTGACGCACCATGGCCCGTACCCGATCGTGGCCATCGCAGAAAACAGCCGCCTCGACCTCGATGATTTCGCCAATCACGCGCTTGATCGGAAAACGCCCGCAGTCCACTTCGGGCTTGACCGCCTCGATGATGACGCGCTGTCGCCCATCCTTGCTGACTTCAAGCATGCGAGTTCTCCGTTCACGCCGCGGGTACGGGTTTGAGGTAGATGATGCCAAGCGGCGGTAACGTCAGCGACAGGGAGTGGAAGTAGTCCTGCGTCGCCACCGGGGCCGCTTCGATTCGCCCCAGGTTGCCGATGTTGCTACCGCCGTAGATGGCGGCGTCGCTGTTGAGCAGCTCTTCCCACAGGCCGCCCTGCGGGACGCCGATCCGGTAATTGTTCCGAGGCACCGGGGTGAAATTGCACACGATCAGAACGACATCGTCGGGATTTTTGCCCTGGCGCAGAAAGGCGAGCACGGAATTTTCCCAGTCCTGGAAGTCCACCCACGCGAATCCTTCCGGGTTGAAATCGACTGCATGCAGGGCCGGATGGGTTCGATACTGGTGATTGAGGTCGCCGATCCATCGCTGCAGGCTGTCGTGAAGCGGGTACTGCAAAACATGCCATTCCAGGCTTTCCTCGTGCTGCCATTCACGTCGCTGGCCGAATTCACCGCCCATGAACAGCAGTTTCTTGCCCGGATGCGCCCACATGTAGCCATAGAGCAGGCGCAGATTGGCGAATTGCTGCCATTCGTCCCCCGGCATCTTGCCGATGAGCGCGCCTTTACCGTGGACCACTTCATCGTGCGAGAGCGGCAGGAGGAAGTTCTCGGTGAAGGCATACCAGATGCTGAACGAAATCTGTCCCTGATGGTAGCGGCGGTGGATGGGGTCGTTCTGGAAATACTTCAGGGTGTCGTGCATCCATCCCATGTTCCATTTCAAGCCGAAACCGAGCCCGCCGACGTAGGTCGGTCGCGAGACCATCGGCCAGGCAGTGGATTCCTCGGCCATGGTCTGGGTATCGGGATGATCCTGGTAGACCGCTTCGTTGAGCTTGCGGAGAAACTGAATGGCGTCCAGGTTCTCCCGCCCGCCGTGGCGGTTGGGAATCCATTCGCCCTCGCGCCGCCCGTAATCGAGATAGAGCATCGAGGCGACGGCATCGACCCGCAGACCATCCACATGGTATTTCTCCAGCCAGAACAGGGCGCTGGACAGCAAGAACGACCGCACCTCATTGCGTCCGTAGTTGAAGATGGCGCTGTTCCATTCCGGATGAAACCCCTGGCGGGGGTCGGCATGCTCGAACAGATGGGTTCCGTCGAAGTACGCCAGTCCATGCTCGTCGCTCGGAAAGTGCGACGGCACCCAGTCCAGAATCACGCCGATGCCTTGTTGATGCAGGTAATCGACGAGGTACATGAAATCCTGCGGCGAACCATAGCGCGCCGTGGGGGCGAAATAGCCGGTCGTCTGATACCCCCACGAACCATAAAACGGGTGTTCCATGACCGGAAGCAGCTCGACATGGGTAAAACCCAGGCTGCGGACATGTTCGGCCAGCTGGGGCGCGATTTCCCGATAGCTCAGAAAGCGATTGCCTTCTTCCGGGAGGCGTCGCCAGGAACCGAGGTGGACTTCATAGATCGATAGCGGCGCTTCCAGTCCGTTCGCCTCGCGTCGCCGGGCCATCCACTCGGTGTCGTTCCAATCATAGTCCAGCGTCCAGATGCGCGAGGCTGTCTCGGGCGGCGACTGGCTCCAGACGGCGAAAGGATCCGCCTTGTCAACGGCGTAGCCGTGATGGCGGGAAACGATGTGGAACTTGTAGGCGCTGCCGAGCGGCACCCCGGGGATAAAGCCTTCCCAGATGCCCGAGTCATCGGTGCGCGGCGCGAGGGCGTGGCTCTGCTTGTTCCAGTCGTTGAATTCACCCATGACGGAAACCGCCGCGGCGTTGGGTGCCCAAAGTGCGAAGTGCACGCCCGGCTTCCCGGCCATCTGCCGGGGATGGGCCCCGAGCTTATCGTAGAGCCGGGTGTGGGATCCTTCTTTGAAAAGGTAGACGTCGTGGGGCGTGAGGGCAGCGTTGTCGGGAGACCGGATGATCGGCTCGTTGATTTGCATGAGGCAGATTCCTGTCTGGCTGTGCGGTTTGCGGCGGGCAGGAAATGCAGTGGCGGGTTAGGGGCGCTGTGGAAAGCACCCTATCGACGGTTCAGTGAATACAGGTACGGGCTGTTCCCGTGGTGGATGGGAAATGCCTGACGGCCGTACGATCTCATGCCCCCGTTTCCCGACGTTTGACATTAATGCGACCAACTGGGCGGACCAAGGTTCCGTGCCCTATGCGGGTCGGCCGGCGATGATCTGGCATTCGCAGGCGCACGAGTGCGCGCGGCGGTGTCGGCGCGCCGCGTTCGGGATTCAGGGGTTTTGATGGGCTCGGGGCGCGAGCGGCATCAACGCGCCGATCGTGTCCTCGAGGCCGGACTCGTCGAGCCCACAGGCCGCGAGCAATTCCTCGCGGGTACCGTGCTCCAGAAACTGGTCTGGGAGACCCAGGTGGGTGATCGTGACGCTCAGCCCATGGCGGGCCAGGCACTCGGCAACGGCGCTGCCGGCACCACCGGCCACGACGTTGTCTTCAACCGTCACGAGATGACCATGGTTGCGAGCCAATTCCAGCACGAGCGCTTCATCGAGCGGTTTGATGAAACGCATGTTGACGCCGGTGGCCCCGAATTTCCGGGCGGCCTGCATCGCCGGTTCCACCATGACTCCGAAGGCCAGCACGGCGAGGCCATGTCCCGGGTGCCGGATTTCCCCTTGGCCGACCGGCAGGGTGGCTGCCCCGGTATCGAACGGCCGTCCGATGCCTGCTCCGCGGGGATAGCGAACGGCCGTCGGCCCCTCGATGGAGAGAGCGGTATTGAGCATGGCGCAGCATTCGGCTTCGTCAGCCGGTGCCATCACCACCAGATTGGGAATGCAGCGCAGGAAGGAGAGATCGAAGGCGCCGTGATGCGTGGCGCCATCCTGTCCGACCGGACCGGCGCGGTCAATGGCGAAAACGACCGGCAAATTCTGTAGCGCCACATCGTGAATCAGCTGATCGTAGGCGCGCTGTAGGAAGGTCGAGTAGATGGCAACCACCGGATGCATGCCTTCGCAGGCCAAACCCGCCGCAAGGGTTACCGCATGCTGCTCGCAGATCCCTACGTCGAAGTAGCGATCCGCAAAGCGCTTCTCGAACTCCACCAACCCCGAGCCTTCCCGCATGGCAGGTGTGATGCCGAGTACGCGCGGATCGCGCGATGCCGCATCGCAGATCCATGAACCGAAGACCTGACTGTAGGTGGGTTTCGCATCCGGCTTTCCGGGGGGCAGAGTTCCGGTGTCCGGATCGAAGCGGGTCACTCCGTGCCAAGCAATGGGGTCCTGTTCAGCCGGCGCAAATCCCTTGCCCTTGCATGTGACCACATGCAGGAACTGGGGACCGGGACGATCGCGCAGATTGCCCAGCGTCTGGATAAGGGTCGGCAGATCGTGTCCATTGACCGGACCGATATAATTGAAACCCATCTCCTCGAACAGTGTTCCAGGCGCCACCATGCCCTTGACGTGCTCCTCGGCACGCCGGGCGAACTCCCACATTGGCGGCACGTGACGCAGCACCTTTTTCCCTTCTTCCCGAATGCTGGTATAGAAGTGGCCCGAGAGGATCCGTGCCAGATAGTTGGACAGACCACCGACATTCGGGGAAATCGACATTTCGTTGTCGTTCAGGATGACCAGCATGTCGGCGCGCAGATGGCCGGCGTGGTTGAGCGCTTCGTAGGCCATGCCTGCCGTCATGGCGCCATCGCCGATGATGGCTGCAATGCGCCGATGTTCACCTCGGGCGCGGGCACCCAATGCCATCCCGAGCGCGGCACTGATGGAGGTGCTGGAATGCCCGACCCCGAAGCTGTCGAACGGACTCTCCGCGCGCTGCGGGAAGGGCGCCAGCCCGTGCAGCTTGCGGATGGTGGACAAGGCCTCGCGCCGGCCCGTGAGGATTTTGTGGGGGTAGGTCTGATGGCCCACGTCCCAGACCAGGCGATCTTCCGGCGTTTCGAAGATGTAATGCAGCGCAATGGTCAGTTCCACCGTCCCCAGATTGGCGGCGAAGTGTCCACCGGACTTCCCGATGGTTTCGATCAGATAGCCGCGCAATTCCGCAGCCACCGCGGACAGCGATGATTCAGGCAGCCGGCGCAGGGCTGCGGGCGAATCGATTTGCGCCAGCAGAGGGAAACTTGAATTCATGGCAACCTGGAAGCATGAGGTGAACGGAGATTATCGGGATGTAGGCCTTTTGCATCAAGGATAGGTCATCCCGAAACCGGGATATGGATTAGCAATGCCGGTTGAGCAGTTCATCCGCCAGCGTGCGGAGCGGTTCGGCCGCCGAACCGAAAGAAACGAGTTCGCTCATGGCGCGCTGGTGGAGTTCCAGTCCTCGGCGTTGCGCACCATCCAGTCCGAGAAGGACCGGGTAGGTAGCTTTGTCATGAGCCAGATCGGCGCCTTGTCGCTTGCCGAGGGTGGCGGTGTCGGCGGTAATGTCCAGAATGTCGTCGCGGATTTGAAACACAAGGCCCATGGCCGCTGCAAAGCGGTCCAAGTGTTGATAGGCCGGGACATCCTCGTCGAGCGCCAGATCCGCCGCGAGGCGAACCGCCGCGCTGATGAGTGCGCCGGTTTTCTTGCGATGGATGGTTTCCAGATGCGCCTCATCGATTCTGCCGGCGCTCGCCGCCAGATCCATGGCCTGACCGCCGGCCATGCCCCAGGAGCCACAGGCTCGGCTCAGGGTGCGCACCTGCTGCATCTTCTGGGCAGGCGTGGGTCCTTCGCCGGCCACCGGTCGGGAAAGCAGCTCGAAGGCCAGGCACTGCAACGCATCTCCGGCCAGGATCGCCGTCGCCTCGTCGAAGGCGCGATGCGTCGTCGGACGGCCACGCCGGAGATCGTCGTCGTCCATGGCGGGCAGATCATCGTGGACCAGCGAATAGGCGTGAATGATCTCGACTGCGCAGGCGGCATCATCCAACCAGTCGAGCGGCACGTCGAGCAGCATGCCCGTGGCGTAGCACAGCGCCGGGCGTACCCGCTTGCCGCCGCCGAGGACGGCATAACGCATTGCGGCGTGAAGTTTCTGCGGCGCTGCATCGGCAGGCGGTAGTCGGCTTTCCAGCGCCGCGTCGACCCGACTGCGCCATTGGTTCAGGGCCGGACAGATCGGCGGCCGGCTGTTCATTCCGGCGTCGCGTTCGGGTTGAATGGTGCAAGCGGCGCTTGCGGATCCGGCTGGGTCAGCACCAAGACGCGCTGCTCGGCTTGCTGCAGTGCCTGCTGGCAACGTCGGGTCAGTTGAACGCCCCGTTCGAACCGCTCCAGCGATTGCTCAAGGCTGAGTTCGCCGCGCTCGAGCTGCTGGACCAATGTCTCGAGTTCCTTGAGGGCGGCTTCAAAGTCCAGGGTTTCGGCGTTCACGCAACTCACGGGTGCAAGCGGATGGATGGAGTTAGACAAGGTTTCATGCTGCCTCACTCGTCAGGCAAAATCCAGTCTGCCAGGTGGTGGACCGGTGGGCAGGGAAGGCTGGTATCGGTTCGCTGACCGGTGGCAAAATCGCTGCGCTTCCGGGAACCCGCCGGAGTGGATTCAGGTCTCAGATGCGGGATGTTGAGGTCCGGCGTCCGGTCGGCCAGCGAAGCATCAATCCCGTCAAGCAACGACTTCAACAGTGGTAACGGTGAACACCATGACTTGGGTGAAACGTATTTTTCTGTTCGGGCTGACCAATATTGCGGTGATCGTCCTACTGACGGTTGTGCTCCGGGTACTCGGTCTCGATCAGGCGCTTGCCGTCCGCGGCGGCAACCCGCTTGCACTTCTGGTCTTCGCTGCAGTCATGGGGATGGGCGGCTCGTTCATTTCACTGGCGATGTCCAAGTGGATGGCCAAGCGGTTCATGGGGGTACGGGTAATCGAGCAGCCCACCAGCAATCTGGAGCGCTGGCTGGTCGATACTGTCGCACGCATGGCACGCGAGTCGCAGATCGGCATGCCGGAGGTCGGGATCTTCGACAGCCCGGATCCGAATGCCTTTGCCACCGGCATGTCCCGCAACAATGCGCTGGTGGCGGTGAGCACCGGGCTGCTGCAGCGCATGCGCCAGGAAGAGGCCGAGGCGGTCCTGGGTCATGAAGTGGCCCACGTGGCCAATGGCGACATGGTGACCTTGGGTCTGTTGCAGGGGGTGCTCAATACGTTCGTGATCTTCCTGTCACGTATCATCGGCTCGGTCGTTAACAACGCCCTCTCTCGCGGCGAGGAGCGCCAGGGCTACGGGATCGGCTATTTCGCGACCGTCATCGTGGCGGAGATCGTGCTGGGCCTTCTGGCGACCGTGATCGTGATGGCGTTTTCGCGCTGGCGCGAGTTCCGGGCTGATGCTGGCGGTGCGGCACTGACCAGCCGCGCTGCAATGATCGGCGCGCTGGAGCGGTTGCGCGAAGCCCACGAACCGCCGTTGATGCCGGACCAACTGCGCGCCTTCGGAATTCGTTCCGGCGGCGGCATGATGCGGCTGTTCATGAGCCATCCGCCGCTTGAGGAGCGGATCGCGGCGCTGCGGGCTGCGGGCTGATCCGTTAAACCGTCCGCCTTTACGCCCGTTCTCCCTGGCGTCTGGGCGGACGTGTCCGTTGATCCGGAGAATGCAGGACGACCTCAGGTTCCTGCACGTAATGCCCCTGTAGATAGTGCACCCCCAGCTGCCAGAGCATGGCCAGGGTATGGGCGCTTTCCACATGCCCTGCAATGACACTGATGCCATGGCGTTCGGCGTATTCGACGATCTGCCGAATGTGGTTCTGGGCTTCTTGGTTTTCGGCGATTTCCTGCAACAAGATCGGTGCCAGTTTGATGAACTTCGGTGACAGGTGGCTGGCCAGTTGGAGCGCATGCGGACTGGAGCCGAAGTGATCGATTGCGAGGCCATACCCTTCTTGACGTAACCGCTGTGCCAGACTCAGCACAGTCTTCAAATGGGACTCAATATTCCCTTCGGCGATCTGCAGGTACATCGGCGCCGCTGCATCCCCTTTTGGAAGGTGCGTCATGAACCAGTCCAGACTCCGTTCCGACAGGATGCTGGCGGCGGAAAGCTTGACGAAGAACCCAGCCTGGTTGGATGTGCGGCGCTGATCGGTCAAGACCGCAAGGGCGTGACTGAAGACCCAGTGATCCAATTCTTCCGCAACGCCGGTGCGCTCGGCCGCGGGCCAGAACAGCGCCGGCGCCTGCTCTTGTCCTGCCTCATCCAGCAGGCGAAGGCGGACTTCATAATATTCGGTGGCGCTGGCCGTCAGTGATGAAATGGGTTGATAGACCAGATGCAGGCGCTCATGCGCCAACGCCGCTCGTAGGCGGTTCGCCCACGCCGAATCGGCTTGCGCGGTATCCGTCCCGCTGTTTCGGCGTTTGACCACGCCCAAGATCTGGCGCGCGCTGCGCGCATCCAGCGTACTGCGTTCGGTTTCCATGACGGCTGCTTCAAGTGACACCGATGCATGGTCTGGCCATTCCCGGACGCCGAAGAATGCACGCAATACCCGGCTTTGCGTGCCGATCTCCACGACATGCTGCGCCAGCTGGGCCTGCCATTGGCCGGCTTGTTTCTGGGCCTCGTCCAGTGTCGTCGCGGTAAATGCCCCGGTCAGCCAGAAATCCCGCAGTTGAACCAGGACACTTCCGGTCGGCAGCAGGGCTTGCAACGCAAGCGCATAATTTTGCAAGGCGGTTTCGCAGCCAGCATATCCCGCGTCCGGGAGCAGATCAGGCAGCTCGTCGAGATAGATCGTCAGGAGAAATCGGTTGTCGGCGGCGGGTGCGGGAAACTCGGCGAGTGCCCCAAGTGCCGTCTTGATCTGCGCAATTCGCGGGGGAAGGGAGGCCAGGTGTTCGGCCTGCAATTGCGCATTGCGCGTCTCTGCGTCCGCAAGCTGCGCTTTCAGGCGCATCAGGTCCTGCTCCAGCTGAGCACGCTCTGGTACCGGTAGGTCGGATTCGGCGCGGGGGGCGAGCGCCTGTTCGCTGGCCGAATCGGTCGATGGTGCGGGAATCAGGATCTGCAGCGCCCCGGAAACGCCCGATGGGGCCCATCCAACGTGCCAGCTCATGGGGACGGTACGGCCTGCTCGATGTTGACCGGTGACTGAGAGCGCCTGGTCGGGCAGCATTCCGGCTTGAGCGTCCCGCAGGCAGCGCTTGAATGTATTGCGGGACGCTGGTGCGATGATATCCATGACGGGAGTGCCTTCGATATCGGAAGGCTGATCATATCCGAGCAAGCCCGAAAAGGCCGTATTGACCTGGGTCAGCACGCCTTCGGTGATGGTGGCAATCGGATCGGAGGTATGCGCCACGAACTGTTCGTATTGGCGCTGCCATTGGCGCAGCTGCTCGCTTGCGCTCAGACGGCTTACGGCAATGCCGGTCAGCGCGATTTCGCGTTGCGCGACAGCGGCCAGCAAATCCCCAGCCTGAAAATCCATCAAAAAGGCGGCGCCCTGGCGGATCGCTGCCGCCATGCGCGTCGAGTCGGGCCGTTCGCCGCCAACGATGACCGGTATTGGGGGGGTGCATGCCTGGGCACGTACAATGACATCCGGCATCGCGACGGGACCGTTGCTCTCGGGACACAGCAGCAGATCCGGTCGATCCGTGGCCAGCGCCTGATTCAGGGCAGACAGATCCGGAACGTGGCGTGTCCGAACCCGCAGGCCGGCATTGCGCAGGAGGCTGCCGACCATTTCGGCCGAATTCGGTGATCGATTGACGACCCATGCCGAAATTGGAACAGACGCCTCGCTTTTCAAGGTCTCATCTCCCGGGCGATTTCGATCGCCCTGCCGCGTTTCCATGGCTCAAAGGTCGGCTGCCAAAACTTGTTTGGCTGGCTCGCCGGGTTCTTCGCGCGCCAGTCGGGGTACCAGATAGCCTGGCAACTGGGCGGCGAGTTGCCCGATCAACGCGCGGGCATGGGTTTGCTCCACCTCGAAATGCGCTGTACCAGCGACGCGATCGAGGAGATGCAGGTAATACGGCATCACCCCGATTTCGAATAACCGCTTGCTGAGCGCAATCTGCGCATGCGCAGTGTCGTTGACGCCTTTCAGCAGGACGGCTTGGTTGAGCATCACCGCACCGGTGCGACTCATCTTCCTCAGCGCTTCGGCCACGGTCTGATCGAGTTCGAGGGCATGGTTGCTGTGAACGACGATTACCCATTGAAATCGGCGGTTCTCCAACCAACTTGACAGGGCATCGTCGATTCGTTCAGGGAGCACGATGGGGAGCCGGGTGTGCAGGCGAAGCCGTTTGATGTGCGGGATTTCGCTCAGCGCGTCGGTTAATTCGCCCAGTTTCTCATCGGGCAGACTCAAGGGATCACCTCCGCTCAGAATCACCTCTTCGATCGAGGTGTCGTCGCGCAGATAGTCCCAGGCTTCTTGCCACCGGCTGCGTGCGGCATGGGCTTCGGAATAGGGGAAATGGCGGCGGAAGCAGTAGCGGCAGTGGATCGCGCAGGCGCCGGTCAGAATCATCAGCACCCGCCCGTGGTATTTGTGCAGCAGGCCACCGGGGCGCCGGCTGGGTGCGTCACCCACAGGGTCGAGTACGAAACCGGGATGATGTGCGGACTCGGCGTTCAGCGGTAAGACCTGCCGCAACAGGGGGTCGTTCCAGTCGCCGCGACGCATGCGCGCGACGAAGCCCAACGGGACGCGCAGGGGGAACGGGGAGTTCGGATCGAGCGGGCCCGGCGCTTGGGTGGGGTCGAGGTCGAGCCGTGCCAGCAATTCGCCCACATCCCGCACGCCTTGAGCAAGCAGGGATTGCCAGCGCGGCGGCTGTGTCGAGGAAATGCTTCGGGTTATCATGGCGCTCCTGCGGTATCCGTCTCGGCCTTCGTCGGGGATGGATGCAACCGGATCATTTTAGACAACCGGTCGATTTCCGGGGCTTTGCACAGAGCGTCCCCGGGGTTTGTCCCATTTTCATGATGGAATATCCATGGCGATCTACAGCACCAATGAATTCAAATCCGGACTTAAGGTGATGCTTGATGGTGATCCGGCCAGCATCCTGGAAAACGAGTTCGTCAAGCCCGGAAAGGGGCAAGCTTTCAACCGGGTCAAGTTGCGCAACCTCAAGACCGGTCGGGTCATCGAGCGCACCTTCAAATCCGGGGACACCATCGAATCGGCTGACGTGGTCGAGGTGGAAATGCAGTATCTCTACAACGACGGAGACAGCTGGCATTTCATGGTGAGCGATACCTTCGAGCAGCATGCTGCCAATCCCGAGGCGGTTGGCGAGGCCACCAAGTGGATCAAGCCAGAGGATGTGTGCACGGTCATGCTCTACAACAACATCCCGCTGAGTGTGACGGCGCCGAACTTCGTCGTCCTGCGGATCACGGAAACCGACCCGGGCATCCGGGGCGATACAGCCAGCGGCGGCGGCAAGCCCGCTACCCTTGAAACCGGGGCGGTGGTGCGGGTGCCGCTGTTCGTTGAGCAGGGGGAGTTGATCAAGGTCGATACCCGGACCGCGGAGTATGTCTCCCGCGTCAAGGAGTGAAATTCCCCGTCCGCTGGCAGCCCAGCGCCGATCTCGCCGTCTTGCGGCAGCGGGCCACGATTCTGGCTCGGATTCGGACGTTTTTCCAGGAACGCGGCGTGTGGGAGGTGGAAACACCACTGTTTGGCGCGGCGTGTGCCAGCGATCCGCACCTTCAGGCGGTCTGCCTCCCTGAATCCCCTTGGGGGCCGCGCTATTGGCAGACCTCGCCGGAAGCGCATATGAAGCGCCTTCTGGCCGCAGGCTCGGGGCCGATTTACCAGATCTATCGGGCGGCGCGCGCTGGCGAGCGGGGGCGCTTGCATCACCCGGAATTCTCGCTGCTGGAATGGTATCGACCGGGTTTCGATCAGATGGCCTTGATGGCGGAGGTCGCGGAGTTGGCGTGTCTGGTGCTGCGCGATGGCCCCGCCTTGGGACCGACTGAAACGCTGACCTATCGGGATGCATTTCAGCGATATGCCCAGCTGGATCCGTTCACGGCCGGTATTGCGGATTGTCGACGCCGTCTGGTGGCCAGCAGCGGGACGCTGTCCGGTGGCGTTGCGGACCTGGACCGGGACGGCTGGCTGGATCTGGTCATGACGCACTGTGTTGCACCCCATCTGGGTCGGGATGGCCTGTGTTTCATTACCGATTATCCGGCATCACAGGCTGCAATGGCGCGCCTGTTACCCGGCCCACCACCACGCGCGGCGCGTTTCGAACTCTATCTACAGGGTGTCGAACTGGCTAACGGCTATCATGAGTTGTGTGACGCGCAGGAGCAGCGTGCCCGCATCACACAGGATCTCGCCTGGCGCCAGGCGCACGGGCGGGCCGCAGTTCCCGTGGATGAGGCGCTGCTCGCCGCCTTGACCGCCGGTATGCCCGACTGCGTCGGGGTGGCGTTGGGTTTGGATCGGTTGGTGATGATTGCGGTCGGTGCACACGAGATCGATGCCGTGGTAGCGTTTCCGGTCGAGCTGGCCTGATCGAGGGCCCATAGGCGAGCACCATCCGGCTGGTGGAGACCCGGCGATGAATCGATACGGTGACGGTTTTTCCGGACGGTTCGAGCCGGTCTTGCGCTTCGAGACGGTACGGGCGGACCCGGCCTGGTGGTTCGTCTGCGACGGATCCCGCCTCTGGGTGCGCCGGGAAGCCGATGGAAGCTTCAGTCTGCCGCGTGTCACCCGAGCGCTTTTCCTCGGGCTTGCCACGGACCCTGTGCCCCATCCCTTGGGATATCTGGACGGTGTGGCCTGTCAGGCCGTGGGTGCTGACAGTAATGCCGAAACGACGGATCCGCAGGGCCAATGGCTGGATCTGCGCCGGCTTCACGGCCGGTTGCCGCAGGATCTGTTTCTGCTGGCCGGGCGAGCTATCCAGATCGTTGCCTGGGATCGCACGCATCGCTATTGCGGCCAGTGCGCCACAACGCTGGTGTTTGCCGAGAACGATCGGGCCAAGCAATGCCCGGCGTGCGGGCTCCGCCAGTTTCCCCGTCTTGCGCCGGCGGTCATGGCCATGGTAGTGCGCGGGACCGAGGTGCTTCTCGCACGCGGGCCGGAGTTCCCTGAAGGCATGTTCAGTATCCTGGCCGGTTTCGTCGAACCCGGGGAAACACTGGAAAGCTGTGTGCGCCGCGAAGTTGCCGAAGAAGTCGGCATCGAGGTCGGTCCCATGCGCTATCTTGGTTCGCAACCCTGGCCGTTTCCCCATTCCCTGATGATCGGCTTCGTGTGTGAATATCGGGCTGGAGCGTTGCGTCCTGACGGGGTGGAGATCGTGGAGGCCGGCTGGTTCGATTACCGGGCGTTGCCGCCGCATCCCGGACCCATGAGCCTGGCCGGCGTGCTGATCGCCGATTTCGTGGCCGATTGCACCCAGCGGTTCGGTGTCGCCTGAGGCGCGGCGTGATCCGGCCGTGTCCGCCTGGGAGTGGCCGAGTGACTTGTCATTCAGGAGCTTTTCACCATGCCTCTTGCACGCATTGTCAGTGCGATGGCCATTTTGCTGTCCGTCCTGGGCGCGGTTGCTCCCGCTGCCGGTGAAGCGTATCGAGGGCTGGGTCTCATCACACCGTATCCGGATCAGACCTTGCCAACCGGTAGCGGTCATCTCATTCCCCTGACCGTGGCGAATTACGGTCTGCCGCCCCAATGGGTCGATGTGCGGGTGGTACAGGCGCCGCCGGGCTGGACCGTCGTACTCCAGGCTGGAGGCCGCCCGGTCGGTGCCGTTCTGGTCGAACCGGACCAGAGCCGGGCCTTGTCGCTTTGGGTCGAGCCACCGGAAAGGGCGGCAGGCGGGCCGTTTCCGCTCGTGCTCGAAGCCCATTCGTCATCGGCGCGGGCACGACTTCCGCTACGGCTCCATCTGAGCGAACAGGCCCCGCAACCGTTGGCGCTTGAAGTGGGATTGCCGGTACTCCGGGGGGCTGCGCGGACGGTGTTCACTTTCGAGTTGACAGTGCGAAATCCCACGGAGCGTGATGTCATGGCGGCGCTGAGCGCGCGCGCGCCTGACGGGTTTCGTGTCGATTTTCTGCCCCGTTTCAGCGAGCAGGAAATCACGGGTTTACCGGTCAAGGCAGGGGATTCCGCTCAGATCGATGTGCGCGTCGCCGCGCCGCGGGGTACTCCGGCCGAGACCTATCCCATCACCGTCACGGCGCTGGCAGGCACCATGAGCGCGAGTCAGGAGCTCACCCTCGAGATCACAGGGGAACCGCGTCTTAAGATGGCCCCGCCCGATGAACGCCTGTCCGGTACGGCCTATCTTGGCGTCGAAACCCCGCTGCAGTTGCAGATCGAGAACGTGGGGACGGCGCCTGCCGAGGATTTGCGGCTGAGCGGATTCGCACCGGCGAACTGGTCTTTGCGCCTGGAGCCTGCGCAGATCGACCGGCTGGCGCCCGGAGCGCGCACGATGGTCACGGCGGTGTTCAAGCCCGGAGCGAAATCCCTGGCCGGCGATTATCTGCTGACCTTCGAGGCGCATGGCCGCGGAACCGAGGCGACGCTTGAGTATCGCGTGACCGCGCTCACATCGACACTCTGGGGTCTGGTCGGAATTGCGCTCGCCGCCGTGGCCTTGCTCCTGGTCGGTCTGGTCGTGGTGCGTTATGGGCGGCGATAGCGCGCCGGTGATCGAAACCCGCCATTTAGGCAAGCGCTACGGCAAGACCTGGGTCGTGCGCGAGGTAACGATGGCCGTGGCGGCTGGAGAAATCATCGGTCTGCTGGGGCCCAATGGGGCCGGCAAGACGACGACCATTCTGATGCTGCTGGGCCTGACCGAGCCCAGCAGCGGTTCGGTCCGGGTGCTTGGCCTGGATCCGGCGCGCCGGCCGTTGTCGGTGAAGCGCCGCGTGGGCTATCTGCCGGATCGGGTCGGGTTTTATGACGAGCTCAGTGGCCGCGAGAATCTGGTCTACACCGCGCGGCTCAATGGGCTGGCTTCGCCTGTCTTTTCGCCGCGCATCGAAGCGGCCTTGATGCGCATGGGGCTGGCCGATGTCGCTCATCATCGTGTAGCCACCTATTCGCGCGGCATGCGGCAGCGGCTGGGTTTGGCCGAACTGCTGGTCAAGGCGCCGCAGGTGGCGATTCTGGATGAACCGACGCTGGGGCTGGATCCCGAAGCCGCTGACAGCTTTCTGTCGCTGGTGCGCGGTCTGCGCGCTGAGGGCATGACGGTGCTTCTTTCCTCGCATTTGCTGCATCAGGTCCAGGCGGTCTGCGATCGGGTTGCCCTGTTTCATCGGGGACAGCTGGCACTGATGGATTCGGTGCCCGCGCTGGCACGCCGGGTATTGGGCGCGCAGTGGTGTCTGGAGGTCGCGATCGACGGCGATCCGGCGCGGACCCGGACGGTGCTGGCGGCCTTGCCCGAGGTGCACGTCGAACCGTTGACCCCAAATCACTACGTGCTTCGCGCCACGCGGGATGTCCGGCCGCAGCTCATGGCAAGCCTCGCGGCCGCGGGCCTGGGTCTGGCTGTACTGATTCCCAAAACACCCGACCTGGACGAAATCTATCGCCGGTATTTTCAAGACGAGAATCGGGATGGCCAGACGTGAGGGCTCCCCCTGGACGGGGGTGAACGTGATTGCCCGCAAGGTCTTCGCCGATCACCTAACCTCGTTGCGGCTGGGCATATTGGAAGGGTTGGTGTTCATGGCGGCGCTAGCCGCGGTCTATGGCGCCAGCGAGGTGCTGCGTCAGACGGTGGCCGAGAGCCCCTACGTCTTTCTGCATCTGTTTACGGCGACACGTGAGCCGTTGCCATCGCTGTCCGAGTTCCTGGGTTTTTTCGTGCCGTTGGTGGCCATTGGCCTCGGTTTTGACGCAGTCAATGCCGAACTGGTTCGAGGCACCTTGAGTCGGGTTCTGGCTCAGCCGGTCTATCGCGATGCCTTTCTGGCCGGCAAGTTTCTGGGAACGCTGGCGATCCTGTTTTTGCTGCTGGTGACCTTGTGGGTGCTGACAGTGGGGTTGGGGATCTGGTTTCTGGGAGTTCCACCCGATGGCGAGGAAATGATCCGGCTGGGTTGCTTCTGGCTGGTTACGCTGCTGTACGCGGGGGTATGGCTGGCCTTGGCCGTGTTGGTTTCGGTACTGATCACCCAACCTGCCTCTGCGGCCCTGGTGGCCTTGGGCATCTGGTTGTTCGTATGGCTGTTCTGGCCCCTGGTGGCCCAGGTGCTTTCCGAAATCCCGGGATTCGTGCCGGGCGGCGCCGCAATGCCGATCGAAACCTACGCCATGCGGCAAGGATTGGAACGTCTGGCGCCGACGGTGCTGTACGCCGAAGCCGTGCAGCCCTTGCTGGTTCCGGAGATGCGGACGATCGGGCGCGTATTCAGCAGCCAGCTCGAGGGCGCGGTTCTCGGAAACCCCCTGCCGGTGGCGCAAAGCATTGGCATGGTGGGGCCACGCGCAGCGGGGCTTCTCGCGACGGTTCTTCTGCTGATGTCAACGAGTTATGTTATTTTTCAAAGACGGGAGATCCGTGCCTGAGGGGGCATGGAATCGGCCATTGGCCACTCCCGATAAAACGATCAGAAAAATGGTCTTTCATGGAGGAGACAATCGATGTCCGCACTCGCTCAATTGCGCCAGATGCCCGAAGCCCGCAAGGGCGCACTGGCACCGCTGCGTCAGGTTGGATTGATCAATGGTATGCGCACGCTGACCAAGGCGCTGATCCGCAGCCGCCTGGACCGCAATGAACTGCCACGCCAATTCCTGCTGTCTTTCTGGGACACGCTGGGCAGCCGTGAGGCGCTTATCTTCGAAGGCCAGCGCATCACCTTCGCCCAATTCAAGGACCGTGTGCTTCGCTTTGCCGATGTATTGCACGGACTGGGGCTGAAAACGGGCGATCGCTTCGCCGAACTGCTCTACAACAGCCCGGTCTGGTTCGAAGCCATGGCGGCTGGCACGCTGACCGGGATTCACATGCCGATGCTCAACTGGCATCTGCGGCCGCACGAGCTGGCCCAATGCATCAATGCCGCCCAGCCACAGATGCTGTTGATCGACCATGAATTTCTCGACCGCATTCTGCCCATCCGCGACCAGATCCCGTCCGTCAAGCACTACATCGTGGTCGGCGGCGAGCCGCCCGAGGGCATGCATTCCTATGAGGCGCTGATGGCCCGCGCGCAGCCCGTCCTGCCACCCGGTAAGCTCGACATGGCGCCGCGTCCCTACAGCGGCGGCACCACCGGCACGCCCAAGTACATGAATATCAACCGCGAGCGGCTGGCGAGCGATTCCGACGAAGATCGTCGTGGCGCCAAGAAGGAAGACCTGGTGCGTATGGGGCTGATGCAGCTCACGGCCTTTTATTACTACAAGCTGGGCGAGATCCATGATCCCGTCACCGGCAACGTCCGGACCCTGATTCCCGGGCCGTTGTATCACGCCGGCGTGCAGGTCGGGGTGCTGCCCTTTTTCGTCGGCGGCACAGCGGTGCCGATGCGCAAGTTCACGGCCGAGGGCTTTCTCAAGGCCATCCAGGACGAGCGCATCAACTGGACTTTCGTGGCGCCGACCATGCTGGAGCGGGTGGTGGCCCTGCCCGATGAAGTAAAGAACAAGTACAACCTCGCCAGCATGCGGACCATCATCTGCGCCGCCGCACCCTGTCCGCCCAAGGTGAAACAGGAGATCAACGCCCTGTTCCGCCGCCAGGGCGCCAAGGACGATGTCTTCCATGAATATTACGCGGCTTCCGAGACGGGGCTCGTCACCATTCTCGCGCCCGAGGACTATCAGGCGAACCCCAAGCGCTACGACAGTGTCGGCAAGGTGCGCGGCTGCGAGGTCGGTATCTGGGATCCGGACAAGCAGGCCTGGTGTCCCACCGGCAAGGAAGGCAAGGTCATCATGCGCACCCCGACGGTGTACGGCCTCGAGTATGCCGGCGTGGATGAGGCGGCCATGCGCAAGAATTTCCTCGAGATCGGCGGGCAACTCTGGTATGACGACGGTCTGATTGGTTATCTGGACGAGGACGGTTTTCTGTA
>OBJS01000093.1_pt1 | contig 38775 bp, 58 predicted proteins | sample 1519851 | NCBI WGS metagenome assembly OBJS01 (sample SAMN03019806, study PRJEB22545) | beach sand metagenome | biome: beach; feature: sea beach; material: beach sand | place: USA: Municipal Pensacola Beach, FL | collected 2010-10-20 | depth 25-47 cm m
CACAGTGGGGGCCTATTTTGCAGTTGGAGCCTATTTTACAGTGGGAGCCTATTTTGCAGTTGGAGCCTATTTTACAGTGGTAGCCTATTTTACAGTGGGAGCCTATTTCACAGTGGGGGCCTATTTTGCAGTTGGAGCCTATTTTACAGTGGGAGCCTATTATTGAGAATTCTGGGATATCAAAATCGATATTAGTTTCTTCAGGTATAATGAAGCCGCCACCTTTTGTTTTTTTGAATTGCATAATATTTCTCCTATATTTCTATACCTAAAAACCTGCAATGCTCGATAAATTCTTGCAGCGGTTGTTCCACAAGGCCCTGCCTGATCATTGTTAGCCGTTTCTGTATTAGGTTGTGTTTATCGAGTTCTAACATCTCGTCCTTAGTTAGTCTGCCTGGTTTAAACTCAAGACTTGCCTCTAATGTCGGTAAAGTTTGTGGTTGCTTTGATAACTTATTCACAACCCAATTTACGTTAATTCCCTGCCATCCTGAATCCATACATTCATCTATAACAACATTTGGGTCTACCCCGTGTTCTAAACCACGCATTGCTCTTTTCATTGCAGAATTAAAGCCATACTGAGTCAAAGGCTTTTTTAAAGTAACTTTTCTATACTCTATATAAGCCTCGGCAACTTCTTTGTCTATCATATCTGGCAAATTACTAAGGTCTATTGATTTTGTCATCATCTCTCTCCTCTCTATTTTTTAAGGCAATAGTTGTCATTTAGAAGGGTATTATTAGCCTATGAAGACTATAACCCACCTATCCATTATCTCTATATACACTAGTTCATTAAAACCAAATTATCAGACAGCCTTTTCTAAACTTGCTCAGGTTTCTATCGCTCTTTCGAGAACGCTAATTTTAAGTCTGTTTCGTGGCAATTCCGGTGTAATCGGCTTCTACCACCCTCCCCTTCTTATCTTCTAGTTGGTGATCTCGTTAGTAATTACTAACTGAAACCCTAGCGTCCAACTAAATTTGGCTTTTACGCCTGGAGGTCAGTTTTAACGGCCCTATCCCTTGGTTTGAAGTATTTAGTTTATAATCGCGATACTTTTACAAAAACACGATTGGCAGGGTATTGGGCTTGGTACTTTTGGTAGGAGTTGCATCTGAGGGAGAGTTTGGATATAATTTCTCTCAGATACCAACCTAGCCGTGGGTACCTAAACCCGATTACCTTGCCTAAGGGGAGTCGGGTTTTTTTATTCTATCTGATTATTAAAAATACCTCAATAACCTACCTAGCCTCATACCCCGGGCAACCCCAATCATCGATGTCGCATTCTCCAAACTCTTCAGGTCGCATTGCCGCAAGTATGATTAGCACGGCTACCATAATTATAGCGCCCCAGTCCCAATCTCTCATAACCCATACATCCCAGCCGCTGAAAGTAGGCTTAGCTTGATCACGATAAAAATTGCCAAAATGAGACCATACTGTAGTATCTTGCCGAACATTACACCTGCTCCTCGTTAGTTACCATGATAGTGGTTCTGTAGTGCTTATCCCCGATATAGCACCCACACATCATTAACTTACCCTTAAGTCGCAATTCCGCAATTATTCTTACAACTTCTTCTTTTGCGACATGCGGGAAGTTTGAACACATTTCTTCAAAATCAAACTGTACCCAACAGTAGTCATCCTCTTGTTTACTCCTAACCCAATACAAGATAGATGCCGCCAACACGCCATATTCTTTGGCTTCCATAGCACTATATTTAAGTAAGTCTTTTTCGTGCTCAGTCATGGTCTGGACCTTTCATTTTTATTAACAAACCTGCCATGGTGCCTATTACAACTATCACACCTTTCTTTTTAAGGGACTTGATAGCATCACGCATAAATGCGCTTTCGATTTTCTTTAATGTAATGGTTGAGGTTTTCCTTAATTCATATAGCAGAGCGGCCTCAACCAAACCTATCTGCCTGGCTTCTTTTTTGTCGAAGTTAATATTCATATTGTTACCTTATCCAGAGCCATAGCCAGTGCCATAGCCATAGCCATCGCCAGAGCCAGTGCCATAGCCAGTGCCATAGCCATCGCCAGAGCTATAACCAGAGCCAGTGCCATCGCCAGAGCCATCGCCATAGCCAGTGCCATAGCCAGTGCCAGAGCCATCGCCAGAGCCAGAGCTATAACCAGAGCCAGTGCCAGTGCCAGTGCCAGAGCCAGTGCCATAGCCATAGCCATCGCCAGAGCCAGTGCCATAGCCATAGCCAGAGCCAGAGCCATAGCCATAGCCATCGCCATCGCCATCGCCAGAGCCAGAGCCAGTGCCAGTTTTCTTGCGCTCAATATTAGCCATTATGATTTGCTCTCATTAGGTTGATTTGTAAAACTATCAATACTCTCTTGGGTGCAAGGTAATATTTCACAAAATTCAGGTAATACTAATGGCCCGGCAATAGGGCCGCATATATTGCTTGAAGAATCTATTCCAACTCGAGCACAACCACTTAATCTAGTTTCATTTTTAGCTACTACCCAGTACACCATTCTCCTACTATCCTCTAACACAACTGTTCTGTCATAGTAATCAATCAGTTTCCCGTAATGAACGCCAGCATCTCGACAACGAACAATTACCATTTTTCCTATATTATATTTCGCAGGTTGATGTGTTGTTGCTGATGAAGTTTGATTGTTATTTCCACCTATGCCAGCTGTTGTTTTTTCGAAAACGGAACTCATGATTTTTACCTCATATTGATTAGTGATATAAAACTCTGTTATTATGTCTTTACTTTCTTCTACTCTAAGGTCATTCGCCCCAGTACCTCCTAGCTGGGGTTTTTTTTATCTTTTAAAAAGGTTATGGTAGATTTCTAATATCGTAAAATAATGATTTCGACTAAGAGAGTAACTTGTTATGGCTAAAGCTAGACCTATTCCACATTCCCAATAAGAACTACAAGAACTTTTCGACTACAATCAAATCACAGGATTATTGACGCATAAACCTAGAAATACCCCTTATTTTGATAGCAGGTTTGCAGGTAAGATGGCTGGGTGTATGTCTAAGCGAAAAACATGGTAAAGGAGAAAGTAAATGATCGATCTAGCATTTCTTGAGCAACAATTCCGTAAATATCTCAAATCAGCAAACTCAAAACTAAATCCAGATGAAGAATTTGCTTATATAAAACAAGCAATTAGCACAAAACCAAAATTTCACGAAGCAACCGGTGAATCGGTTGATACTATGCTCAACTCTATTGCTGGGACAGGTTTAAGCCTCTGTCCTACTAAACAGCTGTGTTTTTTAGATGTCAGAAGCAGAAAGGTTAATGACGCATATGTTAGCGAAGCGATCTTTGATATTAGTTACCGGGGTTTAGTTAAGCTTGCAACTGAATCCGGTTGCCAGTATCTGCGGGCTGATGTTGTGAGAGCTAATGATTATTTTGAGTATCACGGCCCAGCTGAAAAAGCTTCTTTCTCTGCTGGTACTGATACGCGTAATGTTTTCACTAGTGACCGTGGCGAGGTCGTAGGAGCATTTGCTGAGGTTGCCCTAGCCAATGGTACTTCGTTAACAGAAATCGTCAACAAGGCCGATCTGGAAGCCGCTGGTGCGCTTTCACGTGGGGGTGCGTGGAAATCATCTTTTGTAGATGAATTAAGAAAAAAAGTAGCCATTAAACGCTTATTCAAGACATTACCCGGTATCACGCCAGAAATGACTACAGCTGTTCAGGCTGCTGATAATGCTGATGGTGTTCATTTAGCTGAAATAGAAAAAATCGATAGCCCATTTATTTCAGATAAAACCCTAGATGCTATATCTAAAATAATCAAAGAAAATAAACTTGACCAGAATAAGATCATTGATTTTTGTTCTAAAAAATTGCGTTATATTGAGTCGCTCGGGCAGCTAACCGATACAGAAGGTGTTATGCTTTTAAAGAAACTACGCAAACAGGTAGAAGAGAAGGATGATGAAAATTAAACCAATCCCTTTTTCACAGTCTGAATTAAAACAGATGTTTGATTATGATGCTGATACAGGGGTTTTGACTAGGAAATACAGGCATGATGCTAGACCTCAGTGGAACACACAACATGCCGGTAAGCAAGCCGGGCATTTGCATTCATCTGGTTATATTCATGTACGAGTGAATGGTCATCTTTATAAAGCACATCGATTAATTTTCAAGTTAGTTCATGGTGATGAACCACTTGAAATTGATCATATAAATGGTAATCCATCTGATAATCGAATTAATAATCTAAAATCATCAGATATAAAACAGAATATGCGAAATCAAAAGAAATACTGTAATAACTCTAGTGGTTTTACTGGTGTTCGTTTTAAAAACCGAGGTCACCCAAAGCCTTGGAGCGCTTATTGGAATGATGAGAATGGCAAGCGAAAAGAGAAATCATTCGCCACAAAGGAAGAAGCTATAGCCCACCGAGAAAAGATGATAGAGGGGATGGGCTATAGTGAGAGGCACGGGTCTTAACTGTCCGTGCTAAAGTTCTGAACTACTATTTGCATACCTCCGTCCTTATTTTTCTCAATCACGACCTCTGGCTTGAAGCGTTTTGACATCAAGGCACCAACACGAGCAATCTGGAACTTAAGCGTGTCTATACGTAGACGCGCTATATTATGCTTATTACGTATATCATCACGAGTGTCTTCCGGGTCAATCTCTGGGCCATACTTTGATAATTCTTCTATCTCGTCCATTTTAGCAATAATAAAAGCATCCCATGCTACAGTCGCACGATTGTATAGCTCAATATCTTCAGCTTGCCAGCGAATGAATGAACGACGAGTTGGCATAAGTAATTCATTACCATGCTCATCTATAATGCTTTTACGCCTTTTGATAGCCTCATTCTGGCTTAAGCCGTCTTCTATGCCCTCGCAAATAAATTCAAATACAGCTTTGCGTTGCTCAGGCGTGAAACTGCGAGGTAATATAGGTTTCTTTTCAATTGCACTAATAGTCGCCATGTTTGCTCTCCAGCAAGTAATCACTAATTTTGTCGATTTTCAGTCTCATATACTGTAGATCACGCTTAATTGTTTCCTGATCTAATTTAATTACTTCAAGCTTAGCGTCTATTTTTTCTTCAACTTCATCCCTTGAGGGTGCTCGATCTATCTTTTCTTCCATTTTACGAACCCTCCATAATACATATGCACCTATCAAACTAAACATACCGAGTATAATTTTTTCAAAGAAATCAACACCAAACATTTTAAATCCTTATAAAATAGATTCATTTTTAACGTCATCTATACTATTTAGTATTTTATTTTTAAGTGGCTCTGTTATATCTCGTAATCTAGTTTTTTCTCTAACAATGCGATCTTTTTTGGCTTCATCACCAGCCTCTAAGGCCATGATGAAATCCTTATCTAATTTATTTAGTAAAGGCTCTCTTGCCGCCCGAATCCTAGCTAATTTTATATTCCTTGCCTTATCTAAATTAAAGTCAATTTTATCACCATTCCTCTTCCAGGAATCCCGGAACTCCCTATCTTCAGGTATATCCGCTTCCTCTATCTTTTCATAGGTAACTACCTGGTCTTTATCGCCTAACTTATTAATCTCTGCAAGGATGTTAGTTTTTTCTGAAATTATCCTCATAATTCGCACAGAGCCGTCGGTCATTTCTAGTAAATAGATCATTTATATGTCTCCAAATACAGCTATATAGTGGTTTGTTGGGTCAGCGGCTGTTGGTGTTAGGTTTATTGAAATTAACGTAGTTGAGCCAGCTAATTGGCTAGTTACCCTTCCAATAAGGTGAGCGGAAGCATCAAGATAACCCCAAACCACAGTGTAATTGGAAGATGATAAGTCGGTATCCCAGTTAACTGTAATCTGTCCTGTCGCATCATCTACAATTGAAGAAACATTATATGATGCACCGATACCGCCAGCTGCATCAGCTTTAATCCAACCCTTACAAGCACTGGCATGGAAATGTTGCCGGCCAGGTGTTACTGCTACTGTTGTTGAAGTTCCTGTCTCCTGCTCAGCCTGACTAGCTGCTACCCCTGTTAAAGTTGACCAGCTTAAAGTTCCAGAGCCGTTTGTTAGCAGCATTGTATTAGCTGAACCATCGCCATCAGGCATTACAAAAGAAGTATCACCAGAGAGGGCGGCTGGAGCCTCAAACCCTATATAATTTGAATCGTCATCATCATATAAACGAATAACTCCAGGGTCACCAGCATCCGACTTAATACTTACAGCAGCAGCTCCCTTACAAAGCAAGTCTATACCGATGTCTGTATCATCACCTTTAGCTTCCAAGATAACTGGATTAGTTGTTGCTGAGTTAGTGATATTAAAATAGTTAACAGCTGATGCTACGCTAGTAAATAGCAACAACTCAGGCTTTCCAGTTTCGCTGGAATTAATACCTGTACCATCATCAAACTCGATATCGAAAGCATTTGTATCTAGCGTACCGCCTAATTGTGGGGTGGTATCACCAGCGACAGCGGATAAACCACTAGTACTAGTATCTAATGCTGTCCAAGTGAACCCGGTATTACTACTGTTGGCCTTTAAAAAATAATCTGCTGTAGGGTCAGGTATATCAGGTAGAAAGGTGGTTTCAGCCGCATCTACTTGTACTGACTGTGTAGCGCGTTGATTGAGCTGCTGTATCATTAGTACAATTTTATCTAACTGATTCTCTATCGCAGCAGCTGAGATTGTACTATTCTCTATAAAGTCGGTTGACTGAGTCAGAGATATACCGCCTAAATCTAGTATGATCTCATCAGTAGTAGCTGGAGCAGTAGTAAATGTTACTGTACCCGAGGTGTAATCTGTATTGCCGGAGGTATTACCTGTACCAGAAACCGTATAATCAGTATTTAATACTTTGGTTGTATAAGTTACAGGACTGGCATTATTATCTTTAACTAGGACACGTATATCGCTTTCATCTTCAATTTGAAAAGTAAAAGCGAAACCAGTAGTTGAGCCATCACCAGTATAGGTGTCTGGTATATTGTTAGTACTAATAGTCATACTTATTCACCTAACTTTTCTAATAGCAGCCTAAGCCAAAACACATTATGATACGGCATTAATCTAACAATTTTCTTGATGTCGCTTTCTGTAACATCACCATCTAATATATCAGCAATACCTTGATACCCTTCTTGTATTAAGTTGCCAGAAGGACCGAGAATTACTCCCTCGGCTTTCACGCCAGCATATCGTGAAGAGTTATACCAAGGGTTTAATCCTAACATAACATCACCAAAAAGGCCTCCTAATCCTGATCGGCTAATGCCTTCGATGATCGCTTTATCAACAGTAACCTCAGGGTCACGACCACGAATCTTTTCTTTAATAATCCAGGTTACAGCTCCAGCGGCAATTAGCCATGCCATAGTTTGTATCATCTTGGCTGGCCGTTGTTGCAACCCAGACATCAGTAACTTGTTAGTTGAAGCGGCGGCGAATGATTTAAACTGGAAAAGTGTTTTACCTAACTCACTACCTTGCACAGAAAATGGTATGTCGCCTTTGGATGGTTTTAGTATGGTGCTATCGGTATCTCTAATAACAGCAGCGCTAAAGATATCCTTAGCTTTTTTATCCCAGTTATGAAAATTAGTTATAAATGAGCCAGACTCTTTAGTACCAAACCTATTCCAGTTATCAAGTATTAAAGCGTAATCATCTTTGCTTATACCTAAATGAGCTAATCTGGTTACTTCATGATCTGGCAATTTCCCAGTCTTCTCAAATTTTTCTAAAGACCTAATAATCGCTGCTGAATTAACATGACCTGCAAGCCTTCTATGGAATCTATTCCAGTAAGACATACCAGTTACCTTACCGAAACTCTGGACAAGATTGTCTACTACTCTCTCAACAGGGGTATCGATGCGGCCAAGTCTATAATCAGGGTCAGTTATAGCCTTGAGCATGCTATTCATTTCTAACTCAAGACCTATGTTCAGGTCTTTTAGTTGGTCACGAGCTAGGTTTGATTTATTAATACTGCGCAATAATGGAAGATAACCATCCCTTACTACGGCAGGCAAACCTTTACGAAAAATAGGGCCTACTATATCTGGTAGGGATGATAGTAAAACACCACCCATTAACCGCAATACCTGGAATTTTCTTAAATATTGTAATCCCGTATCCATACCAGGTATTTTACTAGCTCGTTGATACTGCCCTAAAATAATAGCGACACTATCACGTATCATCTTTTCCGAATCTGCCTGTTCCTTAGCCAGCTTAAGTAACGCCTTCTCCTGTTTTGTTTTGATGGCAGCATGTTGCTCTGGCAGGGAATCAGCGACCTTTTTATCAAACTCTTTCTTAATAGCATCCGATCTCACTTTAAACTCATTACGCAATTCACGAATGTAATCTTCGCCACTTGTAAATCCACGTGACTGAAGTTTTTCGTTAAAGCGAATTAGCGAAGAAGCTTGGTCTGCATAGGTGTTGTAGATAGATGTTGCGTCATTAATTAAAAACTCTTCTATTTCTTTATCATCAATAAGTAACTTCCTTTCTTTAGTAAAGGTACCTCCTTTACTTACTAAGGCTGTCAACTCATTCATTTGTAAGGTGTTTTCTCCGAGACCTAAAATATTATCTATTGTTTCATCGGCTAAATCTTCAGCTCCGCGTTGAGATAATTCAGGGTCGGCACGTAAAAAATAACGGCTTAATTTTCTCTTGAATACTTGGTTGGTCGCTCTATCTTGTAGTATTCTGTTGGTGTTATAACGTCTAGTGAGGTATGAGGATGCGGTTTTTACTTCTAGGTGTTCTGGTAATATCCCTAATTCTTGTAAACGTTTAGTCAATCTATCCATATCTTTGCGCAAAACTCTAGCAGCTTCCTGTACTTCAGGAATAGCATGAGTGTCATTGTTGCGCATTGCTGTGGATACTTCTTCATTAAAAGCCTGCCATGATTTGGTCTTATCGCCAAACTTACCTTTAGCTATCGCTCTAGCTTGTTTGAATACACCCTTATCTACACCGGCAAATTGTAGGTATAAGTCCCTGACTTTTTTACCTGTTTGAACCCTTAACGCCTGGTCTTTTTTCATAGCTGTTTCTACAGCCTCACCAGTAGCCTCACCTCGAAAGTTCTTAGGTAGGATAAAGTTATGCTCGAATAAATCGTTAGCTACCATTCTGTTAGCAGCGAAAGGTGATAATAGATTTCCAGTGGTAGGGCTGCGAGTGAATTTGTTATTTAACGAAAGAATACTACCTAATCGATTATCTAATTTATGTATGCCTTCATCAGCGCGGGTATAGTTGTAGTTATCTAGGCGTGCTTCCCAGCCAGTAGGAGCAGCGCCAGCAGCATCTTCTGTTCGGGATAATTGAATTAACGGCTCGTCACCATCATCCATGATACGCCGTGTAGTTTCATAGATTAAGTCGTCATTACGGGCTAATGCGCCACCTACAGCACCTAGTGCACCAACAAGTAATCCAGCGGTAGCTATAGCACCAATACTTGTCTCAGCGTCACGACTTGTTTGTATTTTTTGAAGAAAGGCTTCTTGACTAGCAACGATGCCAGCGGCAGTACCACCAGTTAAACCGAATGACTTTAGTATTCTGGCACCTGTAAAACCTTTTTTAGCTGCGCCAGCGACGGGAATGAAAATGGTTGGGTCAAAAATACCGGCGGCAGCAGACATAGTTAAACCCATAAGATCATTACGTGAGATAATCTCGTCGTAATTACGTTCTCTATCATGCTGCTCAATAATTTGGTCTAATTCATCCTGATTATCCGCAAATATCCCAGCCTGACCAACATCAAGTCGGTCCATTTCTTTCATTGCTTCTACAGCATCAAATTCAACATCAGTCCTTTGTCTATCGGCATGTTGGTTATAGATGGCGTTGGTGATTAGGTTATGTCTACGGAAAGCAGCATCGGCTACCGCTAAAGCACTGTCTTCAGCCTCGGGCTCTGTTTCTGGCTCGCTGAAGGTAAGCTTTAATCTTTCTTTGGGCGGTAGCGATTCAGATGCAAGAAAGTCTTTTTCAGTTATAAGAGGCATTAAAATCCACTCCTCTTATCTCTAAATTCCTGATCGCTAATTTTTTGCACTGATGAATTCCTGGCTCTCTGCTGGGCTTCTTGCAGCTCTTTCACTTGTTTGTCTTGGAAGCGTTTTTGTATGCCATTAACGTCTGGCGTCCAGAGCAAAGGCTCACCTTCATCATTAGTCACAAGAACTTCTTGTCCAAAGTCATCTACTTTATATATATACCAGATAGGGAAAGGTGAATTACGACTAACTTCATTCGACCTAATTCGGATTTTATCTTCGTCCAATTTCAACTTTTCGGCTACGCTAATTCGTAAATCTTCTTTCAATAAGTCAGTATCAATACCTAAAACTTTCTCTGGTGGCATCATCATAATTTCACCACCATTAAATTCTGTTTCTCCGTAAATAGCTCCTAACTCTTGTTTAGCTAAACGCTTGGCTGCATTAGCATCACCAGTACGGAGATATGCGTCACGTAATCTATTTTTAATTGCATTCTTAGTTCTATCATCAACTTTTGGTGTCGATGTGATCAACCCTAGTGGGTCAATAGATTTAAGTAAACTTGAATCGCTAAACATGTCATCAACAGTGTCATCAAGCTTATCATTGAAATCATCTTCTTTATGGAATTCCTTTTTGCGTTCCTTGATTAAATCGTCATCGGGATTGGTTACTTCCCTGGCAATTTTAATTGCTTCATCAGAAGAAACATTAGATGTATCCATGATCTCTACAGCTTTGGCGGCTAGAGCGGCTGATTTTTTATTCATACCATCGAGCACTACAGGATTTCTCTCAATAAGCCACTCGTAAGCTAGGGCAGCTTGAGCAGCGTCATCGCCCTTGCCATGCATTAAGTTATATTCAAGTTCTTTTTGTATCGGTTTGACTGGGTTTTTATAACGAGAAGCTATTCCAGCTTTCTTTCTTATATCAATAGTCATATCTTGGCCAAATTGATCTTTAGATTTTAAGCTATTGATAGTCTCTTTATAGTGATCGCTGATTGTTTTAGGAGAAACATTGAAAGCTGGTACACCATCCAATAACGATTGAGTTACGGCTTCGAATTTAGCGGATTTACTGGCCTCTTTTTGATCGCGGCGTATAACCTGCTTAAGTAAGTTTGCTCTCTGAGTTGGCGATATTTGCCCCCTAGCTAAAGCCTCTTCAACATTTGCCTCGTTAATAGTGCCTTGCAGTATACCCAACGACAACTCCGTGGAGTTCAGCGTCATATTCTGTTTTTGTATACGCTCAAATTCTGCTTGAGCTTTTCTTTGCTCTGCCTCAATTCTATTAACCGCAGCCTCAGCCTGCCTCTTTAACTCAAATTTATTCTTAAAATTAAGTCCGGTTTCCTCATGATCACGCTCAATATACTCTAAAGCCTGCATTGGGTTTTGATCAATAATGCGAGTAGCTTTAGCAACAGCCAGGTTTTGTAAAGTGTCGTCCCTTAACTTCATTCCGCGTTGCGCACTGATAACACCACTACGCATAGAGTCCTGAATAATTTCATCTATACGCTCAGCATAATGATTCATATTCGCTAAATCATCACTGTATGCCTGCTCACTAAGTTTAGTGACTGAATCCTCCATTGATGCCACAGAAAAGTCTATATGCTGCCTACGGGCCTCTCCTTGCGCTACAATAGCTTTATTGCCTAAGAAACGACCAAACTCTATTTCAAATCGTTGTTTAGTTTCAGGGTCAAATATACCTCTAAGTATATTATCTTTAATCGATGCGCCAGCTTGGTTGACTTCACCTACTAATGTGCCATAGGTAGGGTTCCCATTTTCATCAAATGGTTGCCTTAGTCTATCGTTATAGAATTTGTTTAACTGTTCAGTACCCGCTGCTAAGGATTTTGCATATTCTGCATTTTGGAATGATGCGTGCGCAGCGTCGAAAAATTCCTGACCAAGGGATTGGATTAAACTGCCAGCGCTAGCTGTAGTCCTACCGATCAGGTTAGCAGCAGTAGCGCTACCTGGGTTTAACTGTTTACCAGCCGAGCCAGATATCTTTGATTCTGTGGCAGGTCTAAATATTTTTGGCATTATCTACCCTGCCCTAGTGGACTACCAAACTGAGAGATGGCAGCTCGATTAGTTAATTGAGGGTGACCTTTGCTATTAGTAAATGTCGAAGGGCCATTAAAGAATGCTCCTAAGCCATCTTTAAAAATCGCACCTATTGCATTACCAACAGTAGAAAGCCGGTCAGAAGTGCTATTAATAACTGTAGGTGCCTGATAACTTAATCGCCTTGCGTTTTCAGCTTGTCTTTCTCTTGCTTCATAAGCACTTATTTGACCTCTGAATTCTGCGATTCTTGCTTGATTCTCAAAGTCAACTGAAGCGGTATTACCGGCATGTATTAACGCTATCTGGCGCTGCCTGGTATTTGTGCGCATATCAATTGCTTGACGCTCAAATTCACTCAGGGTGTCGTGCATGACGCTAAGAAAACTATCGCTACTACTAGAAATACCAGAGGCTGCCATAGATGATCGTTGACTCTCAACCACTCTGCGCAAATTACGACCAACCGATTCAAGATTTCTTTCAAGAGCAAATTGCTCCAGCTGCTGATTGTAATTAGCTGTAGATATAGCAGAATAACCGCGATTCCTATAAGCCTGGGCTTCCATGTTAGCGCCCATAACTTGTAAGTCAGCGCCTTGTGAAACCTGCCTAGCAGCATCTAAGCTAGTTAGTAAACTTCCAGCTTCCGGGAAGAATGCATTGATTAATGTTCTGCCTACGCTAGCCATTATATTGTGTGTCCATCATACAACTGATATATACCCAGTAATTTAAGGGGTAATGGGTCAGAAGTTGTGATTGTTAAGCGGTTATCTCTGTCATCGGTTCTAATTGTATATTCAAGTTTGCCGGTATATAAAGGAATAATGGCACTTAATTTATAGTCAAGGTCAAAGGCGGGTATTGTTACCCCATTAACCTGTGGTATGGCTGAGTCTTTAACAAGTAAAATAGATGACAGGTTTCTAGCACGACGCCCTATATGTAACCCTATACCGAAATCTATTGGCGGGTCTAATGTTTCGATAGTAGTCGTATATGGTAACCCGGCAACAACTTTATAACCGTAATCATCTAGAGTAACCCTACCTTGGCTTACTGTTTTTTGGGCGTGCTTACCACCATCAACACGCAATGCAATAGCCTCACCTTCTAAATGACTTAAACCAGTTACAGTTAGCACTAGTTTATATGCATTGCCGCCACTGGTATAAGCAGTGTAACTTGTGCCGTCTATATCTGTGCCAGTTAAATCTTGAAGTTCAAATGTTGTTGATGTTTTATTATTAACCAAGAAAGTAGTATTTTCTACTTCCGTCATGCCACCCACACCGATTAATTTAACTCTATCTCCATCACTAAATCCGTGAGCTGAGCTAGTTGTAACCACTGGTGGGTTAGCTGCTGTTATGCCTGATATCGCTTGCGGGTCATCTAATACTAACGAAGAATCACTGAATAAATCCGTATCTCCAGTACCGTCATCATCATCTAATAATTCTATTGTGCGTCTAGTATTGCCGTTTATAGTTCGATTTACTACAACATAAACCTGATCATCACCAGCACTACCTATAACACCGACACGCTCAAAACTACCTTCCGTTGTCCATTTACACCAACCGATCGCAGCCTGATCGCGCTTATACATACCGACAACTAAATCACCGCCACTCTCTATACCATAAATAATAGAGTCTGGGCGTTGTGCGAAAGCTAGTTCAGTAATCCCGGCATCAACTATATGCTCACTAGGAAATGTCAATTCCTCAGATATATAGTTATCTATATCAAAGTTGTAGCGGAATGAGTTAATAGTTAAACCAGAGGTTTGATAGAAGATAACTTCACTGCCAACAATAAGTGGTGCTTGCTGACTGGAGCCCAGATATGTTCGTGGTATCTGCCTAATATCTTTTGGTGTTACAGAGGTATTCGAACTTCCCGAGTCGATAGTTGATTCACCAGCAGACGTACCAATTGATAAATCACGAGATGTTGCTAACCAGTTAATGTTATTAACACGACCTGAGGATAAATCTACCGAAATAGCATCACCATCACCAGCGCCACGACCAAAACTAGTTAATAAACCTTGTTGACTCATCCATAGGGTTTGCGGAAAATCACTGGTTCCACCAAATACTAGGCGCTCTTGGAATAAACCTACAGCTCTAGGCCAACCCTGTGTTGAGTCCCATGCCGGGTCTTCTAGTGTCCAGTTACTCGTTTCATCAGTACTATCTAAAGATTTCCAAACAAAACCATTAATATCTGAAGCTGAATTATATTCAGTGACCTCAACAACACCGTTATGCATTAATATAAATTTACCGACATCGGAAGTATTGAATGCATCGATCGCCGTAGTAGTACCGATATCATCGGCAGTTATATTAATGATTGAGCCTCGCGAAAAACCACTCGGGGTTAATTCTGCAATAGGGGAAAGGTCTAGCTTCCAGCTCTGTGACGGTATTGCGCTTGTGCTAGGGAAGTCTTCGATAATGTCGCACACTACTTCATCGGAAGCAGTAATAGAAACAATAGATGCCCTACCCGCACCACTCAAGTTAATAATTTGTCGCCCAACATCGGCAGCCAGGAATGGGTTAGCATCTGTTGTAAACGTAACACCTAATCCTGTGGTTGCGCCAGGTGTTAAGGCGGCTAGTGGTTTATCTCCCAGCTCTTTAGTGGGTGGTGGTGTGAATTCGATAATTTCTATAGACCAGTCACTATTAGTAGTACGCTCTAATACCCGGGGAGCATAACTAGGATGGGCTAAATATACCTTGTCACCAAATTGAGTATAAGTGATTTCATCTAGATCAGATGTACCGTATGGCGAGGTTACTTCGTATATTTCGTTTACAGTTCCGCCGCTGCTGTATGAATCACCAGTAGTATCCTCATCATCTAGTGTAAAGGTTGTACCAGCAGTTACTGTAATAGTGAATGTACGGGTATTAAGATGACTGACAGTACCAACGATTCCAGTTAATACGACTTGATCGCCTGTGCTTAATCCATGGCTTCCTGATGTTGTAACGGTTGTGGTTGAGCCGGTACTGATCGAGCTAATAGTACTTGTGCTACCACTCAATACCTGACCAGAAGAAGTGTAGAACCGAATAATCTGATTACCGAATTCCATTAACACGGTATCAGTTTTGCTAAATTCAAATGGAATAAGTCTTGAGGATACTGAGTGATCTTTAACGGGTGATATTAGTTGTGTACCAGCTCTACGTAAAACAGGTCCATGCGCTGTAACGATGGCATTTGTTGCAGTCCGTAAACCTTTTTTGTATTGATCTATATCTTGTCTTGCGTATAGGCGTGGGGATAATTCCCCGGAAGAAAAGGAATGTTGTGGGTGTATCCGCTTAGGCATTACAACCTCACATTATCAGTTAGGTAATCCGAACTTAAATCTCTAGTTGAACCTTGAATATTGTCTCTGGCCATTGCGGTTGGCATTAATGAGAAGAACTCAGTACGTAGTCTGTTTGCCAGCGCATTATCGCCTGTAATCTTATAAGATATTTTCCAAGCCAGATGGTGTGCAATAGTCATTTGCAGGAGCGGGCCAAGAATACCAATATTTGTCTCGCTGGCTACATATCTGATTTTAATAGTGGTTTGATTGGTAAATAGCTTGTCACCAGATATTTCCCAAGGAATATCTCCCTTCACATCATCATTCACTTCTAGAACGATAAGGCATAAAGGGTCTGTAGGTAATTGGAATTGGTAATCATAACCCCAGTCAGGGGTGGCTGTTGTCTGTGTCAAAGTGGCACGCTTAATAGTTGTCTGCCAGTTTCCCATGGCAATGGTTTGTTTAACCACGTCATTGAAAATAGCATTAACTATATTGGCGTTCTCTGTACCCTCTGTAAGGGAAGAGATTAAAGAAGCCCCTACCAAGGTAAGGGCTTGATTGGCTATCGCTGTTGAGCCAGACACTTACTTAGCTTCCGTTGGTCCAGTACACACGAAGTGCAACGTCACCGGCAGCAGCAGTAGCAGCGGCAGCAGCACAAGTGATACCAACACGGAACACTGTATGAGGGTCTTCATCGTAACCGAGAAGTTCCCATAAAGCCTTGTTAGCATCATCAGGCCCAAACGTAGTTGCATCTAATGCTTGCTGGGTCCAAGAAGTAGTAGCAGCTTGTGGTGTAGTTGAACCATCAACGAATAAGTCAACATCTAGTTCGTCATCTTCATTATGTTTAGTTGCTGAGCCTGATGTGACATCAGTAAAATCAGCACCCGCCCATAAGCCGATGTCGAAAGTTAATGTTGGAGTACCATTAGAGTCTAAGTCGTCGTTATACAGATCAATCTGTAAAACCACGGCATTAGAAGGTAGAGTGATACCTGTAATTAAGTCATCACCAGCTTCTAGTTGATCAGGACTAGCGGTATAAGCATGAATATCTTGACTCATACGTACAGTCGCATTAAGAAGCTTGGCATCAACTTTTGTGTTGCCTTGGATGTTAGTCAAGGCAGTAGTTTTACTAGTGGCAGCGGCCATAATTATCTACTCCCTATTATTGAACACATTGTACTTGAACGACTTTTTCCTCTTCGATGCGAGTAGCACCGCCGGTCATCGAACAATATACTTGTGTTGCATAACGTTTATCAGCACGCTCAGTAATGCGAACTTCCACATCCTGACCTAATGCTAAGCCAATACCGCTGCGAGCGTAAGCTAAACACTTGATAGGGTTAGTATCAGTGGCATCAGCTACACCGTTTAGGCGGTTAACGATAACGAAATTAAAGCCCATGAAAGTATTCATGCGGCCGTTGGCAAGAACTTTGGCAGTGTTAGTATCAAAGTTCTGAATTTCGGTTTCGTTGAAGAGAGTTGCTTGAGCAGCTGCGTTAATAACGAAGAATAAATCTTCATTAATATCAACATCATTAGCTACTAAGATGCGGTGAGCTTCAATTACTTTCTCGACAATTAAGTCAGAGTCAGCAGTTGTGAAGTCTTCATCTACTACTTGAGTAGAAGGTAAAGATACACTTGAAGTAGTACCGGCACCAATATCAGTAACTGAAGTTGCGTTACCGTCAGCGGCGTCTAAGATGAAGTCATCAATGCTACGGCCTAAGGCCCAAGCGCCTGACATAGCGTAATCGCTTTCAGGGCTTTTAAGCATACGGATTTCATCTTGTTTATCGATCAGGTCAGCCCAGTCAAAGTCGTCCATTGTTACACGGCGTCTTGAATGAGCACTGTCGGTTAAGGGAGTATCGCTGTGGCGTACAGCGTTTTTAGTAGCGGTTGTCGCACCTAAGCGGTCAAAGTGAGCAGAGTTACCCACCACACGCTTAAATTTCACGGTACCCATTAAACGGGAACCACGTTGTTGAGACAAGTGGATTAGGTTATCACTAAACTGCTGGACAAACGCCTTATCAATTTCGATAGACATAGTGTAACATCCTTTAATTAATAGTTAACTTACTCTATCTTAAGTTATCCACTAACTGTGGGCTTGTGATTGAGTCCATCGCATGATTAAGGCGCTTTGCGTTATCTTAATTTGCGATAAATTTTGCTAAGTTTATTCCTGATATGCTGATTTGTAAAGTTTTTCCATATATTTCACAGCATTAGGTTCAGATTTGTGGTATGGATGATCTGGGTTGCTTCGAATTTCCCCAATCCTTTGAAGAGCTTCCTCAGGCGTCATTCCACCACTCATACTTCTGCCTATGTTAGGGTTAGTGCTATTTTCTTGTAGAACTTCCCATGACATACTAAGTGCTTTCGCAACAATTGGATTGTTACCAATATCACTATTTATCAACTCTTCGTAAGCATCTCGGTATTTATCCCCGGCTAATTGTTCAGCTGCTGCTTTTGCGGCTTGTATTTTGTTTGGCAGTTGGTCACCCCAATCACCTTGCAGTGCTTGGGCAGCCTGCTCACGTCTTTCCATAATGCGTTGCTGCTCTGCTTGTGTTTTTTGCAGATTAGTCTGCACCAAAGCATTAAATTGATTATGATTTAAGCCAGCTTGCCAGGCTGTTTCTGCATAGTTATGCAGTAATTCAGGGTCTAATGGCACACCCTCAGGGACATTTAATTGATATTCATCTGGTGTCTGTGGACGGCCAAGCTCATTGTAGAATTTTCCCCATTCATCATCTGTTTGAGGTACTTTGATTACACCTGGCACCGTGTCTAGTTTTTGATAAAAGTCGTTAATCTGCTCATCACTAGCGTCACCAGTGGGGATACTCAAAGATTGGCTAATGTATTTTTGTGATTCAATATAGCTTTTCGCCATAGAATCCAAATCTTTAAATTTCTGAATACTCGGGTCTTCTCTTAAATTTTCCGATAAAAGGCTTTTAAAATCAGTTGGTTGTGTTTCTTGTGGTGCTACTTTCCCCTCCATATACTCCTGGTGCTGTTGGTTTGGTTGATCGGTTGATTGTGGTTCGTCATAAGTCGTAGGCGCTGCACTCTGCTGAGTCATCGTTATCTACCTCTGGTTTCACTGTTTGGGTTATTTGGTTTTGTACACCGGAAATTCTTATTAAGTCATTAACTAAATCTGCCTTACCTATATTACAAAAGGTAATATCAGCTGTTTGGCCTAATAGTTTAGTTTCGACATAAGTCTCTTTGAGATACTGTAAAAGCTTTTTACCTTCATCCGTATCAAAAACTTTCTGGCAGCATTGCTCAAAATCGGACGCTCTTTTATTCAAGTCCACCTTCCCCTAAGTTTTTAGCTACTTCAGATATACCTTGCGCAGCTGCTAAACGCTGGGCTTCTTGTGCCTGCTGTGCTCTTTGCTGCCTGATTTGTTGGATTGTATCATTAGAATTAAGTGCTATTTCAGGAACACCTCTTATACTCTTGATATGTTTAACTATTCCATCAGCGTTAACTAGGTCCATTACCGACTCATTTGCTGTTAACTGAGCAATCATTGCAGCCTGCTCAACCCATTGTAGGGTATTTGAAACTTCCTCAAATTGTTGGGCGCGGGCAAGCTGGTTAACAACCTTGATCTCTATATCTACACCCTGCTCAAGAACAACATCAGGCGGCTGGGGTAATGCTCCAGCACGTAACATAATCTTAAAGGAACGGACAAATAGAGGAGTTAAGAACTCATGATTCAAACGATTCATAATTGGGCCGAGCGCTTTTTGATGCTGCTCTAACCGTTGAATAATTTCAGTAGCAGACATCTCACCTGTTTCGGTACGAGGCGGTAAGAAGAGTTTATCTAGATAGAATAATGATTTAACTTCTTCACGCATCTCTTGCATATTGAGCTGACTAACATCATAACGGCCTTCACCAACAAACTGCTTAACGCCGGTTACATCACTTACAACACTCAGGCGCCCAGGCAACAGATTAAGATTTTGGAGCACAGCACTTTGATTAGCTAAGATAGGTGGGTCTACTACTTTGGCTAAACCACGTAAATGCAGGTCCTTGGTTTTATTAAGTGTTCGTATGGTGGGTAAGGCTAGATGCCCTGGTCCACGGCCATATACTTCACCTGGTAATTTAGACCAGCGTGGTGTGTAGATAGGGAATTCATAATAACCACCCTCCTCCATGATATGACCACCCTTCTCCATTACCCAATAATAGATATATGGGCGGTTCATTGGTGGAGCTAAACCATCCTTATTCAGTTTAATCTTCTTAGGGCTGTTTGGCTTAATACACCAGTACACCACAAATTCATCATTAGGCTTGTGTTCTAACTTCTCTTTAACTTCACTTGGTATTTTATCAGGCCAGCGCTCAGCTAACTGTTGAGCGGTGAATTTACGTTTTCTGTACAGTGCATTGGTTTGCCCGAGTGAATCTTCTTCTATCGCACATTCACTTAAATGTATGCTTTCAAATCTAAAGCCCTGGAAGTCACCTGGTAATGAGCCTGGTTGAACGTCATGTAAAAATACAAACATGCCTAATGAGGTAAGGAATTTGAAAGATTTTCCTACCTCTTGGTCAAGGTTACTTTCGTTGAATTCTGTGTAAATAAGTTTAATGACTTCCTCAAGCCAGGCGAGCGCATCCTTATTGTTGGCAAGAACAGGGTTAGCGTAGGCTGGCAAGGCCCATTGTTGTAGTGGGCTCATAATAGTGCTATGCATAGTTGAAGCTAGGTCATCACTAGCCAGCATAGCAGTACTATCATATACACGATTAGTACGGCGAGTGCCTTTGGATTCTTCTGAGAGGAAAATGCCTGATTGGTTGTTATGGATAAATTCGGCAAGTAAATCCCAAGTCGTCCTGGCGTTATTACGCTCAGTATGATTAAAGGCTAATTTTATACGGCGGATAATATCTTCACCGTTTCCACTTGTAACCACAGGCATGTTGTCATCCTAATATGTTTTAGGTATATTAATGTCTATGGCTATTCTTATAGCTATCTCCTACATTGATTAGACTCAAATGTATTAAGCCCTCCATCAAGGGCTTTTTTTTATTTCTCGTCATCTATCTCTTTATATCTAATAATCATATAGCTTTCCATCCGAACATTCTAACACCTAGATACCAGTAACCAGCTCTCCACCATGAAAAACCAGCCTTGCGAAGGTCTTGGTATAAGCGCTTATCTGCTACAGCCCTTAAGTCTGTTGCGGCAGTCCCTTCTTCTATTAGAAAGTATAAAGCATCATGTAAAGCTGTTGCTTTTTGTGTATTAGCATAATCAGGGATAGCATTAGCACCGTTCCATTTAAAGCCGCGCTTTAATTCAAAGCGGGTATAGCAGTTGCCTTGTGTATCTTCAATAAGAACAGCATGCATAAAGTCTGTTAAATAGGATATTCGAGGTGATATTTCAAGATACTTAAATATATTAAAATCTAATATATAAGGTAAATCATCTGTCAATTCATACTTAAATTCTGGATGATTGATTATTTTATAACTAATCATAGATGTTAACCTAACAAGGTTACTACATTATTTAATTTTTTAGATCTATCTGATAGGATAGTAGAGCCTAAACCAGTACCACCACCACGTCTAGATTTTTCTTTATTTACCACTCCTGTAGAAGCCAATTTACCTGCATTACTAAGCCTTCTCTTTTTTTCGGCTTGTATTAAAGCTTCATTTTTATTTTGTGGTTCTTTAGCTTCAGCTAAGCCTGCTGATGTTTTAAGCCCTGGTAACCTTTCCTTGATTTCGCTTAGTTTTGTTGAGGTTTCGGCTATCTCTGTAGAAAGAGTATTTCTAGCAGTAAATGATTCATCAAGTTTTCTTCGTAGTTCTACATTTGATTTTTGAAATGCCTGGTTAGATTGTTCGAACGCACGCTGAGCTGCTGTTTCAGTATTAAACGAACTTTGTAGTTCTTTAGAAACGCTACGCTGCTGGCCTAATGTGATTTCACCTTGCTGTAGTGACTTTTTTTGTTTGTCGCGTGTTGCGAATAATTGCTTAAAGTCGCTAACTTCTAGGTATGTTATTTCACCTTTAGTAAACGCCATAGTTTAACCTATCAATGTAATGCCAGATTTATTACTACTTAATGCTGTAGCTGATGAGCCTGAACCACCTCCACGCCTACCCCTAAAGTTTTGCGCAGAAGTTGTGCCTCTACCTCCACGTCTTTTATCCCGCTTTAACGAAGCTTGTATCCTGACATCTTGTTGGGCTTGTGTTAACTCTTGGGTTTTTGCGTTTTTAGTAGCTTCTAGATTAGCCCTTTCTTGAAAGGACGCATTTAACTGATCTCTGAGTGATTTATTAGTCTCTGATAATTGTTTATTAACCTGCTGAGAACCCTGATTGATATTTCTCTGCTGAATAATAGAGTTATGTAATTGCCTATTGTAGGCATCTAACTGCCTTATCTCTGTACTTTTTTGTTGGATAGTTTGGGTATCGCGGTCAACTTCACCCCTAATAGCACCGTATACAGAAGCTCTATTAATACCATACTGGCGAACAAACTCCCTATCAGCTTTTGTTTTTGTACCAAACCTACTTGCTAATTGAATATAACCTTTTCCTATTAATTCCTGAATACTTGCCATAATGCACCTACGATAACAAAGTTACTAAATTGGTTGGGCTACCATCAGTTTTGTCTACTGATGATAATCTTTGATCTTGTTTTTCAGCTGACTTTCTTGATCTTATTCGCCTTGCACGCTCTTTCGCTTGTGATTCATCACGTCTTTGTTGGTCTATATCATCTTTTTGCCCAGCGGCAACATTTGAAACAGCAGGCTTTTCAGTAACTGGTTTTTCCTGAATAGTAGAGCTGAATGATTCACTTGGCATAGATAGTTGCGGCGGCGGTGGGGCATATTGTATAGGTGGAGGTGGAGCTAACTGTGGTGGTGTAGGTGGTGTAGCTGAAGCGCCAGTATCTCCGCCTGGAGACAATGAACCTAGTAGGCTTTGCCCAACAAGTCCTACACCTAAGCTAACTAATGCGCCACCAGCTAAAGCTGCAAAACTGGTAGCAGCAGCACCGGCGCCTATAAAAGAACCACCAGCGATTGCTGCTGCACCTAGTGCTATACCACCCATTTATAACTCCTTCACATATACCTTGTCGGATAATGTCATATTTAATCTACGCATCATTATAGACAAATCCTTACTAGAATTCTCTACTAATTGCAAGTAATTGACACGATATTTGAATCTTAAGCGTTTTTCGGCAAACCTGATCAACTTAAAAATAGCGAAAGGGTTGCTCTCTCTGTACTTTGGTACAATATATAAAACATCAGATATTGCGAAACGTTTCATGGCGTAATGCGGGTGCTGATAAATAGTAAAGCCAGCATACCCAACTATTTCGCCGTCATCATCTTCCACAACAAACCCAACATACACATGATGTGATTGCATATACTCATATGAGTCATAGGCTATATCTAACTCCTTAGGCCCGCCATTCATACCAAGCTCGTCATGCTGCTCCTGAAGGAATGGCTTTAATTTCTCCCAGTAATACTTGTCTAACTTAATCTCTTCTATATTCATGCTAATGGGTCAAACTCGCTAATAACTTGAAGTTGTGAGACGCGCTGTCTCTCGAATCTATCTAGCTGTTGAGATAGCAAGGCTTCTGTGCGCAAAGCATCGGCACCATGGCTTGCATCATCATGGATTGGGGTATCACTAAATGCTTGAACTTCCTTATTCCATTTCTTTCTATAGTTAGCTAAATGCTCAACACCTACAAAACACTTTTCGTAATTAAAGTAATACCTATGAAAGCGTTTCTTAACACTATTGATACCGTCTTGAAGGGGTAATTTATCTGCCTTGGTAACTCTACCAGAAACATTGTTTGCAGCTAATAAGGTGGATAGAAGGTTAACAGTACTGTAAGGGGAGTGCTGGTTTTTTCTCACTCCATCCCAAGGTAAGCCGTGGGATGCGTAATTGTTGTACGGCTTATTGTACAAGACTTCAACATAATGCATTAAATCCTTGTCGCGCTCTTCATAGTAATCTATAAAAATTATTTTGGAATCAACATATTGCGCGAACCAGATAGCAGTATGGTCGTTACGGCCTAAGTCCCAAAAAGTATATACAGGCACATTAGGGTTATAAGGGAATTCACCTATACGCTCTTCTGCTCTAGCCCGGTTAATCTGGTCAGCGTAGTAAGCGCCTTTAATACCAGCTGTGTAGGATACGCCATATTCTTGGCAAATATGGTCCCAGTCCGTACCCATCTCCATCTCTTGCTGGATATTCTCTTGTGAATGCACTGGGTAGTAGTTGGGCTTTTCAGGCCAGAGTGTTTGTACTTCCGAATTAAACCAATAGTCTAAATCTTTGATTTTTTCTTCAAGCTTATAGAATTGATTATCTTTTCCCCTAGGCGTGCTGTTGATAATAATCCATCCGTCATTCTCGGAAAGCATGGGCGACATATAAGCATATGCTTCAGGGTTAGTAACCGCATACTCGGACATAACGATACCGCGTGGTCCAGGGCCTACTATGGTATCAAGATCTTCGCAACCAATCACACGGATAATACTGTTATTTGTTAGCTCTAGGCGTAATTTTTTATTGTCCTGACGCTTGATTAATTTGGATGGAATGAGTTCTAAGTATTTAGTGCCATGCTTCGTCATGCCTTCCCAAAGCGCTTTTTCACCCTGGGAATAAGTTGGGAATAGGTAGTAATAAACGCCAGGTTGCCGAACAGCTTCCTTAACCATATAAGCGAAACAGGCAAGGTCTTTACCGGAACGACGGCACCAGCGGATAAGAGCTTTTCTAATTTTTGTTTCTGGTTTCCCTTCAACACCATCTAAGGCTTGGAATAGTTTTAGTTGGTAATCTCTCGGGCTAAAATTCTGTGGGACTAGTATCTGGGCCATATAGTTCGCCAATAAAATCAGAATATTCCGCATATTCTAACTCCTTTTGGCGATAAGCAATAGCTTCCTTCTTAGTGGAGAATGCTTTAGTTGACTATTTACCTGAAATACTTATTCTAACAATATAGGGTTTTCTTCTACCTTCATTCCGATATGTTATATATCTTAAGCCGGTTTTGCTATTCCGGTATACTTTAGTGTTATATGAGTTTTCTTTATCTGTTGCAGCCCTAAGATTGGTGATCCTATTATCGCTAGGATTCCTATTAATATGATCTATAATATTAGGCTCGCAACCGTGGTATAACTTATATATTAACCGGTGCACTTTATAGTGATTCCCATCTATTGATGCACGCCTATAACCAAGATCATCCCCCCATCCAATTTCCTTTTTAGTTGATAAATCTATAAGCGCCCCAGTCTCTGGATTATACTCAAAGCGCCTAGCTAGCTCATTCTGAGTCAGGTGTATTTTTTTCGCCATATAATCTCTTTAAAACCTCCTTTAATAACTCCTTCTCAGTACCATATTTAGCCTCAAACATGCGGGGTGATGCATGAAATGCAACTCCAGGCCCGCCATACTGATGGTGTATATGACAGAGAGGTATTACTTCCATCCAGGTTGCTCTCTGCGCCATACCTTGACCTGCCCTAATATGATGTAAACAAGCTGGTGTACCATAATTTCCGTCCTTCTCGCAGGCTATACAACCAAGTTTAGCAACTCTATCAAGGTGTTCGCGTTCTCTAATCTTCATCTATATCATCAAAGTCCTTCATATATACGTAATATTCATCATGAAACTCTAAAGCTAGTACGGCATTTAGAACAACGTAGCATATTGCCGTAAAAACGCTATGTGGGTAAGTTGTGGTAAATAATAGAATTGCGTTAAATAATATTCCCATAAATATAATCATGACATACTCATTAGTTGGTGAATGGCGTCCTGGCATTCTTGTTTATTTTCAAAGACTTGACTTAGAATAAAGTTCCAGACAACACCAAACGCTAGTTTATAAAATTGGTTAAATTCATCTTGGTTCATTTTACTAAAACTAATTGATTGCGCTTTCTTCTTTATACCTCCAGGTGTCACAATTACATCATAATATCCAGCCTCAATTTTAACCCATTCATGAAGCTGTTCCTTGGTTAATGTCGGGCAAGCCTCTATATATTTCCTTCTGTTATATTTTTTGTTATCTATAAAACTATTCGCTACATCCCTCAAAACTGATTGGTCGCCCGCGTACTTGCATAGGTATTCGGTATACTCCCTTACTATAGCTTCCTCCGCACTCGAAACCAATCCGCCCGTAGGCTCCCAGTATTCTAGTGCCATACCTAACAGGCCACCGAAATATAGTTTGTGATGTTGGATAGATCGGGGTTTGCATTTTTTATAACGGACCTCAATGGTTTCGCCTAGACTGATATCTTCTAGGATATCCTTGTCGTAGTCAGTGGCAGGCATAAGTATGTGACCTGCCTGTCGGGTAAGTTTAACTTGTTTCATTTTACCTTTTCTTCTAGCACTATTGTTTTCATGATTTTAGCAATCGTGCCTGTGATAAGATCACCTAGTAGGTCATCAAGTAATACTGATCTAGTTCGCTCCAGTGTAGCAAGACTTAACTTCTTACGAATCATAAGTTTGCGACTCATACAAGTTACAATCAAAAGCAAAGATTTATTATCATCCGACATACGGCATTTACAGGTAAAATCTATAAACGGATATAATTCATTTACGTTACGGAATGATTTAGAGTTATGTACTCTTTGATACTGCCTGGATATTTCTTCCGAATTACTCATAACAGCCCTAACCCTTTAAGCTGATCTATCTTTCTGCGCTTGTAATCCTGTATGCCTAATTCATACAGCGCACCCTCCAGAGTCATAGTAAAGTATGACGTTCTGGACCTAAGTTTCGCGATATAATTATCATCTCTATAAACACGCCTGATTATTATTCTATTCTCATTCTCTATGGCAGGGCAATACGAAATAAAGTCACACCATTCTCGCTCATTCACCATGAGATTACCTTGAATTTGAGGCAGGTATTCAGCTGGTACCTTAGTGTCAAAAAAGCGCTCTATTTGCTTCTGTGGGTTAAAGGCTGTCTTTACCTCTATCATACCGTCCTTATCTATAAGCCCGTCAGGACTAGCCCCGATCAAATTATTGTCCTTATCTATAATGATAGGGACGCGATCTACTTCTACTTCATTAATAAATTCGTATGCCAAAATGGCACCTGGTTCATTCTCTATACCGTAATCCAGTGGCTTAGCTGATATCTGCTTAATCTGGCCGGTCATAGCCTCGGTGCATTTTTTATAGAGAAGTGAACGAAAGGACGCTGAGAACTCGTCAGACTTGTTTCTAGCTTTCTTCATTACTTCACTGAACTCTGAGGCAGTTAGTAGTCCACACTTAGCCTGAAACCACGAATCACTATTCTGTTCAAACATAGCTATTTACCATGCCTGTTTGTGTAATTACGTTTTTTTATTTCCCTCTCTCTATGCTCGATAGCTTCATTAAGGGTTACAAATGATTTAGCCTTTAGTATCCCGTCGTCATACCATCTCGCTTCATAAGGCTTAAACCTGTGCGGCCCTATATACCTTACCCCTGTAATTCCTGATGTATTATCTTTACGCTTAGATGAATTTCTTACATTGATTTTTGGTGTGGCGGCTCTAAGGTTCTCAATCTTATTGTTTGATCGGTTGCCATCTATATGATCTATTTGTTCAGGCTCTTTATTATGAATTAGTTTAAAGATAATTCGGTGCGCTCTGTAATTACGCGTGTTTAAACGTATTTGAATGTAACCACTATGAAGTTGACATCCTGCAATCTGACCAGCAAACCTATCGTTCCATGCAGTAAGCCTATCACTCCTAGTATTCCATATTAGACTTCCATTATCATAATTATAAGTAAAAATTTCCTTTAATTGAGTTTGGGTATAAGGTATTAATTTAAACATTTTCTTCCTTAGTCATAACGGCAGCTCTCACAGCTTCTTCCCACTAAAACTCCGCTATCAGCATCATATTCAAATAGTTCTTTTAATTTACACTGTGAGTAAGGAATATCCTTACATATTTTATTCATAACACCCAAAACCTAACATTGCAGTAGTAGAGTTTGTTGTCAGAAATAGTATTCCCGACATAATCTAAAAAGATAACATGTCCATTGTCAGGCACTTCCCAAGATTGAATTTGTTTTAACCAGACTGGCTTGTACTGAGAAGCGGCTAAGTAGCCACCCTCAGCTAAATAATAAAAATTATATTCGAGTAATGTATTAGGCTTCATAAAACGAGACTGGTCCATAGCCTCGAATATGATTAAATTTTCGTCTACAACATCACTCACTTTCTTCGGCTTGATTAGGTTCGTCATAGATCACCATTATATACCCCATTGTAAGTAGCTTGTGCGCTATTTGTATTAATTCATCCTGAGTAATTTTGCCCGGTTCATTCAAGGTTGCACATATTTGCTTACACTCATAAATCACACTACCCATTAACCTAGGAGTGTACTCTTCAGGATTCTCCTGAGAGTTTTCACGTATTTGCGCAGAAACTTCCAAAGCGTGATTTTTTGCACTATATCTTCTGCAAACTTATAAGTCATCTTCTACTCTCTCTATGATTGCTAGTGATAAAATTGCTATATGATACGCTTGATCTTTAATAAGCTTTGTATCGCAGGCGCTTAAGGAATCAAAAATACTGCTAATAACCTCGGCACGTTCAAAAAAATCCGTTATTAAATCCTCAGGCTCTTGGTTAAAGGCCCTGTAGTTTGGTAAGTCATCAATGAGTGCTGTTATCTTTTTCATCTTCTTCCATAATAAAGGCTAGTGAGATTGCAAGAAATCTTTGAATTATTTTCTCAATATCTTCTCTATCTACATATCCTCTTTCTTTGAATTCATCGTGTACATCTTTGATGGCAGTCATAAACACATTAGCAAGAAACTCATCTAATGGCATACCTATGACTTCCGATTCTCCTTTAGCTTCTTTAAAAGCTTCCTTAGCTATTTTCAGGCTATAATCAAATATTTCTTTATTTACTTCCAGTAAATCACCCATGTACCCTCCTTACTGTGTAGTCCCAGCCTCTACATAATTTCTTAACTGGTATGCCACAACTTGAATAATGTGATATCGGGTCAAAAAGACGAAACCCTGTTTTCATATTAATTAAGGCGTAATGATCTAGCCCTGTGTTAGCTACTAACCAATACCCTTTTAGTTCTTCACCATTAAGGGTTAGGATAACCATATCACCACGGTCTAAGGTTTTCTCACCTGGAGATTCTGGTTTTAGGCATATGCTGTAGTAAGGTATACAGTGGTTTTTAAGGTCAATATCTACCCACTCACCACTATAATCCTTACCCTCTATCGCAGCCCCGTCCCTAATATCCTTGAGGATATTCCAGTGATCCACTAAAAAATCTTGAAGAGTCATTACATCTTCTCCCAGGTAGTACCGTCGTTAAGTATAAGATTAATAAGAACCATTTTATGATTTTATCCTCCTAAGTGCTTTATGTGATAGCCAGTCTCGACCGTCTTCGTTATAAGTAACCAAAACACTAAATATTTTATTAATGGTAGGGTCCATATTTATTTCGGCAATGACCACCTCTTTACCGAAAAGATGATTATCAATGTTAAACCAGTAGTGCTTACCTTCTAACTCTTCTTTATCCTTAACTAGAACTGTATCGACTACCTTACAGTTATTAAATTTCATTCTGGCTTCACCATAAAGTCTTCTATAGCTTTGGTGGATATCTTATCGATAGATAACCAACTACACGGAGTAAGCCAAACACGCCGATCGTGGTTTTCTAATATCTTCTCACTGTATATGTATACAGAGTTGGCATGTGGCCTTATACCTATAATAATGGCCTTGTCGCCTTTATCTAAAGGCCCGAATCTTTTTTTTGCTTTAACAATCATACCGATACGTGCGTTTTCTTTTTTCATTTAATCCTCCTGTTTTGAACAAGTATAGCGGTGCCGGTGGGGAGGGGAAGGAATTAAAGGGAATATGGAGGGGGTTTTTATGACTTCCTTCTTTTTTCTGCCTTCTCTATTTCACGGTCAAACCAATCAAGCCATTCCTTAGATAATCTTTTAGTTCTTTTCTTAGTCCAACGTAGATAGCCAGGATTAGCTTCATGTTCGCATCCCTTCCTAATACACCAATCTGTAAAGGGGTTATTGAGGGAAACTAAGCCACAATAGATACAGTACTGCTTGCCGGCTACCCGGCCTTTGAATGAATGATTTTTCACTTTCTCTACCTTTGCGCGGTGGGGGGGAACCAAAATATTATCATCAGAAATCAAAACCCCGCGGTGGGGGTTGAATATAATATAGTATAAGAAATAAAAAAGCCCAACTATCCAGCCCTAACCAAAGCCTCACTCTATCTACACTGAACTCTCCAACAAATAGGTCAGCTCACTCCTTATATGTCGCATCATACATAATGTAGTTATTAGGTCTGGGTCTTGGTCTACCTCAGCCTCAACGTTCCCTATCTCCACATCTAAGTCAGCTATGTAGTTAATGAGTGCTGTACGTATGCTCAGGGTGTCTTTATCGGTCATTCTTATGCCTTAGCCAATCTGGTCTCAGGCTGTCTAGCACGCCTACTAGAGTCAAATAACACTATCAAAAATAGCCGATAACTAATGTTATCGGAGGTATTTGCTTGTACATGTGTATGATAGCGAGACGTGCGTCATGTTCTGTGTGTGTGCTGCTTCAAATATGCCTGTGGATAAGTAGGGTGAAAGTGGTCTCAGGCTGTCTAGCATGCATACTGGAGGGATTTGGTGGTAGTTATATGTGTGAAGGATAGAGAGAAGAGAGCGGACGTCAACTTTAAAACCCACAAATAATTAGGCTTGATTAGGCTTGATTAGGCTTGATTAGGCTTAATCTTTAACAGATTTGATTAGTCTTAGACTATCTCTAATGGACGCTTACAATAACGATGGGTAACTATAACGCTCGCACCAATATCATTATTCTTAACTAGTGCAATGTGTTTAGGGCTTCTTTTATATAGAGGGTAGTTTAGTAGATTGAGGGAGGGTGTATTTAACCGACTAGAAGGTTTGAGTGTCGTCATAGAAGTTTAATTTGTGTTTTAGCCAGAGTGGGCGATAATTAGATTAAACAACGAGGGAGAAGAAAGTATGAGCAACATTATACCACATCCGAGCCAGTTAAGTAGTATTTATGAGGCATATGAAGGAACTAGTCGCCGTGGACGTATAGATAGCATGCTAAAAGATTGGGCAGCAAAGCATGATTGGTTTAAGTGTGCTATTCCTTTGAACGACAAGCATTTTGCGATTGTTTGTAGCGATGCAACTTGTCATATATCAATCTTTACCGACTTTAACTCACTTTATGAATATGCAGGGTACTAAGATGAAACACTCATATCGTAGAACTAATTCATCCGCTGGTTTGTATTTCTGGGCCGCTTTCTTAACCATGGTAGCTATAGGAGTCTTATTATGATCACTGCATTCTTAATCTGTGCCGGATTACAATTACTAGCAGGTTTTATCATCTCATTAATTGCATACAACACAGCCGGGTAACACCGGCTTTTTTATTTGACTATATCCTTATGTATTGCGAAGAGTTCAATGAGATAGTCTTTACCCGCAAAAAAGTCTTCCAGCCGGTCCTTTAGCTTTATAGCATCACTCTGGTTTTCGAAAGTAATTGAATGTATGGCTGGCGGGCTTTGATTGTTAGTTTTTAGTGCGATTACCAGACACCACCTAGGCGTCTTTATTTTCATTTACTTTACTTTTCATTTCCTCTAGAGTCACAAGCGCTCTATCTAAATAATACTTTACCGCTGTAAAGAGAAACTGCTCGTAGATACAGTCTTCCAGCTCCCTTAGCCTTTCCAGATTGTTTGCAGCTGTTTGTATCTTCTCTTTCTGCCGTCGTAGTATCTTCTTCTGTTCCATTCGACTCCCTTAATAAAGCAACCGGCCCCAGGACTGCTGTTACCGGGGCCGGCCTACTCTCTGATTGTGGACGTTCAAACCACATGCTTATTATACAGTGTGCGTATCGGAGACAAAAGAACTTTTTAAACAGGGTAATAACTTATTAGAATAAGGTAATATAGTATTATTTCTACACTGTTTATTTATCTAGGAATTTATTTAAAAACAGCCCTATCAATAGGGAACCAAATATAATAGTCCCGAAACAAACAAACAGCTTTACTACTTCATAATCAGTCATGTTCACCTCCTAAAACAACCCCAGCCAAATTATGATCAATACGCTTAGCTAACAACACTGCATTAGTGCGAATCTGTCTATATTCAACACCATTAATCTTATCCAAAGGGTAAGGTACAGTTACCGACGCTCCTACAATCTGGGCTTCTACCCAAATATTCTTGTCATCTTTATACGAATGCACTTTAGACCAAGTGTATACATCAAGATAAGCGTTTAAGGCATTGTGTAGGGCAATAATAAAGAACTCTACCCGATCGGGCGGCGTTGTCTTCTTTACTACTCTTAATAATCTTTCTACTTCACCTGTATTCATATTCATTCTCCTACCATTCGTCAACCTTATGACATTTAATATATAGTTTGTTTTTTCTTAACCATCCTCCTAGGTCGCTTGGTTTTTGTTTTATAAATTTACCAAAGATTGGTGCTGCCACAGCTATAATACCGTCTTTTACTATGACGCCAGCACAACAATGTTTGCAGTCTAATTGATATAGTACAGTTTTACTCATGGAATCTTCTGTACTCAATCAAAGATGTTGACACAAATAACTGCGCCAACTCTTCAATATCGTCACTCTCAAACACTTCGCTTGAATCAATGAACATCATGTGTTCTTTATGTGAACTCCTAAAGATAATATAAACAGTTGAATTAATACTCTGTTCAAAATCAGTGAAGCCGTGGGATATACCAACAAGATATGTCAGCTTGTCTTCTGGCTTGATTAAAGACCTAGCTTCAGTGCCGCAGAGCGTTAAAAACTGCTTCAACGGCTGGTACCCTTCAGTCATTTTTATACTCCACCAAAATACTGCCAGTAATACCCCATAACTTTGTTACTCTATGGTCCCATACTTGACAGTCATCTTCAAAGATAGCGTCTAACAAGCCCTTGTGGAGGTTATCTATGTCAGGACGCTGCTGATGCGGTTTGCCCAGCATATCATCCATTTTCTTCTTACTCCACGACTTCGGCATCGGTATTATGAAAGTTATATGGCAGTTAGATTTAGGTATAGATATACCAGATCCCTTTATTTTATCCTTGTACTCCCAGTACCTAGTAACACATGGCCTTTTCTTCCATTTATCAGCCCTAGTCATTCTTGGCTTAGGTACTGGAGTGATAGGATAATACTGCATTATTTAGACCTAGATTTAGCTAACTGATTAGCCAAGTAAGCAATCTTTTCTCTAGTAATACCCAGCTTATGTTTAGCGTTCTGCAAAGAATTCATGTTACATTTCAATAACTTAAGTATATCATGATTGCGATAGCCAAGTATCATATGAATGAGTATTAATTCTTCTGGCCAGCGCCCAAGCTCTTTGTATATACGATCGCGTAACTTAGGCATAATCTTGTTATTAGACACCAGACTGGTAGGGCAAACCACTTCCTCTTCTGTGATCTCACCCTTAAAGAATCGATGTATTCTTACCATAAAGGTTTGCCTTATAACACCATTAGCCTTAGCTTGCTTTTTAAGCTTACGATATTGAGATAACTGTTCATCTGAAAATTTAGCAGTAACATCACCAATTCTAGGCTGAGAGCTAGGTGTCATGAGTTCTTTTTTAGTGATAATACCTTTCCGATATTTTGTCAGCATTCGCTGAGCTGTAGCTTCAGATAAACCTACCTCTTTATATACTTTATATACTTCATCCCTGAATTTTTTATTTCCCTGCCTAATAACATTTAGTTCTTTTGATTCTTTACTTTGCGCTTGCTTTGTTGGGTTTATATACAACAAAACATCTGCTGTAATTTCTCCACGTATATATTTTGACCAACGCTTATTAAAAGTACTTAGTGGAATACCGTACTCTATCGCTTTTTCTTTGTATGCTTTATGTGTTCCGCGCGGCATACTGGATGCGTCTACGGACTTTAGCTTATTGAGTTCATATTGTGTAAATTTCATCACTTCCTCTTAAAATGCATAAAATCCACAGAGCCATAAAAATCATCATTATATCCAGCATAACTCTCTAAATTATATTGCTTTTGAATCATTGGGCGAATGTATGGAAACTTTGTATCACACTCATAATCCCGCTCATTTAATGCTGTCATATATATATTATCGACAAACCAATCATCAAGAACTTGCTTATATATACTAGCACCACCAATAATCATGATTTCTTTGCAGTTCGGATAATTACTGCTAGCTGATTCTATACAGACATTTAAATGAGGTGTTATGATGTATGGATTAAATTTAAATTCAAGGTCTTCTGGATAACTATTCGAGATAACATAAACTGGCCTATCTTTTAAGCTAACAGATAAAGTCTCAGCTGTTTTTCTACCTACAATACATGGTTTTCCTCTAGTTTTTTGCTTGAAATAGCGTATATCCTCTTTAACGTGCCATGGTATTTTACCATGCTTACCTATACCATTTTCTCTATCAACACAGACTATGATAGATAGCTCATGGTTTTCTAGCATATTCATACTACTCTACTCTCTATGTGTTCTGTATCCTAAAACCCTGTGATGTGAGTAAGGTTTAACACAAATCATATTATTCTGGTTGCCTCCTAATACATACAGGACGTTATCGTTTAACTCGACAACAAACCCCACATGCCCTTGCCAACTTTTACCGCCGAGTGACAGCACTACAATACAACCTACGGCTGGCTCTATTAGATTAAATCCCCACTTCAGCCACGACCTAGCAGCCGCTGAATTGGTCCCGCTATAGCCTGCTTCAGTGACGCACCAATTTACAAAAGCACTACACCATGGGGTTTCATCATCATTAGCTTTTAAAGTTGTAGTGGCATGATATTTCAGAATATCTTGATTATGCATTTTACCTTTATACTCTCTTACCCCTTTAGCCATCTCATTTTGAGCAATCAGGTAGTAATTAGGTAAATAAGCTGTTGATTCAATTAATGATATAGATTCTTTTTTTGCTCGGCCTGGCACATTAATAGACGCCCCGACATAAATACGATCAGGGTCTTCTATATGTGGGTTTAAATCCATTAGATTATATAAACTAACGCCAAATCTTTTAGCTATATCACCGAGTGTATCGCCTTTTTTGATTTTATAAACTGTTGTTTCCATGACAACTCCTATTTAGTTAATTTCTGTAGAATGAATTCATTCTTTTGGCCGTGCTTAGTTATCTTTGTTAATCGAGTAGCAAATGATTTTGGTAATCTATCTTGAGCGTACTTCCAGGCTAACTCTGGTTGCATCTCTGTTACTTGCTTAAAAACTGTAGATGAAAGCTTATCCCAGGCGTGCTTAATAGCTGCTCTTGGGTAAAGCAAGGCTAACTCATTCAACATCTTACTGCTTATCTTGTCTGGTCGCTTAATAGCTTGAACTGGGGCGTGCGGTGCTAAGTCATGTATCAACACTGTATCAAGATAGTCGATAGCATATTCCAGCGCTTCGTGAGGGTGATCAAAAGCAGCCTCTTTCAGTATATTATTATCCCTTAGTAACTCAGGGAAATACTGTAATGCTGCTTCAGGTGCTTCTTTACAAAGTTCTAATATCCTTTGATAGTCCTGGGGTCCAGTATAAGCTGGTGCCTTGGCAATCATTTCTAGCTGGTTGGCTGCTGGTATAAGGTGTAATTGTTTACTAGCAGAATAGTATGCTTGTCTTGTTTCTTTCCCTACTCTAAGGTCACGTAAGTTTGGCATATTAATTCTCTGTTTTTGGTTTTGGTCCTGGTTTTTTGCGTAGTGGTGTAGCGCCTGTTTCAGCGGCTTTCTCCTTTTTAATTTTTTGCATCTTCATTCGCATAGCTGCCTTAGCCATGTGGACTATACCTGCTTTAGACGCTTTGATGGAGCCATTTTCATCATTAATTTTCACAAGATGATTGTCGAGATATTCTGCAATAAGCATGTAATCTTCATCGCCATTGTCATCCTTTATAGTGAACCCGTACTCACCTACTTCGACTTTGTAGATATAGCCTTCAGTGAAAAGCTTAGCGTAGTTTCCGCTTACCTTTTTCACATACAAGTAGTCATTTTCCTTTAAAACTTCTCTAGCTGTTGACATAACTTTTACCTCTTACCGTGATTTTTAGAATAACCTAATGATAATATTCTCATTTCCCTATACTCGCAAGCTTCTTCTTTGGTTTTAAAATATTTTGATCTTTGCTTGCCGTTTTCGTCGTGCCACTTAGCCCTCCAAGGTTTTGGCAACCCACGATTGTCAAAGGTAATGCCAGTAACACCGCTAGTGTTATTTGAGCGTTTCTTTTGGTTTTTTGTATTCTGCTTACGATTCACAACCCTTAAATTTGTAATACGGTTATCAGCCCTATCACCATTAATATGATCTATCTCAGTAGGCTCTATACCATAAAATAATTTATAAATTACTCTATGCGCTCTATATCGTCGATAATGAATACTTATGAATATATATCCATTATCAGGCTGTAACCACCCAGCCTCTTTTCCTGCAAACCTACTATTCCATTGTGCACTAGCTGATAATCTATGTTTATGTTTCAAAACCCCTGTCTCAGGGTTATAATCAAACAAGGTTTCCAGTTCAGTTTGTGATAAGGGGATTGGTTTTGGCTTCATATGATTACCGCTGCTCTGATTGCCATTCGTTACAGGAAGTTTGGCACTCAATCAATGAATCTCCTGATGTTAAGTGTGTTAATTGCCTTAGTAAATGTATAAGAGTGATTCTAAGCGCTCCAGGTACAGTAGTCCCACCACAACACTCTTCGTCCGGCGATAAATTAAAATACTACGGCATCAAAAACCCATTCACGGGGGAAGGTATCACTAAGGATACCGATGTATCTATTCCACCAGGGATTCGTGTTCGCTCTCGCAAGTAGCAAGAAACTGTAAAGCCTTATCTTTATAGTAATCCATCATTTCTTTGTAATATTTCTTGAATCTATCTAAACCAATTCGCGATATTAACTCATTAAAACACATTTCAAGTGGGTCAAATCCTATTACTTCTTCATGAAAGCATAGATAGTGTTCAAATACATAATCAGATATATCTGCTATATCAAGTAGCTTACAAAATAAAGGCATGCGCTCGAATAACCACACCATATAGTAACAGTCTAATGTATTCTCAACCTTATTCACCAAATCATATAGATCAATGTCATAGCCAGGGATGTAACCTAATTCATCCAATCTCCTCAATCCTTCTTCGCACGGGGTTGTTGGCAATGTGGTAACCTGAAAAGTATAAAATGTCTCAACTCTCATTACTTTCTCCAAACGTATACCTTGGTTTTAAATCAACTATCCGCTGATATTCACCTTCAAAGGTCATTGTATCTATACCCGTCACACCCTTCCTGGCTTTATCAGTAATCAACTCAATAATGCCCTTATTGTTCTGATCATCCTTGTTATATACCTCATCGCGATAACAGAACACTATATTAGAAGCATCCTGTTCTATCTGGCCCGATGCCTTTAAGTCACTCATCATTGGGCGTTTGTCCTTCCTTGCCTCGCAATACCGATTTAACTGACTAACAACAACCGCGTGCATCTGTAGTGATTTACATAAGCTTTTGATTTCTTTAGATATATCTCCTAAAGCCTCAACTTCTTTATGGCTTGGATAGCTCATCAACTGTATGTAATCGAGTATTATCAGGTCTATCGGCTTTTTAAAATGCTCCATGCGAATGATCTGCATAAGAGTATTTAGCTTTAACTTATTAATTTCATATAACGTAATATCGTAATGCTTAGCGTTCTCAGCAAACCCTTGTATATCTGTCCATTCGTTATTGTTAATTTTTGTGGTCATAAGGTTTTTAAGCTTGATGCCCGCGTAAGCCGACACAACTCTTTCGGCTAACTCAATATTCATCATCTCAAGAGTGAACACTAACACCCTATGGCCGGATATAGCTGCATTTGTCGCTATCTGCATAGCTAATACAGTCTTGCCATGGCTTGGCCTACCGCCAATTACTGTAATATGCCCCGGATAAAGCTTGGTTAATCTCTTATCTAGCTGACTAATACCCGTAATTAAAGTTGTATCTGGCTCTACCCCTGTTATGCGACCGTCTAGTTCTTGTATATATCTAACCAAGGCATCGCTAATTTTTTCCCCGTCGTGTTCGCCCGTCTTCCCTTGTATTTGTAATAGCTCACTCTGTAGCGTTTCGATTATTTCGGTTGGGTCTTTATCGAGAGCTGCAACTGATACTGAGCAATCATCTAATAAGTTATATAGCTTCCTACGGCTCTTGTAACGCTGTAGGAGCCTTATATGATCTTTATAGCTAGTTGTGCCTACGTTATTCTCACAAAGCTCTGTGATGTACTGTAAGGCAGACTGCTGGGGAAATAACCCTTGGTCCTGAATCCTATCCGCAACCGTGATCGGGTCAATTGTTCCTTTTTCTAGGTAAATCTGAATAAGTACCGAGGCTATTTGCTTATGAGATGTCTCATAAAATAGCCCGGTACCTATCATTTGTTGATCAAGTAGAGCTGGCTCTAGGATGATAGATGATAAAACGGAGCATTCCGTGTCAAACGAATGGATGTTACTTTCCATAAACTTCCATTATTCCTGCGACTACACCTGCAATTAACTTTGAATACATGATTTTACCTTCTTTATTTGCCTTATCACAAAATTCTCCTGACAAGCCAAAAAAACAGCCTGCCTCAACCCATACATGGCTGCCATCAAATATTAATAATATATCTCTACCCGAGCCATCGACGTTGCTCATACACAAAAAATACTCAATCAGTATAGTCTTTCCATCAGCAGCATATAAACAGTGGGAGCCTATTTCACAGTGGGGGCCTATTTTGCAGTTGGAGCCTATTTTACAGTGGGAGCCTATTTTACAGTGGGAGCCTATTTCACAGTGGGGGCCTATTTTGCAGTTG
>OBJS01000094.1_pt1 | contig 38694 bp, 56 predicted proteins | sample 1519851 | NCBI WGS metagenome assembly OBJS01 (sample SAMN03019806, study PRJEB22545) | beach sand metagenome | biome: beach; feature: sea beach; material: beach sand | place: USA: Municipal Pensacola Beach, FL | collected 2010-10-20 | depth 25-47 cm m
ATAACCGATTGTGTATCTCCTGAAGAGTATTATGATATTGAAGATATGGAAAATGATATAGTTACAAAGATACATGCAAAAGCTGAAAAAATTGGTAAAAACGGTAAAGAAGAAACCACCACTGACGAAATGACAGAAATCTGGGGATTTTAATGTCTACACTGCAAGAAAAAATCAAAATGTCACAAAATCGTGGATTCAGTAATGACGAGATTTATGAAAAGATAAAGTCCGGATCTGAATATCAACCATTGTTCCAAAAGTCCTATGATCAAGGTTTCACAGACGAAGATATTTATGTAAAATTTTTCGGGGAAAAACCAAAACCAAAAATTCAACCTGAAGCTTTACCCGTATCACCAGAACAAGCGACTGAAGCCAAAATTGCTTACAACGCTTTTGATAAAATCAACGATCCGAATACTTCATTTTTTGACCGATTAGCTTTACTTGAATCAGTTGGCGATAGCGGGGCGGTTATGCCACCAGTTATACACCCTGAAGCTCAAAAAGTTGCTGGTAAATCAGTCGCTTCGGGTGCAACCCTTGGAGCTTCTGAATATTTACCCGGCATGAGTTTAGAAGAAGCTAGACAAAAGTACCCCGAATTCACTGCGTTGAACGAAGCCATAGGAAGCGTAGCTCCCATGGAAGTTCTTATGAATATGTATGGTAAGGGCGGACAATTCCTGTTAAGCAAATCGCCAACAGCCCAAAAGTATCTAACTGGGTTGACAAACCTAATGGCTTCAGGAATGGCAGGTGCTACGTACGAAGGATTAGAAGAAGTCATTCAAGGAAAAGAGATTTCACCAGAAGATATTGCGAAACATGGTGCAACGTGGGCAGCATTAGACGGTTTCTTACAAACCGTTGATTGGGGAAAAAACTTCGCCAAAAAGCTAATGCAACGCAGTCAAGAGACTGGAAAACCAAGCTGGCAAGTCCTTAATAATCTGATTGAGCAGGTCGAAAAGGCTGGCATTGAAGTTGATAACGTAGAGAAACTTGCTACACGTGCTTTTTCCGATTTAGAGAAAGATATTGAAGGTGGTGCAGCAAAGATCTCTAAAGACGTTAAAGTCCCTGAAGAAGTTGAAGCCATTCCAGCAAAAGACACAGGTCTAAGACCGAGAGAGCAAGAAGCCACCATAGACATATCGGAAAGAAAGATTGTCCCTGAAGAATCTATTTTTCGTGAAGAACCAAAAGGATTTGTGGCTGATGAAGTAACAGAGGATATTCAAGATTTTGCCCATAGATACAACGACAAAAAAGAGTTTGGTGAAAATGTCCAGGGGTACATTGAGGGATCTCGTGATTTGAACGCGGATTTATGGAAACCCGGATATGAGGAGGCTCAGCCGGCATTTAAAAAGGTGCTATACAGTGCAGAGGAACCCGGTGATTTAGCATTAAAAACTATCAACGAATTAGACAAGTTTAAAACACGGGGTCGCGGATATAACCAAGCAAAGAATGATTATGTAAATGCTCTTGAAGATATGGGTTTTACTGTTAAGAAAAATCGTACAGGTGGGATCGAGGATATTGTCCACACCAGAGAGTATATGACAGCTGAAGAAGCTGTTCAACTGTCAAGGCGTATATCGGAACTGGGCGAGTATGAGGATTTAGAAAGAAATATTCGAAAGGGATTTAACAAGCTATCCAAGACATTAAAAGAAGACGCAAAACGAGCTGTCAAAAATTACGACGAGAAGGCATACAAAGCATTTGAAAATGCTGAACGTCAATACGAGCGTTTTGAAGATAAACTTAGTAGAGACGCAATAAGAAGAATCCGAAAGACTGAAGAGGCAGAAAATATAGCCGAATGGATTCAAAAGCCCACAACCTTGAAAGACCTGCGTGAACTTCTTACGAAAGATCAATTTCATGAGGTAGAAAGAGAGCTACTTGAGCATTTTAACAACCTTGAAAGACCTAAGGCAGAAGCATATTTTCGTGAAATTAAAAACTATATGTCCAACGAAGGAAAAAAGTTAGCTCAGGATATAATATCTCAAAAGCAATTTAATGAGTTTGTCGAAAAATTATTTACAAATGACGGTTTTAATTTTTCAGTGGCTTCAAAAGCTATGGATAACCCAAGTACAAGAAAAATAATACAAGACGTTGGCGGCAAAGACGCGGTCAAATTTTTCGAGGATATGGGCAAATACCAGAAGCAAATGCAAGCTGACCTAAATAAATCTATTCGTGAAGCGTCAGTTCGTGAGCGTATCAAGGCAGACAAAGAAGCTATAAAAGCACAAAAAGAACGTGGGGCTGAAAAGCTAAGGAAATCTCGTGAAAGAAGAGAGGCAGCTAAACAAGAAAAAGCTGAAAAGCAACAGCGACTTCAAGAGCCAATAAAAAGAACGGCGGAAGATTATCAAGCTCCGAAAAAGGGAGTTTCAGCAAAGCCACGCCCTTCAGAAAGAGGGGACGTTATACTTAATAAAGCTGCAAAATCAAGGCACCCGTACCGTACTTACATACAAGAATTAAGCAAAGATTTAGGAACTACTGACAAAACAATAATTGGATTAGTTTTGTATAAAGCTTTAAGGGTGACTAAAAGTGTGGCCGGGTTAAGTGCAAAAATGTTGTATAAAATCGCGCAGAAGCCTTCTGTAAGAAAAAAATTCATGCAAATGGTTCAAAGCGCAAGAAAAGATCCACAGAAATTTATTGAGGCAGCGCAAGTTTTCTCAAATGCTGTAAAGAAAGATTAGATCTTAAACTTTATATCTGCCCAGGCCCATAGAACAATTAGGGCTAGTATTTGTATAAAGATATTCATTTCCTTGACTCCTTAATAGTTCCTTCTAGTTCTTTAATTTTATCCCTTAGTGCAATTCTCATAAACTGCGATAGATTGGTGTCGGTCCACAAAGCGTATTGCTTCGCTTTTACGTGAAGGGATTTAGGTAGGTAGATAGTCGTTTTAGTGTGCGCTTCGTTATGTTTATTCAAATTACAGCCGTCATTATGTCACAAAGAACCCATTAATTACCACATAAATGAATTTCTGTACTACTTCGTAAACAAGAAAATTTAACGTGGAGTAAAGAAATGCCTAAATATAGTAACCCAGTATCTTACGCAGGACGTAAGGCAACTCAAAATTTAACAGGAAACACACGCTTCGCGACTGCCAGTGAAGCCGCCGCGGCGAGCAGCGAAACACTAGCAATCTCACCAGCCACACTTTCTTCGGCGGTAGGTGATCTTGTACCTTCAGCGACAACCGCAATTGAAGGTGTCGTTCTTTTAACGGATAACAGTTCTCCGGTAGCAACGAAAGCTTATGCTGACGCTTTGGCGATCGCAGGCGCGCCAGCTTGGAGTGAGTCAGTGTCCGGTATAGGACAGCTAAGTACGACTGCAGAAGCGACGGCTGGTACGAATGACGACACGGCAATGACACCATTGAAGGTAGCAGCTGTAATGGCAGCCCCTCCAGCTATTGGCTCAGGAACACCCGCAGCCGGATCTTTCACAACTTTATCGGCCACAGGGGCAATAGACTTTGACGCAGGGGGATCATTTGAAAGTGGTGGCGCTGCTATTGATATTGGTGCTGACGCTTCAGCAGACGCAATTAATATCGGTACAGGTGCAGCAGCTAGAACGATTACTATGGGTAACGTAACAGGTGCTACAGCTTTGGCATTCAATGCTGGTACTGGAGGCATTGCTTTAGCTTCAACAGGAGCAGGTGATATCACCATTAATTCTGATGACACGCTTTTACTGGATGCTGACGGTGTTCTCGAACTAAATAGCTCAGGTGGTGTTATTGGTATCGGTAATGACGCTGACGCTCAGGATATCAATATTGGTACAGGTGCAGCAGCCCGAACAATCACACTTGGTAATTCGACAGGTGCTACCCAAATTGATCTTGAGTCAGGCACAGGACCAATTAATGTTGGTACAAATGCCATTGCTCATACTGTCACAGTAGGTAACAAAACAGGCGCTTCAGCGGTAGTTCTGGAAGTTGGAACGGGTAACTTTTCTTTAGATGGTGTTGCTGGTTCTACATATTCCATTGGCGCTTCAACAACCACAGGAACGATTACAATCGGTGGTACCGCTCAAACAGGTACTTTGTCTATCGGTGATACTTCAGGAACAATGACACTTGAGTTAGGTGCTGGTGAAGGGGCAACCACCGTGGCTATTGCAGGGGGTGCAACTAATGCTAAGACTGTAACAATTGCTGATGGAGCCGTTGCTTCAACTGTAGCAATTGGATCAGGTTCAGCAGGTGCAATTACCATTGATACGGGATCAACACTGTCTCTTGACGCAGCAGGGGCCACAAATCTCAGCACAAGTTCAGGTGACCTAACTCTACAAGCTTCGGCTGGAAGCGTTAATTTGATCGGTAATGAAGATGACGCTGGTTGCGTATTGATTGAAGCTGACGGTGGTACTTCAGAGCGTGTCCGATTACACAGTGACCAAGGTACTGGTACAGATTCTATTATCTTAGATTCCGACGTTGGTGGTGTAACATTAACAGCGACAGCTCTTGCAAACGCGGCTGCAATTGATATAAACGCGCCTTCAGGCGGTTGCACAATTGATACTGGACTGGGAATTAGTTTAGATGCTGCAGGAGCTTCAAACTTTAGTACAAGTGGTGCAGGAGTTGACCTAGATTTAGCTTCAGCAGCAGGAAGGGTTATTGTGACGGCAGGGGAAGACGCGGCAGACGCTATTTATCTACATGCGGACGCTGGAACAAGCGAAAAGATTCGTATTCACTCCGATCAAGGAACCTCTGTTGATTCAGTAGAATTAGAATCTGATGCAGGTGGTATTACTTTGACAGCAGGCCTTGCAAGTGCAGACGCCATTAATTTAACAGCTTCAGCAGGTGGAGTAGACATTGACGGTGCTTTAGAAGTGAATATTGCTTCTTCAAGAGCTGCTACAGGAGCTGTTACTCTTAATGCTTCGAATGCCGCCGGAAATATCACCATGACAGGCGGGGTTGCTTGCACTCCTGATTCTATCACTTCAGATAATGCAGGTGTTGCAGCAAGCATTAATACTGGAGTGACATTAATCACAACTGACGGCGATTCAAACTTAGATAACGTAACTTTAGCAGACGGTTTACTGGCAGGACAAGTCAAGCATTTTGCAGTAATAGCGGCTGGTAACGCTGCCGATAGTGTGAAAATTACCCCGGCAAATATGGCGGGTGGAACCCAAATTACATTTGCAGCAGATCCAACAGGTCTTGGTTGCAGCATGGTTTTTGATGGAACTAACTGGACAGTATTTAGTAATAATGGGGGTACCATTTCTTAATTATACGTTGCTTAGTGTTGGTTTGGCCGTATCTTTTGGGATACGGCCATTTTAATGGCCTTTTATCAGTTTCTATTGTAATTCAAGGCGACCAAAAAAAACACAGCAACGAGAAGGTATTCACATGAAAATTGAACAGCACACAAAACTTAAAATCGAAAAAGACGGCAAAGACATTGTACTCGACGTTTCCCCAGATACTCCACTAGGTTTGATTTTTGACGCGCTTATGGAGCTGAAAGGTTACATAGTCGAACGAATGGTCACCACACAGAAACAAGAAGAGGCGGAGGCCGAAGAACAAATGGGTGAAAAACCCGAACAGCAGGAAGGTGAAAATGGTAGCAGTAGCGAGGCTTGACGAGTTACGTTCTCTTGGATTCGGTAGCATTTCAGGTAGTTATGCTGCCGTAGGCAGTCCACTAGCGGTTATGGGGAGGATCATAACGATCACGAATAACACAGAGGGGGACATGTTGTTCACTGACGACCTAACAAAAGACAAGCTTTTTGTGGCAGCGGGATCGTTTAAGTTGTACGACATACAAGCCAATCAGAACGATAACTTTGACGACAAGTATGTTCTACCGATTGGAACACAGTTCTACGTGAAACAAATTACCGCTCCGGTAAGCGGATCGGTTTACATAGAGATTACATATTAATGGTCATAAAAAGATCTGATCTTGCCAAACAATTTGAGCTTGTTGTGCAGCAAGAAATAATCAACCACAACAAGCAAATTGAAGCAACCAACCAAGCGCTTCAGAAAATGCAAAAGCAAATAAATGATCTTGTCCAGGACCATGCTTCTCATATCGCAAGATTGGAAACGTACGTGTGGGATCTAGATACCAACTACAAGGATCTCAAAAAGAAGCACGAAAAGCTTGTCTGGCGTTTAGAAACGTATGAAAAACAAACAGACGAATCCTTTGAAAAGATTTCTTTCGATTTGAACATGCGTATCGACTACGTAGAAGATACTGTTTGCGACATTGAAGAAGACACTGCGTGTATTGAAGAGCTACAGAATACAGTTAGTTTATACGAGGGTATCCTAGAAAAACAAAAGTTTTACATTCACACAGAATTCTATAATCTTAAGAAAAGTTGCCAACAAATGTTCACCGAATTCAAAAATGAAATCGAAGAAAGGCCTTCAGAGATTCCATTAGTTCGCGAGCAATTAGAGGTAAAAATATCAGACGCAATAATCGACGCAAAAGGTGTCCTTAGGGAGCTAGAAGTAGCCAAAAAAGAAGCCTTCGTTATGCAAAAGAAAATTGAACAAATTTACGCACTACTAGGACGTAACAAGGAGGGGGGAGAATTATGATCCAGACTCTTTTAGCAGAATTTGAGAAAAACGTTCGTCAAAAGCGACAAAGGGGGTAACTATTTCTCAGGCAGGCCTCATAGATATTGAATCGTCCCACCCACAAATTCCAACACAGATAGATGCCGATTCCGGTAGCGCTGTCCCCTTAGCCAATGTTTTAGAAGTACAGGGTTTGACGGTTGCTAATGCGACGTATTCTAAGCCCATATTCACGACAGCTTCAGGTAATACGCTAGTAATCAATGGACAAGTAGCTACAGCCCTAGCTTCGGCCCCGGCAGATAAATTAGACGCAGGGATTGCTTCATTTGACAGTTCAGCATTTACTGTCGACAGTAACGGCTATGTAAAACTGGTTGGTTCAGAACAAGAGACAGCGTGTGCCAACTACATTGTCGATCCTAACGGTACGAAAGCAGAGTACACTACGATACAAGAAGCGATTGACGCAGCGTCAGAAGGCGACATTGTTTGCATAAAAGAGGGAACATACACAGAAAATTTATCAATAACAAAAAACCTTACAATCACATCAATTGGTGGCCCAAATCGAATTATGACAACAACAAATCCAGTTGTCATCAAGCCTGCAACATCAGGTAGTTTCACTATCACTGGTAATGTAACGTTTGTTAATGTAAAAATTGAAACAAACGGCGCAACACTGATTGACATTTCTACATCAGGTCAGAGTATTGCTTTTAAATCGTGCTATCTTGTTTGTGAAGATACATACACAATGCTCACGAATACTTCTGGGGGTTCTAACTCATCTTATAATTTTTATGATTGCCATATACAAGGAGAGCCAAGCGGAACATCTAAGCTTTTAGATTTAACCCAAGGGAACGCTCAAATACTTTACTCATACGTAGAGTATTTTACAACAGCCTCAACGGTTGCAACAGGGATTATATATGTAAGGTTTTGTAATATAACAATGGCTGTAACAACCAGCGGAACAGGTATTTTATTAGCAGAACATAGCACGTTTGGGACAACATTTGCAGGAGATGCCGTAAGATGGCTTACTCATAACTCATCATCAAACAGTCAGATAGTACATTGCCGCCTCTATTCAGCAACGGAAACAGTTATTGATATAGATTCTGGAACAGTCCTTTGTTACAATAGTGAAATAAACACAAGTAATGCCAATGCCATTGACGGTGCAGGGACTTTTAAATATGGCGGTCTAACATTTTCTGGTTCTTCATCTAACGTTAATGCCACAACTAAAACACTTGTAAAAGAGGGCCCCAACCGAATTATTGGTGGAACAGGCCATCTTACAGTCCCAGTAGGTACAACCGCTCAAAGACCGGGAACTCCTCTTGACGGCATGATCCGTTACAATTCCGATGACAACACCTATGAAGGTTACGATAGCAATACAGCTGGTTGGCTTGATTTAGGAGCTGGATCGGGGTCAGGAGACGTGGTCGGCCCGGCGAGTGCTACCGACAATGCACTATGCCGTTTCGACACAACGACGGGAAAGCTGATACAAAATAGCACAGCAACGCTATCAGACGCCGGCGTCATGGCGACCGCGGAACTCCAGTTGACTACTGCACTTGACGAAACGTATGGGGGAACTGGACAGAGTAGCTATACCACGGGCGATATGCTTTATGCTTCTGCTAGCAACACCTTGAGTAAACTTGGTATCGGGTCTATTCCTGGGGATGTTGTCATTGTGAATGACTCTGGCGTGATACAGTGGGATACGGATGTCATTGTAATTAAAGATGACTTTATTGGAACGGCGACAAACAATCAGAGTGTCGATAGTTGGGATGGTGCTGCATCAGCAACGGGGATTGCCGCAACAGTTGACGGAATAGCTGGGCATCCTGGAATTATGCGAGCATCTGTCTCGGCTACTAGCGATGATGCGGTAATCGCAAAAGGTGTTTCTAGTCAAGGCGATCCAATAGTTATTGGGGGTGGGTTTTTACGGCTGGACTTTTTGATCAAAATAGACACTTTAGCTGATATGACAGACGACTACGCACTTTGGGTTGCACTAGGAAACGGAAACCCATTTAATACGGGTATCAATGGCAACGGTATAGGCTTTGAATATATCCGCGCAACGAGTACAAACTGGAACCCTTTTACTGAAGCCAGCAGTACTCAAACATCAGCGAGCGGTGGTAGCACTGTGGCAGTCGACACAAACTGGACGCATTTACGAATGGAAATAAATGCAGCAGGTACACAAGTAGATTTTTGGATCGATGGCGTGGACGCAGGATCATCAACAACAAATATTCCATCAGGTGCACTTACACCGATGGTTAAAGTAACAAAAACCGCTGGTTCGTCAGAAAGATACGTTGATATTGACGCATTTCGTTTATATTACAAGCTAACTACGTCGAGATGGGTATGATAGAGTATCTAAGATCACTTTTCGATTTTTGGACAGTAGCCTCGATCTTTCTGTTTATTGTGATCATGACACTATGTGTCGGGGAGTGGTTATCTGGAAAGAAAGATGGTGTGTTCGAAGAAATGGCAGAAGATCTCATTGAGCACCACATAGGGGTGGGAATTGATCTTTCGCCTGAGACAGGTCACCTTCCTTGAATTCCTCTTCTAGCTGATCTAATGCGGTTTCTATGATCCCGTCCATCCATTCTATAGCGTGCATAAGAGGAACGTTTTCATGTCTTGCTTCATAGGCGATATAGCGACAGTAATGTAGCTCCGTTTTAACTAGCTCAACAGTCTCTTCTTGCGACCCAATAACCGATCCAGTACATAATAATGTGGGTAATAAAAAGGTATATAAAAATTTCATGTTTCATTCCGTAATACTTCTATTATTATAAATGGGGTGACTAGCACCCCATGAGACTTGCTTAAATGACACGTATTTCCTACGCAATGACCTTTTCAGGGTCACGTTTTTCCGCCAGTTCTTTGACTTCTACAAACTCTATCAGCTTATTGATTTCGTTTTGCATTTCATTCAGTCTTGCGAACATAGAACGACGGATCTTAGCTTGCTGCATTTTTACTTGTTGCAGCTCCAAGACCAACATATCCACCGGATCGTTGAACAAATCTAATTGTATTGCTTTACCCATAATTCACTTCATTGCTTTTACTGTGCTGACGACGGTAGGATCGCTACGGTATTTCTCCAGGTCAACGTCTCGAAGTTCCGGGATCTTTTTGTAGTTCACGGGTCCCTTCTTCTCAGAGTGATACAACATGACCCCGTATCCTTTGATGTTCCTACCGTCCGATAAATCCAGTATTTGCTTTTTTATCTCGTCCTCACGTTTTGCAGCTTCCTTTCTTGCTTTATTGTACTGCAAGTACTTGGTCATAAGATCTTGCCATTCGGAATTATTTTGTGCAAGCTCGATATTTTCGTATTCGTCCTCATTCATTAGGGGAGGGGTTTTTGTCTGTACAAGTCCCCAGAATATCACGCACTCTTTTATCAGACGATTAATGAACTTTGGATCGTATAACACTTCACATACAAAAGACTTGCTGGTGTCTTGGTCTATGTATGAACAATAAAAGGCGCCCTTTAAATCAGGATAGTAGTGTCTAGCAACTTCTAGTGCAATCTGTACTTGGCAGTAATGTACTAGTGGGCATGCATCACCAATTATTGCATGTACATGCGTTTCGCTTTCCTCAGACATGGGTGATTTGACTTCGGTTATATATTGTCCACATTCGGAAACACCGTCCAAAGACACCCGAATAAAGTCATATGTTGGGTGGAGCAACACAGGTTGCCCAACATGTTTAATATTCTTTGATTCTTCAACATATGCCAACGCCTTGGGTTCTAATTGGTTTCCACGTTCCATAGCGTAAGTTTTTTCGTCAGGCGCAGCAACACCAACTTTCTGTTGCCACAGTTGATAGGGGGTCTTGTATTTGTTATACCCCATGATTGTAGCGATTTCTGAACCACCCAAGTAGTTGTTTCTAGTTGCTAGCCACTCAATAGATCCCTGCACAAAAGCAGGGTCGTCATTTAGTATTGGTTGTGCTGTCATTATTTTATCCTTTTCCTAAGTTCAACTTCCGTTTTGACATACTGTTCGACTTTGTCGTACATTTTTGGTGTCAGATCGAACAAACTTTCCACTTTGTAGTGGTTCTCAAGATTTTTCATAACCGTATCAAATAGATCGTTATAGGGTTCCATTATTTCAGACAGTTTTCTTACTTTTTCTGGAGAAACAACGGGTTCCACTCGGCACTCAATCGTATCTTCAGTCTTTTCTTGCGTTTGTGGCGTGACTGGCTGATTCAATGGTGGAGCGTCAGAGATTTCACCCTGCACGTAGCAGCCACACAATACGTCAGGAAATAATCTACGGCCAAGCCTAGATAGCGCACGTGCCCAAAGCATATCTTGAGGAAACTTTGTCCAAGCATTCTTGTAGATACCCGCTTGCTTCGCGTCTTCAATGCTGAAAGAGGCTTCCATGATATCGTTAGTATCACACCTTTTGCCCGTCAAGACACACACGAAATTATCAAGTTGTTTGATTCTCACTGAGTGACCCGCCTTGCGAATCATTCGATTCATCAGTTCGGCAGACATTTCAATCTTTCCGTTCACAGGATACAAGTCTTTGTTCAGAGCAAGAAAGGGATCGATTCCAAGGGAATGGGAGGTTTGTAGAACCGCCAGTATCTCTTCTTTACGCATGTTTTTATATTTCGGCATGGACATTATTTGGTCCGCTACCGATAGAGTCTGATTTATTTTTTTTTCGTATACGGTTAATTCGTTCATAATTATTAGATCCTTTGATATGTTGATATGGTGTTATAGTTTGATCAGGTTCCCCTCTGGTTTCCGATTACAGAGGGGGCCTTTCATTGATTGTGCCAGGCGCTATCTACGCACCTTTCCCAGTTGTCATAAGCTTGGACTTCATCAAAGATACCGTCGTCAGGAAGGTATTTCATTAAATCGATATCAAAGTCTTTTGACAGTCTGTAAACGCATTCTATAAGCTCTTGGTGTTCGCACGCATGATCGTTGTAGGGGATCTGTATGTAATTGAACAATGTAAGAATGTCGTCACGGTCTACCATCATTTCCTGATATGGCTTTATGGTTTTAGCAGGCTTTATATTATCACCTGTGTCAATAAAAGGTTTTAGTTCTATCACGTTTGACTCCTTTTATGGTAGTGGTTTGTTTGAAAGCATTATGCTATCACATGCACACACGAAAGTGCAAGCATAAATATTGCAGTATTGCATTTATTTGCTTTCATATGTAAGCTATATGCTTTAGACATGTGTGATAGAAATGGAACTAGACGAGTATTTATTCAGAAACAAAATCACCAAAACAAGTTTTGCTGATAAAATTGGTGTACACAGAAATTATTTACACCAAATTCTAAGGAAAGAACGAGCTCCGTCTCCACAGCTAGCAATCAAAATCGAAAAAGAAACCAACGGAGCCGTCACCAAAGAACAGCTTCGCCCAGATATCTTTCATTAAATCTCGTTTTGTGATAAAATTGTAAATCATTTACAATAATTTATAGGAAAGCACTCGCCATTGGAATTCGATAACGACATTATCCAAACCGTCAAAAATGCGATTGAGAGAAAATCTTATAGGATGACTCATCATGCTTTGGATCGATTGAGAACGAGAAAAATTCTTTTTGAGGAAGTTAAGGAACTTCTTTTATCAGGTGAGGCTTTTCTAGAAAAAAACAAATGTTCTTTCGACGATAAGAACAATAATTGGAAGTATGCGTTGAAAGGAACTACAATTGAAGGAAACATTATACGGGTAGTCCTTTCTGTAGCAACTATTGAATATAAACAAATAATCATTATCACCGTTATCAATTTAGGGAAGTGAGAATCATGGAAACCATTGACAATTATGACTATTATGGATGTGGCTTCAGGGTTATTCTACACAAAGTACCTGTGACTATAGTGAATGGAGAAAAATGTCCAGAGATTAGATTTGAGGAGTTAGAAAACCACATATTACTTGGTCTCCTTTATGCCCCATTTAAATTAACAGGGGAGCATATTAAATTTATTAGAATTAAACTACATATGAATTCCAGCCAATTTGGCAAGTTCTTAAATAAAACTCATGCGACTATTCTCACTTGGGAAAAGGCCGGAGAGAATTCAACAAATATGACCGATGACACAGAAAGTATGTTACGACTTAAGGTCCTTAACAATGTGTTTGGTCCGGATTATCTGCCAGCAGGTTTTGAGAAAATTAAGAAGCCGAAATCCAAAAAAGCTGAAATTCTTGAATTTGATCCCTTTAACGAAGAGTTCTTGGAAGGATAATCTTACAATTAAGAAAAATATGATATTCAAAAGCAACACCATCACCTCATTTTACGCCCCACAATAAGTTAAAAGGCCAACCAGAACAGTTGGCCCTGGAGTCATACTACAAGTATCCCCCTCTCGGGATATCTCCTATCTAATTAAAATCAGATTAAAAGTAAAATTGGCAAGGAAGTTGCATATGAATAGCATGGAATCCTTAATTAAAGAATTTTTGGATTATTGTTCCTTTGAAAGGGGACTAAGTCCAAACACAATATTAAAGCACAAACAAAACCTAATGCGCCTTTTAAGGGAACATGAGTTAAACACCGGAAAGTGGATACTTAAGTGGAATTCCCAAAACGTTGTTGGGTGGTTGTCTGATCTCAGTAGAAATTCTGGCGCTGCCACCATAAAAAGCCACATTTGCACCTTAAAAAGCTTCTTTAAGTTCCTGAAGATAGACGGCTATATACATGAGAATCCTATAGCGGGCATGGGAATGCCTAAACAAAAGTTCTGTATACCCGAAATATTCTCATATGAAGAGTTCGAATTGTTAATAAAAGCATCCCAAGACACTACTTATCCATTACGAAATAAGGCGATTCTTGAAGTTTTATTTGGGTGTGGTTTGAGGGCATCCGAGGTATGCAATTTGACATTATCAGACATTGCCAATAGAGATCTCATACGTGTAACGGGTAAGGGATCAAAAGAAAGACTGGTCCCCATTGGAAAGTATGCACGCAAGGCTGTTAAAACATATCTTGACAAAACCATTATTAAACACAGACATACAGATCATGTATTCCTGAATCGCTACGGCACGCAACTAACTAGACACACCATTCATAAAGTCACTACCCAGGTAGGAAAAATTGCGGGTATTGACAATGTCCATCCACACAGATTCCGCCATTCTTTTGCCACAGTTCTTTTGCTTGGTGGTGCAGATATTCGAGTCGTTCAAGATATGCTTGGTCACGAGAATATTCGCAGTACCGAGATCTATTTACATTTAAAACTTTGCGATGTAGTCAAAAAATTTAAGAAAACGCACCCCAGATATAACGCTACATAACTTACAACGGTTCATTTTGCTGCTGTGATCAAAAAAATACATTGTGTTAAATGGCCGACTTTTACAGAATGACTGTGTTTGTTATACAACAGCCCACACAATAGTGAGGGGATAGTTACGTGAAAATGAAAGGTTTAATTTACTAGAATGGTCAGGCTAAAAAAATTAATTGAGTCCGATAATCGTTGCTTCCATAAACAGCAACAATATCAACTGTTTAACAGTCTTTTAAATTAAACCTTTTATTTTTACAGAAAATGCCTTCGGGCATAAAAAAACCCTTAGTAATTGGCGTTACTAAGGGTTCAAATTCGTGTACTACCTGAAGTACTAACATAAAAACGATATTGAATGTAACATAAAACAAATCAATAGCGCAAGTGTTTCGGTTAGTTCACTGATAATAAAGAAATTACTTTATATCGGGAAAGTTAAATATGACCAACACTTCTCTCTTCGATGACATGGCGAAAAACGGTCTACCATGTCACCACGAATTATCATTAGACGCACAATTACATCGATATGGAAAAAACGGACCATCCGACTCAAAAGACGAGTGGTATTGGGGTATCCAAACTGAACAGTTCACATACTGCACTTATGGATCATGGAGTTCCGAAGAAAAGTTCACATACAGATCGGGTAACATATCTCAAGAGCAACGGTTAGCCTTCGAAAGAGAGGTCGAACAGGCCAGAAAGAAATATTATGAAGAAAAACTTCATGAACAACAGAAGGCGGCAGCACGTGCCCAAGACATTCTTTCCAAGTGTGTAACCGCCAATGAACACCCCTATAAAGATAGAAAACACATATCTTCAGATATCTTGTTGCATGAACAAAACGTAATTGTTCCCTTTCAAAATATTAATGGCGAAGTTGAAACTGTACAAAGTATTAATGCCGACGGTGAAAAAAAATTCCTTTATCAAGGGAAAACAAAGGGGAACTTCCATCTTATAGGACAGCTTAAAAGCCCGAAAAAAATCTACATATGTGAGGGCTTTGCAACTGGACATTCAATTTACCAGGCCACACACGAAACAGTAATCGTGTGTGGCAGTTTAAACAATATCATACCTGTTACCATACAAATAAAAGTAAAATATCCTGAAACAAAACTGTATCTGTGTCAAGACGTTGGAGAGGTTGCGGACAAAAACGCAAAACAATGGAAAGATAAGTTTAACGGAGTTGTATACAAGCCCAAAAGCGACCAAAAAGGTTACGACTTTAATGATATGCATGTTCATCAAGGGATTGAAAAAGTTTCCGAATACCTTGTATCTCCCCGATACCCGTCAATAAACCTGTATGAAATGATGGAAAATGACTACCCTCCGCCAAAATGGGTTATTGATAATTTGCTAGCTGAAAACTCTAGCATGCTTATACATGCAACAGGAGGAGCTGGTAAATCAATGATATGTGCTGAAATGGCCCTTTCTTTGTGTGACGGCAGCACTTTCATCGCCTGGAGAGTCGAAAAGCCACGACGCGTTCTTTACATTGACTCGGAGCTTCCAATGAATTTACTGGCATACAGGCTGCAACAATCCATAGAAAGAAGGAAAACGGAATGTGCAGCTGACTTCTTCAAGATAATATGCACTAACGACAAGGCTTTTCAAAATAATAAGCCCATAAATTTATACGACTTGGAATCTCTTGAAATGTTGGAGCAAGACGTAGAAGAGGCCGACGTAATTTTCCTAGATAATCTGCAGAACCTAACATTTGACCCACTAATGGAAGGTAAAGAAAACAAGGCCGAATGTTGGCAGTTGATAGAGATGTGGTTGAAGAAATGGAAACAACGAGGGAAAACATTTGTTGTGGTTCACCATGAGAATAAGGCCGGACAGCTTCGGGGGACTTCAAGACTTAACGGGGACTTTGACCAATTAGTGCAGATAACCAAGCCGAAAGATATTCCACAAGATCATGAAGGCTTTCAAGTTACTATCAATCCATACAAGATTCGTGCAGCTGAGCAAAAGCACGAAAGACCGAGGCTGGTTAGCCTTTTACCAAAAGAAAACGCTTATTTTAAGCATGCTTCCAAAAATAAGGGTTGTGCATATGAACTGTTCCGCGGATGGAAAGTTGATGAGGTAAAATAATCCATGAGAAATTCAACAACCAAACAAATTTCAACACCACTTCGTTTTTTTGTTGACATGGTCCCTGCCTTCGGGTTACACTTTGGGCCACAGCCCGACGGAGTCGTAGGCAGTGGCCCAACAAGTCGTGTACCCTCCCTTTGGGCACAGCAAGCTGGCCCAAGGTCGGTAACCCCGGAGGGCTATTCGGGACCTGTCACTTTCGCGACGAGGGGTGTATGATGGGTCTGCAAGAAATAATAAGAAAGAAGAAAGAAAGGCAGTCAAAAGCCCCACCTCCCAAACCTTCCACGGAACCAGAACCCGAAGGAAATAATCCTCTCTGTATTCACGGTTTAATAGAAGACATCTGTCCTACATGTGACAAAAAGAAAGCTTTAGCGGAATTAAAGCCTCATATGCTGGAATATTCTAACGCCCTCGAGATGGTTAGGTCTCGCAGGAGGTTTAAGCCTTCGGGTGAAGTTCAGGAAGCACATGTCTGGCCACAGCATTACGATTTTCCCACGCCAAAAGACCTACATTTGATTCAGGAATCTTTAGCCATCCAGCATCATGTTGGGGATATCAAGTTTAAACGCAAAATAAGCCTATCTCACGGCGTTTTGTTTAACAGAGGTGACCATGGGCACCTTTTGGACGGAAAATGCGTACACGGTCTTTTAAAATGCGTTTATAAAGAAATATTAAAATCCAATCACATGGAAATAATACAGCGCGGTCAAGAACGTGGCAATAGATGGGTTTATTCCAATGGATTTTTAGCCTGCATCCCACAAATTGAGGTGTCTGAAAAGTTTTCAAGGAAAGAAAAAAAAACTGTTTTTATAGAGAAAGTAAATTTTATCATAACATCATAGGAGTTACTCATGAAAGTTTCAGAACAAAACGAATTTTTAGCCGGAGAAGGTCAACATGAAATTGAGCTACTATTAAATTTAATTGAGGCGTTAAATCAAATACCCGAGCAACTAAATAAACTGAACCACCCCGAGCCTGTATTGGAGGGCTACCATGTATTCATTAAAACGATTGAGGGATCAATTAATGAAAGACGCATAGAGGTGTGCAAGCTACTTGGATATTAATTGCCCGGAAACCATAAAACAAAACTTAAGGAGACATATGATTAAGATACACAACTTCAAAAGAGTAAATAGCGGTTGTAAAGTAGCAATGTTTGACGTTGAGCTAACCAACATGGGGTTTATCATTAACGGTATGGCGTTAATCCAATCAAAAGGGAAATCTTGGATTGATTATCCCAAGGGGTGCAAAGAGGAAAACGGTCAAAAAAAATGGAATCCTCATTGTCGGTTCATTGACGGGAAGAGAAATGACGAGTTTTTAGACACGGTTAACCTAGAAGTCGCAAAGTTGATGACCGAAGAGATTAATTCAACCGAAAAAGCACTAAACGACCAACTGCCGTTTTAAGGCAAAAAGACCCCGCCCGGCCGTGGCGGGGAAACAACTACCTCCACAAAATGGAAGTGCATGAAAAAGCACTTCTCATCTTATCACGCAACACATTCAATCTCTAGTAAATAAAAAATTATTTCTTATTCGTGTTCAAAAAATCATTTCTAGTGTAATTCGAATCATCACTTCACTTCATGACTCCTAGTGGATTGGTTACGGAAGCACAAAAAAACCCCGTCAATAGACGGGGTCTTTTCTACAGTCGAATAACGGTTAATGTACGGCAATAGCGTAACATTTAACCGCAGTCATATCAATGCAATTTATCATACCTGGTAAGCCCATACCGTTGAAGCGCGCACGTTCATTCAAGCGCGGCGACACCATAGGCCACTACAACAGCCAAAAGAAGCATATGCAGGCCGTATATTGCGCCGTCCAATCGCAGCTTCCCAAAGACTACACACCACCCACCGACCCGCTTCACTTGATCGTCAGCTTTCACATGCCTTTTCCGTCGTCATACGCCAAAAAGAAGCGTGAAGCTTTAGCAGGGGACTACCACACAATGAAGCCGGACCTTTCGAACCTGGTGAAGTTCTACGAGGACGCTTTGAACGGCCTTCTTTGGATAGACGACCAGCAAATTGCACGGATTACAACGCGGAAAATTTGGGATTACGAAGGTAAAACAGTTATCAAAGTTCAACCGCTGGGGGTATTCAATGGGTGAGTTATTAAGAAAAGAATGTGGGTGTTGCAAGCAAGAAAAATACTTATACGAATTCAACCGATCGAAAGCAAGCCACGACGGTATAGCACGCTATTGCCGCGATTGTGCAGGGCAGAAAACGCGCGATTGGGCGGAGCGAACGAAACCGCGAAACGTAGAAAAGACAACGTGGAAAAATGATTTTCGAAATTGGGGGTAACGTGGTAAAGTGAACGCGATACACTAAATCTCTTTCATGGCTGGTTATTCAGTGAGTAGCTATTTCCATTTCCCCGCCTTCGCGGGGTTTTTTATATTTCAAGCTCTGGACGTTTAATTTCAACCTCCCACCCCGCAGCCTTGCACCGTTTAATCTGCTCAAGCGTGTATGAATTACGTTTCATTAGCCACAGTATAAGCTTTGACTGTTCGCAAGCAGGATAGAAGCGATCTTTTCCGAATTCGCTTTTGTGTGTGACAGATATTTTCATGGAATCTCCTTGGTAAACCGATATTGTATCATATGTGGTAAATACATGCAATGAATTAAATTAATGTTTCGTGTTGCGTATATGTATCACACGTGATATATTAGTAACTTCTAAACAACATAACCAAGGAGTTAAGACATGACAGAACTAGAGTACATAAAAAAGTGGATTGCACAGACAGAGCAAAGAATCAAAACACTTTACATGATGATGGAAGCTAACATCGGAACTGATAAGTTCGATTGGTTAGCAAGCATGCACTCAAAAGAAAAGATAGCACTCAATCAATTGAAGCGTGAAAGAAACATAGCAGAATTATAAACAACAGGGGCGCGAAGCCCCTTAAGGAGCCACAAAATGATAGAAGACTTTTTCAAGGGCCTAATGAAAAAATGGCTATATGAACGTTTTAACACCGTTGAGGACAGGCTAATGATTGCACGGCTTGAGCTAGACGATTTAAAAAGCCTAATGGAATTAGAACATCCCCAAGGAGTTAATGGATTCTGGAAAGAGTGTGGGCTATATGAAGAGGTCGAAATATGAAACTACTTACTAAGGCGCTTGAAAAAGCGCTTCCAAAATTATACGACACACAAGACACGCCATGCGGCGACAAAAAGCTTTACGTCAAACTGTTTTGCCCTTGGGGACAGTGGACTTGGTACATAGCGGAATACAACCCCGAAACGCGCGAATGTTTCGGGTTAGTTGACGGCTTTGAACCCGAGTGGGGGTATTTCTCACTAGACGAGCTTGAGCAGATACGCGGACCGGGAAGGCTTGCGATTGAGCGCGATTTATATTTCACCCCAAAAAAGGCAGGTGAACTATGAGCGTATACCGTTGCGACCGTTGCGAAAATTATTATGACGCAGATTATGAGGGGTGTTTCGAGCACCCCACCGACCCGACGGCGTGCCTGTGTGAATCTTGTTCGAATGATCTTCTTGACGAGGTCGATCTAATGCAAGAGATAGAACAAATAGAAAACTGTCCCGCTTGATTGCGGGTTTTTTATTTACACGCGCTTTTCTCTGTGGTAATTAGTTTTTTCAAAGGTGTTGCACATGAAGCCCAGAACATACGACAGAGACAAAGAATTTAAAGCGCTTGAAGAGTGGTCGAGAAGGGACGATATTTTCACGTTGCTTCAATTCACGACAGAGCGCGGATATCCACAAGAAAATCTTTCTGTTTGGGCGCACGAAAAGCCCGAGTACTCTAAAACTCTTAGGCTAGCGAAAGAGCGTATAGCGGTTAAACGTGAGAAACTTTTGCATGAAGGCAAGGTTAATCAAAGCGCTTGGAATCGCTACGCAAGTCTTTATGACTCAAGTCTTAAAAAGCACGAGCGTGCAGAAAAAGAATTCGATCACGAGCTTAAAAAGAAAGAGATTGAAACACAAACGAAATCATTGTCTGAAATTAAAGACGATCTAGCTAATGGTAAGCTTTCCCAAAAATAACCCTTCAAGTAAGCTATCAGTTTGAACAATTTAGGTTGGAATATGATTGGCGCGAAAATGATAAAAGATAGCGATTTCGATAAGAAAATTCGCAAGCTATGCAAGGAATACGAGGTTTCGCACGTAGACTTGATTAAGCATTTACTTTGTGCGGTTGGTGTATACTCAATGCACTATCACCTATTGCACGGCTGGGACACAGAAAAAATACTGAGTGAAGTTGTTAGTGCATATCATGAAGATAGCCGGGAAGACTTCTGCGAGTATCTAGAGACTTCAGCATTTATCTTGGAAAAAATATTCATGGACCCCTATTTTGCACCCAATGATTGAATCGAAAGAATGGCGACTTAATAATCTGTACCGCGTTATTGATAAAAGCGGGAACTCTGTTCCTTTCCGATTAAATCCAATTCAAGCAAAAGTATTGCAATGTCCCCACAAACGTAAGTTAATACTGAAGGCGCGTCAATTAGGAATGAGCTCCTTCAGTGTAATAGACATGCTTGACGACACACTTTTCACGGACAATCTAGCGACGGGGATTGTCTCGTATTCACTTGAGCATGCGCAGCATATTTTCAAGCGTATTATTGGGCACGCGCTGGACACGTTCCTTGACGATCTCAAGCCACACCTAAACATTCGCACGCGATCAGCCCGGGAGATATCTTTCGAAAACGGTTCATATCTCCGGGTCGATACGACTTTGCGCGGAGGAACGTATCAAAACGTGTTAATCTCAGAATTTGGTAAGACTTGCGCAAGAACGCCAATGAAGGCGGAGGAAATAGTTACGGGTACCTTGCAATCATTGCCCCTGGACGGTCGAGTTATTATTGAATCCACCGGGGAGGGTATGGACGGTTATTTTGCGGAATATTGCTTGGAAGCAGATAAACGAGGCAACGACAACTTAAGCGCTTTAGAATATCATTTACTTTTCTTCCCATGGTTCGAAGAGGTCGGGTACAGACTGCAAGAAAAGGTATCATACGACGTGGAACTAATCGACTACTTTAACGAGCTAGAATGTAAGTTAGGAGTGAAGATTGACCAGGAACAACGAAATTGGTACGCGCTTCAATGCAAAATTCTTGGCGATAAGGTGAAACAAGAATATCCCTCGACGGTTCAAGAATCTTTCTTATCACGATCGGACGCTTACTATTTCGCGGAATACGTCGAGAAAGCCTACAAAGAAAACCGTTGTCTTTACACTTCGCTTTACGACCCCGTCGAACCGATATACGTTGCGATGGACATTGGCGTAAATGATCTAACGGTCATGGTATTTTTCCAAGTCGTGCATGGCGAGATAAGAATTATCGACTACTACGAAGACAATAACAAGGACGTAGACTTCTACGCTAAGTTTCTGTTGCAAGATAAAAAATACCTGTATCATACGATCTTTCTCCCGCACGATTCAGTTAAGCGGGACCCGTTAGACGTAGTGAATTCCTACGAAAGACAGTTTCGAAAGCTTTTCAGTGGAACAAATACAAACTTTACCGTTCTACCCCGATCAAAAGACAAGCAGGAGTTGATCAGTTACGCCAAGCTGAAGTTCAATCGTTGCGTTTTCAATGTGCAGGTCGTTAAACCGTTGCTCGACCAGTTAGCTAAATACCGTAAGCGTTGGCACGAACCTACAGGGCAGTATCTCGAGGAGCCACAACCGCACCAATTAGCCGGACACTACGCAGACGCGTTTCAATATATGGCTCAAGCCGTGGGAATTGTCGAACGCGGACAGACAACCGCGCAAGGCGCACTTGAGAAGCATAGAAGGGCAACCGAATCTAGAAGGAAAATGATTTGAATTATGACGCAATTGACTCAGAATTGACCGAATAGCAATTATTGCGTCAATTATCTACCGAATTGCTACCAATTACGGGCAATATTGGGGTATCGTGGACACATTCCTCAAAGATCTTTTTCAAGTTGGGTAAATATTTTCTACGGTGTTCGCAGTCGGCGAATGTGCCGTCTAGGTCGAATCTAATCATGCTTTTTCTCCGCATATGGGGCAATAATCTACCGTAAAAGCATACTGATTATACTGTTCACAGGCTGTATAACCGACAATTAAATGTCCTTGACTATCTCGAAAACATTTATAAAATTTACTTTTACAATCATGTTTTTTCTTTGGTGGTTTTGGTAGTGGCATCCAGTGGGCAGCGTTCTCGATTATTTGAGGTTCACAATAACAACCTAGTCCATCACAACTTGTTTCAAAAAAATTAGATCTTTTTATTCCATAAAACACAGCGCCATTTTCATTCGCAATTAATATATCTTCTTCTTCCGGTGCAGTATCAATAGGTTGCCATTCAGTCATTAATTTCTTTCCATTTATCATTAGTTCTAACGGATCTTATAAATAATCCGGATGGATAGCTCCACGATTGAATATAAAATGTATCACACACGACTTTTTCTTTTGAAAACAATCCGGTTTTTAGCCAAACAGTTTTTTTATGAGGAGGTAATTGATCTTTAACTTTTATCCATTTAGTCATAGGTTTTTTCTCTGGTTGATATAGCGAGGGTGAGATTCGAACTCACTAAATCTGGCTTATGAGACCAGACGGCTTCCAAAGCTCCTCGCATAAATGTTAAGCCTTTTTGTTAATATCTCAAGATGTCATCGACAGAGAATTTAGGGAACACATTATAAATACGGGCCATCAAAGCAAGTGTTGGGTTGCATTTTTTTTCTAGCCTTTGGTAGCTATACAAGTCTTTCATACCTAGTTTCTTCGCTGCCTGTTTTTGTGTCATACCCGAATTAAGGCGGTTGCAGCGAACTACAAATCCAACAGCTACCTTAGGGTCAACACTAACTTCAACGATATTTTTTGTTGGTTTGATGTTTTTCTTAGGTGAAGGTGCTAAGTATGTAGATTCTTCGGGTTCTTGTAAATATAAATTAAGTGCTTGTTCCATGTTGGAAACTAAATCCTTTTTTGTATCAGCCTGAGTCAAGCACCCGGGGAGTTCTAAGCATTGCGCCCAATATCCTTTTTTCTCTTTGTGTATTTTAAAATGGTATTTCATATTTAGCCCTTCTTCAATTCCTTTAACAAAGCCTTTTCTAAACCTTTTTTCTGAAACTTAAGAGTTGTTATCGGACTGTAACGGGTCTGGGGACAGTTGAAAAGTTTTTAACCAATTCTTGCTCAGACATTGCATCACCAATTAGCTTCATAGAGTTATCAAGAATTCCCTGCAAATAATCTTCATCGATAAGTGTCACACGTGGACATGCTAAAACTTCGTGGAGAAGGCGTAGAAAAACAGGTGTCAATATATTAGTTGATTCTAGCCTTAACTGATAAACGTGCCCATCTTTTTTATATAGAGGGGAACATCCAAAATAAAATATATTTAAAGCCTCTTCATGATTTATATTTGCGAAAATATTACCATTCTTTACATGAAAATGACTAATTTTATCGGTATTAAGTAAATAATTATTAGTTAGTATATATTTATTCATTTCCTTTTATCCTTCTTTTTGTAATATTTCTACTATTGTATCTGACATTTCTTCGTCACATTCTAATTCCATGCTACAGGCGTTGTGTTTATAATGCGTGCATTCATACTCTGGTTCTATAGACCAATTGTGTTTACACGAAAACTCTGCTTCACATTTGCTACAACTCATTAATAATGAAGTTGATTTCTCTTCTCTGTCTTCTCCCCACCCTATTCTTTCTAATTCGTGTTGACACGCTCTTATTTTAACTTCGTTAATTGATTCTTTAGAAAGAATTTCTAGCAGCATGCTTTTTAAAAGTTCATTTGAAATATTTGTATGACTCATTTCCTTCTATCCTTAGTTGTTATCGGACTCGACTAAGAGGGCTTCGCTTTTGAGACGGGCCCCGAACTCCTTCTACACATGGCAGATGAGCAATTATTAACCTATTTCTTCATTTTCATAGAACCAACAAATAAATGCTTCTATACTGCCAAAATCTTCAGAAGTGAAATCATATGTACACCATTCAGCTAAACCAAAATATTTTTGATCGTTTGTTAATTTTTCCCATGATCCGTCTTCTATACAATCTTCTCTTTTCCTTGAATCAATCATGTTTTTCGGGCCATTTTCCATCCTTATTTCCTTCTATCCTTAGTGTCGATTTCATTGCCCCAATAGACTTTCCCGTCATTAGGAGCTTGCCATTGTGTACCAAACTTTAACCTGTCTTTGTTGCAGTTGACTTTGTCGTGGTCGTTAAGTTGGCGTCTCATTTTACGATTAACCAGCTTTTTCCACCACTTCATTGCGCCGGCTTTGCATTGGCATACGTTGGTTTTTGGTGTTTTACGTTTCGAGCGGCTCATTTGTTTTATGCTTTTTAAATTCCATATAATCCAAATACATTATCATTAGTTTGGTCATGTGTTCTTTGGTAAACCAAGTTTTTTGAGCTAAATGAAAAAACATTTGTTCCCACCCTCTTTTGTCATTTGAATGGAGTGGAAAGTAACGATCGTTGTTACAATGATCAACTGTTTCTACCTGTAGATTACACCCTTCTTCAACTATTTTCACAATAAATGGGTAATCTTTTTTGTCACAATTTTTTAATTTTTCTTCTGTAATAGGATTTAAAAGTTTCTCATAGCTTGTTTGCATTTTCGATTTCCTTTTCTTGTTGTATTGCCTTTATTTTAGCTTTTCTTGCCTGGTGAGTACGTGAACTTTTACATACATGGCAGTAATTATTGTTCCTACACCACGAATCAATTCTTTTCGCGCGGTTAATGTCACGTTTTTCATTGTTATCTTCTTTTCTGAATTTTACTAAAGCCTTCGTCGACAAGCATATCCAGTGTTTTGCTTATGGAACAATCCTTTTCACGAGCGATTCTACTAATTTTATAATGTCTATCGGGAGAAGTTCGATAACTAATCTTTCCCTTGTATTTAGACATGTCTGGAGCTAAAGGTATTTCTTTCCCCTGCTTCAAGTATAGCTCTATCGTGGCGTATAAAGCCTCTTTGATGTTCTTCATGGCTTCAGTTATCGTTTTGCCATCACTAGCTACCCCAGGCATTTCCATAACAGAAACTATGTAGTAACCTTCTTCTTGTTTAACTATGTATGACCAAGGAAGCTTCATGTACTTACTCATTAAAGCTCTCTTAGCTTTTGATCTTGTAATCATGATCTTTTAATACCTCTTGTATCAGTTCAACTTGGTAAGGTAGTAGTTGACTTCTCTTCTTGAGGGAAACGTTTCTGTAATAATCTGGTTTACTGAATACATGGTGAGAACCGCGTATTCTAAGTTCAAATCCAAGTGCTAAGAGGACTTTTTCGGCTTCTGAATAAGAAATTCCTTTTCCAAGAAGTATACTTTTAATCAACTTATCTAACTTACTCATGAATACATGATATCATATTTGATATCAATAGTCAAGGGTTATACAATAACATAGACACTTTTTAAATGGCGGCACTGAGGTGGACAGTTTTCACTTATATCAACTTATTTGGTGGTATAGCCGAATTTTCCTAGAAGTTTCATTGCCCGTTATTCGTTTCTAGTTTAATGCTACTTCATGCAAGATTACGATTTATTCAACGAGTTTCAATCAAATTACCAATACGCGCGTGACTATTGGTCGTCTTATGTGTCCAACACCGAAGTTTTCAGCTTGGCCGCTTCGGGGTACATATGGTCGAATGACGAGCTTAAACAATTAGCTAAAGAAGGCCGTGAGCCGATCAATTTCAATATCATGCGCCGGGTTCTGGAATTCTATTCCGGATATCTACGGGACAATCTAAATTCCGTAGTTTACGAACCTGTAGAAGGAAGTGACCAACAGACAGCTGATCAGTTCACTAAGCTATCATATTACGTTTGGGATAAAGGAAAAGGATGGACGACATTTCTTGACGCTTGCGACGAAATGTTCAAATCGGGAATGTCTTTAGTTGGCCTACAAATGGACTATACGAAGGACTTTATTCACGGCGATTTATCGTTTTATAAGCGTACATACAACTCGTTCTTTCTGGACCCTACATTTGACTCGATTGATCTGAAGAACTGTGGATTTGCAATAACGCGTGACTTGTTGGGGCGTGAAGAGACAAAAGCTTTGCTTCCTTTCGCGGATCCGAAAGTCATTGACGACCTGCCAAATTCTTACCGTGATAACAAATTTGAATCGTACCAGCCGAACTTCACGAACATGAATCAATCGCGGAAGATTGTCACATATGATCAGTATTACCGCCGTACTTCACGGAAGCGTAAATATTTGGTCGACGACAACTCCGGACATTACCGCGACATCACCGATCTGGAGAAAGACGAACGAGAAAAGCTTGAGGCTGGACTGTATCGACTGGAAAAAATGCGCAGCGAAGTGGGTGACGAAAGGGGAATTGTTCCACGTGTGTCGATACAAGATCATGAGCGCCCATTTATCGAGCTTAATGTCATGCTTAATGGCGTTGGTGTATATTCTGGTGAAGATCACACTGGAATCACAGAATCCTATCCGTTTGTACCACTATTGTGTTACTTTGAGCCGTCAATTTGGCTTGCTTCTCAGCGTATCCAGGGTATCGCTAGCTCTGAATACAGCAATTCACGTCAGTTCAACAAGCGACACATGAAAATACAAGACATGTTCGATTCAGTAATTAGCACTGGATACAAGTATCTGCTAGGTTCGGTACCAGATATCGAAGATCTGCAGCAAACCGGACAGCAAAAGTTAATTGGTGTTGACCCCGATAACGCGCCGGAAGGGTTAAACTCCGTACAAGAGCTAAATGGTGCAAATGTACCGCCTTCCTTGCTGGAATATGCGAACATTCTCGATCAGCTAAGCTTGACGCTTGCAAATGTCAATGAATCGTTATTCGGGATAGACGAAGGAGGGAACACACAGGTTTCTGGTCGCCTTGCTGAAATGAGAGTGGCACAAGGCTTGCGTTCGAATCGGAAGGTTTTCGACAATATCGAACATTCCCAACAGATTCTTGGTGGACTTGTCTTGAAGGTATTGCAAAATAAGTATCCACCAGAGAAAATCGAGCGTATCTTGGCGGAAGAACCAACAGAACAGTTCTATGAAAAGAACTTCGAGCTTTATGACGCGGTAATACGTGAAGGGGTTCGTTCGAAGTCACAGAAAGACGCTTACTATTACGAGCTGGTGAATTTGAAGCGTGAAGGTATCGTTGACGTTCCACAATCCGAGATCATACGCGCCCTGTCCATGACAGGTGTTGACGACCTACAGAAAGCTATCGAGGCTCAAGAACAGCAACAAGCCGAACAACAAGCCAAAGTTGACGCACTAGAGCGCATGCAACTGGAGTTAGGTAATGCTAAAGTGGAAGAATCTCTGTCCTTGGCTTCTGAACGCAGGGCGCGCGTACAATCCGATTTGGCACTCAGCACCGAAAGGATTAGCGAGGCGGAAGAAAACCGTGCACAAGCAGCCTTAGCACGAGCCAAGACGCTTGTAGAAATCTCAAACATGCAATCCGACCAGCTTATGTCTGTAATCGAGTTTGTAAACAACCTTCAACGGCAAGAAATTCTTGACCGGGAGTTAATCGGAGAAAAAGTCTCCGCGCAAGCGAAAGAAATCGAAAACACCGACTTATCGGACAACCTGGCCAATACAATGAATCAAGAGCCGACCGCTCCGCCAATGTCGTTTGAAAATGAACCCTATCAACAAGTATAGTTTTTCTCCGCTTAGACTGCTAGCGTCTTGCGTACGTCAACTTGTATGTTACCTGTGCACGGGTGGCGGAGGCCGTTTAACATGTCATTATGACAGGTCATATAGTGTATATTACACTACACACAAAACATTTTGTGTATATTGAACGACAAAATATGAGACACTAAGCAATGAATAAAAAGAAAACAGACGCGCCAATAAATATCGAAAAAGATCTCGTCTGGAAAGACATACAAAATGAAGGCTACCCCAAGGAAGGGGAGAAAGTCATTGTCCACACCCAAGCAATCTACACAGGTCATGTAGAATACGACAACAGCCTGCCGCCAAAAGCTAAATTTGTCTTTGACAAACAGCATATTTTAAAAGATACTAGGTACTCTTATATTTCCACTCACGAAATGAACAAGATCCAAAAGGAGTACTGGTAAATGTGTTGGAAGTGTGAATATATGAAAAAGTTCAATGGGATTCTTGCTAACCAAAATAATGAAGCGTTATATAAACAAAGATTAGTTGAGTCGATTATTGATATATGTAAAGAGGTTGTTAGAACAAATAAGTATCTAGACTCTGAATCTTTACCAAGTGAAGAATTACAAGACAACGTAAACTTATTGCTTAGTCATTCTTTGGATATACTAAATGAGTGTAAGGACATACAGTTCAAAGCAAATCAAAATGCAAAATACGTATGGAAAATTCAAACTTCAGATTCAAAAGAGGATTTTGAAGCAGAAGAACTAATTAATTATTGAAGGTGTACATGAAACTATCTTTTATCTTACTGACAACACTACTTATAACGCTTTCGTCATGTGCTTGCCGGATGAACGGCAAATTTGATTGCATGGTTGACCCGCAAGATACTGTGAAGGCGTGGGGCAACGAATGAATTATTTTCGCAGAATAGTTAATGCTGTATGGAAAAAAGAATCTGTAGAATCTTCAGTCCCCAAAATTCCTAGAGTATATGTTTGTCCTTGTGGTTGGGGAGAGTTGAAAGAATTCAACGAAAAAGGCGAAGGTTATATCCGTTTTGATAATGGGGGCGGTCAAATCGTTCGCAATTGGGACCATTTTATGAATCTAGTCTCACAAATTGAAACCGATACTTAATGTCCAACCGGACTAGACTTCCTGGCTCACCAATTTTTAACAACTTTGTTAGTTTTGTCCTTTTTATCAGGCATACGTTGCCCACACACCGGGCACTTCTTTCCTCCGGCAACCATGGCCCTGTCACACCCGTAACACCACGCTTTGTAGCGTTTCTTTCCACGCTTCATTTTCTGTTATTCCAGCGAATCTCCGCCAAATAAAATAACACACTTGCCAGTAGAATAAACCACCCCAAAAATGCAATGCACTTAATCAGAATCAGCATTGATTGCCTCCATTCCATAAAAGATAACTTTTTCTATCGTTTCAGGATCGGCTTTGCACCATTCACCTGCCGTTTCGCACGCGTCTTTTATACTTGATCCGTTCCGAATTAATGTTAATGCCCACTTAATAGCCAGCTGTAGTTGATATTCATGTAAAGCCACAAATTACCCTTGTCAAATAAACTGTTTCTACATTAGTTCCACATTGTCAATAACCCAAAAACGTTAACGGTGACAAGATGGAATATTCCAAAGATAAAATGGCCCGTAAAACTAGCATGAATAGCGGTAAGGGAATGTGTTCCTATCCAGATAATCCGCTACCCAACGCTAAGCGTGTCAATCCTATGTGTGGACCTGGGTCAAATCCTGATCAAATGAAGGCGAATAAACTGCTTCAACAAGCGCAAGTGAAAGACGATTCACAGCGCGGAAAATCAGGAATGTAAACCGGCTTTACATGACTGCAGTTTGTCCGAATTCAGGGCTTATATTGCCCAAACAGTTTGTTGATGAGAAACAAGCACTGAAAAAGGTTATTGACGAGTGGCTGGAGAGAACCGTTATGGGTCACCAGCACCTTGACAAGCCTTATTTCATTACGTTTCACGCAAAGTTTAATAAGTTCAATCCTGAAGAGTTTGAGTTAGACGCGCCCGTTATTACGTTTAGTCTTCCTGGCTTTACAAGTAACCAAATGGTCTATTGGTGTTCCAACCAAAGGTCTATCTGTGAATTGCTTTGGATTGTTCCCCCGAAACGACCAGGGGAAAAGTTAAAGGTCGAATTCAATAAAGAAGGTGTCGCCTACCTGCAAGCAAAGGGCGCTATGCCAAAATCTAAGTAACGGCTTTCGCTTACGTTTGGGCGACACACAAACGCTAAACCCTCGTGGGGGTCACCACGATTACAGGAGTATTTATGACAGAGGAAAACCCTGAACCTCAACCAAGTGAAACTACGGAACCCGTAGAAGCACCCGTTGAAGCCGGTTCAGAACAAGGTAATCAACAGGTTGAAGCGCAAGACGCAAGTACTGAAGAGCAAGAGAAAACTGTACCTTTATCCGCCCACATTAAACAGCGGAAGAAGCTACAGCAGATCCAAGAAGAGCTTGAGTACTACAAGAAGCGTGAAACCGAACAGCCAAAAGCTGAAGAAGAAGATTACTCAAGATACGAGTCAGTAACGCGGGACGAATTAGGAAAATATCAGTTTGAAACAATCAGAGCGGTACGAGAGGGAGACTGGGCTGAGCACCACCCGGAACGTATGGCGATTGTTGAAGCTGAACTTGAGGACTTTTTAAAACAAAGGCCTAACCTGGGACCCGCAATTAATAGCGCACCGAACCGCTACAAAGAGGCTTGGGAGCTAATGCAAGCTTTGTCCCCAAAGAAAACCGCAACTAAGCAAGCACCTGCTAAACAAGCGCCGGGAAGCCCCGGAAGTGTGCCAAAAGCGGCGGCGTTGAATGAAGCTATTGATCTGATGAGTATGTCAGATTCAGAGTATCAACAGTGGGCAAAGTCAAAGCGTAAACGCAGGTAGGCCGTTAGGGACCTACAATGACAGTTACAACCACGAGTAATTATGGTTCTATGGCCGACAAATGGGCACATAGAGCTTTACTACAACGCTCGAAGCCGAGAAACGTTCACAACCTTTTCGGCCGAGCTTTTACTTTGCCACAAAAGAATACCGATACAATGGTATTCCGCCGTCAGGAAAACCTAAACAGTGATCCTGTAGTAATTCCAGAAGACGCAGATCCAGCGCCTGAACAAATCAACAAATTCGACATTAACGTGACCGTTCAAGAGTTCGGTAAGGTCGTTCTTCTATCAAGGAAAGTGCTTCTTGTCGTCGAGGACGACACAGCATATGAGACCGCTGACAACCTAAGCCAGTGCATGCACACCATGCTTGATAAGGTGACAAGAGACGTTTGGACAAGCGCCACGCCTCAAATTTCTTGCCTTAACGGAGCAAATGGGAACGCAATCACTGAACTAACCCAAGACGACTGGGACCGTGCAATTGCTTACTTGGACGAGAACGACACCGAGAAAATGACTCCGGTTATCGAGGGTACTTCGCGTTTCGGTACAGGCCCTGTTGAAGAAGCTTTCTGGGTCACTTCACACGTCAAATTGAAGCCCGATATTCGTGCATTAGACGCTTTTGTACCGACTTCACAGTACGGTTCACAAGAAGCTGTTCTACAAGCTGAATTCGGTGCAGTTCAGGAAGCGCGTGTCGTTACTTCAACACTTGTTCATGCGACAAGCGACAATCCGCCTGTTTATTACAACACATTCGTAGGTGCTAATGCTTACGGGTACGTTGATCTTGATGAAGTCTCTACTGAAATGATCATGAAGCCTCTTGGTTTCAATGACTATCTCAACAGATTTCAAAGCATGGGTTTCTCAGCATATTTCAACGCTGCGATTCTCGATGACTCACACATTGTAACACTACTAGCTACGAAAGCTTAAGGGGGTAGACAATGACTGACTTATTTCTAGGACAAACTTGTTCTTATGCTACCACTTTCGAATATGACGCTGGTGGAGCTTACACATTTACCTTCCCATGGCAGCCAGACAAGGTTGCTGTGTATAACTACACTTCATGGGCAGATACAGGCGCTGAACCTGCGAGTATTTGGTTCCGTGGTATGCCTGCTGGGGACGCGTTGCAGTGGCAGAGAATTATCGCTGACGGTGGTAGCGCAGGAAACTTACTGTTGGAAACGACAAACGGTTTCACACAAGCAAATACGACTGGGGGTGTTACCGCTTACCGTGCCGATATTTCTGGTGTGACACAAGCAGATCCTTGCGTCATCACAACCAGTGCAGCGCATGGCTACAGCACAGGTCAAATCGTTCGAATCACAGATCTTGGCGACGTTGGTCCAAATGCTACAGCACGTGGCATGAACCAGTTGAACAACAACCGATATAAGATCGTAGTTCTAACAACCACAACATTCTCACTACAAGATCCTGTTAGCGGTGAAGATATCGACTCTTCAGCATATACCGCTTACGTTTCTGGTGGTCGTGTGGTTCTTGAGACTCGTGTGATTGGTGATCCAGAGGCTTACGCTTACTTAGACGTTGTTTATCGCCTGACTTTGGGTACTGCTGTTTTCGGTGGTGCAAGCGATGGTGATATTTTTTACATGGAGGCGCTTAAGTACGGCGAATGGGAAGATCTAGGGGATCTTGCTAACCTTCGATAGGGGGTAGCTAATGAGCGGTCAAGAGGTTGTTAGATCAGATATATCAGCTGTTTCCAACGCTGAGCGTTGTGAGATAACAACTTCTTCCGCCCATGGATTGTCTACGGATCAATTTATTAGAGTTACAGATCTTAATGGAATGATCCCCGTCAATCGCGGTCAAACGCAGATTAACAACCAACGATTTAAGGTTTACGTCACTTCTACGACCACATTTTATCTGCGCGATCCGATTACTTCTAGTTACATAAATTCAACGAATTACACGCCGTATGTCGAAGGCGGAAGTGTCAATTTGTTCCAAACACAATACCAATACGAAGGAGATAGCTAATGGCTAGACCTAAAAAGCAACCAAAACAAGACAAGATTGAAGAAATCATTGCAAGAACACCAAAAGACGAGTTGGTAGAAATGCCGTTAAACAGTCTTGAGGATTACTTGGAGTACAATAAAAAAGCGCGTGCTTTAAACAAGCAACTTGGCCTTTGTCGTTATCCAATTAAGCAATGTCCCATTGAACTTCACCCAAAGCAACGGGTCATTTTCAATAGAAACGACCAACCGACGAATCCACAACCTGTATTTGTCAGCAACGAAATGATCGAGTTTAACGAGACGCTTATTCCAGGAAAAGAATATGAGCTTCCCGTTTGTATCGTGGAATACTTGGCTGGGAAAGGCGTACCCGTATGGAAGTGGTACGAAAACCCTGACGGATCAAAAGAGACACGTCACTCACATGTTAACCCACGCTTTTCATTGCGTAGCGTCTATTAGGGGAGACCATGGCTAGAACGTTAACTGACATACGTACCATTATGCGCCGTGCGATAGGCCGGCGTAATGAAAACGATCCCGAATCTACGGATACGGTGCTGACGCAATATGTCAATGACTTCTATGCTTTGGAAATGTCGAATGACGTTAAGCTGTTTGAGCAATTTGGGACCTTGGAGTTTACCATTGACGAGACTGTAACTGACGGCGTTTACACTTTTAATAACGTTGGTGCAAGCGAGCAATTTATTAACATAGTAGAAGAAGGATTTATTACGCTTACTTCGCAAGCTGAGGGATCTACCTCATGGAACGAGCTGTGTTTATACCAAAACCCTAATCGTTTCTTTGGGAAGTGGGGAGTAAACAATACTGACGTTTTGACAGCTGGTTACCCAACTGAGCTTTTGTTCTATGGAAATGAACTGACTTTTCGAACAATTCCTGACACTTCATACGACGTGATTTTATATGCTTATAAGAAAAATGCAGATTTTAGTAGTTCTGGAGACCCGCAGATTCCGTATGATTGGTGGTTACGATATATTGCTTATGGCGCTGCTAGATTGTACGCTACTGACTTTCGTTTAAGCCCTGAGACCGTTGGGAATATTGAGAAAGAATACCGTCGTCAAAAGACGTTGAATTTAACACGTTCGCATAACCAGTTCAAAAAGCAAAGAGGTAGCCCTTCTTTTTAAAATGAACATATTTAAAAAAATACAGGGAGAATAAGTATGCCACTGGTAAAAGGGAAAAGCCAAAAAGCAATAAGGCAAAATATTGAAACAGAAATGAAGGTGGGAAAACGGCCAAGAAAACAGGCTGTTGCGATTGCTCTAAATGAAGCTAAAAAGTCTGGTTATAAGCCAAAGAAAACCGCCAAAGGCATGAAAAATGCAGGTGGACGAAAAAAACGCACCACTAAAAGGAAGTAATTATGCCTTGGAATACAGTATTTCCCGATGGATCAAAATCCGTAAAAGCAAACGAGAATCCCGGTCAACAAAATACGACATATATCAAGACCACCATGAATAAAGACTATTATTGGGATGAAGATGCTACGAAAGATGGTCATAGTAGAAAAATTGGTATGGATGACATTGCTAATACTGGTGTTGCTCTTTCAGGAAGCGATCCAGCTGATTTGGACTCTGGAACTGTTGGAATGTACTACACTAGACTAAAAACCAGTACTGAAGCGTCGGACGCAGTTAATCAAATGGCTAATTCTTATTTTCTAGCGAGAAATACAGGGGATACGGTTAGTCATTATAAGCAACTTGGTTTCAGTGCAGCAGTCACATTTCGAATGTCAGGCAGTTCAATTGTTCAAAACAATTCTCAAAATTGGGACTATCAACACAATGTGTCGGCTGTATCAAGAAGCTCGAAGGGAATCTATGTGATTACATTTGCAACCGCAATGCCGAACGCAAATTATATGGTGTTGGCAACGGCTGAATCAACTTCCACGGGGTCTTCAGGTGTGCGTATTGCACAGGTACAAAATGGCGGTAAGGCTGCAGGTTCTGTAACTATTAAAGTACAAAGCCGAACAAGTTCATCATTAGAAGATCCGGCTTCGCTATCGGTCATGGTAATAGGTGCTTAATGGACGTTTTCGAAATAACAGGCTACAAAACAGGGGTATCACGTGAAAACGTTAACTTCCTGGAACCTGCTGACAGTTTCGAAACAATAGAAAACGGATACATTTACCGACAAGTGTTGCAATCCAGACAAGGTATTTCTCTATTTGCGCCTAGGTTGGCTGACGAATCACGCATTTACATGATTACTACGTTTATTAAAACGGACGGTAATACCGAGCTTCTTGCGGCGGACGCAAATTTTCTTTACAAATATAACGTTGGTACACGAACATTCGATCAACTGTCTTTCGGTGGTCAATTAGCCATAGACGGTTATACTGGTTTTGGATTATCCAATCCAGAGGACTATATTTCAGGGACAGCATATCCAGACAACCTGAATAATTCACGGTTTGTATTTACTTCTAGAGGAATGACAGTATCAGCCAGTGGATCCGGAGTGTTCTTTTATGACCCTTCAGACAGTTTAGTTAAAGACTTCAAGGTTGACGGGGCTAATGGAAACGCGTCGTATTATGAAGAGCCTTCTGCTTCAATAGGAAATCTTAGGCGATCGACACACGTACTTTACTTCAATGAGCGAATAAACTTTGTCAATCCTCAGACTTCAGTGACTACATATAATCAAGGTTGGTTGTATTCAGGTATTCGTGATTCTTCAGGTAAAGGTGATAAGTTTAACACTCCAGGCTCTGGTCTTGGTCAGCTTGATACGACAGAAACAATACAAGGGGCTTCGATTTACGGGCAATATATGGCGTTGAATCTGTCTGGCTCAAACTGGTTGCTTGAAAAGACAAGGGACGCGTTTAACCCATACTACCCCAAAAAGCTTCCTTCAGTGATTGGTTCAGACGCAGCCTTTTCATTTGCACAATGGAACAGCCGTATTTACTCCATGGGACAGAATGGTGTGTTAGTCATGGACTTCAGGGAGTCATTGCGAACTGACGACAAGATTCCTTTCTTTACACGTGACGATATAGACGCAAATACATTCGATTATACATATGGAGGTTTCGACCGCATAAATGCACAGTTCTTATGGTCTTATTTATCAGACAGTGAAACATACACTACACAAGATAAAGTTTTAGCATACAACTATGAAGAAGATTCATGGTCTGTTTATGACATTCCACTAACTGTATTTGGTTTTCACGAGGGAGAAGAAACGCTAACGTGGAACCAAATTGACGAAAACATAAAAGATTCGTGGTTAAGGTGGGATACCACTGAAGAAATTTGGAATAAGATCGATATAGGCGATAAATTTAAATTCACCTTGGCAGGTGACAACGAAGGCTACATATACCAGCTTAATTCGGACTATGACGACAAGTTTACCGTCATTACAGGTATATCACAAGCAGCGCAAGCAGTCGTTACAATTGAGGAACACAATTTTCAAGCAGGCGATACTGTTGTTATAGAAAATGTCGAGGGAATGACTGAGATAAATTACTCTACGACAAACACATTTTACACGGTCATATCGGCAACTGACACAACCGTTACAATAAATGTTGATTCAACTGATTTCACTGCATATACTCAGAATGGATCGCTTTCTCAGCCGATCAACTTTCTTGCTAAAACTGTTCCATTTAACCCCTATCGTGACAAAGGCCGTAGTTGTTTTGTCAGTACAATAGAGCTTTTAATAAATACTGACGGCGGTTTTGTTGAGGTAGACGTTTTTGCAAACGAAGAAACCGCTCCATTCATTGAAGGTGTTTTATTGCAGCCAGACCCAAATATTCAAAAAGACCGTCAATGGGTTTCAATGGTTGTTGATCATGAAGCAGAGTTCTTTGAGTTTCGATTCCGTCAAAATAGTCCTTCTGTCGGTGTTGAGATCACTTCAACACGAATACACGCGGAACCCGGAGGATTGACACATGGCTAGAATTTCAGAAAACTATGAAATGGGTAACTTAAACGATTTAACGCCTCCAGAAATGGCGCGCAGAATACAAGAAATGTATACTCAACTAGCCAGGGCAATCAACCAAAAGCCTGACTTGGTGTTTCGTGATTCTGACGGAGATTCTGGGGACACATTTCTTTCAAATGGTACTATTAATGTAAACACTTCTACGTTAAAAGTGGAAATGTTGACCGAACACCCAACGACCTCGACGGTCACTTGGACAACCTTATCGTAAGGGGGAATTATGAGTTTTATACCTGGTGTGGTTGGAGCTGCAGGCAGTGTACTGGGCGGATATCTTGGAAGCTCAGGAACAAACAGAAGAAGCCGAACCCAAAAGAAAAATAAAAGAATAACAGACGATATACTTGCTGGTGTTGCTGGAGAGGGTCCGTACGCGGACATGTTCGCCATGGATCAAGACGCGTTTCAACGTAGCTATGTCGACCCGGCGAAGTCTATGTTTGAAAACCAGATCGCACCACAGATCCAGCAGGGATACATTGCCTCAGGACTGCAAAGGGGTACTGGACTTGACGACACGCTGACACGTGCAGGCGTTGACTTAGACGCAATGATCAATTCCGCTTATATGGATTACATGCAGAATATGATGGACAGAAGAATGAAAGGTGTAGGCATGGCAATGAATGCTGACGTAGGTGGGCAGAGACTTTCTTCTTCCGACCGTTGGAATCAAGCCTTAGGCGGATACCTTACAAGTCAAGGCGGTCAAGATTTCATGGGCGACATGGGGAAGTATGGTATGCACGCAGCCCAACACCATTCGTTTAGACCAGGATTTTCAGGAGGGTATTAATGGCTAATCCATTTCAGGCAGCATATCAAGGAGGACAGAACGCATTTGCAATTTCACAACGTGACAAGCAAGAACGAAAAGACTATCGCGATCAGCAGGCAATTACCAACATTCTGGACAGGTACAATAATCCTGACGATCCTCTTAGCTATAATCAGACGGTGAATCAGATTCTAGGTTCGATTCGTAATCCCCAACAACGACAAAATGCAATGGCTGCGTTACAACAGCAAGAACAAACACGGTTAGGAAATCAACAAATTGAGAATCTCAAACAATATTATAAATCAATTGGTCAAGATCCGAATTTGGCATATGCCCCTGAATCTGTACAAAAACAAGTAACAGGTCCTGAACCAAAAGACCCTATTGCGATAGACGTACAAAAGAAAATAAATGCGGACGCAACAAAACAAATCCAAAATGCTGGAAGTTACGGACAAATGATCGCTCAATTAAATGATATGAAAGAGTTGTCAAAGAAATTTTCTGGTGTAACAGGAAGAGCTAGTGGTGAATTATATGGAACCTCCGCAGCAGACGCAGCAAATAAATTTGAGGCCTCAAGCAACTTAATATTAGAACCTGTCTTTAAGCTATATAACCCAACAGGTCCCCTACCTCAGCAAAAAGTACAAATGTTGCGTAATTTATTAAAACCTAATTGGAGAGATACACAATCGGTTATTGACGCAAAAATTAACGCAATACAGGAGCTAATTGAAGGAAAAGTTAAACAAGCCAACAAAATCAAATCGTTAATGGTCAAACATAAAGGAAGAATTCCACCTGAAGAGTATTATGATATTGAAGATATGGAAAATGATATAGTTACAAACCTTGATCATAGGAC
>OBJS01000095.1_pt1 | contig 38535 bp, 38 predicted proteins | sample 1519851 | NCBI WGS metagenome assembly OBJS01 (sample SAMN03019806, study PRJEB22545) | beach sand metagenome | biome: beach; feature: sea beach; material: beach sand | place: USA: Municipal Pensacola Beach, FL | collected 2010-10-20 | depth 25-47 cm m
GGCGCGCCGGTCGCCGCCGCGCCCGCGCAGCCGCCCGCCCGCGGCGCGTGCCGCCACCCCGCCGACATTGGCTGATACCTTTGCATAGCGGCGCGCCCGCGCGCTCAGCCGGTTTCGTTCGCGATCATCCCGGTTATATTCGCGATCATCCTTGCCCGCGGCCATGCCAATCAGCCTGCGCCAAGCTCCGCTTCAAGCTCGTCGATAAAGCCTGAAATCATCGCCAGCCCGGTCTGCCAGAAGGCCGGATCCCCGGCATCAAGCCCGAAGGGTGCAAGCAGCTCCCCGTGCCGCTTGCTGCCGCCGGCGCGCAGCATATCGAAATATTTCTCCTGAAAGCCTTGCTCCGCCTGCTGATAAACAGCGAACAGCGAGTTTACCAGGCAATCCCCGAACGCATAGGCATAGACATAGAAAGGCGAATGAATGAAGTGCGGAATATAACACCAGTAATTCTCGTACCCCGCACCGAGGTCGATTGCCGGGCCAAGGCTTTCACGCTGCACCTCAAGCCAGATTTGACCGAGCCGCTCGGCAGTCAGTTCCCCGTCGCGGCATTCCTCATGCACCCGGCGTTCGAAACTGTAAAAGGCGATCTGGCGCACAACGGTGTTGATCATATCCTCGATCTTGGCAGCCAGAAGCCCGCGCCGTTCCGCCGGCGTGCGCGCCGCGCTCAACAGGCTCTGGAAGGTCAGCATCTCGCCAAACACGCTGGCGGTTTCGGCAAGCGTCAGGGGCGTATCGGCGAGCAGCGGCCCCTGCCCGGCCGCGAGCACCTGATGCACCCCATGCCCCAGCTCATGGGCAAGTGTCATGACATCGCGCGTCCGCCCCTGATAGTTCACCAGCACGAAGGGGTGTGCACTCGGTGTGGTGGGATGGGCAAATGCGCCCCCTGTCTTGCCCGGCCGCACCGGCGCATGGATCCAGTTCTCGTCAAAAAAGCGCCGCCCGATCGCCGCCATCTCCGGCGCGAACCGGTGATAGGCCGACAGCACCGTCTCGCGCGCCTCATCCCAGCCGATCGCCCGGTCCGGCTGATCGGGCACCGGCGCATTGCGGTCCCAGAAGGCAAGCTTGTCCATCCCCATCCAGCGCGCCTTCAAGGCATAATAGCGATGCGACAGGCGCGGATACGCCTCACGCACGGCGGTAACAAGCGCGTCCACCACTTCCGCCTCAACCTGGTTGGACAGATGCCGCGCCGTCGCCGGATCGGGATAGTTGCGCCAGCGATCCTCGACCTGCTTGTCCTTGGCAAGGGTGTTGGTAATCAGTGTGAACAGGCTGATATTTTCGCCAAATACCCGCGACAGCGCGGCTGCCGCATCGGCGCGCAGCCCCGCATCGGCGTCCGACAGAAGATGCAGCGTCTCTTCCTCTGTCAGGGTCTTGCCGCGCACCTCGAAACGCAGCCCGGCGAGGGTCTCATCGAACAGCCGGTTCCACGCCGCCCGCCCCGATACCGATTTCTCGACCAGCATCTGCTCAAGCTCGTCCGACAGCTGATAAGGGCGATAGACACGCAGATCATCGATCCACGGACGATAGGCCGCCAGCGCACTGTTTTCGTCAAGCATGGCGGACAGCCGGTCATCGGCAATGCGGTTGATCTCCAGCGTGAAGAAAACAAGCGTCGATCCGATACGGCTCATCCGCGCCTGGGCATTGCCCTGAAACTGCGCCAGCGCAGGCTCGTTCATCTGCGTCACATAGACAAGCGAGGCAAAAGACATGATCCGCCCGATCAGATCCTCAAGCGCCTCATAGCGCGCGATCGCTTCAGCAAGCCCAGCGGCATCGAGCTTTGCCACCTGCGCGCGATACAAATCGGCGAATGCCTGCGCCTCCGCCTCCGCCGCGTCGAAATCGGCGGCGAATTTGGGATCATCGATGCCGCTATAAAGCGCGCTCAGATCCCATTCGGGCAAATTTCCCATTTCGGCCGCCGGCTCGTTCCGTGTCTGCGCCATAATCTTTCCTTCCGCGCGTTACAATTCCTGCTGATACGCCTCGCCCATCTGCTCATCATCCGGCGCGGGGGCGGGTTCGGGCCGGCTGCGGCGGATCAGAATATCCCCGTTATCGAGGATTTCAGGCGCCTCATATTGCGGGATCGCCATTAACAGGAGCCGCAAGGCCGTGGCGACCCGTTCCGCCGTCTCGCGCAATGCGTCTTCAAGCGGTTGCGGCGGCGCCTGTTCAGACCCGTTGCCGTCCGCCACCTGTTGCAAGCGCGCATCGGCGGCAAAAAGCGGTGCGCCCGGCATCGCCAGCAAAAGCAGGCAAAGCATTGCGATCCCCGCCGCTCTGCCAGTTACCCCTGTGCCAGTTACCCGGCTTTGCACCATTACCGATCTCATATCTCGGGCAACCCGACAGCCGCCTTGTAAAGGTCGAGCAGAGCCTGCTGTTCCTGATAGTCGGCCGTGTCCATCTTCCGGAAGCGGATGATCTGACGCATGATTTTCGGATCAAAGCCTGTGCCCTTCGCTTCGGCATAGACTTCCTTGATATCTTCCGCGATCGCCGCCTTTTCTTCCTCCAGCCGTTCGATCCGCTGAATGAATGCGTTGAGATGCTCTACCGCGATCCCGCCCACATCGGACATAAATATCTGTTCCTTCCGTAAGATGCAGTGACTGCCGCGCCCGCCCGATTGCGGGCTGGCAGGTATTAGTCGTGTTTCTTCGCTTTCGCCATGGCTTTAAGCTGCGCGGGCGTGGCCTCGGTCTGGTATTTGTCCTTCCATTCACCATAGGGCATGCCGTAAACGCGTTCGCGCGCCTCGTCGCGGGTCATTGCCACGCCTTGTTCCTCGGCCGCTTCGCGGTACCAGTCCGACAGGCAATTGCGGCAGAAGCCTGCCAGAATCATCAGATCGATATTCTGTACATCGGTGCGTGTGCCAAGATGGCTCACAAGACGGCGGAAGGCCGCTGCTTCCAGTTCGGTTTGTTTCGCTTTATCCATGTCGCTCTCCATGTCGCTCTCCCATTCGCCCGGTTGCGCATCTATCTGTCGTATCTAAAGCCCCGCAACAGTCTCGGCAATCAGCCAATCGACAACATTGCGCAAAGCCTGATCCTCACCAGCCTGTTCAACGGATTGTTGATAGATCTTTCGCTGCATCTGGGCGCTTGTGCCCAGCCTCACAATATCGCGGGCGCGGGCAATTTCATCAGTGCAGTGCAGCGCCTCCGCATCTTCCGCCAGCAGGTCGATCAACTCATCCACAAGTAAGCTTGCCGGCACCAGCTCGCCACGCCCGAAATCGATCAACCCGTCCGTGATACCGTAACGTTGCGCCCGCCAGCGATTTTCCGCAACCAGTGTGCGCGGGTAAATCCGCCAATGCTGATTGCGCGATTTCAGCCGCATCAGCATATGCAGCAAACATTGATAAAGTGCGGCAATCGTCAGGCAATCCTCAAGCCGGGTGCAGATGTCGGTCACCCGGCTTTCAAGGGTGGGGAAATTCTCGCTCGGGCGAATATCCCACCAGATCTTGGTGCCGTTCTCGATCACCCCGGCCTTGACCAGATGATCGACACAATTGCGGTAGTCCACATAGGAATCGAACCGGTCCGGCAACCCGCTGCGCGGCAGGCTGTCAAACACCGACAGGCGATAAGACATCAGCCCCGTATCGCGCCCCTGCCAGAACGGGGAGGAGGTGCTGAGCGCCAGCAGATGCGGCAGAAAATAGGTCATCTGGTTCATCAGATCGATCCGAAGATCGGGTTCCTTGATCCCCGCATGCACATGCATGCCGCAAATCAGCATACGCCCGGCCACCACGCCAAGGTCACTCGCAAGCCCTTCATAGCGGGCTTTGTGGGTCACCTCCTGATCGGCCCAGTCCGCTTTCGGGTGGGTCGAGGCAGCAATCGGCGCGAGCCCGAACTGACCCGCGATCGCGGCAATCGTGCCGCGCAGGAACTGCAATTCCTGCCGCGCCTCCCCCACTGTGCGGCAGGGGGAAGTTTCCACCTCCACCTGACATTGCATCAGCTCATTGGCGACACGGCCGGGCAATTGCTTCTCGCATTCGCGCATGAAGGCGTCAGGCGGAGAGGTCGCCAGATCGCGGCTGTCGCGATCGACCAGCAGATATTCCTCCTCGATCCCGATCGTCAGATCCGGCAATTGCGTCATGCCCTGTTACTCCCCAACCGGCCCGGCTGACTGCCGCGCGAGAATTGGCTGCAATTCCCCGGCAAGCCGTTTTGCCCAGCGCCGCGCGCCTTCGGGGGTATCGATCAGATCCTGCCGCAATTCGATCAACACATGCGCAAGCCCGGTATTGGTGCCATGCCGGTTCATGCTGTCGCCGACAAGTTCGCCTGAATAGGGCGCATTGTCGCCGACGCATAATTGCGGGTCGCGCCGCAACGCATCGATCAGCGGCCCGGCAATGCGCGCATCGCGGTCCCACAAAATGCCCACATGCCAAGGCCTTTCATGCCCGTGGAAAACCGGCGTGAAGCTATGTACCGAAATCAGTACCGGCGCGATTCCCGCCGCGCGCGCAATGCGCAACCGTTCCGCGATCGCGTCGTGATAGGGCTGATAGAATCCCGTGACGCGGTGCGACAACTCGGCCTCACTCACATGCCTGTTGCCCGGAATGATCGCCCCGTCGGACAATTTCATAACCAGCGTCGGATCATCGCTGCCGCGATTGGGATCGATCAACAGCCGCGAAAAACCCGACAACACCGCCGGTGCGTCAAGATAGTCCGACAAAGCGCGCGTCACATCCGCCGCCCCGATATCCCAGGCGATATGGCGGTGAAATTCGGTCGCGGGCAACCCCAGATTGTCATATTCAGGGGGGACGTAATTACAGGCATGATCGCAGATGATCAGAATTCGCGGATCCCCCTGCGGCCGCAGCACTGTAAAGGGCGGGTGCGGGTCGCGCGCTGTCTGCGATACCGTGCCCGATTCTGTCCCGGCTTCAGGCGGCGAGTTTTCTTCAACACTTCGCATAGGCAGCAATATAAGCCATTCTGGCGCAGAAATAAGGCTTGTTTCGCAAAGGATTTCATGTGGGATCTGGCATCGCAGATACCGTCGGGTCGCCGGACCGCCTGCTGCGCCGTCTCTATCAGACGGCGGTGGCGGCGGCGCAGCCTGAACATTATTTACCCCCTGCCCTGCCGCTGCTTTCCGATTTGCCGCACACAGGACGGCTTATCGTGGTGGGAGCCGGCAAGGCCGCCGCCGCGATGGCGCAATGCGCCGAACAACACTGGCGCGATGATCCGCGCTTTTCGCAGGTCACAGGGCTTGTCATCGCCCGGCATGGCGAGGCCCGGCCCACCCGCCATATCGAGATCGTCGAAGCGGCGCATCCTGTACCCGACAAGCATGCGGTTGCGGCAACGGAACGGATTGTATCGCTGTTGCACGGTGCCGGCCCCGAGGATCGGGTGCTGTGCCTTTTGTCGGGGGGCGGATCGGCACTGCTGTGCCTGCCCGCAACGGGGATCGGCCTCGCTGAAAAACAGAATGTCACCCGCGCCCTGCTGGCTTCCGGCGCGCCGATTGACGCGATCAACTGCGTGCGCAAGCATCTGTCGGCGGTCAAGGGGGGCCGGCTTGCGCAGGCGGCATGGCCCGCACCCGTTCTCACACTGGCAGTATCGGATGTAGTTGGCGACGATCCATCGGTGATCGCCTCTGGCCCGACGGTGCCCGACCCGAGCACAAGCGCGATGGCGCGTGCAATTGTTGCACGTCATTGCCCCACACCGCCCGCATCGGTTTTACGCTATCTGGGCGACCCACGCTCTGAAACGCCGAAACCGGGCGATGCGATATTCACACGGACAGATTACCGGATCCTGATGCATGGCGCAGCAGCGCTTGCAGCCGCCGCCACCGATGCCGAACAGGCGGGCTGCACCGTCATCAATCTGGGCGCCGCGATTACCGGGGAAGCCCGCGCGGTCGCGCATCAACATGCACGGATGGCACGCGCCTGCATGGCCGACGCGCCGACACTGATCCTGTCAGGCGGTGAATTGACGGTCCGGCTCGGGGGGCAGGCCGGCCATGGCGGACCCAATCTTGAATATGCGCTGGCGCTTGCCATCGCACTGAACGGGGCGGCAAATATCTGGGCGCTTGCCGCGGATACTGACGGGATTGACGGCACCGCCCCGGACGGGCAGCCAGCGGCAGGCGCGATCGTCACACCCGAAACAGTTGCGCGCGCAAGGCGATTGGGAATTGATACGAAACGGTTTATTAACCATCATGACAGCTATGATTTTTTCGACCGTGTCGGCGGCTTGATTCGTCCGGGTCCGACAGGAACGAATGTCAACGATTTCCGGGCGATATTGATTTTGCCGACGCGCTGATCCGGTTCAAATACCCGATACCGCGGCAAAATGCGTCCGCCCACTGACAGAAGTAACCATGCATCGCGACCGTAAAGTAAAGATTCTCGCCACCCTCGGCCCCGCCAGCAGCAGCCCTGAAATGATCCGAGAGCTGTTTTTGGCCGGCGCCGATGTGTTCCGCATCAATATGAGCCACACCGATCATGCAACCGCCACCGCGCTTTGCCAGATGATCCGGGACGCGGAAGCCGAACTGGCAAGGCCGATCGGTATTCTTGCGGATCTTCAGGGGCCAAAGCTCCGGATCGGTGAAATTGCCGGCGGCGCGGCCGAGCTGCAGCGCGGGCAAAGCTACCGGCTCGATCTCGATACCGCAGCCGGCGACAACAGCCGTGCGCCGCTGCCGCATCCTGAAATCTTCGCAAGCCTCGCGGTCGGCGCGCATCTGCTGATCGATGACGGGCGCATCCGGCTTGAGGTGACCGGGACCGCACAGGATCATGCCATGACGACCGTTCTGGTCGCGGGAACCATCAAATCGCGCAAGGGCGTCAATCTGCCCGATACGCTGCTGTCGCTTAGCGCGCTGTCGCCCAAGGACCGGGCGGATCTTGACCATATGGCACGGACCGGCGTCGACTGGATCGCGCTGTCCTTTGTGCAACGGCCCGACGATATCGCGGAAGCAAAGCAGGCGATCGGCGGGCGGGCGGCAATTCTCGCCAAGATCGAAAAGCCCTCGGCGCTTGAGCATCTTGATGAAATTATGGAGCTGAGCGACGCGATCATGGTCGCGCGCGGCGATCTTGGGGTTGAACTGCCGATCGAGCAGGTGCCCGGCTGGCAGAAGCGGATTACCCGCCGCGCACGCGGCGCGGGCCTGCCGGTGGTGATCGCGACGCAGATGCTCGAATCGATGATCGAGGCGCCCTTCCCGACGCGCGCGGAAGTTTCCGATGTAGCCACGGCAGTGTTTGAAGGGGCCGATGCCATCATGCTGTCGGCGGAATCGGCGGCCGGCAAATATCCGCGCGAGGCGGTCGCCATGATGGACCGGGTCGCCCAGACGGTGGAAAACGACCCGAACTATCCGCAGATCATCGCCGCGCAGATGAGTACGCCGCGCGCCACATCCGCCGACGCCATCGCCGATGCGGCGCGGCAGGTGACCCACACCATAAACGCGGCCGCCATTGTCAGCTTCACCAATTCAGGCTCGACCGGCATGCGGGTCGCGCGCACCCGGCCGCTTGTGCCCATTCTGGCGCTGACCCCCAATCTCGGCACCGCGCGGCGGCTGTCGCTCGTCTGGGGTCTGCATTGCGTGCAATCCGAAGATGTGAGCGAATTTCACGGCATGGTCGATCGTGCCTCCCGCATCGCCTTTCAGGAACGGTTCGCACGCAGCGGACAGCGGATCGTGATTACCGCCGGGGTTCCCTTCGGCACGCCGGGCGCGACCAATGTCCTGCATATCGCAATGGTCGGGGCGGGCGGGCAGCGCCCTGAAATTCCCTGACACGCTAACCGGCTCTCGCGCCGACTGATGGACGAAAGAGACCGCCGCGCGGTCAGGGCATCGGGGCGGGCGCATTACCGGATGCAACAGTTGCACCACCCTGTTGCGTCCGTTGTGCGACAGATGCACCACTTTGCGACAGTTGCGCGACATGTTGCGACAGGCTGTCTACCGCCGCGATGACCGCCTGCGATTGCGCATGATGGGGTGCATGCCCGACCCCCGGCAGCAGGATGAGACGCGAATTGGGCACCGCCTCATGCAACCGCTTGGAATGGATCTCGGGCGAAACCGAACGATCCGCGTCGCCGCTGATAATCGTCATCGGCAGATCGATCGTGGAATAACGCTTCTTCTGCTGCGCCAGAAAGCCCGCCAGATTGCGCATATCCTCGGCATTGGCGCGCCAGTTATCGGGCCGCGCCAGCAACGGCAGGCCGATCTTGCGCGCATAGTCGGGCGGCGGAGAATTGGGCGCGAAATTGCGCTGGATGGCGGCATCGGACAACAGCTTGAAACCCGGTGTCACCAGCGTATTGACGAAAATATCACCGACCACCGGGATCGCGGGCCAGCGATTGTGGAAGGCAGGCTTGCTGCGCCAGGGATGGGAAGCGCCGGACAGGACAACGACCCCGCCAGTATCGGCGGGGAAGGGAAGGGGAAAAAGAAAAACCACCACCCCCCCCCCGGGGGGCAAGCGGTAATCTGCCCCCCCGGCCAGGACACCGCCCCCGCCAGTATCGGCGGGAAAGGCAAGCGCATAAGCAAGCACCACCGCCCCGCCCCAGGAATGGCCCAGAATAACGGGCTTTTCGACACCGATCTGACGCATCGCACCATGGATCAGCCGCGCCTGAATCTCCGGCGTCACCCATGCCGCATCCACACTGTCGGAGCTTGGGCGCTCGCTATATCCATGGCCGGGCCGATCAATGGCGATCACCCTGTATTTCTGCGCCAATTCGTCAAAAATACTGACCGCGAAATCACGCAGATTACCGCTTGCCCCATGGACCATCACGATTGCCTGCCGCTCGTCATCGCCCGGCGCGCTGTCTAGATAATGCAGCCTGACCCCGTCCACGACGACAAAACTGCCAAGCGGGGGAAAGTCCGCCTCCGCGCGTCTGGCCGCGTCGTGACTGTAGATCAAAAGCCCGCCTGACAGCCCCGCAAGCACCAGCAAGACCGATGTCATCATAAACCTAACCCTCCTGCCCCGGCCCGCCAATGCTAGATACCCTGTCCCGCCAAATCAGTTTCAAGCAACGCGACCTCCTCGGCGATATCACTCAGATGCGGATTGATCTCAAGCGCCAGGCGAAAGGCCCGCAACGCCTTTTCCGTCTCGCCAAGCTCTACCATGATCAAGCCAAGTCCCGACAAGGCACCGAAATGCCGCGGCTCAAGACGCAAGGTTTGCTCGATATCGCGGATCGCCGCAGGGTAATCGCCCTGTAAGTAATGTGCGGTCGCGCGCTTGTTCCAGGCTTCGGCGAAACCGGGGGCGAGCGCCACTGCCGCGTCAAACAGGGCAATCGCCTGGGTCAGTTCCCGCGGCGTATCGTCAAACTGCTTGCCCCGGCCCATCAGCAGATCGATGGTGGGGCTGCCTGACTGGTTCCATAAATGCCAGATTTCAAACTCAAGCCCTCTTGCTTCCTGTTCCGCAAGACCTGGCTGCGCCAGTCTTTCAAAAAGCGGCGTCAGCGCGGCATCGGTCTGATCCGCGCGCGCCGGTGTAGTCGCGGCGGCAAGCAAGACAATGCCCCCGAAAATCAAACCCAAAAAGCCCGCAACAGGCCCCCGCCAGTGCAAAGAAGCAGCATCACCACCAGATCTGTGGGCGAATCTTTGGGCGGATCTGGGGGTCATCAAAACCTCAAATCTTGATCCCGGCACGGGGATTATAGGATTGCTGCTTTGCCCATTCCTCGACAAAATCACGCAGTTTTTCATCCGCGCCATCGGGCAGGCGGATCTGCAATGTGACAAGCTGATCGCCGCGCCCCTTGCCGCCAGCTTGCGGCAGGCCCTTGCCCTTGAGCCGCAATTTATCGCCGCTATTCGCGTTTTTGGGGACAGTCATGGTCACATTGCCATCCACGGTCGGCACCTCGACCTTGCCGCCCAGAACCGCTTCGGGCAGGGAAATCGGCAAGGTAACGCGAATATTATCGCCATCGCGTTCGAAGAAAGCATGCGGCTTGACCGTGATCTGAACAAGCGCATCCCCCGCCGGGCCACCGCCACTGCCTTCACCGCCCTGCCCGCGCAGACGGATCTGCTGCCCGTCTTTCACACCGGCCGGTATCGTGACATTCAGCGTCTTGCCATTGGGCAGCTTGATGCGTTCCTTGCCCCCGCGCGCCGCGTCGAGAAACGACACGGCCAGACTGTATTTCAGATCTTCGCCGCGGGTACGGAAGGCGCGCCGGCCTGCGCCGCGAATACCGCTGAAAAATTCCGACAGAAAATCATCGGGCCCGCCCGCACCACCAGCCCCGCCGGGGCGTGCGCCGCTGCTTGAAAATTCGAACTCGAACGGGGCGCCGCCGCCACCCGCATGCTGAAAGCCATGAAATTGCGGCGCGCGCGGCGTGCCATCGGCATTGATTTCGCCACGATCGTACTGACCGCGCTTTTCAGGATTGCTCAGCAACTGATGCGCAGCGGAAATCTCCTTGAACCGCTCGGCGACCTTGGGGTCATCGGGGCGGGAATCAGGATGATATTCCTTTGCCAGCTTGCGAAAAGCCTGTTTGATATCCGCAGCGCTGGCGGTTTTCGAGATACCCAGAACCTGATATGGATCGCGCATCACCAACTCACAATTATACCTTGCATAATAACGCAATTACACTTCTGACCGATATACTAGGTAGGAAATCCGTCAGAACAATTAAAGTATGACGCCGGCTCGCTCAGCAAGCCAGTTTCATCGGGGCGCCGCTGCGGCGGCGGCCGCGGCGGCGATCTCCTGCGGCGTCATGGCGCTCAGCAATTCCTGCAACACGCCATTTGCCTCCATATGCCCAGATGCAACCGCGCGGGACAACCAGAAATAGGCAAGTTTGCTGTCCTGATCGACGCCCTGGCCACGCATATATAGCTGCCCCAGACCGTATTGCGCGTCCGGATCCCCGGCTTCCGCGGCGCGGTACCATTTTTCCGCCGCCGCCAGAAACTCCCCCTGAAGATATGCGGTACGCCCCGCCAGCAGCAGTTCGCGCAAGGCCTGCGGATCGGCTGCCAGCGCCTCGATCTGGAATTTCGAGGTCCGCCAGCGATCCATGACAGGGTCGGCGGAAACCGTCTCGACCGCTGACAGGACCGGATTATCCTGTGCCGGGATCACAAGCTCGGGCGGTTCCATCGACAATCGCGCCAGCCGGGTATCAGCCAGGGTCAGACCAAGCCGGTCTGCCTGAATGTACAGATCCTGCGCACGCCGCGGATCGCGCACAACGCCCCAGCCACGGTCATACAGGACACCCAGATTATAACTTGCAAGCGCATGCCCCTGCCTTGCTGCCAGGCGAAACCAATCCGCCGCCTTGCGGACATCCTGCGGCACCCCTGTTCCGTCCAGATACATGAAAGCAAGATTGACGGCCGCCCCGATTTGCCCCGCCTGCGCCGCGCGCTCATACCATAAAGCCGCATTCTGCAAATCCTGCGGAATTCCAAGCCCGCGCCGTAACAGATGACCAATATTGCGCTGCGCCGCGCTGTCACCATTATTGGCAAGCGGCAACCATTCGTCATAGGCCGTCTGATAATCCCCGGCATCAAAAGCAGAAAGCGCTTCCGCAAACCCTGCCCGCGCAGGACCCGCGGGCAGCAGGAAACAGGCAATTAATAAACAAATAAAGGTCCGCACAAATTTCAACGGCTGACCACCGCCTCCCCCTCAAGAATAAATCACGTCTTCAGCAAAACAGATCACATAAGACAGCCCGCCGCCACAATATCCAACCTGCATTGCAGAGTACTAACAATGCAGGGCAATCGTGCGGACCCGCGACACTTCCCAAAAAAACAGGGGAACCTGACGCTAACCAGATTCCCCTTTTCATACCATGCTCTTCAGGTTGAGACGATCAACTCTTGATCTCCCAGCTGCCGTCGGGCTGGCGGCAGGCCGTGCCATATCCGCTTTGCTGTTCGCCACCGACGGTAATTGTTTGCTGGAATTCGCGGCAATATTGACCGCTGGCATTCGTATAGGCCGGTTGCGGCGTGACAGTACCCGAATTGCCCGAGTCCGGATTGGTCCAGCTTGTGGTCTGCCCTGAGGGTGCGCTTTCCAGACTGCGCTGGGTTGTTTGCTGGATTGCCAGCCTGTCCGCACGGTCAAGCGACTTGCCGATCTGATTACCGAGCCCCGCGCCAAGCAGCGCACCTGCGGCAATCGCGATATCGCGCCCGCCGCCGCCGCCGATCTTGGAACCGGCCAGCGCGCCAACGCCCGCGCCCAGTAATGTGCCGACCTGTTCCTTCTGGCCCGCATCCGACGAACAGGCTGCAACCGAAAGGCTCATCAGCCCCGCGGTCGCCAACGCCATTAGCTTTTTCATATTCCACCTCAATTCAAATTCTCTCACAGTTTGCCGAACGCCCGATCGGATCTGACGCATTTACAGGCTGATCCTATCTATCGCTCTATAATTAAAGCCCTATATGTGCTGTAACCCGGTCATTACCAACATATAACAAGCTGGAAGCCCGAAACCGTAGCAATTGATACGTTTTAACCACTTTTATTCCGTCGCAGGCTTGTGCGACAAATCGGCGAAATTAAGGCAAGTGACATCGTGCAGCCTTAGCTGGCAGGCGCCAACGTGAAAATTAGAGATCTGCATTGAACGAAAAAACGATACAGGACCCGCTGTCAGGCTTTGAAGACTGGTACAGCGCCGCGAAAGCAAATGAGCCCGACGTACCCGACGCCGCAGCGCTCGCCACAAGTTCTGCCGATGGCTGGCCGAATGTGCGGATGGTCTTGCTGAAAGGCGTTGACGGCCCCGAAAAGCCGGCGCCCGAGCGCGGCTTCCTGTTCTATACCAATCTGGATAGCGTCAAGGCGCATGAACTGTCGGAAAACCCGCGCGCGGCGCTGTGTTTTCACTGGAAAAGCCTGAAACGGCAGGTGCGCATCTCAGGCATGACGCAGCCGGTCCGCACCGCTGAAGCCGACGCCTATTTCGCCAGCCGCCCGAAGCAAAGCCAGATCGGCGCCTGGGCCTCGCATCAGTCGCAACCGCTGCAAAGCCGGTTCGAACTTGAACGCCGGGTCGCAAAATTCGCCGCACGCTTTGCGATTGGCGAAACACCGCGACCTGAATTCTGGTCCGGCTTTCGGCTCATCCCATTGCGCATCGAATTTTGGGAAAATCGCCCCTTCCGGCTGCATGATCGGCAGGTTTTTACCCGCGCCACCCCGGACCTGCAATGGGAAACAAACCGGCTTTACCCTTAGACCGCGCCCCTTCAATATCACCCCCGAACCGATCTGGACCGACACAGGCTGGCGCCAGACTGGGGGATTAAGTAGAGTTAGCCTCGCTATACCAACCGAGTAATTCATGCCCTTATCGGACACCGAGACAATCCACGAACTATCGCGCCTGCATGGCGCGGCCGCCGCAAAATGGATGCGCATTGCCGCGATTGCATCAATCCTGGTCGCGGCCATACTGGTCTTCACCAAGGCGGGCGCGCTGCTTGCCACAGGATCGGCGGTGATCCTTGCCACCCTGATCGATTCGATCCTGGACGGGGGCGCATCGATCCTGAATTTCATTGCCGTGCGGCATTCGCTGCAACCAGCCGATGACGAGCACAGATTCGGCCATGGTAAAGCCGAAGCGGTGGCAGCACTTGGCCAGGCGGCCTTTATCGGCGGTTCGGCCGCGTTCCTGACATTCGAATCGGCGCGACGTATGATCGACCCCGAACCGGTCACGCAGAGCCAAACCGGGATTGCAGTCACCGTTTTTGCGATCGTGCTGACGATTGGGCTTGTCGGGCTGCAACGCTATGTGGCGCGGCGAACCGGTTCACTCGCCATCAGTGCCGATTCCATGCATTACGGCAGCGATCTGCTGCTCAATATCGGGGTGATTATCGGCCTTGTCCTGAGCGGTTATTACGGCATCGCGATTGCCGATCCGCTGATCGCGCTGTTGATCGCGGGCTGGATCGGCTGGAGCGCGATCCGTATCTTCCGCTATGCGCTCGACCAGATCATGGATCGCGAGCTGCCCGAGGAAGACCGCGAAACACTGCGCGATATCGCGCTGTCGCATTCGGAAGTCCATGCTATTCACGATGTCCGCTCGCGCCTGTCGGGGATTACCCCCTTCATCCAGCTGCATGTGGAGATGGACCCCAATCTGCCGCTGCACCGCGCCCATGAAATCGCCGATGAGGTCGAGGAAGAAGTCAAGGCCGCATTTCCCGGCGCGGAAGTGATCATTCATCAGGATCCGGTCGGGTTTGAAAAAGACCCGGCATTCCCCGACTGACGTTAACAAGACTGACTTTCCCAAGCATGTCGCCGGCTATACCGCAGAACAAAGATTGGCAGGCAAGCTTCGATCTGCTTGCCGACCCGGCGACTTACGGGCTGTCTGACGACGGGGTCGAACGGATCGATACCTCGATTTCCGTCATCTTCCTGGCCGGGGCCTATGCCTACAAGCTGCGTAAACCGATAAAGCTGAACTTCCTCGATTTCAGCACCACCCAATTGCGCCGCCGCGATTGTGAGCGGGAGGTTGCGCTGAACCGGCGCACTGCGCCCGCGCTGTATCTGGGCGTTGTGCCGATAACCCGCGCTGAGGATGGCACGCTCGCGCTTGACGGTGCGGGCCATGCGGTGGAATGGGTGGTCAGAATGCACCGCTTTGACCGCGCGCAGATGCTCGACGCGCAAGCCGAACGCGGGGTGCTGACAATCGCCACGATCGAGCAGCTTGCAGCAGATATCGCCCGCTTCCATGAAGCGCTGCCGCCCGAACCCGATTGGGGCGGTGCGGAAAATTTCAACCGCACCCTCTTGCTCAATGACGAACAATATCGCGACTTCGCAGACGACATCTTCGCAAGCGCGGCCATCGACAGGCTGAGCGGGGCAAGCAAGGCAGCGCTCGACCGGGTTGCCGGAACGCTGGATGCGCGGCGGCAGGCGGGCTGGGTCCGGCATTGTCACGGGGATCTGCATCTTGGCAATATCTGCTGTCTGGACGGGGTGGCGACACCGTTCGACTGCATCGAGTTCAGCGACGCGATCGCGCGGATCGACCTGCTTTACGATCTTGCCTTCCTGCTGATGGACCTTTGGCATCGCGGACTTGGGCGGCACGCCAATGCCTGCCTCAACCGTTATCTTGTCAGCCTGACGCCGGCCGCCTGCGATGCGGCGCTTGCGGGGCTCGGGCTGTTGCCGCTGTTTCTGTCCTGCCGTGCGGGGGTGCGTGCCTTTGTAACGGCGCGTACCTGCCGCTCGCACCCCGACGACCCGGCCCTGCCCGACACCGCGCGTGCCTATTTCTCCCTTGCCGAAGAGTTTCTGGCGCCCGCACCGCCACGGCTTGTCGCGGTCGGGGGATTATCGGGGTCGGGGAAATCGGTGCTGGCACGTGCGCTCGCCCCCGCAATCGGCGCGGCGCCCGGGGCGGTGCTGTTACGCAGCGACGAGATCCGCAAGCAGCTTTGGGGCCGCGCGCTGACCGATAAACTGCCGCCCGAGGCTTATACGAAAGCAGCAAGCGATACTGTCTATGACACGTTGCGGCAGCGCGCCCGCACAGCCCTTCAGACCGGGCACAGCGTGATCGCCGATGCGGTACATGCGCGCCCCGAAGAACGGCACGCGCTTGAAGCCGTTGCGACCGAGCAGGCGGCCCGGTTCGACGGGCTGTGGCTCGATGCACCCGAACCGGTGCTGACCGCGCGGGTCGATGCGCGGCGCGGTGATGCGTCCGACGCCGATGCCCGCGTCGTGCGCCAGCAGCGCAACTATCGCCTGGGGGAAATCGGCTGGCACAAGATCAGCGCCGCCGGCACACCGGAAGACACCCATGCCCGGGCGCGCCACGCGCTTGCGCACATCGACCGCCAATAGGACACACGGCCCGGCCAACAGGCAAGGTGCAGGCGCAGGCGCGCGGGATCAGAGGAAAGCGTTCAGATTCTTGGCCAGCACCGTGCTCTGCGTGGTCACGATCTTGCGGCGGGCGAGCTTGAGCTCCCCATCCACACGGCGCAGCAGATCCTCGCGCCGGCCGACCATCCAGTCCTCATCCTTCTCCAACCGGCTGCGATGATTGAGGAAAGCGGAATAGACGCGATATTCATCGGGATTGTCGGTCAGCGCCACCTCGATATTGGTGATGATATGGCAATGCCGGGTCGGCGGATCCTCGGGCCAGGCGAAGCCTGTATAAAAGCGCCGTACACGGATCTTCAAACTGTCCATATCCTCTTCGAACAGCGCCACCGTTTCCTCGGAAAAAGCGGGCTGCTTGTCCTTGCGGTAGCGATTCTGGATCGATGGCATCCAGTAATGGATATCCTCGGTCAGCATGGTCAGCCATTCTTCAAGCTCCTCGGCGTCGAGGATCCGCGCCTCGCGATAAAGGAACTGCTCGACCTCGCGGACCAGATCCGCATCGGGGGTGCCGGCGATGACGGCCTGTTTGGTTTCACTGCGTGCCATTGCGCCTACTCCGCCGCCTTTTTCGCCTGCCGCCGGTCAGGCACATCGGCCCAACCCGGCGCATCCATCAGATCGGCCCAGCGCTGATACATCGCAAGCTGATTATTATCGCCAAGCTGGCCCATCTTCACATTGCCCGGCAGATAGTCAGGCCCGTCAGGCGCATTCAGGTTCATGCCGTAATAAAGCTTCTGCCGCCGTGTCACGACACCGGCATTGGACAGGGTGGCATTTTCCCAATTTTCCCCGTCATCCATCTCAAGCATGCCGCCGGGCGAAAATGTCCGCATCACGCCGCGCCGCATATCCTGCTTCACGATGTCAGGCGCGTTCTTGTTCACCAGCACCCAGGCCCAGATTTCGGTCCTGGTCGGTCCCTTGGGCTGCCAGACGCGGATCGCGTTGAGCCCGGGCAGGAAGGAGAAATTCGGAAACATCGTCACAGACGAGATCGCGCCATAGATCTCGGCCCGTTCCTTGCCCAGCCGGTTTTCGATCTTGGGCAGGTTTTCCAGCACATATTCAAGCACCGGCCCGCTATTATGGGCGGTGATCATGGCGCCGCCGCCCATCGCGGTTTCCCAGCCATGACCGTTGCTGTTCATCTGGAACGAACCGTTCTGATCCGCCTTGAAGCCGGACCCGCCAAACGCCATCGACCCCGCCAGATGGTTCCAGCCGACATGATAGGCGTCGCCGTGAAAATTTTCCGCCGGGAACTTCCAGTTGCAGTTCAGCACATTGCGCACCGCGCCGCCGATCACCTCGGTCCCGCCTTCATCGGTATCGACGAGCATATCGAGATACCAGGCGAAATCCCCCATATAGTCGAGCAGTTCGGGCGCATCAGGGTCGAAAGTCGCAAAGATCAGCCCCTTATAGGTGCCGACCCGCGCCTGCACGAGACCGAGCTTCTGCTTGTCGAAATTCTTCGAGGCCTCGCGATAGACATATTCCTCGTGCATGCCAAGCAGCTCGCCGCCACTGCCAAACGACCAGCCATGATAGTTGCAGACGAATTGCCGCGTATTCCCGGCATCGGCAAAGCAGACGCGATTGCCGCGATGCGGGCAGCTATTGAGAAACACACCGATCCCGCCATCCTTGCGGCGTGACAGGATGACCGCATCCTCGCCCATATAGGTGGTCAGAAAGTCGCCAGGCTTTGCAATCTGCGATTCATGACCGACAAACAGCCAGGAGCGGGCAAAAATCTGCTCAAGCTCCTTGTCATAAATCTCCCGATCCCAGAAAATCCGGCGATCGATCCAGCCTTCTTCCACATCGATATAGTCGGCGTATTTTCGCGCCCCTGCCTCACTCATCCGGCCTCACTCCCTTTACCACCTTGTTTTCTGTCAGACTGCCCCAAGGCGCAGTGCATGACAAGCCAACAAGACGGTAAAGAGCCGATTTGACGCGGCTAGGGCCCCGGCGGTGCAGCGGATGGCGGACCATCCTCATCCTTGTCGCGCGGCCGACGCCAGGCCGGACGGATACGACCGCCGGCGCGCACCACAAGCTGACCAGCTGAAGACAGCAGGTTCAATTCACCACGATAGATCGCCGACAGCCCCTGCCGCAGTCCCGGCAAGCGATTGGCGGCCAGATCATGGAACCGGCGCAGGCTGACATACCAGAGCGGGCTGATCACAAGGCTGAGCGCGATGACGGTGAGCGCAAGCTTGTAGCCCGATTGATCAAGCGCGCCGGCGGCAAGCCCCGCCCCGATCAACACAAAGGAAAACTCGCCCACATGCGCCATGAACAGGCTGGCGGCGAAGGCTTCCGACCAGGGGCGGCGCAACAGCATCAGGATCGCCGTATTGAGCGCCGTCTTGGCCAGCACAAGGCCGAACAGCAGCATCAGGATCTGGCCCCAATGTTCGATCAGGAACTGCCCGTCGATCAGCAACCCGACCGACAGGAAAAACACGACCATCAGAATGCTCTGTATCGGCAGTGACAGCCGGATCGCCAGCACCCGGCCGGTTGAATTGCCGATAATCATGCCCGCGATGAACGCACCCAGCGCAGGGGAAAGCCCCGCCAGGCCCGACAGGCTGGCCAGCGCGAAACAGAATGCCATGATCGCAAGCGTCGCGATATCGGGGCTGAGCCGGTTGCGGCTGAAGGGCAGCCTGATCCGCCCGCGCCGGGTCAGCACCGCAATCAGCGCGACAAGCCCTGCCATGGCAAGCAACAGCTTGCCAATAAGCAACCAGGCAGGTTCCGCAGCATGCGCCGCCACATCGCCACTCGCCTCTGCCCCCGCGCCGGCACCAGCGCCAGCGCCAAGCGCCCCGAGGATGATCAGCATCGGCACAAGCGCCAGATCCTGACCGATCAGCACGCCAAGGGTCAGCCGCCCGACCAGACTGTCAGCCTCCCCCACATCCTCAAGCATCTTCACCGCGACCGCGGTGCTGGACAGGGTGATCGCAAAACTCAGCACGACGATCTGCAAAAGCGGCCAGTCGAACAGCCAGCCGAGCGCGAACATCAGCCCGGCCGAGCCCACAATCTGCAGCCCGACGGTTGCCAATGCGGTACCGAGCACCGCGCGGAATTCCTGTAAATTCAGCTCAAGCCCGATGAGAAACAGCAGCAGCAATACGCCGACCTCGGCCAGCAACTGGATCGCACCGCTATTATCCACAAGCGCAAGGCCAGCCGGCCCCAATACGACCCCCGCAAGGATATAGCCGACAATCGCGGGCTGCCGCGCCCGGATCAGGGCCAGACCGCAGACAAGCGCGATCAGGCAGACCAGAGCGATGTCGGTCAGCGCATCCCCGTTCCCATGCATAACCATTCCTCCATCGCGCACGGCCCGCATATCGCCAGGAAGCAGGAAAAACCGTGCCGGGCTAACCCTGCTTCAGCCCGTGCGGCGATATCTAAAAGCAGCAGATGGCAATAATAGGGCTGGCGCGCAAGCGCGTCATTCACTAGGTTTTAGCGCATGACTGACCGCAATGACAAAAGACGAAAAACACTGATCCTGACGGGTGCGAGCCGGGGCATCGGCCATGCGGCGGTAAAACGGTTTTCAAGCGCGGGCTGGCGCGTCATCACCTGCTCGCGCACCGCCTTTTCCGAGGATTGCCCTTGGGAAGCAGGGCCCGAGGATCATGTACAGCTCGATTTATCGGACCCGGAGGGGCTGACACTCGCCATTCAGGAAATGCGGCACCGGCTGACTGACGGTCGGCTTGATGCGCTGGTCAACAACGCGGCGATCTCCCCCAAAGGGGATGGCGGAACGCGGCTTGGCACACTCGATACCAGCGCGCAAATCTGGACCGATGTCTTTCAGGTCAATTTCTTTGCGCCAATGATGCTGGCGCGGGGGCTTGTCGCGGAATTGCAGGCCGCCAAGGGTGCGATCGTCAATGTCACCTCGATCGCCGGCGGCCGGGTACATCCGTTTGCAGGTGCGGCCTATGCAACATCAAAGGCAGCGCTTGCCGCCCTGACGCGGGAAATGGCGGCGGATTTCGGGCCGCTTGGCGTCCGCGTCAATGCCATCTCGCCCGGTGAAATCGAAACCGCGATCCTGTCGCCGGGCACAGAAGAATTGATTGAGGATATTCCACTGCGTCGGCTTGGCGCGCCCGAAGAGGTCGCCAAAGCGATCTATTTCCTGTGTTCGGAACAGGCAAGCTATGTCACAGGGTCCGAATTGCATATCAATGGCGGGCAGCACGTCTAGGCCGGCCAGTCCGCCGGGCCGGATTTCCCATTAATACGTATATATCCCATTAGTGCGTATATATTACGCCACGCCTTACGCTGCGATCTGACAAGACCATAATCAATCCAGACTTCAGTGATTGCTTCATCGCCGCTGAATGCGGGCGAATCGATGCGCACCGGAAAGCCCGAACGCGCAAGACCCAACCAATCCGGCTGTGACCATTCTGCAACAATCAGAACTTAATCCCGCCAGGATTGAAGAATATCTGCGCTGTTCTTTTCCGATACTAAAACACAGGCATTTACCGTTAAGGTTTTATTAGTGACATTAATACCTATTGTAGCGTGTATTTTTGCCTGATTATACGCGTTTGCATGGTGTCGGGGGCGTGAACCAGCCGCCATGCCGGTAATCAGCATAACAATTTTCGGATTCAGCCACTCAATATGGGCAGAAAACTAGTTAGAGCTGATTAGTAGTTGATTAATTAGTTTTATCTATTTGCTCTTCCCATATTCGCGGGAGAACGCATACATGACGAAAAAACCAATCGGAACAAGGTGGCGTGCGGCATTGCTGGCGATGCCCGTACTACTTGCCACCTTCCCTCTGGCAGCACAGGCCGAAGTCACCCAGAAAGACTTTCAGGTGATCGCGCGGGCCTTGAGCTTTGTCCAAAATGGCCCAAAAGGCACAGTTGATATTGCCATTGTGCATGATCCGGGCAACGCCGCCTCGATGGCTGACGCGCAGGCGGCACAAAATGTCCTGGCTGGCGGCTTCAAGGCAGGCGCCCTCACGTTAAATCCGGTTATGGTTCCGGTCAGCGACCTGGGCAAGGTTGCCGGAACCGGCGCGATATTCGTGACAACCGGCACAGATGCGCATCACGGGGCAATCCAGGGCGCATCGCAATCGAACGGGCTGGTCACGATTACCGATGACCGGGGCTGCGTGAATTCGGGCAAATGCGCGATGTTCGTGGCCTCAAGCCCGAAAGTCGAGATCATCGTGAATGGCAGCGCCGCATCGGCGCTCAATATCACCTTCGATTCCGCTTTCCGGATGATGATCACCGAGCTTTAGCCGCAACACGGCACGCTTTCAAATTCCGCATGTCGGACAGAACGCATCACACGTCACGACATTGCCGATAATCAGGATGGATGACATGACTAACAAGAAACGTAAAATCTTAGGCACGGCAACAGCCGTCGCGGCACTGATGACCGCTCATAACGCCAGCGCGCAAAGCATGGATTACGGCTCGCTTGAAATGCTGTTTGGCGAGCCGGTGACCACAAGTGCAATCGGCGTGCCGCAACGCGCCACCGAAGTACCGGTTACGATGGAAATCATCACCGCTGATGAAATTCGCCGCTCCGCCGCAAGTGATCTGTCGGGCGTGTTGAAATATCGTGGCGGTGTGGAAGTGTGGCAGCACAGCCTCGGTTCAGCGGATGTCTCTGTGCGCGGCTACAACCAGGGCGGCACCAACCGGCTGCTCGTACTTGTCAATGGACGGCAGGTCTATCTCGACCATTTCGGTCTGGTTTCCTGGAACTCGATCCCGGTCGAGTTGAATGAAATCCGCCAGATCGAGATCGTGAAAGGCCCCAATACCGCGCTGTTCGGGTTCAACGCCGTTGGCGGTGTGGTCAATATCGTGACCTATAATCCACTGCTTGACGATGTCGATCGGGCCAGCGCGACCGGCGGCACCCAGGCCAATCAGCAAGGCAGTTTCGTTGGCAGCTTCAAACTGAATGACAAAATCGGCGTGCGTGTGTCGGGTGGCATTGCGGATGCGGATCATTTTGACAACGCACCGGCCGCCGAGCTTGCAGGGCTTGTCGATCACGAGCGCCGCTCACTATCGGTCGACAGCCTTATTCAGCTAACGGATAAATCGCAGCTCGGCGTAGAGCTGACAAGCAGTTCACTTGATACGGTCGATTTACTGCCAACCATGCGCCTTACAGCAATGGATTACGCAACCCAATCGGGCCGCGTGAAATTGCTGTCTGACACCGGCATTGGCCGGGTCGAAGCCGATCTCTACACGAACATTCTGGATCTGACGATCCCGAGCACCGGTTTGCAGATCGACAATCAGGTGACGGTGGCAAAACTGCAGAACGTGTTCAAGATCGGCAGCAAGCATAATATGCGGCTGTCGGCGGAATATCGGCATAACGCCATGGATACATCCGGTGGCGCGGGCGGTGAGGTGTCATTCGACGTCTTCTCGCTGGGCGGCATGTGGAACTGGCCGATCAACGAGAAGTTCAGCCTGACCAATGCAGTACGCGTCGACAATCTGAAACTCGATCGCGAAGGCGGCACCTTGGCGGCCATACCGTTCACAAACAGCCAGTATGATGCGGATCTGCTGGAAGTCAGTGTCAATAGTGGCCTTGTCTGGAAACCCGATGACACAAATACGATCCGCCTGAGCTATGCCCGCGGCATTGGCGCACCAAGCCTGATCGATTTCGGTTTTCAGATCGTAAGCGGTCCCGTTACCCTTGGCGGCAGTCCGTTTATCGACTCCACGGTGGTGACCAATTATGAAGCCGCCTGGGAACGCCCGGTCACTGCGATTAACGGCAAATTCCGCTCGGCAATCTTCTATCAGGAATCGGAAGATGTGAAGGGTGTCGCGGTCAACACCGTCGTTTCCCCCGCCGGCGTCGCGGTGGTTGCAGACAATATCGGCGATTCGGAGTTATGGGGGCTGGAGCTTGGTTTCTCGGGCCGGATCAATCAGCACTGGAACTGGCGCGCGGATTACACCTTCGAAACGATCGATGACAGCCTGCGCAACCGCAATGCGGCCGGCGCGATCGTCGTTGCCAAGGAGTTCGAGGATACCAATCCCGAGCATACGGTGAATGCGCAGATCGGTTATGCCAGGGACAAGTGGGAACTTGATCTGTTCGGCAGCTATGTCAGCAGCTCCGACCGGTTGCGCAATCAGGCGGCGCCCCCGGTCAATTTCCTGGAACCGGTTGGCGACTACATCACCGTCAGCGGCCGGGCGGCCTACAAGATCGATGATCAGTTGACCCTCGCACTCCAGGGGCAGGACTTTATCACCGACGAACAGCGGCAGAATGCGGCACAGAAAGTCGAACGCCGCGTGCTGTTGACCTTGAGCGCCGATTTCTGATCTGCATGCGGTAACGCGACAAGATCACATACGCCATAAAAGGCCCCGCTTTCGCCGAAAGCGGGGCTTTTTTATGGGCGCACATAACGGAAACGGGAATATCCAGCCAACCAAGGCCAGTAAAAGTAAATCAATCCCAGATAAATTTAACCATAGTGAATATCTATATAAAAAATGGAACACAGTAACTAATTAATAATTGTTATTGGCGTATCGTCTCCGCCAGATGGGACAAAATAGTAACGCGCAATGCAAGAGGCGAAATATGTTGCAGCGAATCTGGTCGTTATCCAACTGGCCATTTTACTTGAAAATCGGGCTGCCCGCGGCCGTGGCAGTCGCCGTAATCTGCGGATTATCCCTGTTTGCGCGCAACGCATTGACCGGGCAGGTGGCGTTGACACAGGAAATTGTCGATCAGGATTTCGGCGCCATCAAGCAGCTTGACGGTATTGCCGCCGAGGTGCGCGATATCAACGGGACATTGTTTCGCGTGATGGTCTTTCAATCGGCTGGTGAGGCTGATGCCGCCAAGACCGTTGAGGAAATCACCGGGCTGTCGCAACGCATCGATGGCGTGATCGAAAAACTCGCCAGATTCGAAACGGAATTGGCGACAGAGGCGCAATTGTCCCAGACAAGTGCGGTCAAGGAGGAATTGGCCAAGTATAAGGGCGCGATCGACTGGGTCGCCTCGATGCTTGAAATCGATTTTGCGAGCGCTGTTTCCTTCGTTGCCCCGTTTGACGAAAATTACAGGAACATGATCGGTATCATCGACGAAATGGTGGCCGGTGTGGTGACGGATTCGCAAGACAGCGCCCAACGCGCCGCCGCCGATGCCAGCACAACCGTATTATTGCTGCTTGTGGTCGCAGGGGTCGGATTGGCGATCAGCGCGGCGGTTGCATTTACCGTTGCAATCGGCACGACACGCTCGATCTCCCATATTGCCGATGCCACCCTGATCCTGGCCAAGGGCGAGAACGCCGACGCGGTGGATATCGACCGGCTGGCCCGGCGCGACGAGCTTGGCGCGATCGTCACGTCCCTGCAGGTGTTCAAGGACAATATCGCGCGGATCGCCGCGATGCGCGAAGAGCAGGAAGCAATGCAGCAAAAAGCCGAGGCGCAGCGGCGTGAGACAATGTCCGAACTCGCCGAGGAGCTTGAGCGTAGCGTCATGGAGGTTGCCGATGCGCTGGGCGATGCCATGGGGCGGATGCGCAATGAAACCGATCTGATGACCAACATCGCGACCGAGACGAATAATCAGGCGTCTGCGGCAAATGGCGCGACCTCCGAAGCCTCGGCCAATATTCAGGCGGTGGCTTCCGCCTCCGAAGAGCTCTCTGTCTCGATCGAGGAGATCAGCCGCCAGGTTGTGCTGTCAAACGAGGTCACCGAACAGGCGGTCGGTCATGCCGGCGAGACAAGCGCGACGGTCGAGGAGTTGTCGCGCAGCGCCGAACGCATCGGCGATGTAGTGGCGCTCATTAACGAGGTCGCCTCGCAAACCAACCTGCTCGCGCTCAACGCCACGATCGAGGCGGCGCGGGCCGGCGAGGCGGGCAAGGGCTTTGCGGTTGTAGCGAATGAGGTCAAGGCGCTGGCTGACCAGACCGCGAAAGCGACAGACGAGATCTCGACCCAGGTCAACGGCATGCGCGCGGTGATCGCACAAACCGTCGAGGCCTCGACCAAGATTGTGGAGGCGCTGCGCCAGGTCAGCGAAGTATCGATTTCGGTCCGCGGCGCGGTGGATGAACAATCCGCAGCCACCCGGGAAATCGCGCGCAATATTCAGGATGCCTCCATGGGCACCCAGCGAGTTGCCGAAAATGTGCAGACAGTGTCAGGCAAGACCGCGCAGACCGGTGAATCGGTCAACCGGGTTACAGCGCTGGGCGATACCCTGTTTGAGCAGTCTGAATCCCTGCGCACCACCGTCAGCCGGGTGGTCAACAACCTCCGTTCCGCCGCATAGACCGCGCGGCACAGGGAAATATGTCGAAACAAGCCAACAGACAGAAGCCGTCCCCATGGCTTCTGTCTGCCTATTCCGGCCACAAGGGCCGCAAATATTTCACGTTAAGCCATTCTTTAAATTTCGGACAGAAAATGCTCTTAAAAGTAGAATTCAACAACCCTAAAGTCGCATTAAGTGTTGCCACTTCGCGCGTCTCGCGGAGAGTTGCAAGAGGACACAAAGAAGATGCAGATGACACGGCAGACGCTGGCGGGACAGCTCAAAATCACTGACCGCGAGATTACCGAACGGAAAACGCTTTTCGGTATTACTGAGCAGTGTATTGAGACGCTAAGCGATTGTCGCCGGTTTATTCACCCGAAAATTGATGAAATCGTACAAAAGTTCTACGAACGCCAGACCAGTATCCCAGAAGTAGAGTTGTTGATTGGCGACGCGGAAACATTGATGCGTCTGTCGCAAGCTATGCGCGGCTATCTACTTGAACTGTTCGAAGGCTATTATGACGCCGACTATGTGAACAAGCGATTGCGGATTGGCAAAGTCCACAAGAACATTGGCGTTTCACCAAAACTATATATCTCAGCGATTGCCCAGCTTCAGGCAACACTGGCACCATATATTGCTGCGATACCGGAAGACCCGTCAAAAAACCTCGATCAAAAGAAAAGACTTGAAGCAGTTCAGAATATTTTCCTGTTCGACATTCATCTTGTCTTCGACACCTATATCGCAAGCATGCTGAATGAAGTACATATCAGCAAACAGCAAGTCGAGAATTACGCTTCAAGCCTTGAGAGTGAAGTCGCGAAAAGAACCGAAGAGCTTGAACAAATGTCGCGCCAGGACACACTGACGGGACTTGCCAATCACCACGCCTTTCACGAACATCTGCGCCGCTGCCTGGCGGAAGCGCAGCGCAACGCACGTGCGATTTCCCTGATCTATTTCGACATTGACAGGTTCAAGGAAATCAATGACAGCAAAGGCCATAAACATGGTGATAAAATACTTGGAATGGTCGGCAAATTGACACTCAGCCAGATCCGCACAAACGACATCGCCTGCCGCTACGGGGGCGATGAGTTCTGCATCATCCTGCCGGCAACCACGATCGACGAGGCACAGATATTCGCACGCAGAATGATCAGCCACGCACCGCAATTCATCGATTCAGGCGTACGTTTCTCCATCGGGATAGCGCAGACCGGGCCGAAGGAATTCTTCGACCTCGATTCATTTGTCGGCGAGGCGGACAAGGCAATGTACAACGCCAAGGAACGCGGTCACACCAACAACAAGTGCAATCTCAGCCTGGCACCGCTATCGGCTGAAAACGCCGCCACCAGCAACAACGCCGCTTCGCATATCCGTCTGGCCGCCACCGATCTGGAACCGTAGGTCCGCTCCGGACAGCCTGGCCCGGTCAACCCTGAACCGGAACGCGCCTGCCCTATTCATCCACCTGCAATTTGCAGCGATCGCCATTGGCGACGACGCGGCCGGCGGTGGGGGCCGCGAAATGCGCCGCCATCATATAGCTGTCGGTGTCGCATAATTTCTCAACGATCCTGTGCCGCGTATCGGCCGACATCTGCTTGTCGGAACAAAAGGCGCTCGACCATTCGGGATAAGCGACCTGCAAGGGATGGTGAAAACTGTCGCCGGTGAACAGGGCATGCTTGCCGCCGCCCTTGAGATTGATGCACACATGGCCCGGCGTGTGGCCCGGGCTCGGCTCAAGCCAGATCGCGTCATTCACCGCATAATCGCTTGTCACAAGATCCGCATTGCCCGCCTCGACAACCGGCAGCACACTGTCCTTGAAACAGCCATCCATCGCCGGATTATCCTGCGATTTCTCCCAGGCCTCATATTCGGTCTTGTGAAAGATGTAGCGCGCATTGGGAAATGTCGGCACCCAGCGACCATCCACAAGCTGCGTATTCCAGCCCACATGATCGACATGCAGATGGGTGCACATCACAAAATCAACCGATTCGGGCGCAACCCCCATGGCCCGCAGATCGTCGAGCCAGCCGGTCTGCTTCATATGCCAGTTCGGCGTCATCGTCCGCTCTTTGTCATTGCCAACGCAGGTATCGACAAGGATGGTGTGCCGGTCGGTGCGGATCACATAGGTGAAGATCCCGCCCAGCATGCCGCCGCCGATTGATTTGGGCTTCATGAAATGCGGCTCCAGCCAGTCGCGCTGCGCATCGATCATCGCTTCGGTCGAATCGGGAAAAAACATCGCGGCGGGGAAGAAATCGCCTTCCGATTCCACGCACCGATCGATGGTGATGTCGCCAAACTGCAATGGCTTGAACGGCAAATTCGACATATTCCCTTCCTCCCCTCACTGCTTTCCGCACGCGCCGCCAGGACCTGCCCGCATGCGCCAGCGTTTTTGCTTATTGATTATCGATGCAGCAAAGCCTGCCATATCCCTGGCCGCTTGTCGGCACAAAATTACGCGCGCTTGCCGCTTCCCATCCTGCTGATTTCAGCGTAACAGACATCATGTCCTTACTGAGATCGGCCATGACGGTGGGTGCGGCCACGATGCTCAGCCGCGTGCTGGGTTTCGTGCGCGACATATTGATGGCCGCCATGGTGGGCGCGGGGCCGGTGGCGGATGCTTTTTTCGTGGCTTTCAAACTGCCCAATCTGTTCCGCCGGCTGTTTGCCGAAGGGGCATTCAACGCAGCCTTCATCCCGCTTTTTTCGGGCAGGCTTGAAAGCCAGGGCGAAGTCGCGGCCAGGCTGTTCGCTGAACGGGTCCTGTCGGTGCTGCTGCTCACGCTCGTCATCCTGACGGTTCTGGCGCAGCTTGGCATGCCCTGGATCATGCGCGCGCTCGCCCCGGGCTTTGCCGACGATCCGGACAAGTTCGCCGACAGCATCCTGTTTGCGCGCATCATGTTTCCCTATCTGCTGTTCGTGTCGCTTGTCGCGCTTTATGGCGGCATACTGAATTCGCTGTACAAATTCGCGGTGCCCGCTTTCGCGCCGGTGCTGCTCAATATCATCCTCATTGTCGCGCTTGCGTTGATCATTCCGATCCGGGGTGCAGCGGGGCAAACCCTGTCATTCTCGGTCGCGATTGCCGGGGTCGCGCAATTTCTGCTGCTGGCCTATGCGGCGCATCGGAGGGGTATCCGGCTGCGGCTGCCGCTGCCGCGTTTGAGCGAGGATGTCAAAAGGATGCTCGTGCTGGCCGTGCCCGGTGCGATCGCCGGCGGCATCGCACAGCTCAATTTGTTCATCGGTAATATCATCGCCTCCCTGCAGGACAGCGCCATCTCATACCTTTATTACGCGGACAGGCTTTATCAATTGCCGCTCGGCGTGGTGGGCACGGCAATCGGCATCGTGTTGCTGCCGGATCTGTCGCGCCGGCTGCGCGCGGGCGATGGGGCGGGCGCCCATGACAGCCAGAACCGCGCCATCGAATTCGCCATGTTGCTCTGCCTGCCGGCAACCGTCGCGCTGCTCGTCATTCCGGGCACCATCGTCGATATTCTGTTCACACGCGGAGCATTCAGTGCCCAGGACGCAAATGCGACCGCAATGGCGGTGGCGGCCTTTGCCATCGGGCTGCCCGGCTATATCGCGATCAAGCTGCTGACGCCGGCCTATTTTGCACGCGAGGACACGCTCACCCCGCTCAAATTCGCAACTGCGGGGGTGGCGCTCAATATCGCCCTGTCGATTGCCCTGTTCTTTGTGATCGGCTTTGTCGGTATCGCGCTGGCCACCTCGGCCGCCGCCTGGCTGAACGCCGCCCTGCTTGCGCAGCGTCTTCGGCGCAACGGGCAAATCCGGCTCGATCAGCGCAACAAAACCCGCCTGCCACGCATCCTGGGCTCGGCGATCGGCCTGGGAGCGGCGCTATGGGCGGGGAACTGGCTGCTGGCCCCATGGCTTGGCAATAGCGTGGAAGCAATCCGTATCGCCGCCCTGGCCCTGCTTGTGAGTGGCGGCGGCGCGGTCTATTTCGCCTGCGCGATATTGAGCGGCGGGCTGACACTTGCGGATCTGCGCAAGGCATTCCGGCGCGGCTGAGCGGTGCGTAAGGGACAGCTTGACCGACCCCGCCGCGCGGGCGATAACCGCACCGCCCGCAATAAAAACCAGTGAAAAAATCACACAAGGGCCGTGTCCAAAGCGATCAGGAGTTAGTTATGAGCGCCCATTCCCCCCTGGTATTCTCCGGGGTTCAGCCCACCGGCAATCTGCATCTTGGCAACTATCTTGGCGCGATCCGCAATTTCGTGCGGTTGCAGGAATCATATGACTGTCTTTACTGCGTCGTCGATCTGCACGCGGTGACCGTCTGGCAGGAGCCCGCTGAACTGCGCGCCGCGACATTGGAAGTCGCCGCCGCCTTTATCGCCGCGGGCATCGACCCTGAAAAGCAGATCATCTTCAATCAAAGCCAGGTATCCGCGCATGCAGAGCTTGCCTGGATATTCAACTGCGTGGCGCGGCTTGGCTGGCTCAACCGGATGACGCAATTCAAGGACAAGGCCGGCAAGAACCGCGAAAAGGCAAGCGTCGGGCTTTATGCCTATCCCAATCTGATGGCGGCGGACATTCTGGCCTATCGCGCCACGCATGTGCCGATCGGCGAAGATCAGACACAGCATCTGGAGCTCGCACGCGATATCGCCCAGAAATTCAACAATGATTTCAATGTGCCCGATTTCTTTCCCCTGCCCCAGCCGCTGTTGCAGGCGGAAGGCGCGCGGATCATGTCGCTGAAAGACGGCAGCAAGAAAATGAGCAAGTCGGACCCGTCCGATCTGGCGCGGATCAATTTGTCGGACGATGCCGACCTGATCGCCAGGAAAATCCGCAAGGCCCGCACCGACCCTGAACCCCTGCCCGGCGAGGCGGCGGGGCTTGCCGAACGACCCGAAGCCCGCAACCTCGTCGGGATTTATGCGGCACTCAGCGACAGCAATGTCGATACTGTGCTGAGCGAATTCGGCGGCAGAAACTTTGCCGACTTCAAATCGGCGCTGACCGAGCTTTGCGTCGAGAAGCTCGGTCCCATGGGGGCCGAAATGAAACGCCTCACCGCGGATCCGGGTTATGTGGCAGGCATTTTGTCACACGGCGCAGAACGCGCCCGTGCCATCGCTGCGCCTGTCATGACCGAGGTGTACAAGACCCTGGGCATGGTACGTGGCTAGACAGCTCTGCCGCGGCATCGCTTGAACCGGCTGCGGCGACCGCCCATCTGCAAGAAGATGCACAGACCGGGACGGCAATTGAAGGGGACATGATGCGGATCACCGAAACCATTCGCCAGCGGCTGCCATTTCGCGGTGAGGATGGCAGCACCAGACGCCCGGTCATCGGGCTTGGCGTGATCATCCTCGTCTTGCTGCTGCTTTACTATCCGGTCGGCATGTTGCTCAGCTATGAAATCGCCGACGATCCGGATTTCGCGGTGCCTGCCGATCAGTTGCAGCCGGGCCAGAGCGCGGCGGTTGCAATTGCCGCAGCGCTGCTTGAGCGTGAGGTGAATGAAGTTGGCTGGGTCGCCAATGACCCGTTTTTCATGCCCTCTTCCCTGCTTGACAACATGCCGGCCTATCAGCAGGGCATTGTCGGCGCCCTGGCGCGTTTTGCTTTCGAGCTTGCGGATCAGATCGGCCGCTCACGCGGATCGAGCCAGCTTGACCCCGACCTGAAGGATGCATCCGGTCTGCTGCAATATTCCGGCGAGGTCTGGGTATGGGACCCCTCGGTCAGCCTGACCCCGACCGCCACCTCGGAAGCGCAATATAACAAGGCCCGCAAGGCATTGGAGAACTATAATCGGCGGCTTGCATCAGGCGATGCGATATTCGAACGGCGCGCCGACAATCTGCTGGCCACACTTGACCGGATTGCCCTTGATATCGGCTCATCTTCGGCGGTCATCGACCGGCAGATCGCCGAACATGCCGATGATTTCATCGACACGCAAGCCGATGACATCTTCTACAATGTCAAGGGGCAGGCCTATGGCTATTATCTGGTGCTGCGCGCCCTGCGTGAGGATTTCGCCACCGTCATCAATGAACGGGATCTGGAAACAGTCTACGCGCAGCTGCTCGACAGCATGCATCGCATTGTCATGCTGAACCCGATCATCGTCTCCAATGGCGAACCCGACGGCATGATGCCCAACAGTCATCTCGCGGTGCAGGGATTTTATCTGCTGCGCGCGCGCACCCAGTTGAAAGAAATCACCAATATTCTGCTGAAATAGCCGATATCTGCCGGCATCGCCCGCAATTCCGGATGCTGCGGGCGGTGCGCGGCCAAGCCCCAAGAGCATTGCGGCCCGCCCTGTCCGGTGGCAGACTCATCTTTCCATTCAACAGCGTGGCGCAAAGCAAGGTGCGTAAGAAATTCCTGGTCGTGGTTGACGGCTCTCCTGAATGCAAGCTCGCGCTTTATTATGCGAGCCGCCGCGCCCTGCATACGGGCGGCCAGGTCACATTGCTTTATGTGATCGAGCCGGCCGGTTTTCAGCACTGGCTGTCGGTCGGCAAGGTAATGCAGTCCGAGGCCCGCGCCGAGGCGGAAGCCGTGCTGTACGATCTGGCGGGCGAAGTGAACCGGATCTCCCATCTCATGCCCGAATTCCAGATCCACGAGGGCAAACGCGCCGATGTGCTGCTCAAGCTGATCCGCGACGATCCCGATATCCGGATTCTGGTGCTCGGTGCGGCGGCCGGAAAGGATGGGCCGGGGCCACTGGTCAGCAGTTTCGCCGGGCAGATGTCGGGATCCCTGCCGATCCCGGTAACCATCGTACCGGGCGATTTGACCCTTGCGCAGCTTGACGCGCTGGCCTGAGCGAGCGCCACGCCAAATAGCCTTATTTTATGCAGGGTTGATATCGCTAACGCGATCGGCCATCTATGAGCGGTAATTGCAGCTGTGCGCGCAGTGCAGCGATGCTGCCTGTAGAAGATGGAGCATTTCATGTTCATTCAGACCGAATCGACACCTAATCCGGCGACGTTGAAATTCCTGCCCGGCTGCACGGTTCTCGGCGATCGGGCAGCGGATTTTCCAAGCCGCGAATCGGCCGCGCGTTCGCCGCTCGCGGCACGGCTGTTCGACATCGCGGAAGTCGAAGCTGTCTATCTGGGCAGCGATTTCATCACCATCACCAAGAATGCGGGCGAATGGCACCATCTGAAACCTGCGCTACTTGGCGCGATCATGGAACATTTCACCGCCGGGCATCCCACCCTGCTTGATGACGCGTCGGCCGGCGATGCACATAACCTTGCCGGCGACGGCAGCGATTCGGAAATCGTGACGCAGATCGTCGAGCTGCTCGATACCCGGGTCCGCCCGGCGGTTGCGCAGGATGGCGGCGATATCGTGTTCCATGGCTATGAGGACGGTATCGTCTATCTGCATATGCAGGGCGCCTGCGCGGGCTGCCCCAGCGCGACAATGACCCTGAAACAGGGGATTGAGAATATGTTGCGCCATTTCGTGCCCGAGGTGGAAGAAGTCCGCGCCGTTAACCAATAAAACGGCCTGCGCTTAGCCCCAACAATAGTAACGAATTGTAAACATTGTTGCCTTTTCCAGCGACTTTGCGTAAAAGCCGTGCCGCCTGCCGCGCGCAGATGAATTGAAACTGGGAAAGGTGTCGGGCGACATCTTGCATTAGGCGGATCTATTCGTAATTTGTTCGATATGTTGGGGCGCTGGAAACAGGGTATGGCCGGTGCAGGGCTGTGCCTGCTTGGGCTTGCGGTTCCCGCAGCTATTGGCATCAGCCTGTTTGGCGGGGCGAGCGAACCGCAAATGCCGCGCCCGGTGGAACAGATCGCCGGCGCATCCAGCCTGCATAATCGCCTGATCGGCGCGCTGCCTGCCACCCATGCCAGCAATCACCGGCAGCTGGAAAGTCATTTCGACACGCTTGGCTATACGCTGACGGCTGTGCGTCAGGGCGAGGAAGTGCCGCGGCTGTTCCTGCACACCATCCCGCAGGATTTGCCCGAACTGGCCGATTATCGGCAACGCAAGACAGCTTTCATTCAAATCATGCTGCCGCTCATTCTTGCGGAGAATGAGAAGATCCTGAACGATCGCCGCCGACTTGTTGCGCTGCATGCGCGATATGCAGCCAAAGGGCAGCTTCAGCCCGACCAGCAGACCTGGCTGCGCGAACTGGCGGATTATTACCGTCTGGCTGACTTTTCTGCCGGGCGGGAAGAAGATTGGCGCCGTCTGCTGCGGCGTGTCGATGTCATTCCCGCATCGCTGGCGCTGGCACAGGGCGCGATCGAATCAGGCTGGGGCACTTCCCGCTTCGCGCAGCAGGGGAATGCGATTTTCGGGCAGTGGAGCTGGAAACCGGGCAGCGGCATGGTCCCCGAAGGCCGCCCCGAAGGCGCGCAATATGAAATTCGCGCGTTTCAGCGGCTGTCAATTTCGGTGCGTTCCTATCTGCGCAACCTGAATACCCATCGCGCCTACGCAGCCTTGCGGCAAAACCGTGTGCAGATGCGCGCCGAAGGAACCGAGCCGCGCGGCTGGGCGCTGGCCGGACATCTCGAATCCTATTCGCAACGCGGCGTCGACTATATTGCCGAGTTGCGCAAGATCATTCGCATCAACCGGCTGGACAAGCTCGACAAGGCGATATTGCGCGCCGCGGGCCAGTCAGATTATCCCACAACTCTTTCCATGCTTTAGGGGCCATGCTTTAGGGGCCATGCTTTAGGCGGGATCTCCCTCATCCTTCCCGCGGGGGAGCAATGACAAATTGCCGGCCCAGCCAGTGCCAGCGCCCCGACCGATCCAGCAAGGTACAATTGATCCGCCCGCGGCCGGGCGCAAAGGGCCTGCGCATCCGCACCTCGACCCGTTTCTCACCGAGAAACGCGACCTTGAGCGGCCCGTCATGCCCGCTGGCAAAGCAGTTCAGCCGATCCAGCCCGCGCAATTCGCCGGCCACCGTAAAACCGAAACGCGGCGGGTTCGGGTCTGTCACGATATAAGTGTCAAGCGGGGTCACGTCGGTCACAGGAAATGGCAGTGCATTGGCCGCCAGCCGAAAGCGGTCGATATCGCCAAACTGCTGATTCATCGGAAAACGTGGCAATTCAAACCGCGCCATTCCGGGATAAATCGCCCCTGAATGCTGCCCGAAGGCGGCGCGAAACCCCAGCTCCGCAATCTGGTCTCTGTTGGCCAGACTATATTCACCATAGGGATAAGCAAAGATATCGGGCACAAAGCCGAGCTCCTCCTTAAAGCGTAGCGAGGCGCGCCGGATGTCAACCAGATTCCTTGCGTCATCATAGTGAGGCATATGCTGGTGCGCCGCACCGTGATGACCGATCGTGACATTGCCCCCGGCAACCATTTCGCGCACATGATCCCAGCGCATGAAGCTCTTATATTCCGCATCGATTGAATCGGTGGAAAGGAACAGGGTGAAGGGAATGCCCGCATCACGCAGCCGCGGCCACGCCTGCTCGTAAACCGACAGATATCCATCATCGATCGTGATGGCGACCGCACGGTCGGGCAACGGTGTCCCGTTCTCCAGCGCCGCGATGATATCGGGCAACGCCATCGGCGTGTAATCGCCCGCGCTGATTTCCGCCAGATGCGCCTCAAACTGCGCGATGGTTGTATTGGTACGCGGAATATCATCTTCGCCGAATCGGTGGTAGATGAAGATGGTCGCCGAACCTGCCGCGATCTGCCCGGTTTCAGCGGCCCGCGCGACAGCATAATTCACCACACCACATAGCAAGGCTGTCAAAAAAACGATTTTGCGCGCACCCTCGCATAGCAGCTTATCTCTGAACCTCACCCGCTTTGCTCCCCATATCCTTGTATTTCGCCAACAGTTGCATCCCGCAGTGAATTTACGCCATTGGCTGAAACTTGTATGCTTTGCAGCATATTGACATACAAACCGTAAACATGCTGCCCGACAGCGGCAGCATAGCATCCGAGAGGGGACATAATGCACGCCAGTTTGGACGATAAGGCACTCGACATCATTTTCCGGGACGCGCGCACGCCGATGCATTGGAGCGACGAGCCGGTTGGTGACGACATCCTGCAGAAATTATGGGATCTGGTGAAGTGGGGTCCGACAAGCGCCAATTGCCTGCCCGCACGCATCAAATTCTTCAAAAGCGCGGCGGCAAAAGAAAAGCTTCGCCCCTTTGTCGCGGAAAGCAATATCGAAAAAACGATTTCCGCGCCTGTCTGCGCACTGCTTTCCTACGATATCGAATTCTATGAACATCTGCCGCGACTGTTCCCCGACGATCAGTCCGCTAAAACCTGGTTCAACTGGAGCGTCGACCATGCGACGACGACGGCCTTCCGGAACGGCACATTGCAAAGCGGCTATTTCATTATTGCTGCGCGTGCCCTCGGGCTTGATGCCGCCCCCATGTCAGGCTTCGACAATGCCGCCGTCGACGCGGAATTCTTCCCCGACGGAAAAGTAAAGTCGAACATGCTGTGCGGGCTTGGCATTCGCGCCGAACCGACCCCGGCACGCGCGCCGCGCTTCGACTTCAATGAAGTATGTGAAATACTTTAAACCGTCAGCTAACGGATAAAGGACCCGCATTTGCGCATACTCGCGCTCGATACGACGCTGTCTGCCTGCTCGGTCGCACTGCTGGCGGACAGCGAGATCGTCGGATTTGAAACCGCCCGCATCGCGCGCGGCCATGCGGAAGCATTACTGCCAATGGTGATGCAGGTCTGCGCCCAAGCGGAAAAGACGCTCGCCGACATCGACCGCATCGCCGTCACTGTCGGACCGGGTACATTTGTCGGCATTCGCGTGGGTGTCGCAGCAGCGCGCGCCTTCGGTCTTGCACTCGACATTCCGGTAACAGGCGTGACCACTCTGGAAGCACTGGCCGCCACGGCGGGACCTGACACCGGGCCAATCGCAGCAGTGATCGATGCCAGAAACAACCAGTATTACGCACAGCTTTTTGACGGCGAAAACCGGCCCGCCGACAAGCCGCAACTATTACAAACCGAGGCGCTGATCACGCTTGTGAGCGATGCAGCTGCAAGCCTGACAGGCCCTGGCGCGGATGCTCTTGCCGCAGCGATTGCCGCACAGTCTTCCTGCCGGTCGCCAATCATCCCCGTCCTGACACCCGATGCGCGCATTATCGCACAGCTTGCGACCGGGCGAGAAGCGCAGGCACCGAATACGATCCGCCCGCTTTATCTCAGACCCCCCGACGCGAAACTGCCCCATGCCCGGACACCGCGCAGCATCGCCTGACATACAAACCGCACATGCGGGAAGTATGGGATTACTTGCGGCCTTGCATGGCCACTGCTTTACACCCGGCTGGTCGGAAATGGACATGGCGCGGCTGCTTGCGATGCCTGGCAGTCTGGCATTGATCGCATTACAGGACAGCCCGGTCGGCTTTCTGATCGGGCGGCAGGTCGCATGCGAAGCCGAAATCATCTCGGTGGGGGTCATACCGGCGGCACGCGCAACTGGTGTTGGCGCGGCGCTGCTCACCACATATGCACAACACCCGTCCATGCGACCTGTCACGGAAATTTTTTTGGAGGTGGCTGTAGACAATCACCCGGCCATTGCGCTTTATGCAGCACAGGGGTTTCGCAAGGTGGGCCTGCGCCCGGAATATTATGCTGCGCCGGGGAAAAGCGGTATAAAGACCGATGCGATTTTAATGCGGCGGCGGCTGCCGGACGCAGATCCCGCATCGGAAAATGGGAACGCGACAGGAGATTAGACGATGGCACGGGAAATCGAGCAGATGTGCGAAGAGCGCGGCATGCGGATGACCGCGCAGCGGCGCGTGATCGCCCAGGTGCTGTCCGAAGCAGATGACCACCCCGATGTTGAAGAAGTCTATCAACGCGCATCTGACAAAGACCCCCGGATCAGCATCGCCACGGTCTATCGCACTGTTCGACTGTTCGAGGAGGCCGGCATTCTGGAGCGGCACGAATTCGGAGATGGCCGCGCCCGTTACGAGCAGGCGCCGGAAAAACATCACGACCATCTGATCGATATTCAAAGTGGCGAGGTCACCGAATTTACCGACAGGAAGATCGAGGAACTGCAGCACGAAATCGCCGAAAGGCTGGGCTACAAGCTGGTGGGACATCGGCTGGAACTTTATTGCGTACCGATCGAGGGCAAGAAAAAAGCTAAGTAATACATCACCGGCGGCCGCAACCGATGCGGCAACGCCGATTTGCTTGACACAGACCATGTCGATGCTACTGTTCAATGGAATTGGATCGCTCTGCCAGCGGGATATACCGTTTTAAGGCAGCGTTGATTGTTAACCACCGTTTCGGTGCTGTAATACCGCGTCAAATTGCCAAAAAAGCTGTTCATCAAAACCTATGGCTGTCAGATGAATGTCTATGATTCCGAAAGGATGGCGGACATTCTGACCCCGCATGGCTATAGCCTGTCGGATCGGGCGGATGATGCCGATCTGGTCATTCTGAACACCTGCCATATTCGCGAAAAAGCGGCCGAGAAAGTCTATTCCGAACTGGGCCGGATGCGCCGCGCGCAACAGACCCGGCGCGATCACGGCGCCGATATGACGATCGCTGTGGCAGGCTGTGTCGCACAAGCCGAGGGCGATGAGATCATCCGCCGCGCACCGGTCGTCGACATGGTTTTCGGACCGCAAACCTATCACCGTTTACCCGAAATGCTGGCCCGGCTGGACCGCGACGGCGCGCGCCGGAAAATCGTCGAAACGGACTTTCCGGTCGAGGAAAAATTCGACACGCTGAGCAGCGCGGGCAGCCATGCGGGGGTCACGGCATTTCTGACGGTCCAGGAAGGATGCGACAAATTCTGCACCTATTGCGTGGTGCCCTATACCCGCGGCGCGGAGTTTTCGCGCCCTGTCGCAGATGTGCTGGCGGAAGCGCGCCGGCTGGCGAACGCAGGCGTACGCGAGATCACCCTGCTTGGTCAGAACGTCAACGCCTATCATGGCGAAGCAGGCGACCGGGAAAGCCGACAATGA
>OBJS01000096.1_pt1 | contig 38415 bp, 27 predicted proteins | sample 1519851 | NCBI WGS metagenome assembly OBJS01 (sample SAMN03019806, study PRJEB22545) | beach sand metagenome | biome: beach; feature: sea beach; material: beach sand | place: USA: Municipal Pensacola Beach, FL | collected 2010-10-20 | depth 25-47 cm m
TTAGAATTTTTGTAGTACTATCCTCCGAGACCGGCATACGGAAAGGACATGCTTTGAAAGCTCGAGCTTGCCAATACTTTCGATAGGCCAACTATGAGTATCGTTACCTTCACCAACATAGGCAGTCCTCCCATACCTTCTCCGCAAAAAAATTAGCTTCACTCTATTAATTCCCTTGGTCGTCTCTTTCCATTTTCCAATTCTGCGATAGCCTCAATCAGGCGCCTTGTGTTTTTCGGGCCACGAGGTAGATAAGCGGCCTTCATCAATCGTCTGGTACGTTTCTATCCCTATCATCACTACGGCACCTTCGTCTTTGCGAGCAATGGCTGTTGCGGCAAGTCCACTTCCGCCTTCCATGCGGCATATGTATTCGTCCACGCCGGGCCAGTCTCACTGAACCAGTGTGCGTATTCCTGTTTCATTTTACTTTGCCTGATTACATACTATCCCGCATGAGGTGGAACCATAAATCCCGGCGCGCTATGCGCAGCACAATTTCGCGGCCCCGTTTCTTTCTCACGGCTGTTTTCGCCGCCCTGTTCACGCTGTTTATCGGCACCTTGGGTATCGCGCAAATAATCCCGGCACATCATGGCGACGGCGAGTTTGTTAACCCCTATGAACAAAAGGGGGAACGCCGCTTCGTGCGCGCGCTATGGTCCTGGCTGTTCAGCGATGAGTGGCAAAAGTACGACCCGACTCGGGATCACGTGCCAAGCACACAACCCCAGCCGGCAGGCGACGTTAGCGATAACGCGACGGTCACCTGGATAGGTCATTCCACTGTGTTGATACAGCACCAGGGCATCAACGTGCTGACGGATCCCATGTTCAGCAAGCGCGCTTCGCCCTTTTCCTTTGTCGGCCCAAAACGGGTGACGCAGGCGGCTCTAGCGCTGGATGATTTACCTCCCATCCACGCAGTGGTGATCTCCCACGACCACTACGATCATCTCGATACATCCTCCATTCGCGGCCTTGGTAATACCCCGGTGTATTTTGTGCCGCTGGGCTTAAAGGCATGGTTCACGAAAAAAGGTATCGCCCCCTCACGAGTGATCGAGATGGACTGGTGGGACGAATACGTCCTAGAGGTCGCGGACAAGCAATTGTCGATTACAGCGACGCCGTCTCAACATTTTTCCGGGCGCGGACTGACTAACCGCAACAAAACACTATGGGCGGCCTGGAGTATTGCCTGGCCCGATTTTCGCGCCTGGTTTGCCGGAGATACCGGCTACAACGGTGTTCAGTTTCGGGAAATCGGCGAACGCCTGGGCACAATCGACCTGGGTATTATCCCCATCGGCGCCTACAAGCCGCGCGATATGATGGGACCGGTACATGTTAATCCCGCAGAAGCGTTACAGATCCATCGCGACGTCAACGCCACCGCGTCCATGGCCATTCACTGGGGTACGTTCGTATTATCCGCCGAAGGCGTTGTTACTCCTGTGCAGGAGCTCGAAAAAGCCCGAGCGCAGGCCAATATAAGCGAGGCGGAATTTTCTGCTTTTGCTATTGGCGAGACGCGCCACTACGAGGCGAGAGCCATCGACGACCGTTGAGCCAGTTGCAAAAAACGCGGCGACAAGGCTTGGCACATGACCCTTTGCAAGGGCGATCAGGGAAAATAAAAAAATACTCTACAGGTTTTCAATTACCAGGTTTTCGTCAAGACGCTTTTCGTACTCGAAAATAAAAAGGCTGTGGTGATGACCACAGCCTGTTAGGCCCATATCTGACGATCTACATCATGTCAGGCCGCTTTGGCTTTACCGCTCACTCCCGCTTCGGTCTCGTGTTCAAGCACATTGCCGCTCGATTCAGCCTGGGTTATCGCGATAGTTTTGGGCTTCATGGCTTCCGGTACTTCTCGCACCAGATTGATTGTCAACAACCCGTTATTGAGGGCGGCGTCGACAACTTCAACGTGGTCGGCAAGGTTAAATTTGCGTTCAAATGTCCGTTCTGAAATACCCTGGTGCAGGTATTTGCGGTCATTCTGAGTAGACTTCTGACCACGCACGCTGAGCACACCTTTTTCCACTTTAATATCGAGTTCACTCTTTTCAAATCCTGCCACCGCAAGTGTAATGGCGTAACGGTCGTCTTCGAGCATCTCGATATTGTAAGGCGGATAGCCGGATGCTACCGAATCAGCCAACATGGCATTGTCGATTAGCGAAGCCAGCCGATCAAAGCCGATGCTGCTGCGATATAGAGGGGAAAGGTCTATTGAGCTCATCATTCATCCTCCTGACTAGAAGCGATATCAACAATTTCAACAGGATCGGAGGCAGCCCGGTGGGTCTACCCCTTTCACAGGTTTCCAGGTAGGGACGAGCGAGATAATTTCAAGGCCCGAATCAATATTCGGCCAGCGCCTTTATTAGGCTTTTATTTTGTTAATACACTCGATTTTATAATTTTTAAAAATAAAAACGGCGGGTTATCCCGCCGTTTTCACATCGTGACTTTATTGCTTTTACGATATCAACCAAATTGATTCATGGTGTTGTCTTTACCACCAGCCTTCAGTGCGGCTTCACCGGCAAAGTACTCTTTGTGATCATCACCGATATTGGAGCCAGCCATGTCCTGGTGCTTCACAGTAGCGATGCCTTCACGGATCTCTCGCCGCTGCACACCCGCCACGTAAGCCAGCATGCCTTCGGCACCAAAGTAGCCCTTGGCCAGGTTGTCCGTGGACAGTGCCGCAGTATGGTAAGTGGGCAATGTGATCAGGTGGTGAAACACACCCGCTTCGCGGGCCGCGTCGGCCTGGAAGGTACGCACACGCTGATCCGCTTCTTTGGCAAGATCGGTATCGTCGTAGTCGGCGCTCATCAACCCGTCGCGGTTGTATGCGGAGACATCCTTGCCTTCTTCTGCCCAGGCGTCGAAGACTTGCTGACGGAAGTTCAGAGTCCAGTTGAACGAGGGGCTGTTGTTGTAGACCAGTTTGGCGTCGGGTACCTGCTCGCGAATGGCGTTGACCATCTCGGCGATCTGACCAACGTGGGGTTTTTCAGTCTCGATCCACAGTAGATCGGCGCCGTTTTGCAGGCTGGTAACGCAGTCGAGCACCACGCGATCGAAGCCGCTGCCGGCTTTGAACTGGAACAGACCGGAGGCGAGCCGCTTGGGCTTGACCAACTTGCCGTTTTGCTTGATGACAACGTCGCCATTTTGAATGTCGTCGGCACTGCCAATTTCATCGCCGTCGAGGAAGGCATTGTACTGGTCGCCCAGATCGCCAGGTTCGTTGGTGACAGCGATCTGCTTGGTGAGGCCGGCGCCCAGGGAGTCGGTACGGGCTACGATCACGCCGTCGTCGACACCCAATTCGAGAAAGGCATAGCGCACGGCATTGATCTTGGCGAGAAAATCGGCGTGGGGCACAGTAACCTTGCCGTCCTGGTGACCGCACTGTTTCTCGTCGGAAACCTGGTTTTCGATCTGGATACAGCAGGCGCCAGCTTCTATCATTTTCTTGGCCAGCAGATAAGTCGCCTCGGCGTTACCAAAGCCGGCGTCGATATCGGCAATGATCGGTACGATATGGGTTTTGAAGTTATCTATCTTGCTGATGATCTCGGCTTCTTTCGCGCTGTCGCCAGCTTCGCGGGCGGCATCGAGATCGCGGAACAGGTGGTTCAGCTCCCAGGCGTCTGCTTGCTTGAGGAAGTTGTACAGCTCGCCAATCAGAGCGGCAACAGAGGTCTTCTCGTGCATGGACTGATCGGGTAGCGGGCCAAACTCACTGCGCAACGCGGCGACCATCCAGCCGGACAGGTAAAGGTAGCGCTTGCTGGTATCGCCAAAATGCTTCTTGATGGAAATCAGTTTTTGCTGGCCGATAAAACCGTGCCAGCAACCCAGCGACTGGGTGTACTTGCTGGTGTCGGCATCGTAATCGGCCATATCCTGGCGCATGATACCGGCAGTGTATCGGGCGATATCCAGACCACTGTTAAAACGGTTCTGCAGACGCATACGCACGGCGGATTCGGCGTCGATGGCGCCCCAGGTACGCAGGTCGGCGATTTTTGAGCTCAGCGTCTCAATTTCCTTGGTGTATGACATGATCTGCTCCTTGGCTAGTTCCAGCTTGGCGTGATCCGGCAGTATTTTGGCGTCACCCCGTTATTTGCGTGCAGGGGCCACTTACTGCTAGAAAGTGGCGGAATTCTAGATAGCACAGCAACATAAAAGAAATTTATAATTATTATTTTCTATATTTTTATTGTGAATACCTGAGTGTGGTGGATTCGAACAACAAGCCCTAGCGAACCCTCTCTAATCGCATGCCTTATGTATAGCACTACCACGCCATCTGCGGCCGGTCACGCTTACCCGGTGCATTCGCGTAAACCTATTCAGACAGCCTGCGCCCAAAAAGTGCTGGGTGAAGTTCGATCCTTGAACGGATCAACAGCGCATGATCAAGTTTTTGGAAAGCGGTCCGTGATCAAAATCTCGGATACCTCGATCTGGCCTCCCCGAGGCTGGGCCGGTGCTATAGCCTTACCAATAGCCAGCAACATGACAATAACGTGGTCCTCCGGCAGATTAATTAATCGCGCAACCCCTTCCTGATCGAAGCCGATCATCGGGCAAGAGTCATAGCCCATGGCCTTGGCCGCCAGCATGAGATTCTGGGCCGCAAAGGCGCCGGAACGAATCGCCTCGTCGCGCTGCATCCATTCCCGACCCCGATAAAAATCCAACAGCAGATCAACCAGGATTTTTCGAGTTTCGGTGTCGGCGTTACGCCAGTATCGCTCGGGATGTTTTTGCCACGCCTGCACATCGGCCGTGATTGCCAGAAGTTCTGAAGCTTCGAGAACCTGTATCTGATCCATGGCCAGGGGGTGGATTTGTTTACGCAATTCGGCATCGCGAATACGCACGAAGCGCCAGTGTTGAATGTTAAAAGAAGTCGGTGCCAACAGCGCCTGCGAAAGCAAGGTGTCGAATTCTGTGTCGCTTAATCGATGGTCGGGATCGAAATTTTTAACTGAACGCCGGTGTTCTATTGCTTCAAATAAATTCATGACTAATTCTCCCAACTTGATTCTATACTGCTTGTCCCAGGGACTGTTTTTTAAAACGCATTTTTCAAACGAGTAAACTGGATGGCCTCTGCAATTTCCTGAGCGTTTTTTTCAGAACTCAGTCGTGCGAGCAATTCTAAAGCAGCCTGATAACTGACTGGCCCGCCATTCGACGTGATCACTCCCTCATCGATGACAACATTGGTGTTGTGCTGGACATGAACCGCAGGAAAGGCCTTGGCCAGACCACGTTCGCCGCCAGCCCACGTAGTCGCACGCTTGCCATCCAGCAAACCTGCCTTACCCAACAGGAACGCACCGGAACAATTACTCGCAAGCCATTTTGTTTGCTTCCCCTGGCGTTCAATAAAGTCAATCAAATCACGGTTGTTCAGCCAAGGGTCCATGTCGTAAGCGCTGGCCACAAGCAGCACGTCGAGTTCAAGCTCGTCGTAGATGGTCGAATCGGCAACCATCGTTAGCCCCTCTTCAGTAGTCACGGACTTGTCTTGCGTTGCCGATATCACGACCACCTGATAAGAGGAGAACCACGCCTTTTTGCTGGCCGCGCCAAAGACCTCAATCGGCGCCGTAACATCGCTGGTCAACACACCGTTGAACACCACGATTCCAATTTTAGCGCTGTCCGCCCGAACCGTGGACGCCAAAGTAAGCAGTAACATGCCGGCCAGACACGCCGACAAAATGGGTTTCAGACGGCCACACAAAACGCGGGGGTGAACGATGTTACCTGGCTTCATTTTCAACTCCAAAAATTGTGATTAGTAAACTTGCTATCGGGGAAGTTCGCTTGCTCGCCGGCGGCGGACGGGCTAAATTATCGACCCAATATTGGATCTTCAAAAGATCCAATATTTAAACTTTTTATGAGTCCAATTTGTTTTGAAAAAAACTGCTCCCCCACAACGCTTTGTACTGGAATCCTTCACGCTGGACACGAGTGCTGAAGCTCCGCTTTACCGACAGCTTGAAGAGCGTCTGCGCCAGGCTATCTGGTTCGGCGATATCAAAGCCGGTGAGCGCTTACCGGCCACGCGGGAGCTAGCGGCGACACTAAGCATTAGTCGCAACACGGTGGTTCGGGCCTACGAACAGCTATCGGTGGAAGGTATTATTCAGGCGGCAATCGGAGCCGGGTACTACGTTAATGACACCCTGCCACAGCGGCCAGGTCAATCCGCTGTCGACCCAAACAGTAGCCCTGCCGACCCGCCGAAACTGTCCAGGGCCATCGATACGCTGCACCAGGCGCTACCATTTATCGGCAACGGAAAACACCCGGAACCACCCGGCCCCTTCCGCGCCCATATTCCCGACTTCAAAGCATTTCCTCACCGTACCTGGCAGCAGTTGCTCAACCGGCGTCTTAAGCGGCGCAGCCGGTTCTGGCAGCATCACACACATCCTTGCGGCTATTGGCCACTACGCCAGACGGTTGCCGATTACCTCGCAGCCGTGCGCGACATGCGCGTCAGAGCCGACCAAGTTGTGATTACCGCCGGCGTGCAACAATGTTTCGAACTGCTCGCCAGAGTGCTGCTAAATCCAGGTGATACGGTGGCTTTTGAAGAACCCGCCTATACACCGGCTGCCATGGTATTCACTTTAGCGGGCGCACGCACAGTGAGCGTGCCGGTAGATTCAGAGGGTTTGATGGTGGCTCAGGCACCGAAACGGGGAGCAAAACTCCTGTATTGCACGCCTGCCAGCCATTTCCCACTTGGCATGAGCATGAGCCAGGGACGGCGCAAATCACTACTGGCATGGGCAGAAAGCAGCGACAGCCTGATTCTCGAGGATGACTATAACGGCGAATATCGTTATCGCGGGCGCCCACTCACCACCCTTTACCGTATGGCAGGCGCCGGGCGCGTCATTTATCTGGGTAGTTTCAGTAAATTGCTCTTTCCCGCGCTACGGCTAGGCTACATGGTCCTTCCGGAGGCGCTGATCGAAGCTGTCAGTGCCGCCCGTTGGCTGTTAGACCGACATTCTCCCCCTCTGGACCAGGCCGTGCTGAGCGACTTTATCAACGACGGTCATTTCGCGCGTCATTTACGGCGCATGCGCCAAACCTACGCGCGACGCCAGGAGGCACTGGTCGATGCCGCGCAACGCTATCTAAGCGGCATACTTACAGTGCCGCCCTTAGACGGCGGATTACATCTAATTGGCGAACTTGGCTCCGCTACCGACAAGCATAGGCTGCTGGCAGCGGCGAAAAACGCGGAATGCACTATATCGCCGGTATCCCATTACTGCCTGGCTAACCCCGAAACCTGGAATCGCCAGCTTATTCTTGGCTATGCAGCTTACAGTGAAGACGAACTCCACAGCGCGGCGAACAAACTAGCGCAGCAATACGAAATATCGATTTGAAATCAGCTGGATAATTCGACACACCAAAAATTTCGCGCATAATCCCGCAGCAGATCAAGGCGGGCGACCGCACCAGCGACCTAGCCAAACTGTATTGTGCAAGCCTCATCCCTTGAAAAAAACCTGAAATATCAGCACCTGTACGAGGCCGATGGTGAACCCGAGTAGCGCGCCAAACCACGTGATGTGGCGAAACTGTTTGCGTGAAAACCCCATGACCAGTTCTTCCAGGGTCGCCACGTCCAGATTGTCGATATTGCCCTGGATGCGTTGTTTGATGAGATCACTGTCGTCGCCAACGTCCTTGAGTGCACGACCTACCTCTTCGATAACATACGCGCCGGCCATACTGCGCGCCATACCGAGCATACCTTCATTGATGTTCAGCAACCCACCCAGTTTGCCGATGAGTTCATCGACCTTTGAGGTGATATCGGCTTTGACCTTGTCGTTCATCAACAAATTGCCGATTTCCTCACCGCTAAAGACATGCTCAACAAAGGTGTCGGCAATGGCTTCCGCAATGTGATGACGCTCTCTGGGAATTAAACCGGGCGTAAATGGCACGCGCCATCGGGCAATATGTCGGGCCCGATACGGCCGGAACAGCATGCGAATCGCCACGTCATTGGTGATGGCACCAATTAAAGCACCGATCAATGGCGGCAGTGCGTAAGCAAACCAGAAAGATTCCATCGACAATAACCAGGGTTTCAGCTCTGAGCATTCCAATTTGTCCCAAGGCCTGACCAGGTAGCGACCAACAACCTCGGCACTAAAACCGGCGCGGATCATATACCGCGGTACTTGGGTTTTCCAGATCAATGCCGTCGCTGCTTTCCCACCAAAGATGCGCGACGAATAAGGTGATCCAGTTTGCCAAAGCGCACGTAAAAGCTCCCACGCAAGGCAAACACCTCACTTGAAGCGGACGCCAGCTGGGTTTCTCAACCGGCTGACATCCCAGCAACCCAACAAGGAACCCATCATGTCGATAAAAACAATCCCTGTCCTACTACTGTGTTGTGCAATGCTGCCGGGGCTGGCCAACGCGGGCGAAGGCAACTTCTATATTTCGGGCAGCTTTGGTATCAACAACCAGGACGACGTGACCAACAAAGGCACCTTCACACAGAATTTCACCACCGGCGCAGTGACCGGCGTGACGCCACCGCTGAGCATTCCCGCCGGTAACGATGTGGAGTGGGACACGGAGCTGGATCGCGGGGACACCCATGCTCTTGCGGTTGGCTGGCAACAAGGCAACTTTCGCGTCGAACTCGAATACAGCGCCAGCAACGCCGATATTGATAGCCACGAGAATGTCTCTGCCGCCGGCATCGCACTCGGCGCCATCGATGCCGGTGTATTGATTAGCGGCAACGTCGGAGATCTGGGGATATCTGTGGCTAACCTGGTGGCTCCGGGCGCGGGCGAGATCGAGACGTCGACCCTGTTTCTGAACGGCTTCTATGATTTTGACACGGGCACGGCTCTGACACCCTTTATCGGCGCAGGCATCGGGACGACCAAGGTCGAAGTTGAATATAACCCTTCGGGCGTAGGCATCATCGATGACGAAGATCGAACATTCGCCTATCAATTTGCAGCCGGTGCGTTCTACACCTTGACTGACAACATGGACGTAATGCTGACCATCAATTATGTCGACGGGGACGAGGCTACGGTCAATTCCTCTCTGCTGCCCGCTAAATTTGACATCGAAAATGAAAGTATCAACTACCGGCTCGGTCTGCGATACAGGTTCTGAAGGCTGCCGACGCAACATCGCCGGCAAGCCCGGCGACGAATTGATTCCAGTAACCTAATCTGCTGTACGGGCATTGTTTTCAAGCCTGTTTTGAGCACAATAGATGCAAAATATAAATCGCAGACCAGTATCGATGCAGGGCATAGAACCGGGTGACCAGCAGTGGGAATTGGCGCTATGCCGCGTGGCAAAGGGGGATAAAGCTGCTTTCTCAGCACTGTTCGCTCACTTTGGTCCGTTAATTAAGGGGATGTTCCTGAGGGCCAGTCAGCCCGTCATTTCCGATGCCATCGCAGAGGAGCTCGTGCAGGAAGTGATGTTAAAAGTGTGGCAAAAGGCTTACACCTACGATGTAAAAAAGGCCCGGGCTTCAACCTGGATTTTTACCATCGCCAGAAACTGTCGCATCGATTTGTTTTATCGCAAGCAAAGCGAGACTGCACCTTCGATCAACACTGAGGACATATGGAACACATTGGAAAGTGATGATTGCCCGGTCGACGAGTTACAACGGATGCGATCTCAGCGGCAGGTTCGCGGCTCTGTTGAGCAACTGCCCGCCGAACAACAGGACGTAGTAAAAAGAGTCTATATGGAATCGAAATCCCACCAGCAAGTCGCCGAGGAACTAGGGTTACCACTGGGTACCGTCAAGTCCAGAATACGACTGGCGCTGCAGAAGTTACAAGTCATGTTGGTGAACTGAATATGCCGAATTTTCATCCCGATACAGCATTACTCGTTGATTATGCCTCCGGCAGCGCCCACCGTGCGCAGGCTATTTGCCTGTCTACTCACCTGAGTTTTTGCGCGCAATGCGCCCAGCAGGTGCGGCATTTGGAAGAGTTGGGCGGCGACTTGGCACTGACCGAACCAGCCGCACTCAGCAGTGGATTGCTCGACAAAACCCTCGCCACCCTTGACAGTGCCGAGCCTCCCACACCACGCCCGACCGCTCAAGCGCGACAAATTGAGGGCCGAACCGATTTACTGAATGGACAAAGCGCTCTACCTGAACTGGTGCAAAAACTGATCACCGGCATACCAGCGCCGGCTGCCTGGCGAAAATTATCGAATTCGGTATCCATGGCGCGCCTGCCAACTGGACAGAAGGATTACGAGGTCGCGCTGCAACGTATTTGTGCGGGCGGCAAAACGCCTCACCACGGCCACACTGGTGACGAATTCACAGTCGTTTTACAGGGCAGCTTCTCCGATGAAGACGGCATTTACTCTGCAGGCGACTTCCTCTACCGAGGTCCGGGTGAAGTTCATCAGCCCCTGGGGGCTCTACACGAAGACTGCATTTGTTTGACGGCGGTATCTGCACGTATCAAGCTGCGATCCTGGTTCGACTGGCTATTCGCGCCTCTGTTGCGTATCAAACCCATGTGATTGAGCGCCGTCGATACAGCCCCACTCTCGTCAACTGGGATCGACAAGGCAGAGTCATTCCCACCGACATTCAAGCTCACACCAGAAGCTTTTCGAGCGCCTTCAATACACTTGTCTCCGCTCCGTTGGTGGCACGTTTAAATTAGGGCCTGTTAGTTCGGCTCTCTTACACAGCAACGACCACCGGTGGGCAACAGATCAGAAGTTAATTACACTCCGGAAGCTTTTCTTAAACACCACAACAGAGGTCGAGCATTTTGGAGCAATATGTCAACGCTGCCGGGCATCGCATTAATACACTGCTTTTAGGCAAAGTGACGAGAGAACAACCCACACTGGTGTTTATTCACGGCGGCCTCGACTGTATCGGTATGTGGCGGGATTTCCCCGAACAACTACACCGCGCAACGGGTTATTCCTGTCTCGTTTACGACCGCTGGGGTCACGGCAAGTCGGAGGCGCTCGTCCCGCCCCGCGATGGCGATCCCCGCGAAGACGAGGCCGGGCAGCCGCTGGCCGATTTATTCGCACATTTTGGTATCGAGAAAGCCGTACTGGTTGGCCACAGTTTTGGTGGCGCCATCTCTCTTATCGCGCCTGGTTTACATCCCTCCAGGATTGTCGCTGTGGTGTCCATCGTGCCGCAGCTGTTGTTTCACGATGAATCACGTGCCGGACTAAAAGCCGCTGTAACCGCCTACGATGAGGGCAAGCTACGCGACAAGCTGATACCTTTTCACGGCGACAAAACCGACACGCTGTTCCGCAACTGGGCGGCTATGGCCGACAAGCCCACCACGCCAACTCAACCCTATGAGCATTACCTGGAGGCTGTTAGGTGTCCGGTGCTGGCGATCTTCGGCAAACAGGACAACTATGGTTACCTGCCGAACATGTCCTTCGTACAGGCGCATGTTCACAGTACGCTGGAAATATTTGAGCTCGACGAGGCAGCCCACTACCCGCACCTTGAGACGCCGGCACAGGTCACCACAAAAATCACCGAATTTCTCGGCGCTCGATTAGAGGGCGCATAACGCTTATTGCCTTTCCATTTATTACCTTTCCATTCTTTTCAGCCCTTTAAGGACAGACCATGACCGAGCAACCACCTTTGCCACAGGTAACGCACACATACCAAAATCACCACATCGACAGCACCCGCTGGCAGGTATTTAAACCGCGCCCCGACGATATCGTCGTCGCGACCACGCAAAAATCCGGCACTACCTGGACGCAGCAAATTGTTTCACTGTTGATTTTCCAGGACGAACCTCCACCGGCACCCTTTCACGATTTATCGATTTTTGTCGACATGCGTTTCACTCCGCTCGAAGAGCTGGCACAAGAGCTCGAGTCGCAAAGCCACCGCCGATTTCTCAAAACCCATACAGCACTCGATGGCTTTCCCTTTCACCCCGAGGTGAAACATATCTTTGTTACGCGGGACGGGCGCGACCTGTTTATGTCCTTGTGGAACCATTACTCGAATTATTCCGACGATATTCTGCACCTGCTGGATACATTGCCCGGCCGTGTTGGCGACCCTTTCCCGCCAGCCGGCGATGATATTCACGAGTTCTGGCACAACTGGATCGGGCGCGGCTGGTTTGACTGGGAAGGCGACGGCTATCCTTTTTGGTCCCAGCTACATGTAATTAAAACCTGGTGGGATTACCGCCATCTGCCCAATATATTGTTCGTCAATTACCTGGATCTTCTGACCGATTTGAAGGGCCAGATAAAGCGTATCGCGGATTATCTGGAGATCGATATCACACCTGCTTACCTGGATGAGATAACCGACCTGTGCACCTTTGAGTCGATGAAAGGGCGAGCTTCCGAAGTTATCCCCATGGCGGAAATGTTGTTTAAGGGCGGCGCGCAGACTTTTATCAACAAAGGCACAAACGGTCGCTGGCGCGATGTCCTGTCCAGCGAAGAACTGGCACTCTACGACAAGCGCGCTGCCGAGGTGTTAACACCCGAGTGTCGACGATGGCTCGAAAGCGGTGGCCCAGTGGCCTGATGTTGCCTGCATCGCGTTGGATTAAGCCAACCGCCGCCCCGCTGCATGCACATGTCAGCGCACACAATCACCCTTTGGCCTGAGCCGAAGGCTAGGCTACTATGTCAATGTGTTTACGATAAATGAGCCGTAATCCCATGAAATTATCATCTTTGCTTCCCGCTGCCAGAGAACTTCCCCAGGTGAACATTCCCGCCTGGATTCCCGGTGCCGGTACAGTTAATGACATGCTGGAGTGGCCGGACGGCGCTCCGAGACCCAAGATGAACCTTTCCTCGCTATTAATGGTGGGGGTCGACGAGGCCGTACTGGTCGGGCTCGGACTGGCATCCCGGCTGCGCCTACCAACCCCGGGGTTTCGCGCCCGCTGTGCGGAGGAGATGGAAGATGCCCTGGAGTTTTACCGATCCAAGGGCTGGGTCGACAACCCGAGAGGTTACCACCAGACGCCGCCCGAGATGGAAAAAGTAAGCTTTAAGCGCGAGAAATCGACCGGCGTCCATTACGAGCACATGACTTTTGAAAGCGGGTATATTCCGCACCTGGGCGAAACCGGCAGGTCCAGGTGGCTGGGCTACAAAGCCAACCACACGGCCCATTGCTGGGTACTCCGCCACTCAGGACCACAACGGCCCTGGTTGATTAACATCCACGGCTACCGCATGGGGCTTCCCTACCTCGACTTGCCCTTCTTCCGCGCGCAGGAACTGCACGAGAAAAAGGGTCTGAATATCCTACAGTATGTGCTGCCGCTGCACGGCCCGCGGAAAATAGGCCCGACCAGTGGTGACGGCGTACTCTCGCCGGGTTATGTCAATCTTATACACACCGAAGCGCAGGCTATGTTCGAATTACGCAGAATCATCGCCTGGCTGCGCAGGGAAGGCGCGCCGGAAATCGGCGTGCATGGCATCTCTCTGGGTGGTTATACGACAGCTCTGCTATCCGGCCTCGAAAGCGGCCTCGCCTGCGCCATTGCCGGTGTTCCCGCAGTCAATCTGGTCCGCGCTGCGCGCCGACTGGGGCAGAGAAATCTGCTTTATTTTATGGACAATATCGGTATGCCCTGGGATGACATCGAGACGATGACCCATGTGATTTCGCCGCGCGCGCTCAAGCCCAAAGTCGCGCACAAGCGGCGTTATATCTATGCCGGCGTCCTCGATCGCCTGGCCCGACCAGAAGATCCCCTGGATTTGTGGGAGCACTGGGGACAACCGAAAATCACCTGGTACCAGGGAAATCACGTGACTTTTCCCTGGGAAAAAACTGTCAGCGCTTTCATTAACGATGCTATCGACGAATCGTTTACGGAACTGAATAAAGCACAGGTCGCAACATAAGATCCTAGAAGATACAGCGGGGGCTGTTGCCGAACAATCTCAACGCTAGAACTGGCAACAAGCGTTGATTTTTCTCCTGCAGGAGGATTCGTGAACCACCTGCGAAAACCTGACCGGCATCTGCCAAACCAAAAGGAGACGCGTAAAAATCATAACTAATATTCATTAGAATAATAATCGAACAGCATGATTAACTGCATACAAAGATTGTTCCGGTGATACCCGATCGGCAACAGAGGTTAAACCATGCATAACGATAAAACCGACCCCGATCACTCCGCGCCCTACTCTCGACTTGTCATGGCGTTAAAAAACGCCTCGGTTATCGCCCGGTTCGGGCGCTTACAGCCCCGCACGTCAACGGTATATTACGTTGCGCGCGAAACCGCCGAATACCGGCTACGCTGCTACGAAGTCAAAAAATCGAAAACACCACGCATACCCATACTGCTGGTACCACCGCTGATGATCTCGGCCGACGTCTATGACATGGCCGCAGATAACAGCGCTGTCGACTACCTCAATGACCAGGGATTTTCAGTCTGGCTCGTCGATTTTGGTGCTCCGGAGGCCCAGGAAGGCGGCCTCGATCGGGATTTTAGCGACCACATACTCGCCGTCAACGACGCCATAGACTATGTAGCAAAAGAAAAAAGTACGCCGGTACACGTTGCCGGTTACTCCCAGGGCGGTATTTTCTGCTACCTGGCCGCGGCCTATCGCAACAACCGGGATGTAGCGTCCGTCATCGGTTTCGGATCACCGGTAAATATCTATAAAAACTTCATACCCGGTATCTCAGACGACGCCATGACCCAGGCTCTTGAGATGATCGGCAAGGTCATTCCAAAAAACCTGAGACCCAGCATGGTTCCCGCCTGGGCTTCAAAAAACCTTTTTAAGTTGATGAGCCCAACCAAGGAAATCAAAAACTGGTTTTCCTTCATTGGCTCACTGCACGACCGCGACGCCCTGTTGAAAACAGAGGAAGGGCGTAGTTTTCTCGGCGGCGAGGGCTTTGTTGCCTGGCCCGGACCCGCCCTGCAGGAATTTCTCGGTCAAATGCTGCTCGGGAATCGTCTGATCTCCGGCGGCTGTGTTATCGAAGGCAGAACCGTGTCACTGGCGGAATTATCGTGCCCGATACTCGTCGTAGTGGGCGGCAACGACGAAATCGCGCGGCCCGGGTCGGTAAGGGGAATCGCCGAAGCCGTACCTAACGCCGAGATTTTTGAGTTTAACGTGGAAGCGGGCCACATGGGCATCGTGGTAGGCAGCACCGCGATGCAGCAAACCTGGCCCGAAGTTGCCAGCTGGCTGCGATGGCGGGAAGGCAGGCAACTGCAACCGGATACTATCCGCCGTCTCGACTTGACCACAGAAGTCAACCGCAAACCGAGCTCCAGCAGCTTTGACGACGCGCTGCCCGTAGCCTTCACCAAGACACTATACGGCATGGGGAAAGGCGCCCTCGGCACAGTGTCCGACCTGGCCGGCATCACAGCCCAGTCACTACAGAATCTAACCGACAATTTTACTTCCCATGTTTCCTACCTATCGCGCTTGAATAAGCTCGCGAGTGACAGCGAGATCGGGTTTGCCCTGGCGCTGGAAGAGCAGGCGAAAAAAGCGCCAAAAGACACATATTTTCTTTACGACGGCCGGGCTCACACCTACAGCGATGCCAATCGACGTATCGATAATATTGTGCGTGGGCTAATTTCCATCGGTGTACGCACTGGCGACCACGTCGGCGTACTCATGCACGCCCGGCCCTCTTCCCTGGCTACTATTATGGCGGTGAACAGACTGGGTGCCGTTGCAGTACTGCTACGTAATATTCACACAGGTAACCAGTTAAACACCGAACTTAAGCTGGGTGGCGTGCAGTTCCTGATAGCAGATCCGGAAAACGCTGAGCTTGCAACCCAAGCGTTTTCCGGACAAGTGCACGTTCTCGGTGGTTTTGGCAGATCACATCGATCACTCCCGGAAACCGCTGTCGACATGGAACAGATCGATCCTGCGAGCGTTGCACTGCCTGACTGGTATAGACCCTCTCCGGGCAAAGCCGACGACACTGCGTTTGTACTGTTTTCCGGTACCGGTATCGACACCGCTGCAGATCTGATCTGCAACCGCCGCTGGGCGCTGTCAGCGCTCGGCACCGCTTCAGCCACCAGCTTGATGAAATCGGATACGGCGTATTGCTGGACTTCACTCCACGATCCGACTGGACTAATGGTCGCAGTGAGCGCATCGCTGATCGCAGGGGCGCGCATAGCGGTAGCGCGAAAATACGACGCCGAAACGTTTTGGCGGGAGGCACGTCGCTACGGCGCTAAAGTCGTGTTCTACGCCGGCACCATGCTAAGGGAACTGGTCGACGCGCCGCAAAACAAGTTGGAGACAGGGCATTCGATAAGAATGTTTGCCGGGGTCGGCATGCCGCAACGGCTGTGCGAACGCGTTCAGCAACGCTTTTCATCGGCCAAGGTGATGGAGATTTTCGTTGCCAAAGATACTAATGCCTATATGGCAAATGTTTCCTGCAAAAAACCCGGGCCCGTATTCCAGACGGTGCCCGGCAGCTGTGAAATTGCCCTCGTGCACTGGAACCACGATAAAAACCAACCCTATCTGGACGCCGCGGGATATCTATGCCCCGTTCGAAAAGGCACGGTCGGCATGTTGCTGACTCGCTCCGAATCTCATGGTAGAGATCTAAAACGCCCCCCAATATACAACGTTTTTGAAAAAGGTGATTGCTGGCAGGCGACTCATGATCTTTTCGTAGTGGATGAAGACGACGAGTATCGCTTTGTCGATAAAGCAAAATCGCTTATACGCACGGAAGACGAATGGCTGCCGTCGCTGCCAATAGAGACAGCAGTTTGGCAACTCGACAGCGTCAGTATTGCTGCGGCTTACGAGCTGCGTCTCGAGAATCACCCTTACGGCTTACCCGCCGTGGCACTTGAACTGCGCAGCAATGCCTCGCTCGATACGAAAGAACTCACGAAAATAGTGACAAGCGCCCTGACAGAGACAAGCCGCCCGGTTGTCATCAGAATTATGGACAGGTTGCCTATGACACTGGGTCAGCAAGTTAAGAAGCAGGCGCTGTCTGTAGCAGGACTGCCGGCAGGCGCGCTAAAGCGTGGCAAAAGCCTGTGGCTCAATCCCAACACGAGTCACTACGAGCCGCTTACCGCTACAACATTACCCAAACTTCTAAGCAGTCTGGACTCCCCGGCAGACACTAAGAAACCTGCGATAAAGACACCGGCCAAGAAGCGTACACCGACGAAAAAAGCGGCCCGGCGAAAAAAAACGACCAATCAGAAAGATACGCGCGATCGTGCAAGCACTTCTTCCGGCAATGGCGCCAACAACACGGCATCACCTGCGCCCCACAATGATGCGAGTGGAGCGCAACAAACCTCTGCACGGGGGGACAACGTTTCGCAAACAGCTCAAACTGATACAGGGAAACGCAAAGACGGAAACGGAAACGGAAACGGAAACGGAGATAGTCGATCTGGTAATACCGGGGTCGATAAACACGCCGCTTCGGAATTGCTGTCTGCAGCTGAGCCGCAAGCAAACGGAAAGGATTCATCGGACGACCGCACTACTGACTCGAGCGCAACGCTTGCCTGAATTACTACTCCTGGCAAAGTGATACGATGATAACGGAATTGTTGCACGGTTGTTCGAGATCGCCGCCGTCCGGCTTCGACACATAAAAATGGCGCCGCAATGACGCCATAAATTGATCCGTGAAACTGGCCTAGCCCACAGCTCGAGTAGTTAAATTTTACTCAGATGTTATCGTCGTATCACTTTGCCGTGCCAGAGATGGTGCTGTCACTGCCAGCTCAGCCTGTTTAACCGCTGGTTGAGCAGCAGCTGTAGACGTGGACAGCGGCGAAGCCTGGGAGGTTGTCGCCACTGAAGTAACAGCTTTTGGCGCCGCTGACTTCCTGGAAACAGCCTTTCTGGTTGCCGGTTTCGTTGCCGCGGGTTTCTTCGCCACAGCTTTGCGCGTTACGCTTTTTTTACCGGACGTAGCTCTGGATGCCGGCTTTTTGGCCGTCGTTTTCGTTGCCGCTTTTCCAGTAGCAGTCTTGCGCTTGGTCGCCGTAGAGCGTTTTGCCGGTGCTTTTTTGGCGTTATCCTCCGATGTATCCACCAGCTCCTCGATGCGGGCGGTCAGGGTTTCAACCTGCTCGTTCAAGGTTTTCAGCGCGCTGATCGTCGGCACTACACCAAGGCGTTTCAAAGCACGTGCGACACGGGAGTCAAAAACATCCTCGATTTTTTCCGACGGACTAGGGATTTTACCTAGAAAACTGTTAACTGCTTTCAATGCAGAGTCGCTACGCTCGTTAACGGTCTTTTTGTAACGTTTTTCAAATTTCTCGCCGGACTTAACCAGTTTGGTAAATAACTCGTTGCTTTCCTCTCTGGCACTGGCAAAAGCACCCAGTCCTGCGAGCCAGATATCACGATTGTATTCCATCGCCTTCTCGCTCAGTTCCTGGCCGATCTCTACCGATTTGGCGACAATTTCATCGTTTTTATCAAGCACCTTTTTCACTTTTTCGTTCTTTAATACTTTTGGAGTAGCCATAAATAGGACCTCGCCTTGTTTCCAGCTATTCGTTAAGATGAGTTTGCGGCAACGCTGGCTTGCCACGAACTTCGAGACTGTGATCAGCGATGCGGAAAGCGGGCTTAAGGGCACGCTGTCGCAGCTGCATCTGACAGGCATGCTAACGAATGGTTTTAGAGTAAAAAAACTAATTTATAAAAACGCCGGACCCAGGTATCTACCCCAAGTTGACCAGACGCGATACCAAATCCCTGATCTGCGAAGTCGCCAGGGAACTCTTTAACCTGCAGGGCACGGCTAATGTCTCGACGAACCATGTCGCTCTGGAGCTCGACATGAGCCCCGGCAATCTTTATTACCATTTCCGCAACAAGGAAGCGATTCTCGATCGGCTGCTAGCGCAATATCTAGGGGAGCTTAAGCCATATACCAACTCCAACGCGCTTGAAAGCGATATTGAAGATGCCTGGTTTTTTATTCACATGACCTCCGAGCTGGCGACCCGGTACCGGTTTATCTACCGGGACACCGACTATATCCTCGGCAAATATCCGCCAGCAGCGCAGGCTGTTAGTCTGGCACTGACTTCATTGCTCGAGGCTATCACCCGTCTTCTCACCGGCCTCGACAAGAACGGGGCGCTACAGCTACCCAGTGACCAGGCGCACCGCGACCTGGCCATGAATATGCTGATTGTTTGCACCCAGTGGATTCGCTTTCGTCGCCATCTGGCCGGTAAAGCACAAGTCGATGTCGAGGCCGAAGATCTTAACGCCGGGGTTTATCAAACCCTGTCGATAGTGATGCCTTACCTGGAACCCTCACAGCGCCAACACCTGGAAAATCTACGGGGACAATACACATGAGCCTATCCCGCCAACGCCCAAACCCAACGGTATCAACGGCGACATCCCCTTTACAAAGTAGGAGCAATACCTAAACGTCTAGTTGAATAATTTGCTGGCCACTAGCAGCCATAAATTAATCAATAGACTCAGCAGCGCCAGTCCCCGCCAGAAAGCCAGGGGTTTGCGCTGCATCAATGGTTCGTGGCGCTGACGCAGAAATGTCTCGTTGGGGTTGGAGAGATCGTGAAGGAACTCTGACAGCTCACCGTAGCGCCGCTCGGATTTTTTGTGCACCGCTCTTTCCAACGCACCATCCACCCAAATCGGGAGCTCGGGTAGCCAGTGTCGGGCCGGCGTGTAGCTCAGACCACGAATCGACCCCTCATCGTATTTTTCTCCATAGGGCAAATGTCCGGTGAGCATTTCGTAGACGATGACGCCGAGGGAAAAAATATCCGAACGCGATGAACAGGGTTCTCCCAGCAGGTATTCCGGGGCCGTGTAGTTTTTCGTGCCAAGCAGCGTCAAACGGTCGATCGGCGACGCAATTTCCTCTATCCCCGCTATTTTTGTCGAGCCAAAATCGATGATCTTGACCGTGCCCTGGCTGTCGATCATGACGTTTTCGGGTTTTAGATCCTGATGGATCATCTCCATTTTGTGAAAGGCCATCAGGCCCCGCGCCAATTGACCAACGATTTCCCTGACTTCGTTGAGATCCGGCTCGGGGTGATCGTGCATCCAGGTGCGCAAGGTGACACCGTCGACGTATTCCGAGACGTAGTAAAGAAACTGTCGGGGCCTGGTTTGTTCGATCACGCGCAGGACGTGATTACTGGCAAGGCGGCTGCCCACCCATTCCTCGTGCATAAAAAGGTCGAGATAAAGCGGATCGTCTTCGTAGTTCACCGAAGGGGTTTTTAACACCACCTGCTCGCCACTATCGATGTCCTCCGCCAGGTAAACCTGGGTCCGTTTACTGGCGTGCAGTTCGCGCACCACACGATAGCCATCCAGAATCATACCCGCGCCAAGGTCCGGCGGAAAAGGCAACTCTGTCAATTTGCGGTACAGCGTCGCCTCATCGACGCCCGGCAGCTTGTCGACCCGCACGATCTGACAGGTAACGTTGTCATGGCTACCGTTTTCCAGTGCCTGAGTCACCAGCGACCGAGCCGCCGCGTCGAGAGACCGGCCATGCTCCTCCAGCGCGGCCCTGATGTTGTGCTCCGCCAAGTATTCGTGGACGCCATCGGTGGTGAGAACGAATACATCGCCAACAGCAACCGGGAAATTCATGTAGTCGATATCGAGCCGCAGGTCGACTCCCATGGCGCGAGTCAGATAGTTCTTCTCCTGCGACACCCAGAAACGATGATCCTGAGTCATGAGCTCGAGCTGCTCGCCAGAGAGGCGGTAAATCCGCGTGTCGCCGATGTGAAAGACATGTGCGGTAGACGATTTAATAACCAGTGCGCTCAGTGTCGATGCCAGACCATGCTGGCCCTGCAGACTGTGCTGACCCTGACCATACATCCAGCGGTTGGTCGCCAGCAGCACTTTCTCAATAGAGGTTTTTACCGTCCACGAATCGGGTGTGCAGTAATAATCGTTCAGGAGGGCTCTGACACAGGTCTCGCTGGCAACCTTGCCCTCGTCGCAACCGCTGACACCGTCGGCGATAACCGCGACGATGCCCTTGTAATGCAGGGCCGACTCCTCCGGCACCAGAACGCCGAAGCTGTCCTGGTTATCCGGTTTGACGCCGCGGTCGGAGTACTGGCCAATTGCCAGCAACGCTGAGTCTTTCATTGTCAAAGTGTAACCCGGCGCACCGGCAACGGACTTACGTCACCTCAATCATTTGCACCGTGCCATCGGGCAATACTTCCGTCATGTGCCCCTGGGGTTCTTCCATAAAAAGAGCCACCAGGACGAACACGACAACCGCGGCGCAGGCGATGGTCAGGAAAAACATCTGCGGCGACACGAATGAAAGAACCGTGAGGAAACACACCGCCCCAACATTACCGTAAGCGCCGGTCATGCCGGCGATCTGGCCGGTCATGCGGCGCTTGATCAAGGGCACCATGGCAAACACCGCGCCCTCGCCAGCCTGGACAAAAAAGGAACAAAACATGGTCGCGACGACAGCGGCCGGAATCCACCAGGCAGCAGTGACCTGCGACAACAGGACATAACCGGCCAACAGGCCGGTAAGTAACACCAACAATGTCAGCTTGCGACCAAACTTATCGCTGGCCATACCGCCGACCGGTCGGGCCACGAGATTCATAAATGCGTAGGCTGAGGCCAGCATGCCCGCCTGCGCCTGGCTGATACCCGACTCGCTAAACGTATCGAAAAAGAACAGCGGCAGCATCGATACGACAGCCAACTCGGAGCCGAAAGTCACGAAATAGGCGACGTTCAGCACCGCAACCTGCTTGAATTTGTAACGATGGATATCCGGTACCTCTTCGCTGAACACGTGCTTGTTAACCTGCCACATATGCCACAGCTGATAAACATACATGGCAACCAGTACCGTATAGATCAGGTTACAACTGAAGCCATCGAGCAGGGCCAGATTGCTGGGGCCCAACTTCCAGTTAAGCACGGCAAGCGCCACATACATGGGTATGTTCATTATCATGTATAAAAGGAAATCACCTTTGCTCGTCACTTCCATCGCGCCGGTTTTTTTCGGTTTGAAATAAGTAGACCCTTTGGGGGTATTACTCACAGAAAAATAATAAACAAATGCGTAGCACAGACTGATACAACCTGTCGCGGCAACAGCCCAGCGCCAGCCGTCATCGCCACCCACCCAGGCAGCCAGCACCGGCACACTCATAGCGGCAGCCGCCGACCCGAAGTTACCCCAACCTCCGTAAATACCCTCGGCAACGCCCACCGTTTTTGCCGGAAACCATTCGCTGATCATGCGAATGCCGATCACAAAGCCGGCACCGACAAAGCCGAGCAGAAAACGGGCAGCGGCCAGCACTTCGAAGCTCTTGGCAAAGGCAAAGAAAAAACAGACGAAGCTGGCCAGGCCCAGCAACAGGGAATAAATCAGTTTTGGGCCGAATTTATCGACCAACATGCCGACAATAATTCGCGCGGGAATCGTCAACGCGACGTTCAATGTCAAAAGAATCTTGACCTGGGCATCGCTAAGACCAAAGGTCTCGCGAATCGACACCATGACCGGCGCGCTGTTGAACCAGACGACGAAGCTCAGGAAAAAGGCAAACCATGTGAGATGGAGGACGCGGGTTCTTCCCGAAAAAGACAGCAGTTGCAACTTCTCTGACATCACTATTTCCTTGGTTTTTCGCGGCGGAGGGCGCCGCACCAGACCGCTCTGGCGCAGCCACCTTATGCCACCAGCAATAGCAATGCCTGTGCCAACACCTCCATAGCTGACAAGCCTTGCTCACCGACAAAACATAAATACGCGCCAAAACAAGGCGCTCGAGCGAATTTGGTTCAAATACCACTCAATCCCAATGCGCCAATTGCTTCATTAAGGTGCAGCAACAATACCGGGCCAAGTGGTTTTTCCTTACCATTGCGCCTTTTTTGTTCGCGTTTGCCGCACGAACTTAGGGCGTTTGCACCATAAAAAATCACGGGCTTTCGCATGCGCCACATACGCGATAGTTATTTAACTCGCCAACGGCGCCTTTTACCGGGCCATAACACCTACTTCACGATTACTTTCAGGGACTTGCCAAACAGGCCGAATTGGCACGTCGGCGCAAGTGAAGCCGACACCGGAAAAACCCGGGTTGGCACAGAGTGTGCTTCAAAGCTTGGTATTGTGTCTGCAGCCGAAACTTTTTCGCCCCCAGGGGGCCGTTCGATCGGCTCGCGGATCCAGATCAAGCTTTTGTTTTGATGGTGCACCGGAACCCACTCGACGCCACGCTCGCTGTAGGTATCGGTACCGATGAGAACAACGAAGGAAGAATCGCGCTTTTGCCTGCTTTGACTAATAGCAACGGCGCACTGTATTAATTGTGAGGCTACACATGAGTGCAAAACCGGAAATCGTCGTCATTGGCAACGGCATGGTGGGCCACAGATTTCTGGAGTCCCTCGCGCAAAATGAAACCGCGGAGTTCAATCTCACGGTTTTTTGCGAGGAGCCCCGCGTGGCTTACGACAGGGTACACCTGTCTGAATTTTTCACGGGTCGATCCGCAGAAGAACTGTCGATGGTGGAGCCAGGCTATTACGATACCCACAACGTTAAGGTTCTGATCGGCGAAAAAGCCGAAACTATCGACCGTCAGGCAAAAACTGTTATCTCGAACAAGGGTACACAGCTGAAATATGACAAGCTGGTTCTTGCCACCGGCTCCTTTCCCTTTGTGCCGCCTATCCCAGGACACGAGCGCGACAATTGTTTTGTCTATCGGACCATTGAAGACCTCGAAGCGATTCGCGCTGCCAGCAACGGGGCTAAAGTTGGTGCAGTGATCGGCGGCGGCCTACTTGGTCTCGAAGCCGCTAAAGCACTGAAAGATCTGGGCCTGTCAACACACGTGATCGAATTCGCGCCGCGCCTGATGGCGGTCCAGGTCGACGATGGCGGCGGCGCCATGCTGCGTCACAAAATCGAAGAACTCGGCGTGCAGGTACACACCGGGAAAAATACCCAGGCCATCGAGGACGGTGAGCACCACAGACACAAACTTACCTTTGCCGATGGCGACGAAATAGAAACCGACGTATTGCTGTTTTCCGCCGGTATTCGGCCACAGGATCAACTGGCGCGTGATTGCGAGCTGGAAGTCGGCGAACGCGGTGGTATCGTCATCAATGACTTCTGCCAAACGTCGGATCCCGACATTTACGCTATCGGCGAATGCGCCCTCTGGGGTGGCCGCATTTTTGGCCTGGTCGCGCCAGGATACAAAATGGCGCAAACCGCTGCTGACCATATCGCGAGCATCGAGGGCAGTAATTTTACGGGCGCCGACATGAGCACCAAGCTCAAGCTCATGGGCGTGGATGTGGCGAGCATCGGCGACGCGCACGGCAACACGCCGAACTCAAAAGTGTACACCTATGTCGACGGCACGCAGGATGTCTATAAAAAGATCGTCGTCAACGAAGCCAACAATCGCCTGCTTGGCGCAGTTCTCGTGGGCGATGCCAGCGACTACGGCAACCTGCTGCAATTGACGCTGAACGACATTCCTCTGCCGGAGTTTCCCGACGCACTGATCCTACCGCAACGCGACGGTAGTGGCATTACCGGCCTGGGCGTCGAGGCACTCCCCGACGGCGCCCAGATATGCTCGTGCAACGATGTCACCAAAGGCGCGTTGTGCCAGGCTGTGTCCGATGGCGCCACTACGCTCGCCGAACTCAAGGATTGCACCAAAGCCGGCACCAGCTGTGGCGGTTGCAATGCCTTAGTGGGCCAGGTGCTCAATGCCGAGCTGGAAAAAATGGGCCTGGAGGTGTGCACAGACATCTGCGAGCATTTCCCCTACACCCGCCAGGAACTCTATCACCTGGTGCGTTTTGACAAGATCAAAACGTTTTACGAATTACTGGAAAAACACGGCAAAGGCCGTGGCTGCGACATCTGCAAACCTGCAGTCGCTTCTATTCTCGCCTCGTGCTGGAACGACTACGTCCTCGAACCCCGGCACGCTGGCCTTCAGGACACCAACGACCGTTACCTGGGCAACATGCAGAAAAACGGCACCTACTCGATCGTGCCCCGTGTTGCTGGCGGCGAAATCACGCCGGAAAAACTCATCGTGTTGGGTGAGGTAGCAAAAAAGTACAAGTTGTACACCAAGATCACCGGCGGCCAGCGAATCGATCTGTTTGGTGCACGACTCGAACAGCTGCCCCTGATCTGGCGCGAGCTGGTGGATGCCGGCTTTGAAACCGGCCATGCCTACGGCAAGGCTTTGCGTACGGTGAAAAGCTGTGTCGGCAGCACCTGGTGCCGCTACGGCCAGCAGGACAGCGTCGCCCTGGCCCTGGAAGTCGAACACCGCTACAAGGGCCTGCGCTCACCCCACAAAATAAAATCCGCTGTCTCCGGCTGTACGCGAGAATGCGCCGAAGCACAGAGCAAGGACTTTGGCATTATCGCGACGGAAAACGGCTGGAACCTGTACATATGCGGTAATGGCGGCATGAAACCGCGGCATGCGGACTTGTTTGCCACTGATCTGGATAAAGCAACGCTGATCAAATATGTCGACCGCTTTCTGATGTTTTACGTGCGTACTGCCGATCGTCTGCAGCGCACCTCGACCTGGCTCGACAATATGGAAGGCGGGATCGATTATTTGCGCGAAGTCGTGATCGAGGATTCACTGGGCATCTGCGATCAGTTGGAAGCGGAAATGGCGGAAGTCATCGACACCTACCAGTGCGAATGGAAAACTACTATCGAAAACGAGGAAAAACTCAAAATATTCCGGCCGTTTATCAATAGCGACAAGGCTGACAGCAATGTCATCTTCGTCGAGGAACGGGGCCAGATTCGGCCCGCGCGGGAAGAAGAACGCGAGGAGGCGCTGGTATGAATTCGAGCGTAACACAGGCCTCAACCACAGCCGCATCCGCCGCAGAATCAAACTGGATCGAAATGTGCCAGCTCGACGACCTGCCCTATGACGCTGGCGTGGCCGCGTTGCTACATGCCGACACACCTGAAGAAGTGCAGATCGCTCTGTTTCGCGTTCTCGACACCGACACTGTGTACGCTACTGGCAACTACGACCCCTTCAGTCATGCCAACGTCCTAGCGCGCGGCATTCTATGCAGTATCGGCGACGAACTGGCAGTGGCCTCACCCATCCTGAAGCAGCATTTCAGTCTCACTTCGGGTCAGTGCTTAGAGGACGAAGGCGTACGGATTGCGGTCTACCCTGTGGAAATCCGTGGCAAGTCCGTATTTGTAAAGGCGGACTAACGCAACACCTGGAATCAAGATCGTTGGAACATACTTACTACACCGCAGATGTGTTTACTGACCGGGCCTTTCAGGGCGCGCAAATCGCCGTGTTCCCGGAAGCCAGCACCATGCCGGAAAGTTTAATGGCGGAGATTGCCGCTGAATTGAACCTGTCCGAAACTGTATTTGTCACCGACTCGATTATCGGCAAAGAAGAAGCCGACCGGTTTCAGCTGCGCATTTTCACGCCCCAGGGCGAAATCAGGTTTGCCGGGCATCCGATGCTGGCAGCTGCCAGTGCGTTATCGGCTTGCGGGCAAATCAAGGCGACCGGGACCGGGAAAAAACGCATTATATTTGAGCAACTGCTTGGACCGATTGAAGTCGACCTGCGCTGGTCAACGAACGCCCCGCTATTTGTACAGTTCTCACTGGCGGCGAACCCAATTATTGACCGCTATACGCCAAGTGAAGTGGAGCTTGCCCGCGTTCTGGGGCTGACCGAACGCGATATCGACAGCCACACCTATCACCCTCGGCTGGTCTCGATAGATCGCCCTTATCTGATCGTACCACTTGGATCGCAGGCCGCGGTCCGCGCCGCAGCCTTTAATGTCGAGGCGTGGAGCCAGTCCAGTGTGCCGGCGCTCGCAGCCCAGGATATTTTTATTTTCAGCAGTAAAACAGAACAAGTGGAAACCAATTTTCACGGACGTCTGATGGGACCGGAAATTGGCGCCAAGGAAGACCCTCCCATCGGTTCAGTCATGCCCTGTTTCGCCGGTTACCTGGGTGACAATATAGAGCTCCGCGAAGGCACCTATACCTTTACCATTGATCGCGGCACGTCTGCCACCCGTCGAAGCGTTTTGCATGTCGAGCTCGAACACCACCAGGGCAAACCCTCAACTGTCAGCGTCGGCGGTGAGGTGGTCCTGGTCAGCCACGGCACGCTAACACTGTAACCTGAATTTTTCGTCACTCCCATCGGTATACCGGAGCTATTGTCATGTTATTTGGCCGTAACCGAAAAAACCCGATCGCTATCGCCGACAAAAAAGTGGTGGACTGGACCTATGCCACCTGTGGCTATTGCTCGACAGGCTGCGCTATAGAGGTCGGCAAGAATAGCGAGGGCAAAGTTGTCGCATCGCGTGGCGTCGGTGGTGCCGATGTCAATCGCGGCAAGCTCTGCCTCAAAGGCATGTACGAACACGAACTCTTCGAAGCTACCGGCCGTGGAGATACCCCTCTACTGCGTTCCCACATCAGACAGGATTTTCAGCCAGCGCAATGGGACACCGCCCTGGATCACATGGCGAGTGAAATCAAACGTATTCAACAGGCTTATGGCCGCGATGCTTTCGCCGTTGTCTCTACGGGGCAAATTCTTACCGAAGAGTTTTATACGCTGGGCAAACTGACGCGCGGTTTGATCGGTACCAATAACTACGACGGCAACACCACACTATGCATGGCTTCCGCCGTATCTGGTTACAAGCGATCATTTGGCTCCGACGGCCCGCCCGGCTGTTATGGCGACTTCGAACACACCCACTGCCTGCTCGCCTGGGGTTCCAACCTGCCGGAACAACATCCGATCATTTACTGGCGTCTGAAAGAAGCCATGGAAAAGCGCAAATTTCCCCTGATCGTAGTTGATCCGCGCGTCACCATGCTGGCCCAGTTTGCCGACATCCATCTCCCGGTACGTCCGGGCACCGACCTGGTCCTGCAAAACGCCCTAATGCATGTGATTCTCGAGGAAGGTCTGGAAGACAAGGACTACATCGAGGCCAACACGAGCGGCATCGAGGAGCTGCGCGCCGAGGTCGCCAAGTGGGATCCAACCACCGCTTACAAGGTCTGTGGCATCGACGAGGATACCATTCGCAACGTAGCGAGGCTCTATGCCAAAGCGCCATCGGCGATGCATATCTGGACCATGGGCATCAACCAGAGCACTCATGGCTCCGATGGTGTGGTCGGTATTAACAACTTGAGCTTACTGACAGGCAACATCGGCAAGCCCGGCGGCACCGCACTGTCCATTACCGGCCAGTGCAACGCCATGGGCACGCGCGAATGGTCTTCCTGCTCTGGTTTGCCTGGTTACCGGGCACTGGAGAACCCTGATCACCGGGAAGAAATAGGAAAATTCTGGAACGTCGACCCGGGATTTTTTCCGACCAAACGCGGCCTGTTCCAGACCGATATTTTTCCGGCCATCGAAACCGGACAGATCAAAGGAATGTGGCTGGTGGCAACCAATCCCATCACCTCAATGCCCAACACGGCGCGTATTCGCAAGACGCTGGAAAAGCTCGAATTCCTCGTGGTGCAGGACGCCTACGTCGATATGGAAACCACCCAATACGCCCATCTCTATCTGCCGGCAGCCGTCTGGGCGGAAAAAGAAGGCACTTTCACTAACACCGAACGCCGAGTCAACATGGTGCGTAAGGTCACCGCCCCCCGCGGTGACAGCAAAAGTGATCTGGACATTTTTAATCTGTTGGCGAAACGTTTCGACCCGGGACAAAAAGTGCAATTCCCCGAAACGCCGGCGGGCGTTTTCGACGAAATGCGCGAACTATCCAGGGGGCGCGCCATGGATATTTCCGGCATGGACCACGACCTGATCGAACAGGCTCGCGGCATCCAGTGGCCCTATACGGAGAGCCAACGAAACAGCGATGATCCACCACCAGTTGGAGGCGTTCGCCTGTATACGCAACCGGGAAGCTTCCATCACCCGGACGGACGGGCCAAACTTATCGCCCTACCATTTATCGACAACAACGAGCGCCCGGATGAGCAATATCCCTTCTGGCTGAATTCCGGACGGTTAGTTGAACATTTTCATACGCGCACACGGACCGGCAAGGTCGGTAACAACAATAAATTCAGCCCCATTCCGTTTATGGAAATTAATCCCGATGCAGCAGCCACACTGGGCATCAGACATCAGGAGTATGTGCGCTGCGTATCGCGGCGCGGCGACGCCATCGTCATGGCCATGCTGACTCAACGCGTGCCGAGAGATATGGTGTTTATCCCCTTTCACTTTTTCGACTGCGTTAACCGGCTAACCCTGGGCCTGCTCGATCCCCATTCCCGACAACCCGCCTTCAAGCAGTCGGCGGTGCGGATCGAAACCATTGTCGACCAGATCGGCGCTGCCCGAATTAGCCGCGAAAGGAGAACCTACTGATGGCTTCGTCGCACGTACCCATCGACGACAGAATTATCGCCAGCAGCAAAATACAGGCGGAACCGGAAATCTTCGAAGTTCGCCGAGACGAGCCCGAACACGCCTTCCTGTGGGACAGCGACGGCGCGAAGACACAGGAAAATAATTGCTATGGCAGCCCGATCACTTTGCTCGACGATAGCAGTGCCTTATATGGCGATAGCCTGCGCATCAATGGCAGAGAGGCCGTCGGCAGCAACCCCAATCGCTATAAACAACATGGCTTTTACTTTAACGCGGACAATTGCATCGGCTGCCACGCCTGCGAAACCGCCTGTAGCGAGAAAAACGATAATCCGTCCCATATCGCTTTTCGTTCCGTAGGCTACGTCGAGGGCGGCACCTATCCCGATTACCATCGAATCAACATCTCGATGGCCTGCAACCATTGCGACGACCCGGTCTGCCTCAAGGGCTGCCCGACACGGGCCTATACCAAATTCCCCGAATACGGCGCAGTATTACAGGACCCCGATATCTGCTTCGGCTGCGGCTACTGCACCTGGGTCTGCCCCTACAATGCGCCTCAACTCGATCCGGTTAAAGGCCAGGTCACCAAGTGCAACATGTGCGTCGACCGCCTGGAAGTGGGCCTGAAACCGGCTTGTGTCTCAGCCTGTCTAGGCAATGCACTGGACTTCGGTGTGGTCGAAAATATTCCGGAGAACCGCATCGAAGCAAAAACCGGAATTCCGGGATTCCCGTCGGCAGACATCACTCACCCCAATATTCGTTTTCAGCAAACCCGCTCCACCCACACCCAGATGACGCGCACAGACGGTATGCCGGTGAAGTATCGCAAACCAGCGGGCGGTGAGCATTTTGTCCCCGAAGTCGACGAAAAAATCGGCCGCAAGAAACAGTGGAACTGGCGCAAGTTACTCACCTCCCACGAGAGCGCTCACGTTATATTCACGCTGAGCGCACAGGCCGTCCTGGGTGCCTTTATGTTACTTGGCGTCAGTCTGTTAGCTGGCGGCATTGGCAGCACGGTACTGACCCAAACAGCTCCCCTGGCGGTAACATTACCTGCATGCATCGGCTTGCTCAGTTTCGGCCTGTTCAAACTGAACATGCATCTAGGTAAACCACATCGTTTTTATCGCGGTTTTAACAATCTCAGGTGGTCGCCCCTGAGCCGGGAAATTGCCGGTATATCGGGCTTTTTTACCTTCCTGCTAGGCTTCACTCTTTTTGTCTTTTTCGACAATAGTCTCGCCCGCTTTGCTAGCATTGCATGCGCGGTGCTCGCTGCATTGAGCGGCCTGGTCGGGCTCTATTACATGTACCGGATCTACCGCATCAAGGCGCGACCTTTCTGGGATCATTGGCAAACCGCGACGGCCTTTGCCGGTAACACACTAAGCCTTGGCGCCTGCTTCACCGGCCTCCTCGCCTTGCCAGCAATCCTCGCCACAGGCGCGTCAATCCAACCTTTGCTGACCGCACTGAGTTCGGTGACGCTGGCCGGTCTGCTGGTGGAAGCCCTGGGCCATATTTGCCATGGCAAAGCCATGAAGCGGCAGGGCGGCGAAGGCGCTTCTTCCTGGTATTTACAAACCACTCGCTTCGGCTACCCCTGGGTCCTTCGCAACGCCCTGTTGGCCTTGGCCATTGTCACTGCCCTTGCTATCACAATATCTGCACCCGCTCTCACCGGCTGGCAAGGTGTACTCGCGTGGGGGGCATTGAGTGCCTTCGCGATAGCCGCTGCCGGCATCAGCCGCTCCCTGTTTTTTGTGTTGGTGATACCCACCACGATGCCTGGCGCCTTTTTCTGGAAAAACCAGGATTTCGTCGAGCACGCCCGCGATTCCGGTTTAGTGGATCTGGAACCGGTTGGCGTCGTTCGCGAACACGCCGGACAATTCAAGATGGATGAGTTACTTGAAACGATCAAAAACACGAGCTTGAAAGAAGTCGTGGCGCATATTAAAGATATCGTGGTATGGAAAAAACTACCTCGTTAGATCACACCAAAACAACCGGGCACGTCGATCTCGTCGGCGCTGGCCCCGGCGACCCGGAGCTAATTACACTCAAGGGCGCGCGCCTGCTCGAAGAAGCTGACACCGTCGTCTACGATCGCCTCGTCAACCCGGCATTACTGAAGTTTTGTCGACCGGACTGCGATCAGATTTATGTCGGCAAGCGAAAGCACTGCCACAGTATGCCGCAGGCGAGAATCTGCGAATTACTGGTACAACTCGGTAATCAGGGCAGGCATGTGGTGCGCCTGAAAGGCGGCGATCCCTATATTTTTGGCCGGGGCGGTGAGGAAATTGAGGCGCTGGTCAAGGCAGGAATTTCCTGCAGCGTGGTGCCGGGTATAACGGCGGCTACGGGTTGTGCTGCAAGTACCGGCATACCGCTTACTCATAGAGAGCACGCTCAGGCCGTAACCTTCGTCACCGGGCACCGGAAGGACGGACGCATTGATCTCGACTGGTCCTTGATTGCACGCCCTCATCACACGACAGTGATCTATATGGGCTTGAGTTGCATCGCCGAAATTGTCGACGGGCTGGCTGAGCATGGCATGCCATCGGACACACCGGTTGCCGTAATCGCCAGGGGATCCACCCCTGAACAGCAGGAAATAGTAAGCACGTTGGGAAACATCACCGCCGACACTGCCAAAGCTTCACTCCCCTCTCCCGCGCTACTCATTATTGGAGCGGTTGTTCTCGCTAAACAAGTTATTGCCCTGGACGATAGAAAAACGGAGTTTCAGATCCATTATCCAAATGCCATGATTCCTGCTTCTGTTCCTGGATGTTGCCAATAACGTCGAACCGCTGTCTCCACCAACACCGTAATTCGTGATCAATTTGCTGCTTGCTCAAGTAAAAATAAAATAATTATTGACGCCGACAAATTAGCTGGTCTATTTTTCTACACGTTGTTTACATCGCGTTTCGTTTCTCTTCTGCTTCCATGATATCAACGAGACTCAGGCGCATGTACGCCCTAGATTCAACTCGTACAACCACTGGTATCACGTGCAGAAAAGGACATCGAAAAACCACGAAATAGTTGCTACAGAAACTTACGGCACCTCTCGATCCTGCGCTTTAGTCGGTTGCGGTCAGTGGGGACGAAATCTGTTAAGCAATCTGCAAGAAATCGACGCACTGTATGGCGTTGCCGATAGCGACCTAAAACGACGCCAGTGGCTAAGCAATACACATAGGAATCTGATTTGCGAATCTGATTATCGCAAGTTACTCGACAACCGCGCCGTCAAAGCGGTTGTTGTCGCGACACCGGCAGTTACGCATTATCGGGCGGTACGGGACGCTCTTCTCGCAGGCAAGGATGTATTCGTAGAAAAACCTTTAGCTTTATCCAGCATGGAAGGGCTGGAGCTGGTGCAATTGGCGGAAAAATACGACCGAGTACTGATGGTGGGTCACTTACTACTCTACCAGCCGGCAATTCACCGCATCAGACAACTGATCGAAGAAGGTCGCATTGGCGCGCTCCAGGAGCTACACCAGAAGCGCTTTGGCTCCGGGCCGATAAGAGAGGTAGAGAATGTGCTGTGGTGTCTTGGCAGCCACGATCTGGCCGTGCAACTTTACCTGCTCGGCAAACCACCGCAAAAAGTTCGCTGCCATCGCCGCTTTGTTCAACAGCACCGGGTGGAAGACGACGTGCACCTGTTTCTCGAATACCTTGGTGGCATACGAACCCACCTACACGTCTCGTGGGTGACTGGAAAAAAATGTCGACAACTGTCGTTGAGGGGCACCGCCGGCACCTTGGGGTACGACGAAGTCGAACAGACATTGTCGATCGAGCGTAAATCAGCTGCCGGGGCCATTGACCGGGAAATCATCTTGCACGGACACCCGCGACCATTGACTCTGGAATTGATGGAATTTCTCCGTTGTGTGGAAGACCGCCAGCCTCCCCTAAGTGACGGACGCGACGCACTTAAGGTCATCGAACTCATCGAGACAGCGATGGCTTCAGACGCCGCATGATGCCCGTACAAGCCGCAGAATTTTCTGCTGAAGTATGACAGCATCCTCTGTACTACCCCTGTTTAACCTTGCTCCGCAGCTCGAGCCGCACGAGGAGGAGTTGTTACAACGGCTGCGGGAAACTTTGCAGTCTCGCCAGTTTATTCTGGGCGATGCAGTAATTCACTTTGAGGAGGATTTTGCCCGCTGGCTGCAAGTAGATCACGCCGTGGCCGTCAATTCCGGCACTGACGCTTTAACCATTGCACTCGTGGCTCTGGGTATTGGCCCGGGTGATGAGGTCATTTTACCCGCGCTGACTTTCGTCGCTACCGCCGAATCGATAATACACGCAGGCGCGCGAGCGGTATTTGCCGATATCGACGCTGCAACCTTCACTATCGATCCAGAAGCTATTGCCGAGCAGATTAACGAACGCACCCGTGCCATTCTCGCCGTACATTTGTACGGCCAGGGTGCAGACATGCAGCACCTGCACGATCTGGCAACTCGCCATAACCTGATACTGATTGAAGACGTCGCTCAGGCCTGCGGTGCCCGTACGCAGGGAAAGCTACTCGGAAGCTGGGGACATGCGAGCGCGTTCTCCTTCTTCCCCACTAAAAATCTTGGCGCGCTTGGTGATGCGGGGATGTTGGTGACCCATGATGAAGAAGTGGCGCGACGCGCTCGCGAATTGCGCAACCACGGTCAGACGAGCCGTGGTCAACACAGGATGGTGGGCTATAACTCCAGGATGGACAGTTTCCAGGGCGCTGTGTTGAGGCAACGCCTACCCCTTTTAACCGAATGGAACAACCAAAGGGCTGCAATCGCAGAGCAGTATGCCCGCCGCCTCGCTGGCGTGCCTGGTGTCACGCGTCCCGCCACAGCACCGGGGAACACCCACGTCTACCAACTGTATACTATTCGAGTACCTGTAGATCGCAGAGAACATATTCAAGCAACCCTGAATCAGGCCGGGATCGAGACCGGCATATACTACCCCACACCAATTTGTCGCCTGGCACCGTATCAACACCTGCAGCGACCGCTTCCCGCTACGGAAGCCGCCACACGAGAAGTGCTGAGTTTGCCCATGTGGCCAGGCCTGTCGGAAAGCGATGTCGACCGTGTCTGCAGCACCTTAAAAATAGCTGTTGAATCAGCGAATAGTAGTTAGATACTACGAGGCTGGTTACACCCAGATTAAAAAGCCTGCGGGCAAGCGGGCTGAAAAACTTAACAAGATTTATCCAATCGCGATCGCATTACAACTTGGCTGTCAGGTCATCACCAAACCCCGATATCCGTTCGCGGCAACCTCATCACATTTTTCCTTGTAATTCTGCTGTCCGCCTGCATACAGCATAAATGTCCTTTTCTTGGTGGGATCATTAAGATTCACACCCATAAACCAGGAATCGGCTGTCGGAAACAGCGTTCGTTGCGCCGTCTCGTCCACATGGGCCGTCCATTCGTCTTCCGCCTCCACGGTCGGCTCGACCTGATGAAAATTTTGCTTGCGCATATATGCCAGCAAGTCCGTCACCCAATCGACATTTTGTTCGATACACCGCGGAATGTTACAGAAGGTGGCGCCATTATGCGGGCCCACTAGTGTCAGGAAGTTGGGGAAATCGGCAGTCTGCATGCCGAGGAAAGTACGGGGGCCGTTTGCCCACTTGTCTACGAGTTTTTTGCCGCCCTTGCCAGTAATATCAATGCGTTTTAGTGACCCGGTCACGGCATCAAACCCGGTCGCATAGATAATGATATCCAGGTCGTACTGCCGATCACTGCACTTAACACCAGCCGGCGTAATACACTCTATGGGCGTTTCACTGATATCCACCAGATGCGCGTTATCCTGGTTGTAGACCTCGTAATAGTTGGTCTCCAGGGGCACTCGCCGTGTACCGAAGCCGTGATTTTTCGGCACGAGTTTCTCTGCCGTCGCCGGATCTTTGACCCGCTGGCGAATCTTGCGGGCGATAAAGTCACTCAATAGCCTGTTGGCTTCGACGTTAAAAAAGGTATCGTGGAAATTGCCCAGCCAGATGCCAAAACCCGGCTTGTTATACAGGTCTTCAAAAAATGCTTCCCTGTCCTCCTCCGATACTTCCAGGGCGGACCGCGGATCCGCCTTGTGATGAAAGGCGCCGAAGGTTTCGTAACACTCGGCAAATATCTGCTTGTAGTTGGCCTTGATATCGGCCATTTCTTTAGAGGTAATGGGGCTGTTTTTCAGTGGCGCACACCACTCGGGCGCGAGCTGGAAAACATATAGTTCGTCGGCTGTTTTCGCGACTTCCTGAATTACCTGTACGCCAGTGGCGCCAGTGCCGATCACACCGACACGTTTGCCGCTAAAATCATTGCCACGCCCACCAAAACCTTCCTTCGGATAGCGCGCCGTATGCGCCCATTCGCCCTTGAAGGATTCGATGCCATCAATGCGCGGGAGGGTGTAAGCGTTCAACGGCCCAGTTGCGGAAATCAGTATCTCCGCGCACGCCACAGTGCCGTCTTCCAGTTCGATTTGCCACTGGTGATCACTCTCATCATAGGTCGCCCGAGTGACCCGGCTCTCGAACTGGATATCCTTACGCAGATCGAACTTGTCGGCAACGTAATTCAGGTAGCGTTCGGTCTCCGGCTGAGGTGCGAAGTGTTCGGTCCAGTCCCACTCCTGGAGCAATTGGTTCGACCAGGAATAACCATACGTCTCACTTTCGGAATCAAAGCGACACCCCGGATAGCGATTCCAGTACCAGGTACCACCGACGCCTGTACCCGTCTCGTAAACCTTGACGGAAAGCCCCATTTCCCTGAGTTTGTACAATTGATACATGCCGGAAATCCCGGCACCAATAATAATCACGTCGTATTGCTCGGACATAAGCCCCCTCCACGTTACACGGGTAAATCGCGCGCATGCCGCGCGAACCAATCAGACGATACCGCTGCCATAAGCCAGCTCTTCGAAACAAAAAGGTCTAAAAAAGAGACTCTGGACTCATCCCTGTCGCACTAATACCTATAGACGAAGGAGACGCTGACTGACAACAAATGTGGCGAATTTACTCGAGACAATGTAACCGGAATTGGCGCAAGACCGTTTGACCTGGCGCAAACCAAACTCAACGAGCGGTGTACCTAATAACCAACGTGACAAACCTGTGTGGCAAATATCGGCGCGTTCGCGCTAACTGCACTAACAATTAAAGCAACTAACCCAGTGCGAAAAAACACTCTGCAGTCCGCAAACAAACACTTTTTAAAAGCGCATAGAATCGGCGGATACTTTTACTTATCTGTATTTAAAACGGATAGTCAGACAGTGTGCGCGCGGACCGGAATAAACCCCGAACGCGAAAGCGGCTCACCATAGAATGTGGTGCGCTGACGGCCCAGGCGGCCAGCTGCTTTGATAACCCGCAGCATGTCGTCGGGCGTCATTTCCTGACCATGACTGGCCCCCGCAGCCCGGGAGATACTTTCGTTCATCAAAGTACCGCCCAGGTCATTGGCGCCAGCACGTAAACAGGTAAGCACGCCCTGCTCTCCCATTTTGACCCACGAAGTTTGAATATTGGTAATGAGGGGGTGTAGAGCCAGTCGCGCAACGGCATGCATCAATACCGCCTCGCGAAATGTCGGCCCGCGCCGGGCTTTACCGCGCCGATATATCGGCGCTTCCATAGGCACAAACGGCAGGGGAACAAACTCGGTAATACCGCCGGTACGCGCCTGCAGATCACGTAGGCGCAGTAAATGCCGCGCCCAGTGTTGGGGGCGATCGACGTGGCCGAACATGATAGTCGAAGTGGTGCGGATCCCCACCCGGTGCGCAGTCTCGATAACGTTGAGCCAGGCCTCGGTATTGAGTTTATCCGGGCAAATAATATCGCGCACTTCGTCGTCGAGAATTTCTGCCGCCGTTCCCGGGAGGCTGCTTAAGCCGGCGGCCTTCAGCCGTTGCAGGTAGCTTTCGACGCCGAGGCCCAGGGTCGCTGCCCCCTGGCTGATTTCCAGCGGCGAAAAGGCATGAATGTGCATGCCCGGCAACGCCGCGTGGATAGCGGCGCAAATCTCGTGGTAGGTATCGCCAGTGTAATCCGGGTGAATCCCGCCTTGAAGGCAGACCTCGGTGGCGCCGCGGCGCCAGGCTTCCTCGGCGCGACTGACGACTTCCGGTATATCCAGAACGTAGGGCTTGCCGCGCAGATTGTCAGCCGTCTTGCCTTTGGAAAAAGCGCAAAACTTACAGGCAAAACTGCAAATATTGGTGTAATTGATATTGCGATTGACGGCAAAGGTTACAGTATCGCCCACCACCTCCTGACGCAGCAGGTCAGCCGCTTCACATATGTGGCGGAAATCCGCACCGCGGGCCCGAAACAATCGAGCGATCTCCTGTTCGTACAAACGCTCACCAGCGGCGGCGCGGGCAACGATCCGTTTTACGGTTGCCGACGCTGGCGGTGGCTCAGCCTGCCAGCCCTCTTTGTAGACGATAGCCGGTGGCCGGATGTCGCCACCCGGCGCCCAGGTATCGCGCCGCGCCAGACCGGCACTATCCATACGCTCGTACAGCGCACGATGCAGGTTCGGGTCAACCCATTCCTGCAAATGGTGGGCGTGCGCGGGATACACCGGCAGACGCTCGACCAACAGTTTGCCCGCACCCGCCGATTGCTCGGCGAGTTTTTCCAGCGTCGGCCAGGGTTTTTCCGGATTGACAAAATCGGGCGTCACCGGCGACGCATGCTGGCCCGGTTGAT
>OBJS01000097.1_pt1 | contig 38096 bp, 52 predicted proteins | sample 1519851 | NCBI WGS metagenome assembly OBJS01 (sample SAMN03019806, study PRJEB22545) | beach sand metagenome | biome: beach; feature: sea beach; material: beach sand | place: USA: Municipal Pensacola Beach, FL | collected 2010-10-20 | depth 25-47 cm m
TCTTGCGCATGGCACGTCGCTCCCCGATTCTAAACTCTACCTAGGTTTTGCGCAGAGGGGAAATTACGGTAAGTCGTTGTGGGGGCGGTGTTTATCGCGGAAATGGGGGTCGGGCGGGTTCTGCGCTGCGCAGAGCGAATTCGGGAAAATACACCGGGTTCTGCGCTGGGGGCGATCGGCGTTTCGTGCTGCAAATACAGGGGTTTGCGCGGCCAGCGCAGAAAGCGGCGGATCGCGCATCGCGCCTCGATGCGCGATCCGGTTGCGTGAAAATAGGCTGAGTCAGTGAGACTGAGCTTGCGCAGTTTGACGCGGCGGCGGTTGCGGGGTGCGGTCGCGTGGGGTGGTGTAGCCGGTCTAATTGAGAATGGGTTCGTGTCACAGCGGACATCCTGTCCTTCATGACGCCAGGCGTCATACTGTCCTGATCACGCCGGCCGGCGGGCGGCGACGGCGAGCGTTTGCGCGCCGGGGCGCTTCCTGATCTCGTTGAGCACCAGGTCGACCCGGCGCTTGGTGGCGGCCGCGTCGGTCGCGCCGTGGCCAGTCTGCCAGTGCCGGACGCGGAAGTCAATGTTGTTGCGGGTCGTCTGTGGGAGGGCTTCCCACCAGAGGTACACCGTGGCGATCGCCTCCTGCCGCGCGGCGACGGCGTCCTTCGTATTCGAACGCGATGCCCGGATGAGCATCAGCCGCCAGGTGTCGTCCAGCCGGGCGAGCGCCTCGGCCACCGTCTGCGGGTCGCCGGAGACGACGGGTGCCGGCCCCGGCGCCGTCGATTCGAACGTCGATCGATCGGGCTTCAAACCGAGTTTGTGCGCCTGTCGATACATGCCGCGCCGGTCCTTCACGACCTGGTCGTCCAGGGGCTCGGCGGGTGACCGGGCGTCGGCCGCCGGCAGTCCCGCGATCGCGCGTTGCGTGGGTCGATGATTGACCTCGCGCTGCCGGGTCGGCGCGTCGGCGGTGCCGGCGGCAAAGACCTGGGCGCGTTGCAGGAGTGCGTCGGTCGGCGGCTGGAGCCTGGTCTGGAGGCGCTGCTGCTCGCGCTCATCCAAACACGCGCGGCGGTAGTCGCCTTCACGGGCGGCGCGGATGACCCAGGTGATCAGATCGTACTTGATCCACCGGCTGAGCGGTTTGAACGGGAACTGCATCCGATCGCACGGCCACGAGAAGTAGCAGTCGATGACGGCGAGCAGGTCGCCGACCTGGTAGCCGTCGCGCAGCGCCTTGAGCACCGGCGTCAGCGTCTTGTTCGTGATGGCATCGAGGTTGCCGATGCGGAATGCCCACCAGGCGGCGACGGTGACGGCGTCGCGGGCCAGGTCGGCCTCGATCGTGAGCGTGCGCGGCGGTGCGGCGGTGTAGTTGTCGACCAGGCCGTCGATCCCTTCGGTCTCGTATTTCTTGATCCAGATCTGAATCGAACGCGGGGAGCACTTGAGCGGCGCCTCGCGGGCGGCCTGGCGGAGGTGGTCGCGCTTGGGTTTGCTCGGGTCGGCGGCGACGAGTTCGTGGTAGCGCTCGATGACGGCGAGGCGCTGGCGGGCGCGGTCGTCAACCGCTCCCTCACGGTCGCGGCTCTGAAAGACGCGGTTCGCACCCGGTCGTTGCGAGCGATAGTCGATCGGGATGGAGGTGCGGTTGTTGACCGGGTACGGAAACACCACGCGGCCGGTGACGCGCACGCCCGCGCGTTTCGCTTCGATGGTCAGGCCGGCGATGGTGGTGGTGTAGTTCATAAGTGGCTAACCGCAGAGGTCGCAGAGGTCACTTCTTGTTGGGCGGCCATAGCTTCTCCACGGTCGTGCGCAGGTGTTTGGCGATGCGCACGGCGGTGTAAACATCCGCCTTGCGCTTGCCGCTCTCGATCAGGCACATGCGCTCGGGCGAGATGCCTACCGCCGCCGCCAGGTCCTTCTGCGACAGGCCGCGTGCGACTCGACGGGCACGGATGTTTTCGCCGTTATTATCAGCCATCGCTCGGGGCCTCATCCTCGCTACTCTCTTCCCAGCCGATCGTGAAATCAGTATCCGCGTCGCATTCTTGGCAGTGCGTCGACCATTGCGCCACCATTGGCTCGTATCGCTGTAGGATGTACGTAAGTCCAGCCTGATTACAGTTCAAGCATGGCATCTGAATCTTTACCGGGATCGATTCGCATGTCGGTGCTCGGTTATCCATCATTCACCTCTGCGCTCTGCGTGATCTTCTTCTCCGTGCTCTCTGTGTCTCTGTGGTGCCAACCCGTGCAGATGTCGCAGGCGTCGATGCAGTCGGGGATTCGCTGGTCGAACCAGTCGGCGAGCCAGACGTGGCGGCAGTGCTCCTCGTAACGCGCGTAGGCCTCGATCGCGTTCAGCGTGTTGAGCGCGCCCGTCAGATACCGGTGCGCGTCGGCGTCGCTCGACGCCAGGAACCGCTGCCAGTCCTCCTCCAGGTCGCAGATGTGCAGCCACTTGTTGAAGTCCTGCTCGCCGTAGAGCAGCACGCACTCGGCGGGCTGACCGTCGCGGCCGGCACGCCCGGTCTCCTGGTGGTAACTCTCCACCGACGACGGCAAACCCGCGTGAACCACGAAACGCACGTCCGGCCGGTCGATGCCCAGGCCGAACGCCACGGTGGCCACGACGATATCCAGCCGGTCCTCCTGCCAGTCGGTCTGCACGCGCTTCCGGTGCTCGGCGTCGTAGCCCGCGTGGTAGGCCGCCGCGCTGATGGCGTACTGGCGGAACAGGGTCTCGGCGAGCTGGTCGACGTCGGCCTTGGTGATCGCGTAGATGATGCCCTTGAGGGGTTTGCTGCCGACGCGGCGGCGCCAGTCGTCGACGATCTCGACGATCTGCTCGACCAGGTTCATCCGGTGCTCGACGCGGTAGATCAGATTCGGGCGGTCGACGTCGCCGACGACCACCACCGGCTCGCGCAACGCCAGCGAACGGATGATATCGGTGCGGACCTGCTGCGTGGCCGTCGCGGTCAGCGCCACCATCGGCACGTCGGGGTGAATCTCACGGAGCTTGCCGAGGCGGCCGTACTCGGGCCGGAACTCGTGGCCCCACTGCGAAATGCAGTGCGCCTCGTCGATCACGAAACGCGTCAGCCGCCTGCGCAACTTGAGCCGCTGCAGCAGCACCATAAACGCCGGCGTGAACACCCGCTCGGGCGCGACGTATAGCAAGCGGCACTCCTCGTCGTGCTCGGCGGCACGGTAGATCCGCACTTGCTCGCGATCGTGCTGGTCGGCGTACAGACATTCGGCGACGCCGTCGCCGACGCGGCGGTTGAGCCCATCGACCTGGTCGATCATCAACGAAATGAGCGGCGTGATCACGATCGTGCACCCGCCGTCGGTGAGCGCCGGACCCTGAAAGCACAGCGATTTCCCCGAGCCGGTGGGCAGTACGCCGAGGCAATCCCGGCCGCCCAGGACGGCCGTGGTGACCTCACGCTGGCACGGGCGCCAGTCGCGATGGCCGAAGGCGCGCAGGACGCGGTCGGGCGGCGATATCGACCTCGTGTAGCGGCGGGTGTTCCTGGTGAAGTCCCTGGTCTTCATGAGTCGACCCTCGCGGGTGAAGTATCGCGCAGCGAGGGTGCGGGGGCTTCCGCGTCGGGTCGCGGCAGGACGCCCGCGCCCGCGACGGCGTAGCCGAAGCGGAAACCCGTCTTGAATACGTCCAGGTCGAGTTCCTCGGGGGCTGATCGCATGTTCTCCAGCACCAGGAGCGCACGCTCCAGGTCCACGTCCGCCTCCCGCAGCGCCAGCGACCAGTCGGCGGCGGCCTGCAGGTATTCGCCGTCGAACTCGGTGTCGACGGTGCGGTAGATCCACGCGCCGCGCTGTTGCACCAGCGTGTTGCCGAGCTTCTCGTTGAATATCTGCGCGACGTTGCGGTGCGGCGCGAGGCCGAAGCGCAGCAGCGCGTGGCTCTCGATCGCCTGGCGGCCGCGCTCGCGGTACCCCTCGTACCACGGCGCCCAGCCGGTCAGGAACGACTGCACGAAGTCGACATTCACACGGTAGGAAAACTGCCGGTAGAAGCCCGCGTAAAAGCCGGGGTTCTCCTCGTCTTTGAGTTCGGGGACGCCGGCGGTGGTGCAGACCAGGGCCAGCGGCTTTTCGGGGTCGCGCGGCTGGTCGTCGATGCCGTTGGGCACAGTGCGTCCGGCGGCGGTGATGCCGTGGGCCAGGGCGAGGCCGAGCAGCATCCGGTTCGATTCCGTCCAGCGCTCCGGGTTGTCGTTGACGCTGCAGCGCGAACACGTGCACGCGGTGGCGTAGCCGCTGCCGGGCCACTCGTCCTTCGGGATCTCGCTCGGGCGGTAGAGTTCGAGGTCGGCTCCGACGCCGAGAGCGGCGACCAGGGTGCCCAAGCGTTTGCACAGGCGGTTGAGCGGGTGTGCGAAGGCGCGCCACCAGTATTGCGTGTCGTGCGGGCAGGGAACGTTCGCGTAGGTCTTCCCGTCCGCGTCCTTGTAGGGCGTGAAGGTCGAGTCGATTGTGTGGCGGAACCAGTGGAGCGTGTTGCGATCGAGGTAGTTGATAAACGGAATGAAGCGGGTGCCGTTGTCCCGGCACCAGTTGTCCCAGGCATCGAGCAGCCGCTCGGTGCCGTCGTCGAAGCCACGCTCGGCGATGGTCGTTCCGGCGAATTTCACCAGGAAGATGCGCACGCCGTTTGCCGCCCACTTGTCGAGCAAGTCCTTGCGGCGGTCCATGTCGATGGCGGCGCAGTAAACGCTGACGCCGCGCGTGAGGGCGTCGCAGGTCTGCATCGCGTCGATCTGTTCAGGGCTCCAACTCATAAAACCTCCGTGATTCAGGGGTGGGATCGTTCAATCATGCGCTTGAGCGTGGCGATGACCTCGCCCGCACGCCTTGCGGTGGCGAGCTCGCGGACCTCATCCACCTTGAAGTTCTTGCGCAGCCAGGCGACGCCGCGCTTGTCGTCGTCGAAGCATTCGCGCAGCAGTCGCTCGATCTGCTCGACGTGGTCCTGGTGAATCATGCGCGTGGCGTCGGTGGTGCGGCGTCCGTAGGGCCGGGGCTTGCGGCCGGGCTCGTTGGGCAGATCACCGCCGCCGAGGCGGGTGATCAGATCGCTGGCCTGCTGCGCCGACAACGCGCGGAGCGACCCGCCGGCGATCTGACGCAGGTCGTCGATCGACTGATCCCACTTGCGGCCGAGGGCGATGATCGCCTTGCGCTGCTGGATGGTGCTGGTCTTCGGTTGTCTGCTGAGTGCTGCCATATCAATACTCACGCAGAGGCGCAGAGAGCGCAGAGGGCTCAGACGTTGGATGCTGATACGGCTCGCAACGAATATCGCAGCCGTGGTGATCTTCGTTGGTGCAATCGAAGGGCCAGTCGGTGGCACCGTCGCTCAGCGGATTACGCAGGCGCGGACCGACCCGTTCCTGTGGATGGGTAAACACGCCATAGCCGCAGCCACACGAACGCGTCGGCTCGGATTTCTTCGCGCGCGTGCTGCCGTCGCAGATGCAGAAATACGTGACGACGCCGTACACCGTGCAGTAGAAGCCAAGCACGAGTAGCGCCGAACCGATCCCCACAAACAGATATGCGGCTCCCGCGAACGACAACGCGCCGCCGATGATCGCGATTTTGTACATTCGTTCCCTCTTCTTCCTCTGCGTCCTCTGCGGTTAGTTCCAACTCGGTTCCGCGTCGTAGCTGAACCAGAGATCCAGCTTCGTCTGCCGCACACGCTCCGCGACTTCGTGCGGCGGGAAGATGTACGGCCGCACCAGGCAAAGAACGCCGTGGGCCGCGCTGAAGCTGAAGCGCACGTTCTCGCCGGGCTTCCACGGCGCCTTCAATGGATGCTTGGTCAGATGGTCCATCACGCCGTCTTCGCCTCCAGCTTCTCGGCCAGGTCGACGCGGACGATGTCGTCCGGGTTGAACGTCCGCTCGGTCTTGCGCAGATGCTCCGCCGTGAGCGTGACGCGGTCGTCGCGCTTGAGCTTCTGGCGGTGGCGCTCGAACAACGCCGCCTGCGACACGATCCAGCGGCAGAGCCGCATGCAGCCGTCGCCCAGGTGGTTGCCACGCTGGAACAGATACGCCTGGGCGTCGTTCGTGAGGCGGACCTTGCCCTGCTGGCAGATCTGGCGCACCTCGTCGATCGTGAACATGTCGTCGTATTCCCAGGTGCCGCCCGGACCCTTCTTGCGCACGCCCCGCAGTTCCGTGATGACCGCGAAGCGGCTGCGAATCTGGCCGTGGTCCTCGTCGGCGTCGGCCATCACCCGGCTGACCAGGTCCTTGGTCGCCAGGCAGAGCACCGGCACCTTGCCGCGCTCGTTGACGTGCCGCAGGAAGGTCAACGCCTTGACACTCAGCAGGTGCGCCTCGTCCACGATGATCAAACGGTTGGACCCGCGCAGCTTCAGGAAGATCCAGTCGTTCTGGTACGTCCGGGGTGCGTGGCCGCGCCGGCCGGGGCCGTGCAGTTCGGTCCCGAGCATGTTGCGCACGCGGCGGACCGACTGATCGCCCTCGGAGATAAAGAGGTAGATCGAGCCGTGGTACTTTTCGGCGATGATCTGCGCCACCAGCGATTTACCGATGCCGCTGGGGCCGTGGGCCAAACCCATCGCACACAACGACACCGTCCGCTCGGCGCAGGCGATCAGCCGCTTGGCGACCTTGGTCTCGACGTACTCGACGTCCTCACGCTGCGCGCGCCGCCGCGCGTCGGTCTCCATCCACTGGTTGAGCGCGCGCAGGTGGTCGTCGAGCTTGCCGAGCTTGTACTTGCCCTGGAAGATCTGACTGAGCGTGCTCGACGATACCTGCGGAACCTGCAGCGCGATCGCCTTGAGGCTCAGGTTCCAGCGCTTGCGGTAGTCGTTCAGCGCGCGGCGCACCTCGTCGCGCTTGGCATCCGTGAGCGGTCCCGATTCAGGCAGCATCCGTGCCTCCAATAACTGGCGTTGCTCATCCATGAGCGCGTCATCGAAATCGTCGCGCTCAGTCTGCGAAGTCGGCGAAGTCAATTTCCTCTTGTCCCAACTCGGTGGGAACATCGCCGTCGTCGTCCTCCAAATCGGCCGGGTCGATGTCGTCGTAATCGTCGTAGACCTCGGCCGGGTACTCGTCGTCGTCCGCCACCACGCTCAGATCGATGTCCGCGTAGTCGTCGTGGTCGTCGTCCGTAAACGTCGATTCCACCCGCGTTGAAACGGGCGTTGAAACGCCTTCGAATCCGGTCACGACCGGTACGAAGTTGGCGTCCACCGGCTTGCCGTCGGTGCCGGTGGCGCGGGCGGCCTTGAGCTTGTCGCGCTGCATCGCGCGGATCTCCGCGCCGCCGTCACGAATCCGCGACGCGGACTCCCGCCGCGCGCGGGCCATGAGCTTGCGGCGGCCGGCCACGCGGCGATTCGCTTCGCGCACTTCCTCGACCGTGGCGTCCGCCGGAATGCGGTCGTTGCTCTCCAGGCGGCCGATCGCCACGCGCTTACCGCTCTCGGCGGTGTAGGCGAAGCAGTGGCTGGTGTCGTGGGGATCGAGTGTGATGAAGACCTTGCGACCCTTCATGCGGGCCAGCGCCGCGCTGCGGCGGCCGTAGGTGTAACGCTGACCGCCGATGGTCAAGGCCACGCCGTTGGGACCGACCTTGTAGACGCCGCGCGCGTTCATCAGCTGGTGCAGCGCGTCGCCGTCGGCCTTGCGCAGCCTGGTCGCCGTCGCCCACACCTCCAAGGGCTGGCGACCATGGAGGCCGCCGTGCGGGGTGCGGTGGTACAGATCCACAAAATCCGCGACGACCGCGCGCGCTTCGTCCAGCGTGGGAACATCACGGCCGTCGCGCAGCACCCGTGCGATATCGTCCGGCTTGTTCTCGGTCCGGTTGCCGCAGTACGTCGCAAAGGTGCGCGAGCACTGACCGTTGAACGTGCCGTACCAGCGCTCGACGATACCCTTGGCCCAGGCCTCGTATTCCCGCGCGTAGACGACGTCGATGCCGAGTTCGCCGAATACGCCGATGAAGAACGTCTCGCGGTCATGCTCCATCCCCTCGACCATCGCCGCCCGCCACTGGGGACCGTACTGTCGGCGGTACTTGTTGCGCTCGTTCTTGGTGACGCCGGTGAGCAGCTTGGAGGCGAAGTCCTTACCGTTATCGATACGAAGGCGTGCGGGAATCGACCAGTTCGTGAACGCGGACCGGAAGGCCGCGAGGATGGCGTCCTGGTGCGGCGTCTCGCCGAGATGCCAGCCGACCACGCAACGGCTGCGGCAATCGATGATCGTCGTGTGCCAGGGGCGGAAGTGCCGCCCGCGCTGACTCACCCAGAAGTCGCACTGCGTGTGATCGGTGACGTAGAAGTGGCCGGGCTCGACCGCGTCCCAGTCGATCTCGGTGTATTCCATGAAGCGCTGCGAGAAGGTCTTGTTGCCCTCGCGGTGCAGGCAGGTGATCGCCAGGTCGTCCTCGCGCTTGAGCCAGGCGACGGTGGAGGAGTAACTGGCTGGCCAGGCGAGGCCGTGTTTCTTCGCCCAGGCGAGCGTGGTGTCGTGACACACGCGCACGCTGTGCTTGGCCTGGGCGTGGTAGAGCGCATAGAAGTAGTCCTGCGCCTCGACACTGCGGGCGGACGCGCCGCCGTTGTTGTAACGCGGGACCAGTGCGGCGATGCCGCCGATGTTGCCATCATCGTCGGTGTCTTTGTAGGCCGCGTGCCAGGCCTGCAGGCTGCGCACCGAGATGCGGAAGTCCGGGTCGGTGGCCCGCGCTTCCTGCACGGTGCGCTTGGCCAGGTCGCGATCGGTGACGCCCGCCACGCGCGGCGACTCGCAGGCTTTGCGCCAGTGCTGCAGCCAGCGGAACTTGCGGTAGGCCTCCTCGACGTACTCGGCCGGGTGTTTTTCCAGGAGCGACTGATGCTCGCGCTCGGCGCGGGTCATCCGATCCGGAATCTTCGCCAGGCGGGGATCCGCCGCGCGGTGGACCCACCAGCAGTCGCGGGTCTTGCCCTCGGGGTGCGGCCGCTTTTCCGCGAGGCCGTGGCCCGCCCAGAACGTGCAGCGACGCCGCACGTGCGCGACGGACTGGTCGAGCAGGCGCGCCGCCTCCTCAACCGTCAGCCAGGCGTCGTCGGGGTTGGACTGGGGTGCGCGCAGCGGCATCGCTAGAAGCGGGCCTCCTCCAGCCGCGCCAGCGCGCGGCGGTAGTTGTCGGGTTCGGTCCTGCGGCGGTAGTCCATCTTGAAGGAATACCCGTCGAGGTACTCCTCACGCTCGAACACGACGCCGCAGAATTCGCAGTGGGCGTAGTAGACGGCGGAATCCTCACGGGTCGTGCGCGCGGTATTGTGCTCCTCGATGTGACCGTCACAGTCGGGGCAGGTCTGGGCGGTGGCTAACATGCTCATGCGTCACCGTCCGTACGCAGATCGGGGTCGCAGCGGTGGTCGGGCGGTGCGCAGCCGCAGGTGCCGGTGTGCACGTGTTCATAGAGTTCGCAGCAGGCCAGGCCGAAGCCGACCAGGGCGAGCGCGAACCAGATGATCTGATCGATGGTCATGAGCGAGCTCCGTTGTTCCGCAGCTCACCATTTGCGTACTCAACGCTTCCGATGATGTCGGAGAGCGCGCAATCCAAGGCTTCCGCAACCTTTCTTGCACTCCTAAAGGCGATTGGTTTTCCAGCGACAGCTTTCTCCATCGTCTTCTGCGAGATCTGCGAATTGCGTAATAATTCAGCGCGGGAAAGTCCGCGATCGATGCAGCGGTTATAGACTTTCCCCACGTCGAGGCGAACTACTTCCATTCGTCCTGTCATTATCCGTTACCTCCGTGGTTGGCGGCGATGCAGTCGTTGTACTTGTTGACGATCGCCTGGAAGAGCTGCGCCTCGGTGCGGCGGTGGGCGTGGAAGCCCTCCGCGTAACGCTGCACCGAGGTCTTGTCGAGTTCGTCGATGCGCCCGTCGGCCAGGATCTCCGCCAGGTACTTCTGCAGGCCGGCGTGCTGCTCGATGGACTTGCAGGCGTCGCGGAGAAAAGCGGCCGGGGTTTCCGGCCCGCCGGGCGTGACGTCGATGACGTCCGCCCGGAGGCCGGGCGGGAGAATGAGCGAGATGATCCGCGTGTCCGGGCAGTGCTCCATGAACGCCCGCCAGAACTCCACGGGGATGTTGCGCTCGCCGTTGGCGTATTCGTAGATGGTGCGGCCGGCCTTGCCGGTCCAGTCGCTGAGGACCTTGACGCAGAGGGTGACGGTCTGACCGGTCACGCGATCGCGCACGGTCGGCGCGTCGTTGATGAAGCGTTGCAGGAGTTCGGCGTCGGTTCGCATCTCCGGTCCCACGGGTCGGCCTCCCTGCCGCAAAATCGGGCGTGGTTTTGCGTTGTCACGCCACGGATGGGTGTCATACTCGTGTCAGTCGCAGCGACTTCGGAGGACGCTGCGGCGGACAAAACGGCCCGCCGAGGGAGGCGGAGACTTCGAGGCGTGCGTGGCTGAGGTCATCCAGACCGTGAGACGAGTTCCGGTTTCGACTGATCGAACTCGAAAAACGATAGATGCCACACATGCCTCCCGCCTCCCTCGGGTGCGGGCTCAACAGGAAACAAACTGCGCGGGTGAACGCCACCCGCGCGTAGTGGTCCAGTGAATCAGCCCGCCTTCTTGCGCTTGTTCTCACGCGCCGGACGGGACTGGTCCTTACCTTCGAGAAACTCGCCGATCGCCCAGAGCACGCGCCGCCCGATGTTGCGGCGTCCCTTGATGAACTGCGGGGCAAGATCTTCGAGTTTCTTGTCAACGGATTCAGGGATCACGATCTTCGGCATCATAGTGCTCCGTTAGTGCACTAAACAATACCACACGATCGGGCGGGGTCAAGAGAAAAGTGCACCGAAAGTGCTTTTTTGGTGTCCATTACATGCGGGGGCGGTGTATTTCATAATTCCAGCTATGCCAGATGATTGGATCAAACGGGGGGTCGAACTGCCGGACGGACTCCACAAGTCGATGGCACAGCGTGCACGGCAGATTGCGGGCGACCGTCGCGGACTGGCGCGCTACGTCTGGACGTTCGCTGTGATCGCAGCCCTGGAGCAGGACGACGAGACGCTGCACCGCGCAGCATCGCGCTTGCGGGGATACTTCGAAGAAGATCCGGCCGGTTTTGCTGCGGCTATAGCGCGTGGCGACTACCCGCCGATGCAGGACTTACTCCGCCCGCCGAAGGGACGGAAGAAATAGCTCCAGGGGCAGCGCGTGTTCGCGGAGGAACTTGAGGCAGTCCTCCAATTCTGGCGTGGGGACGCGCTTGATGGTCTCTTCGATGTCGCGGATGACTTCGTCGCGCGCGGAGCGCAGCGGTAGCCGGGACTCCTCCATGCTTGCAAGCTCCCGTTTGGACTGGTGCCGGTGGGCGCCCTCCGTGACGGCGCGATTCCTTGGCCACCACCGGCCGGTGTAATCGGTTGGCGTCACTGACTTGCAGGACCCTCCGGTTCGCCAGTGATCGATTCGATGTTACGGATTGTGTTAGGGGAATGTCAATAAGGATTTTCCCTTAGTTTGTGGATGGTCTGCAGTCGGCGCGCGTATGATGCGACATCCAGGGAAGGTGAGCAGGTGAAAAACGACGAAGGACGAAGGGCAAGACGCGGCGGCGGCCGCATGGTGCGGGTCGCGGTGATCGTGTTCCTGCTCGGTGTGATCGGGTGGATGTTGGTCGGCATGGTGATGCGCGTGCGGGAAGAAGAGCGCGGCGCCAACCGTGCGATGGTGCGGAACGCCGAGGTTGCCCGTCAGCGCCGGGAAGCAGAAAGTGCGACCGCCGACCAGAATTCGCTTGACAAGCAGCCGAGAACCGATTAAACGGCGGAAAACCAAGGGGCCAGTAGTGGGGCCTCTCAGGAAACAAACGACGTAAAACCGAGCCGAGCGGCGTAGCCGTCCAGGGTACGCCGACCATGCGTGGGAATTCTCCCGCGCTGTAAGGCCGGGAGTGCGATTGTCTGCAAAGGTGCGGGCGATCGCGCTCTCGGCTTTTTTTTGTGCGCCGTACGCGGCGCCCAGGGACGGAAACGTCGTGCACGTTCAGGGACGAACGAATTCTCATAAGGCCGGCACACCGCCGGCAAACCTCCGAAGCGGATCGGGTGCGCTGACAACGCGCCCGGTCCGTTTTTTGTGCGCGACGGGTACGCCGAGGCCACTGATTTTCTAGGAGATTCGCATGGACCGGTTTGTGCGCAGGAACTGGGCGACGGTGGGCATGACCCTGACGGTCTTACTCACCCTCGCGTTCGCAATCTGGATGCCGGAGAGTGTCACGCTCGCGGCACCGGCGAAAGTCGACCGCGTGATGTCCGAGAAGGCGGTGATCGCCAAGGCGATCGAGATTCTGGAGGCGGAGCAAATCACGATGCGTCGGCAGATGCGCGGGGAACTCCTGCCCGCCGGCGGCGGTCCGTGCGGCGCGTGGGACCTGGAGACGATCTTCGACCGCGAACGCCTGGCGATGGCGGCCGAACGCTCGGCCCAATACGCCGCGCACCTCAACCAGGTCTTCGGGGGATGCGATGTGCCGACCAACCCTGACGGCAGCGCATACACCTGCTGCGACGCAGCGTTATTCCACACGGCCACCAAGTGGCCGTCTCAACCCTACGGGGTGGCCTGGGCGCCGCTCGTGGCCGCAGCGCCAGGATTCGCACTGATTGACCACGGTGACGGCACCGTGGCCATCGACATGACCGCGCAGTGTCCCGACGAGGGACCGTGTAACTGAGCTTTCCCTTCTTCGGAGCAGGGAGGCAAACGTAAGGGCACGGACGCCCTGGTTTCTCACCACAGAGGCACAGAGGACACAGAGAAAACTTTTGTAGGAGAGTGCGATGAATGTGACATGGCAAAGTCTGCTGACGACGCTGATCACGCTGAGCCTGGGCGGGTGCCTGGGTGCGTGCAACACGGGCGAGATGTCACCGCAGCAGTACGCGCAATGGCAAGGGGCCATCGGCCAGATGTCCACGTTGGCCAAGGAGCACGGGGCCACGGGCTACGCCACGCTCCGCTCGCGCGGCATGGGTGGCGTGCATGAAAAAATCGAATTCGGTCTCGACACCGGGATTTCGGGCGAAGCGCACCTGCAGTTCAACAGTCAGAACGCGGCCAACAACCAGGACGTCGGTGACGTCATCGCACGACTGATCGAGCTCGGCGTCATCGTGCCGCAAAACCCGCCGGCGAAAACGCCGCCGGAAGAAACAGCGAAGCCGGAGCCGGCCACCGAAGTCGCCGGCGGCGGGTAGCGAAACGGGTGGGAACGGGGCCGCCCGAATTAGCGCGTGACGTGGGCGGCCCCGAGGCTTCGCCTAGCGGGGAGAGCAGGAGACAGGTGAGCAGGAGATCAGGAACGTGCGGAGGCGGCGATGAGCGAAAAGACAACCAGGCGGAAACCGATCGGGTTCGATTCGATCCATCGCCACTTCCACGCCGGCCACGCGACCGTGGCGCAGACCGGCTGGCGCTGCCGGGCGTGCCGGGCGGAGATCTGGCTGCCGAAGGATTGGCAGGACCACGTCTGCGGCGATGCCGCAGAACAGGTGAGCAGTGGATCAGGGGAGCAGGAGGGGCCTTCGGCCGGAAAGTAGAGCAGGTGATCAGGTGAACAGGAGAGCAGAGAAAGTGGACCGCTCGCTTACGGTCGCGGCGCTGATGGCGGCGGTCGCGATGGTGACAGGCGGGTGTCACCTGCACGTGCACATGGGCGGGACGTACTACACCGACGAACAGCAGCACGAGCAGGTGGAGGCGAAGAAAAACGCCGAGGGCGACGACCTGGAACGCGACCCGCGCTGGGAACGGCTCTAGCGCACCACAGAGGCACAGAGGCCACAGAGAAGGCAGGTTTAAGCGATGTTCAAACGGCTGTTGAAACCACTGAAAAGTCGCAAGGTCCGGGTGGCGCTGGCCACGGTCGTGGTTGCGTACGCGGCGGAGTTCGGACTCGACGTGAGCGAGGGGATGGTCATGACCATCATCGGCGTCGGTGTGGCGCTGATCCTGGGCGTCGCCGTCGAAGACGCCGGCGTGAAGGCGGCGGGCAACAAGCCCGAGGACATGAAGCCGGTCGACTGACTGGCCAGATCGGCAGGTGAGCAAGCGATGCACACGGACGTGCTGACGGTGGAAAAGATCGAAGGCGGCCCGCGACCGCTCAACGAAGAACTGCCGCGCCACCTCCGGGAGGAGTGCTGGAATTGCGGCGAGTGCATTCCGATCGACCTGCACTTCTCGGACGGCAACGTCGTGGAATACCGGGGCACGTGCACGAAGTGCGAATGCGAATGTACCGTCTGGCCGGAGTGGGATCCGTCATGAGTGAATACCAGCCATCGGAAAAGGTTCTCCGCGATCGGGCGCAGGCCGTGCGCGATGTGCTCGATCGTCATGACGACGGACCGATGGCCGCGCGTGACCTGGGCGGCCGCATCGGACTCAAGGGAAGCGTGGAATCGATTCGCCGGGCCGTGCGGGCAGCCGTGACGGCCGCCCGCGAACTCGGGCTGCCGGTGATCGCCAACCACGAGGGTTACTGGATGGCCCGCGACGAGCGGGAATGGCGGGACTACCAGGAAGCGCGCAAGCGTGAACTGCGGTTCGACTTCGTGCGGATGCGCAAGGCGACGATCGCAGTCAGCGAGAAAGTCACGGGACAGGGCAAGCTGTTCAACACGAACACGACGCAGTTCAACTGATGATGGACCAACACTGGGAACTCAAACGCGAGATCATGGCGACGGTGCAAGCGTGCATCGCGGACCGAGATCCGACGCCGTTCGTGATGAGCCTCGACGACAACGAGGAGGAATACCACGCGGCGGTGAAGTTCTGGCAAGCCCTGACAGACGGGACGGGCCGGATCGAAGGCGTGCGGATGGAAACGACGCCGGACCAGCGGAACAAGGGCAGCCGCCCGTTCGTGCTGGTGTTTATGCGGGAGGCGTGATGCTTGGTGAGATGAGTTTTACCGCCGCCGACCTCAGCATCCTCTCCGGGTTGCTGGTGACGCTCGTGACCGCGAACTGGGCGATGACGCGCCACCTGGTGCGGGCGCAGGAGAAACGGACGGACGAGCTCCGTAAGGACGTCGACGAACTCCGCCGCGACATGACGCCGAAGTACGACTGGACGCGGGAGGCGATGGCCACACGAAAATCAATGGAGTCGATCGCGGCCAAGCTCAACCACATCGACGGAAAGATCGACGGGCAGTTCGGTGTCGGCGCGGCGATCGGCCGCGTGGCCGACGCGGTAGAGAAATGGAGCAAGCGGGATGGTGAGTGAACGCGAGATCAAAGCCATGCAGATCCGCCGGGCGCGGCGCGACATCCTGGAGGTGCTCAAGATGGTGGCGCCCGGGCACTTCGCCTTCCGTGATCTGATGCTCACGCTGGGCGTCGAACGGCAACTGCTGCAGCGCGATCTGTCCTACCTGATCGATCGGGGGCTCGTGAAACGCGTGCACACCGACCTCGGTCAGGACTGGGACGAGCGCCGGTTCTGCATCACCTCGCGCGGCGACGACGTGATCAACGCCCTGGTCAAAGACGAGGCACTCGGCGACTGATGACGACGACCACGACCGACATGCCCAGGTGGTTCGCCGACGTCGGCGACGACGAGAAGTGGGAGCAACTGCAGAACCTGCTGCGCGACGGCTGGGATACGTCGGACATCCTGCGGGTGCTGGAACTGCCGGAGAGCAAGAAGCGATCGCTCCAGGTGTATGCCCGCAAGTTCGGGCCGCGACGACGACTCGAACGGTTCGAGGAGTTCAAGGAAGCCCTGGTCAAAGGCGCCGCCCAGGTCGGACCGGATTTCATCAAGGCGCTGTCGCTCGTGGCGTCGCACGCGGTGTCGCCCGACGTGAAGCCGAGCACACAACGCCAGGCGTGCATCCTGATGACCGAGTTCGCCAAGATGGTCAACAGAGTCATGGCCGACGAAGTGAGCCAGGAGCAGGAGCGGCAGCGCAAGGAAAGCGGCGAGGCGAAGATCGACCCGGCCGAAGCGGTCAAGCAGATCCTGGAAGCGTACGGGAAATCGAATGGGTAAACCGGCCATCGAAAACAGCCACGCGTTCAACGCCATCATGGACAAGGTGATGCTGCCGTATCAGCGCGCCGACGTGATGCGCCCGGACCGGTTCTGCTGGAACAACTGGTCACGCCAGACCGGCAAGAGCTTTTCCAAAACCTTCCGCCGGATCATCCGGGGTGTGGCCCGCAAGCGCAACCAGTTCTTCCTGTCCGCCGGGGAACGCCAGAGCCGCGAACTGATGGTCAAGGTCCGCCAGCACTGCGAAGCATTGAAGATCGCGTTCGGCGAGGACGAGAAGACCGTCGGCGTGTTCGAGGGTGTCGAGATCAAACAACTGGAGGTTCACCTGCGGTCGGTCGGCATCCGCATCCTCGGTCTGCCGGCCAACCCGATGACGGCGCGCGGTTTCACGGGGGACGTACTGCTCGATGAGTTCGGTATGCACCGCTATGACCGCGAGATCTGGGCGGCGATGTTCCCGAGCATCATGCGGGGCGAGGGCGAACTCGACATCTCCAGCACGCCCAAGGGCAAGCAGAACCTGTTCTACGAACTCAAGCACAACGACCAATACGCCCACGACACGGTGACGATCTACGACGCGGTGGCGCAGGGCCTGGACGTGGACGTCGAGGCGCTGCGGCTGGCGATCGGCGACGAGGAACTGTTCCGCCAGGAGTTTCTGTGCGAGTTCATCGATGAGGCGACGGCGTTCCTGACGCTTGACCTGATCCGCGCGTGCGAGAACCCGGACCTGCCGTACGAACTGGACCTGGACGAACTGGAAAGCCTGACGCGCGGCGACATCGTGATCGGTATCGACATCGGGCGCAAGCACGACCTCACCGCCGTGTGGGCCTTCGAGCAGATCGGCAGCCAGTTGATCAGCCGGGGATTGCTGGAACTCAAGAACATGAGCTTCGGCGCGCAGCGCGAAGTGATGGAACGCATCCTCGACGCGCGGTGCGTGCGGCGCGTGTGCATCGACGCCACCGGCCTGGGAATGCAGTTGGCGGAAGAACTGCAGCAGCGCTTCGGCGACTACCGCGTGGAGGCGATCACGTTCACGGCGCTGATGAAAGAACAGATGGCCGGCAAGCTGCGGGCGCGGATGGAAGAGGGCCGCGTGGACCTGCCGGCGCACAAACAGATACGCGACGACCTGCACAGCGTGGAGAAGTCCGTCACGATCGACGGACGCGTGCGCCTGCGGGCGTCACGCACGGGCGGCAGCCACGCGGACCGGTTCTGGGCGCTGGCGCTGGCGGTGTGGGCTTCCGCCGATGATACGGGACCGGTGGAGGGCATCGTGGGTGAGCCGCTCGCGGCGGTAGGAATCAGGGACTGGTGATGAGCGTCAAGGGCTGGATCACAACCAAAGCGCACAAGATCGCCGAACGCTGGCAGCGGCCGAGCGGACGGATCTTCGAATACGATCCCGGTCTGGACGCCTACCGCCGTCACGTCAGCGATTCGCTGACGTTCAGCCAGATCAAGACGCTGCTGCGGGCCAGCGAATCGGGCGACCTGGCGACGACGCTGGCGCTGTTCCGCGAGATGGAGTGCAAGGACCCGAACCTGCGCAGTGTGGCCAACACGCGCCGCGCGGCGCTGACCGGCGCCGACTGGAACATCGTCTCCGCCGCCGACAAACATCAGTCGATTGCGGACCGCAGACTCGCTGACGCGGCCGCCGACTACGCCCGCGAAAAACTCAGCGAATTGGAGGAGTTCACCGAGGTGCTCGAACACCTCGCGCTGGCCATCGGACGTGGGCTGTCGCTGGCCGAGTTGGTCTGGGAACGCGGCGACCTGGTCGCGATCCACCGGGTGCCGGACTGGCGCTTGCGCAGTGACCCGCAGCGCGCCGACGGCGTCCAGATCGTCGTGAAGGATCACCCGCTCGGGATCGATCCGGGGCCATACAAGGCGATCGTGCACATGCCCGAGTCGATCGCCGGATTCCGACCGGTGGAGTGCTCGATCCTCTGGAGCCTGGCGTTCCTGCACCTGATCAAGATCCTCGCGCTGTCCGACTGGGCGAAATTCTGCTCGCTGTTCGGGATGCCCTTCCGCTGGATGACCTACCGACCCGCCGCGTCCGCCACGGAGAAAGACGAAGCGGTCACGATGCTCAAGAACATGAGCGCGGCGGGCTGGGCGCTGTTCTCCGAGAACGTGAAGCTCGAACTGCAGGAGAGCAGCCAGCGCGGGACCTCGCCGTTCGCGGACCTGATGGAATGGTGCGGCCGCCAGCAGGCGATCGCGTTCCTGGGCGGGAATCTCACGAGCGACACGACGGGCGGCACGGGCACCTTTGCGGCCGCGTCCGTGCACAACGACGTACGTCTCGACCTGACACAGAGCGACGCGCAGAAGGAAGCCCGCACGATCCGCCGCGACCTGCTCACGCCGCTGGTGAAGTTCGCGTTCGGCGAGAACTGCCCGGTGCCCTACTTCGAACGGCAGATCGACGAGCCGATCGACCGCCGCGCGGAAGCGGAAGTGATCGCGGCGGCGCAGCGCGCCGGACTCGAAGTGCCGCGCGACTGGGCCTATGAGACCTTGCAGATTCCGAAGCCCAACGCAGGCGACGCCGTGCTGGAGCCGTCCGTGACGGAGTTCGGATCGATGGAGGGATTCGGTGGCGCCTAGGAACTTCATCCAGGTGTCGCAGGGCGTGGAGACGCTCGGCGAACGGATCCGCCGGCAGCGGGCCGACGCGCTCAAGGTGGAACTGAGCGAGCCGATCCGGCGGCGCATCGTCGCCGCGCCGGACCTCGCCGACGACGCGCGGAGCTACGCGGAACTGGAGGCGGCGCTGGACGCGTCGCTCTTCGAGGAAATGGGCACGGATGCGCAGACGGACGCGATGGCGGAACTGATGACGCAGGCGCACCTGATCGGCCGGACGGCGGCGTGGCCGACCGATGACGCGGCGGAGGCGGAACTGGAGACATGAGAGGCACGGATGCCGATCAACGCACTGCACGAGTACGACTTCACACCGCAGACCGACCGCGAGGCGGCCGAGCGCCTGCGGCGCAAGGCGGCGCTGAAGCGCGACGAGTTCGACCAGCTCAGCGCGCGGCAACGCCGGCACGCGTTCACGATGGCCAAGGTCAACAACGCGCGGCTGCTGCAGCAGATCAAGAACAAACTCCGCGCCGCGATCGACAAGGGCGTGCCCTACGCCGACTTCCGCCGCCAGGTCGAGGATCTGTTCGATCGCAAGGGTCTGCCGCGACCGGCGCTGCACCGGATTCAACTGGTCTTTCGGATGCAGGCGCAGCAGGCCTACAGCGACGGACGACGCGAAGTGCTGGACAGCAAGGAAGTGTCCAACGCGTTCGGCTACCGCATGTACAAGACGGTGGGCAACGGCACGCCGGGCGTGCGCAACGTGCGGCCGGATCACGCCGTGCTGCACAACAAGATCTTCAAGTGGAACGACCCATTCTGGGACCGGTTCACGCCGCCCTGGGATTACAACTGCCGCTGCACGTTCATCGCACTGACCGAAGGACAGGTCAAAGCGCGGCGCGGCATCGTGTGGACATGGAAAGGCGGGGCGGTGACGCCGCTGACGGACAAGCGACCGAAGCCGATCAAGGTGAAACCCACGAAGGGTTTCAGCAGCCGGCGCAACGAGAAGCTGGATTTGAGCGGACTGGATGAGGACCTGCGGCAAGCATTGGAGGCGAGCCTTGGCAACTAAGCAACCGCTGACCTACACCATCATCGACGCGCGGCAGACGCTGCCGGCGAACCAGGACGGCCTGGTCGACATCCAGCTGGTGCCCGAGGGCCTGGTGGAGTCGGCCAACGGCGACTTCCAATTCGACCGCGCGGCGGGCGAGCGGGTGATTGCGGCGTTTCGCAAGCTCGGTCGCGCCATGGCGATCGACTACGACCACGAGTCGGTCGGTCCCGAGTTCCGCAGCGCCAACGGCGGCGCGCGGGCGGCCGGCTGGATCGAGGAGATGGACTACCGCGAAGGGCGCGGCCTGTTCGGCCGCGTCAAGTGGACGGCGGTAGCGCAGGAACTGATCCGCACGGATCAGATGCGCTACCTGTCGCCGGCGCTGTACCACGACACGAAGACCAAGGACGTGATCGGGATGCACAGCGCGGCATTGACGATTGATCCCGCCATCGTCGGCGGGTTGCCGGTGACGGCGACTAGAGGAACACGTGACAGAAAGGAACACATGATGCCTGAAGAGATGACGGCCCCGACTATGGCCGATCCGGGCGTGCTGATCGGTGAGATCAAGTCGCTGCTCGACATCGGTGACATCGAGGACGAAGGCGACACCACCAGCGTCCTGCGGGCGATCCGCGACGCCTTGAAGAGCAAGGCGAGCGAAGCGCCGGATGACGACGCGGGCGGCGACGAGGAGGCGGCGGAGATGGCCACCAACGTCAAGAGGGCGCTGGGGCTCAAGCCGGACGCTTCCCCCGATGCCGTCCTGTTGGAAGTCAACACGTTGCGGAAGACCAGGGCCAGCGCCGACGCGCTGAGCGAGAAGGTCAAGAAGCTCGAAGAGCGGCAGGCCGAGCGTGACGCCCGCGATCTGGTGCAGCCGTACATCGACTGCAACAAGATCAACCCGAAGGACGAGGAGGACCTCAACCTCTGCATGAATCTCGCGCGTACGGATCCGCAGGCGTTCTCGCATCACATGAAGCATCGCCGGCCGTACGCGGAGGCCGGCCGGTGGGAGGCGCCGACGCGCGACGAGGCGAGCCCCGACGCCGGCGAGGACAAGTTGATCGACGAGGCGGTCAAGGCGCACAGCGGCAACAAGGGCGACGCGCTGATCGGCCTGCAGAGCCGGATGATCCGCGAACAGGAGGCACGCGGCCTGAATCGCAAAGCGGCGATCGACATCTGCCGGAAGCAGTACCCGAAGATCTTCGCGACGTCGTAAGGCGCGGCGCGCGTGACAGGTAAGTGACACCGCCCGGCGACGGGTGAACCAGGAAAGGAAAAACGCAATGGCATATTCACGACTGGGACAGGTCGAGACCTACGTGGCCGGCGGTTCGATCTCGAAGAACACGCTGCTCAAGTTCGACTCGTCCGATGACGCGGTGGTGGTCGCGACCGCCGCCACGGACCTGATCATCGGCGTCGCGCTCAATGACGCGGCGTCCGGGGAGCGGGTGGAGGTGCAGGTCAGCGGCATCGCCGAGGTCAAGTCGGCGGGCGCCATCTCGCGCGGGGCGTTCGTGACCGCGACCACGGCCGGCGAGGCGGTGGCGCTTGCGGCCGCCGCCACGATCAAGACGGGTATCGGCCGTGCGCTGAAGACGGCCGCCGACGACGACATCTTCCCGATGTTGATCACGCATTTTCAGGCGGTCACCGCCTAACGCGGCCCTGCTCCGTAACTAGGAGCCCGCCGCTTTGAAGAACTGACCGGCGCGACACGCGCCCCAAGCGAAAGGACTCGCAATGCCTGAACCGAGCACACTGCAATTCGACGGAGCGCTGACCGACGTCAGCATCCAGTACAACAACCCGGAGTACATCGCCGAGATGGTGCTCCCGCCCGCGCCCAAGCCCAAACGCGAGGGCACCTACAAGATCTACGACAAGGACGAACGCTTCACGGTGCCCACTGATTACGTGGGCCACAAGGGCGAGCCCCGCGAGGTGGAATGGAACGTCTCCGAGGGGACGTACGCCTGCGTGGACTACGGCCTGCAGGAGTTCGTCTCCAACGACGAAATCGACAACGCCGACGCGCCGCTGCAACCGCTGGCGGATGCGACCAAATTCGTGACCGACCTGCTGATGCTGGCGCAGGAGAAGCGCACGGCGGACTTCGTGTTCAACGCCAGCAACTACGCCTCGGGCAACAAGAACGACGAGGCGGGCTCGTGGGCGACGCTGTCGACCGACGTGCTGACCCGCCTGGAGGTCGGCATCGACGCCTGCTTCAAGCCGCCGACCATCCTCGTGATGGGCATCGAGACGTGGCGCAAGGTGGCCCGCAACGAGAAGATCCTCGCGGCGGTCAAGGGCACGCTCGCCCCGCAGCAACTCAAGACCGGCTCGATCGGGCAGCCGGCGGTCAACCAGCAGGAACTGGCCGAATACCTCGGCCTGAACGCCGTGCTGATCGGCCGGGCGCGGATCAACACCGCCAAGAAGGGACAGACCGCGAGCTACTCGCGCGTGTGGGACGGCACCAACGCCGGCAAGGGCGGCGCCGCGCTGCTGCGGGTTGAGCCCAACATCGGTCTCAATGACGTGGTCTCCGCCGCGAACTTCACCTGGAAGACGCGGCAGACGTTGACGATGGACGACACGCGCGGCGCGCGCGGCGGTAAGACCGTCCGCGTGGTGCACACGCAGGTGCTCAAGTCGATCTCGACGGACGTCGGGTATCTCTTCCAGGACTGCCTGGTTACGTAATGGGTCAGTACCTGACATCAGCGGAGGTCGTGACGCGCTTGGGCACCAAGCGCGCGTACGAACTCACGACCGAGACGGGGACCACGCCCGACACGGACATCATCGACGACGTGATCGATGAGGCCGAGGGCGAGGCCAACTCGTACTTCGCGCGTCGTTACGCCACACCCGTCGACGTGTCAGCGCACGCCGACGCGGTGGCGGCGCTCAAAGGCAAGATTATCAAGCTCGTGATCTATGGGCTCGAAGCACGCCGCGAGCGACCGAGCGAGGCGACCATAAGCGACCGGAAGGACGCGATCGACTGGCTCACGAAAGTGGCCAACGGGACGATCCTGCTGCCCACCGCGACGACGCCGGCGGCGACCACGGCCGACAAGCCGATCGCCAAGCACGGAAACTACCGCGACGACGCGGGGCACGAGGACATGCTCTGATGACATTTGCGCTCGATACGCAACTGGAAATCACCGGCGATCGAAGCCTGTTTGAACGGACTTCGAAGAAGGTGCGAAACCCGCGCACGCTGTTCCAACGCGTGGGCGTGCTGGCCATGTCCTCGGCGATCGATCGGCTCGACGACGTGCTGAGCAACGACCCGGACGCGGTGCGCACCGGACGGCTGGCGGCCAGCCTGCGGGTCAGCGCACGCGGCGCGGCGAGCGGCGACGGCATCTTCGACCTGGGCGACGACTTCGTGCGCGTGGGCTCGTCCGTGCCGTACGCGCGGCAGTTGCAGTTTCCGAAGCCGATCCTGCCCAAGAAGGGCAAGGCCCTGGCGATCCCGCTGACGACCAAGCTCAAACGCCAACAGGTGAGCCCACGCGACATCGATCCGCAACGGCAGGTGTTGAGCTTCATTCCCAGCGACGACGGGCGCGGCATCGGCGTGCTCATCGATGAAAAAAACCAGTTGGGGTTCGGCACGGCGCCGCTGTTTGCCCTGGTCGCGCGGGTGACGCAGGAACCGAGGCCGTTTCTGTTCTGGAGTGAGGACGACCAGAACACAATCGCCACGGAGATTTACCCCCAGTGGCTGCGAGGTGAGTAGATGGCCAACGACGGCGGGATGATCGCACAGTTCGAGGAGTGGGTGGTCACGCGATTGCGCTCGCTCGCGATCTTCGAGACCCGAGAGGTCGAGGTCTACCCCGGCATCCGTGATCGCGGCGGGCACTTCATCCAGGAGGTGAAACGCAAGGCGCGCGGCACCGGCGTCTACGTCGGCGTGGGTTTCGTGGCGTCGCGGGCGCTGGACCTGGAAGAAGGTGCCAAGGCCTACGTGACCACCTACGAGCTTTACCTGGCGGTGCAAAACGACCGGGGGGACGGCACGCCGCGCATCGGCGACGGCGACACGCCCGGCATCTCGAAATACTGGGATGAAATCCGGGCGGGCCTCGACGACCGGAACGCCGACGGCCAGGTGGCGACGCACGGCACGGACTACACGGAGGTGCGCGGTCTCAACATCGTGGAAGAGGCCACGGACGGTTTCGTGGCGACGATCGAGGTCGTGGTGCGGGAGAGCCCGAAGTAGAGCAGTCAAGGGAGTGACAGAACAATGGCACGAGAGTTTCTAGCGCAGGCACTGAGCACCAACGGCGTGGCCGTCGGCGGGCTGGCCTCGATGGCGTTCAACGCCAGCTTCCAGGACGTGGTGGTCAGCGAAGCGGACGGCGCGGTCGGCGCCGAAGACGTGGACCGCGCAGGCATGTCGATCGGTGTGACCTGCGAGTGCACCGACGTCAAGAAGAGCAACGCGATACTCGACGCGGCGGTGGCGACCACGACCTTCTACGGCCGCGAATCGCACGCCACGACCTACAAGCTCATCACCGTCGAGGACATCGTCTGGATGGCGATGAACCTGACGCTGAGCAAGAACGCGGACGGGCGGCTGAGCCTCAACGGCCTGGTGCGCCCGCCGGACGGCAGCACCGGCCTGGATGACATCATCGTGCCGACCGGGGCACAGAGCGCGCCGAGCCTGACGTATCCGGCGCGGCTCTTCCGGCCGCACAACGGGAGCTTCGATCCCGGCTCGCCGATCACCATCACCCACCTGGAGAGCATCGGCCTGAGCCTGACGGCCGAGCAGTTCCAGGACTACGCCGACGATGACATCGGGATGACATCGGTGGATCGCGGGGGTTTTGGCGCGCTGCAGGTGACCGCGACGTTCAAAGACCGCAGCCAGGCCGAAGCGCTGCTGGACGCCGCACGCGGCGTGCTGACGCTCGACCTGGTGGGCCGCGCCGGTGGCGACGAGCAGACGCTGACGGTCAACAACCTGCTGTGGACCGGCATCAGCGAGAACAAAGGCAAGGACTACTGGAGCTACACGCTGACCGGCAGCGCCGGGTGGCGGAAGCACGATCCCGTGACGCCGATCAACTACACGCTGAACAGCACGAACAAGCTCTTCGAGATCGCGGACAAGGCGTAAGCCGCTGCGCGGCTGGAGCGTAGAGCAGGCGGGGCCTGCGGCCGGAGAGAAGAGCAGGTGAGCAGGTGATGAGAGTAGAGAGTAGAGAGGAGAGCGGCTGACGCATGCCGACCGAACAAGAACTCACGCTGATCGCGAAGGCGAAGGACTTCGACAAGGCGGCCGGGGAGATCAAGAAGGTCACCGAGGCCGACCGCCAGCTCGCCGAGCAGATTCTCAAGAGCAGCGAGGCGTCGAAGGAAGGTACCAAGGCCGCGCGGCAGACCATCGAAGCGTACGCCGCGCAACAGGAAGCCGCGCGCAAGGCGGTGCCCGCGACGGAAGCGCTGACCGCCGCCCAGGAACGACTGGACGCGGCGCAGCGTAACCTGGGCATCGCGCTGAAGACCGGTACGGTCGGTGAGGTCGAACGCTACACCCAGGAAGTGACCAACGCCGGCGCGGAGGTCGACCGGCTCAGCACCGGCCAGGAACGCCTGGTCGCGGCCGAGGGCGACTTCATCTCCCTGCTGCAACAGGTCAATCCGCAACTCGGTCTGTTCGCCGACGTGGGCCTCAAAGTGGTGAAGGTCCTCGACCAGGTGGGCAGCGGACAGATCAGCGTGACCGATGCGGTGTCGGCCGCCAGCAAGGCGTTCAAGGACAACCTGGGCCTGCTCAAGACCTTCGCGGCCGGCGGCGCGGTGGTCGCCGGGATCGCGGCCATCGCCAGCGCCTTCCGCCAGGTCAAGGCGGAAGCGGACGCGGCCACCAAGGCCATCAACGAAAACGCGGAAGCGGCCACCAAGGCGGCGCGGGAAGCGCGGGCACGCGAAACGGAAATCGGACGCATTTCGGCGCAGGGCCGCGAAGGGCCGCTGACACCCGAGGAAGTCCGCACGCTCGGCGGCCGCGTCGCCACGGCGCGCGAACGCTTCCCCGGCCTGGAAGAAGGCGCGCTGAACGAAGCGGCGGCGCGACTGGGCACGCAGGCGAGCGTGGACGACCTGATCGATGCGGCGCTGCTCGGCCGCCAGGGACGCATCCAATTTCCGGCGGAGGAATCACGCGAGCGCGCCTTCGAACGGTTCGGACGCGTACGCGGACGGTTCGGCGAGTTCCTGGAAGGCGAGCGGCAGATCGGCAGCACCGAGGGCCTGCGCTCCCGGCAGGCGAGCGAGGCGCGGCGGCAGATCAACGTGCAGGGCGGCAACCGGGAAGCGCTGACGGCGCTGCTCGAACAACTGCCGGGCACCCTGCTGGAAGGACAGGACATCGATGTCATCGCCCAGATCGTGCAGGCCCTGGGCGGGATCAGTGAAGGCGACAAGACGAAGCAGCAGTTTCGCGGATTCGGGCGACCGTTTACGGGGGCGCCGCTGGACACGAACGCGGCGTTCCGCGACGTGCAGATCACGCGCGAACTGGTCGATCGCGAGGGCATCGATCTGAGCGGCTCGGGGTCGCCCGAGGAAACGGTGCGCGTCGCGGAGATCGCGGCGCGGCTCATCCGGCGCCAACTGGAGCGTGAGGCCGAATCCGGTAGCCCGGCGAACGTCACGGTCAACGTCAACAACCAGAACAGTCGGAACGTGGTGCCGGGGCGGCGGAGTGAAGACGCGGTGCGCAACGGTGAGAGCCGCATCCGGGATGTGCAGCGGACGCTGTCACCGAATTTGACGGGGCGCTTCGGCGTCTGAGGTGAACAGGCATGGCGACTTTACCACGATACGGCGGAAGCAACGGGGTCGAGGAGCTCGACCTCGGCCAACCAGGCGGCAGCCGCGCGGCGGCGAACACAGCGCGGTACGTGGTGCGCATGCGCGAAACCGAGTCCGACACGCGCGTGCAGTTCAATCAGATCCCGCAGATCGCCGGCAGTTACGTGGACATTCAGGCGCCGGGCGGGCGGAGCTTCGAGTGGACGGGCAACCTCAAGGTGGATGCCATCGCCACGCTCGCCGCGATCAAGGGCGACCTGAACAAGGCGGTGCACGGGCACGACCTGGGCGCGTCGGGAACGTACCAGACGTTCGACCTGGACGCGGTGCAACCGACGCAACTGCTCGACTCCTTCGGCAACACGGAGTCGACGGCGGCCAAGGCCACGAGCTACCGGCTAGGCGCGATCCGACGGATCACGGGCGACGCGAATTTCAATTACCTGGTGCCGCTGACGGTGACGTTCAGAACGCTGCGGTAGGGGCTAACCGCAGAGGCCGCAGAGATGGAGGGCAAGATGGAGTTACCAAAATACCAAAGTCACAAGGTCGTCGAGGCGTTCAAGATCGGAAAGATTCGTTATTGGCGAAGCGGCGGCGCGGTGCTCAAAGCGGAAGACGGGTTGATCGAACAAGAGGTCGATTCGGCGTACGTGCTGAAACACGATCCCCATCCGGGCGGCTACTACGTGCGCTACGCCACAGGGTATGAGTCGTTCTCTCCCGCTGATGCGTTCGAGGCGGGGTACACGCGCATCGAGGATTAACTCTGTGACCTCTGTGTCTCTGTGGTGAGAAGATCAGGTGAACAGGTGAGCAGGAGAGCCGCTAGCGCATGCCGACACTGACGCCACAACCCAAGCCGCCGGGAAGCACGCCGGGCGGCGGTGCGCAGGTCGAACCGGTGGACGCCACGCCGGAGACGTACGCCACGCGTCACCCGCTGCCGCTGCTCCAGGTCGAGAGCGGGTACGAGACCAACGTCTGGCACGACGCGTCGCCGCTGGACTGGACGGAACTCGCCCTCGGTATGGACGGCACCGACGACACACTGCAGCTGGCGGCGGCGCAGCTCGACGCCACCCGCGCCTACCGCGAAAGCAACCCGCAGGGTTTGAAGCAACTGCTGGAGACGTTCACGCCGGACGCGCGGGTTCGGCTGGTCGCGCTGTGGATGGACGAAGGCGGACGCGTGCTGTTCCAGGGCTACCCGCAAGTCAGCGGCATCAACTGGCAGCCGGAGAACCAGGGGCTGAGCGTCAAGGCGATCAGTGAAGGCCAGGAACGGCTGCGGCACGGCGGATTCACGCACGTGCTCGGCCGGCACCTGCGCAGCCGACCACTGGAGGACTGGGACCAGGATGCACCGGACCATCGCCGCGTTGAATCCCTGCCGGTGGTCTTCAACGCCGGCGGCAAGCCCAACCGGTCGAGCGAGGCCTATCCCTTCTTTGACGACGACGGGCAGTTCGCCGTGCACCTGTTCCTGGAGGACGACGCGCCGGAGGCGGAATACTGGACCTACGCCCAGTGCCTGCGCTACCTGCTGTGGCACTACGTGCGGGCGGTGGGCTCGCCGGTCTCGACGTTCGAGTTCTTCGCCGACACCGATGAGATCGCCCAGGACAACCAGGGCGGTGGTATCGACGAGAACAACCCGCTGCTGCAACTGCTCACGCGCCAGCCGCGCGACCTGAACGTGGAGTCGATGAGCGTGGACGAAGCGCTGGCGGCCCTCTGCGAGGCGGCCGGCGTGCACTACCGGATCGAAATCCGCACGCAGGAGAACGCCGGCGGCAACGCGGCGACCTTCTACCTCCGCGTGTTCGCCACCATCACCGACGCGGCCGCCGACCAGGCGACCCCGGCCGATATGTGGATGGGCGCGCCGATCGTGCACGTCGTGGAGCGGCACGCGCCGTTCGCGGACGTCTCCAGCATGAGCCCGCGTGAACTCGCGGAGCAGGGACGGCACCAGCGGTGCACGGTCACGCGCGACTTCCGGGGCACCAACGACATCATCGGACGCGGCGCCACGGAGACCTTCGAGGTGGCGGTGCTGCTGCGGCCGGGCTGGGCGCCGCACGAACACCTGGACAACCTGAACCCGCCGTTGACGCTGGACGCGGCGATCGAATTCTGGACGAACGAGTTCGAGCCGGAGTTCGCGCTCAACGCCGACGGCAGCAGCAGCCGGGTGCCCGCATCGATCTATCACAGCGGTCACCCGCAGCACGCATCGGTCTCAGACGTCTTCCGCCTCTGGATCTTCCCCGACGACTGGCGCGCGGCCCTCAGTGCCACGCCGCTGGCACGGACACTGCCCGCCTTTGACGCGGACTGGTATCTGCCGCACATCGCCGGCACCAACCCGCCACGCTCGATCTGGACCGACGGCGGAATGGGGTCCAACCTCGACGACGCCATCGCGGGGGACTGGGTGCCGCGCCGGCGGCCGTTCGGCAACACGATCGGACGCGCGCACAGAAGTACGGACGAACGCGGCCCGCTGATCCTGCTGAACTTCCTGGCGACCTCGCCGGAAGAGGCGGCGTTCGACCTGACCAACCCGGACCGCTGGGTGGAGTACGTCGGGGCGGCGCACATCTACGAGGACCGGGCGGCGATCCGCTTCAACGAGGGAAACATCTGGAACGGGCTGCCCTTCCTGGTCGAACCGCACCTGGGCGCGACGGCGAGCACCAAGGCGATGGAGCGCTACATGGACGGGCAGATGTACGTGGCGATCGTCGCGACGGTGCGCGGCGATCGGCGTCTGGTCAACCGCACGTCACGGCTGTGGCCCTCGGCGCGGAACCGCACGACGGTCATCGACTACGGGCACGAGCAGTACGTGAAGCGCGTGCGCGGGGCGGGCGTGAACTTCCTGCCGCTGGACGACGAGCCGCCGTTTACGACGCGCGACGACACCGACAACCTGAGCAAGGCGGTCTCGCGGGACGCCGGTCTGGCCGGCGTGATCACCACGGCCGCCGACCCGGAGACGTTCTGGCTGGACGGGCGCATCCGACCGGGCGACGCGCTCAGCGGGATCACGGGCCTGGGCGTCGACTTCAACCCGTACCCGGTGGTGCAGGGCGTGCGCTACACCAAGAGCGAGGGGGCGATCCGCACGACGGTGCACAGCGCCGATCTGCGGACGGCACTGGAGGTGCTCGGCGATGATTGACGTGGCGCTGGCCATCCCCGTGCAAACAAGCTGGCCCTACGGCACGCGGTTGCAGGTCTACACCGACTTCGGCACGGGCACGATCGATACGAGTCAGCCGCTGCTGGCCGCGCCGGTGGACCCCTACGCGGGTCGCAGGCGACCCGCCGGGTTCGCCCAGGCGGGGTACGGGGAGACGAGCTACGGCGGGTCGACCCGGCGCGTCGGACGCGGCGGCTACGGCGGACACGGTCACGCCGAGGTGGCCTTCGGCGGCGGCCAACCGCGTGTCACGGTCGTGGCACGGGTGCGCGACGCCTATGGCAACTGGAAGTTCGCGGCGGAAGCGATCGCGCCCAACGGCGACGTGCAGACCGATGCGCTGGAGGAAAAACAGGTGTTTCTGAGCGGCCGCACGCCGCAGCCGGTGAAGAACGTCGCGATCGACTCGTACACCGCCGGGACGTTGACGCTGACGTACGACAGCTAAGCAAGGGAGTGAAAGACGATGGCAAGTGGTAATCCGACGCTGCCGAGCATCAACGACGCGACGGCCAACTCGCTGCAGGACACGCTGAACGCCGCAACGGGTATCAAGCACCTGCGGCATGGCCACGACCCGGCCGATACGCCGCCTTTGAAGACCGCTTTAACCGAGTTTGAAAACCGTTTGTTTACGGCGATCGCGGCGGGGCTGCCGGGCCTGGTGGTGAAGGTCGCCACGCTGACCATCGGCGTGTTCTCGGTGCGCTACGTGTATGGTGGCACGGACAAGACCTTCGCGGGTGAAACCAGCCAGGTGCTCAGCGCCAACAACACCCACTACGTCTACCTCGACGCGGCCGCGACGCTCAAGACCAGCACCAGCGCGTTCCCGGCGAATGCGTTCCGCCTGGCGGTGGTGACGACGGGGGCCTCGGACATCACCGCGATCAGCGACCGTCGCTGGCAGAATACCGACACGGCGGGCAGCTCGAACTGGTACAACGTGGCGGCGGCGGCTGATGTGGATATGGGCAGCCGGGGCCTGCTGAACTTGTTGGGGCTGGGTCTTGACCCGTTCGACGACGTCACGATCAGCAGTGGGCTGATCGCACCCACGCGGAGCCTGGTGACCGTCCAGCCGGAGACCGGGTCGAGTGACCAACTGGACAACGTAAGCTCGCCGATGTCCGGCAGCGACGTGATCCGCCCGACGCTGCTATTCCTGCAGCCGGACGGCGGCGGCACGAAACCGATCACGGTCAAGCACGGGCTCGGCATCAGCTTGGCGGATAGTTCAGACTTGGTGTTGGAGGAGGCGACCGACCTGCTCGTGATCGTCTGGAACGGATTCAGTTGGTTCGAGGTTACGCGCGTACCATCCCAGCTGAAGATTCTGCCGGACGACGTGAACGTCAACAGCAAGGCGCTTACAAGCCTGGGACGTCTGAATCTCGGCGTGCAAGACGTCGAGATCTCCTCGGGCCAGATCGATCCGGCACCGCAGCGCCTGACCCGCCTGCGGGTGGAGACTGAGGGCGGCGCGGCGTCCGACACACTGGACGATATCACTGCCGGGACTGACGGCGACCTGATCATCCTTGAGCCGCTCGACGCCTCGCATGTCGTGACGGTAGCCAACTCATCAACGGTGCGCCTTGAACATGACAAGTCGTTCGTCATGAGCACGTTGGAGCACCGGATGGTGCTCGTTTATCGCTCCGCGCTCACGGCATGGGTGGAAGTGATGCGCAACCGCCGCACGGGCGACGACATCGCGGAGACGACCTTCAGCGTTCCGCAGACGGTGACGCTGGTCTCACCGGGAGCACTCTCGTCGGGCGTCCAGAAGTTCGTGTGGGTGGCGCCCTACGACTGCAAGCTCGTCGACTTCACGGGATTCGTGGACACGGCGCCGAGCGGCGGACCGTGCATCGTCAACGTGCTGGTCAACTCCTCCAGCGTGTTCGCCTCGGATGCCAACGCGGTCAATATCGCGGACGGCACCAACCAGGACACGAGTAACGCGACGTCGCCGGTGTTCAGCATCAGCGCGGGCGACCTGGTCGAGATCGACGTGAAGACGGGGAGCGGATCGCCGAACAGCGCGGCGGATCTGACGCTGATCCTGAACTGCATGGTCCAACTGCAACCGGAGCCCTAATGGCCGCACCGAGTGGCATCCAATTCCAGCAGACGGACACCACGCCGTCCTGGTCGCAGTGCGGCATCAACACCTACTGCGCTACGTCGACGATCCTGGCCAACCGCTACGCGCACACCGTGGCGCTGATCGGTGGTGCCACCGGCGCATCGAACAACGCGCTGCAGTTCTCCGTCTCGGGCAGCAACCAGCGGGCGTACTGGGTGGAACTCTTCCCGGATGACTACATCGAGCCCCGCGCCGGGGACTGGACCTGCGAACTGTACGTCGTCACCGGCAACAGCAACGTGAAGCTCAGCAAGGTCTTCGTGTGCCACGTGGGCACGATCTTTACCTTCCCGCCCACGACGTGCGCGCACCGGGGGACATTCGGCTCGGCCACGCCGAACATCACGCTCTCGTCCAGCGGTGTGACGCACCAGGTCACCGTGACCGGCAGCGCGATGGCCAACTGGACACCGGGTGACAGCCGCGTGGCGGTCGTGTTCTGCTTCGAGAACACCGCCGGCAGCACGCAATCGATCACGGTCCGCAATCGCGGTTCGATCTACATGCCGGGCATCTACGCCTTCCGGCCGGGGACATCCATCCCGGACGCCGATGCCCGCGTGATTCACCCGCGCTTCCAGAACGTGCCGACGGCGGGCGTGGTGCAACCCGGCGGCGGCGTGGCCGGCGGGCCGGGCGACGGGTTCCCCGACGACGTGGACCCGGACGACGACTTCGACACGTTCCTGGGCGGCCGCTACGTCTCGCAGACGCGGCCGGACGAGTACACACACCCTGACCGACGCCTCTGGTCGACGAAACGCTGCGGCGTCACGCTGTTCAAGGCCTGGACGCTGGGTGCGGACGACGTATCCGCCGGGGAAGAACACAAGGTCGGTCTGCGGCGACCGATCACGGCGCATCCGGTCCGAGCCGAGCAGCGTCTCGGTTCGGGCTGGGCACACGAGGAGCATTGCAAGTTCCATTACGGGCGGGTGCTGCGGGGACCGGGCGGCATGAAGAAGCTGGTGCACTGCTACCAGCCGGACCGTCGTGATCGCGCCTACGGGATCGGCGCAGCGTTTCGCGGACGGCCGCAGGACGACGAGAACGTGGATCCGTCGACGGGCGAGCCGTGGGTGCATCCGGGGCGGACGGTGGCGGCCACCATGATGCGGCTGCCGCAGACGTACCCGGCGACGTACTACGGACCGGCGATCGCGTGTGCGCCGCCGGTGTAGCCGCTGCGCGGCTGGGGGGTAGAGCAGGAGAGCAGGTGAATGGCGGAGCAGTGGTACAACTCGGGACTCAAGGCGCTGGCGTCGGGAATGGACTGGGCCGGGGATGCCATCCACGCGCTGCTGGTCGGTTCGACGACGACCGCCGACACCGAGATCGACGTCGACGTGATCGCCGACTTCATCACGCTCGACGAGTTTACGGATGGGGACTACGCGCGACAGGCGCTGGCGGGCAAGACCACGACGCAGGACGACGGCAACGACCTGGTCAAGCTCGACTGCGATCACATCACGTTTGCCACGGGCGGATCGCCGTCGGGTGATCAGCCGGTGGGCGCGGTGGTGTACTGGAAACAGGGCACGGGCACGCACGGCCAGGACAGCCTGAACATCCCGCTGTTTTACCTGGCCAACCCGACGTCGTTTACGCCGGGCGGCAACCCGGTGGAGATCATCATCAACACGGCCGGGATCGCCCGGCTGAGTCACGGATAAGGCGGTCATGTACTACATCGAACGAGGCGAACCGGACGCCAACAAGCGGCGGATTTACTTTCATGCGTCAAGCGGCAGCTCGCCGCAGACGGGACAGAGCGGGACACCGGAGATCAGCATCAACGGCGGATCATGGACGACCAGCGGGATCAGCGCGGTGACCGAGATCGACAGCAGTGGCTACTACTACGCCACACTGGAGCCCGCCACCGTGGCGAACGACGCGAAGATCCTCGCGCGGTTCGATCCGGCCTCAACGGGTGAGTTCTTCGAACGCGCGATGGAGGGGCTGATCGTTGTCGGCGGGCCGCTGGAGGCGCTGGCGCTGCTGCGCAACGACCGGGACGTGGACAACGCGGCCGGCACGGTCAAGGTCTACGACGGCAGCGGACGCGCGGGCGGCGCGGGCAACGCGCTATTCACGCTGACCAACGGCGACGGCGGAACGAATATCACCAAGGTGGAGCGGTCGTGAGCCGGGAGATTTTTGCCAACTGGCGGGCGGTCGCGGACATCGGGCTGGCGGGCCACCGCAGCACGACGCACGTGGAACTGGCCAGCTACGCACTGGCCGGGCACCTGCTGCCGCTGCACACCGACATGGCGGTGCTGCTGCGGCGGAAGCTCTACCCGACGCCGGAGAACTGGCGCGTGGTCGGGCAGGTCGAGGTGGGCGAAGGATCGGTGGGCAACGCCGGCGGTTTTACGCATGAGAACGACCAGGGCTACCAGTACACGGTCACGCGCATGCACCCGAACGGTTACCGGGCACGGGTGCGCGAGCCGATCCGCGTGGACATCGACGGAGGCGGTAGCCGGATCGCACCGGCGCTGCCCGCGTGGCCGCGTGACATCGGCGTGACACCGATTGACGGCGGCAAGTTCCGCGTGACCTGGGCGTACGAACCGTGGGGCCAGGGCGGCTACCCGACCGACTTCCAGGTGTTCGAGGGATCGGATGCGGCGAGCATCGACTACGGCACGGTGCTGGGCACGGTGAGCTACGTGGCCGAGCAGCGGTTCTATGAATTCGAGACGGATGCGTTCACGGACGGGACGGCGCACGCGTTTGCGGTGCGGGCTCGGTCATCCGCCGGCACGGCGGAACAGAACACGTTCACGACGGGCGTGGTGCGGGCCAGTGACGCGGCACCGGACGCGCCCGCGATCACGGGCGTCGGGATCAGGAGGTAAGCGTGGCGGTCGATCGGCAACTGAGTAGAGCCAAGGCGGCGGCCTCGCTGCCGCCGACGCAACGCGTCGATCAGCCGGTGCGGCCGGACCTGTTCACAGGCTCGGCGTCGGACAACTTCTTCGGCGTGGTGCTGGCGGTGCCCGGCGGTTTCGCGGACGAGCGACTGTTCGTCGAGGTCGGCATCCTGAACCTGGCCAGTGATTTCGAGACGAGCGGCGGATTCAACTTCCGCCGGGACACCGAGGGAAACGTCGACCTGGTCCCGGCGTTCTGTATGCCGGGGCTGCGCGGCAAGCACTACGAGGCGATCCGCTGGAAGGGGAACACGACGGCGTTCAACCCGGACATGACCGTGCGGCGGCTGTTCACCGTCGAAGGCGTGCTCTTCATCGAGCACGACTACTGGGAGGATCTGGAGGGCGACCTGGACGAGGCGTTCCTGGTGCCCGACGACTGTCAACTGCCATTGATCGGGACCGCGTAGATGGGAAGCTGGCCGAACCAGTGCACGAACGCCAACCAGGGCGGGTATCCCTGGTGGGTTCAGGACAACGAGCAGTACAACTGCATGCGCTTCGGTGCGCCGAACGCCGGGTCGGTCCTCCCGGGCTGCAAGGTGAGCTGTCAGCCGTGCCGCCAGGATGACTTCCAGTCGCTCATCGATCACCTGGGCGTGCCGGTCAAGAACTGGGACACCTGGATCCGTCCGAGCAAGGAGGCGGAGAGCCGCATCGCCACGGGTCGGTATTTCTGGCCGATCAGCGGCGTGCCGTTTCTGATCAACGACGCCGGCGGCGCGTACGAGTTGAGCGTGTGCACGGACGTCGGCGCGCCGGGCACCGTGGACCGGTTCAAGAACCTCTGGGGCAAAAGCATTTGCGACTGCAAGCAGACCGGCGCTCCGGGCGTGTGCAGCTCGGACTTCGGCTGCACCGAGTACGCCGGCAAGTTCTCGCCGTGCTTTATCCACCGCGCCGCCGACTGGCCGCCGGGCAGCACCAACAACGACATCCAGTGCCTGGGCAAGTTCCTGGGCGGCGGTCCGTTGCAGCTGCGTCTCGATCCTTCGCGACTCGGCAACCTGGCCACGGTGCGCGTCAACGCCGGCAACGCGGGGGCGGTGCTCAACCCGGACTTCTATGCGGTCAATCAGCAGGAGTTCGGCTGCACGCCGCACTGGAATCCGCTGTGCTGGGGGCTGCAGGCGGAAGGGTCGGCCGATTGCGCCGTCCCGAACGAGGTGAACCGCTTCCACCCGGCGTGGCAGGCGTGGAACTTCCTGCGCGTGCTGGTCCTCGGGTCGAAGTGGTGGGACGAGCCCGGCGGCGCAGGGCTGGAGCCGGCGGCGGTCAAAGCGAAGAACCGCGTGCTGGCTTGGATCAACCAACGCAAGGGCGACATGCCCGCGATGCCCAACGGCACGTTGCAGAACCTCGACCAGGTCGATCGCGATTTCACGACGACGGACTACTGGCGGCGGGCGTGGAACCAGCACCCGCAACTGATCAACGAGCTCGCCGGCAACCTGCCGCTGGTCGACATCCCGATGGACGGGGCGCAGCGCGACAACATCTGGGAGAACTGCTACCTGGAACGCAGCGGGCACCGCGTGCGCGTCGAATATAAGCCCTATGACATCTTCCTCGGCGTGTCGCTGCAGTTCCTGCACGAGGACAAGCGGCCGCTCTGTGGCCAACCGCTGACGACGGCCGAGTTGCGGCGTTTTCTCTACAAGGCGTCGCCGCAGATTCGCATCGAACTCAAAGTACGCATGGCCATCCTGGCGGAGTTCGCCGACGACGACCCGCCGATCAAGCAACTGACCAACCCGCACCAGCCGGTGAGCGGCGGATTGAATTCGGTGGTGCTCGGGATCAACAACCCGGAGACGGTCGCCAACCAGAGCCGGCGGGTGCCGGTAATCGTGGCGGGTGACACCGGCGAGAAGCACGTGGACCGGATCGTCTACGTCGACAAGGACGGGCGGCGCTTCAAGCGGCAGCCGCCCCTGGAGTTCACCTGGATCGGCGAACAGAACGCGTTCCGCGACCACGTCGAGGACATCTACCCGCAAGGATTCTGGGATGGTCCGCCGAATTCGGTCCCGCTGCACTGCTGCGGACTGATCGAGGTGATGAAGGACGGCCACACGGTGCGCGCGTCGTATACCGATCGTCACGCGGTTTACACCGACTTCGTGCCGCAGGGGTCGAGCCAGGATGCACTCACGGAACTGAAACGCACGCGCGGGATGCGCGGATCGATGCGGATCGCAGTCGGCCTGCCGATCCAGGCGGGTTGCTGACTATGACGACCGAACTGGACACGATCATCGAACGCACACGTGCCAAGGTGGCGACATTGCCGGACCCGGCGCCGCCGGCCGCAAGGTTTAATCATGCGCTGACCAACCCGGAGACCGAACGCCAGGCGTTTCAGCGCTACCGCCGTGACCAGGAGATGGTCGAGCGGATGGAGCGCAAGCGCGACGCGCTGCGGCATACGCCCAGGTGGGACGTGGCGATGCTCGACATGTGGCTGCATCGGAGCGTACGGACGTATGAGATGACCACGACGTTCCTGCTCGTGCACCTGATGGGGCCGGTGGCCAGGCCGGTGCGCGATGCACGCGCGGCCTACTGCGTGAACTGCACGTACCGCAAACGGCGTGAGTCGCCGAACTTGAAGGCGGTGCCGGTGGAGCCGGGCACGCCGCTGAGTTGGAAGGATCGATGCCACGGGCCTGGGAACGGCAAGCCGTGCGACTGCCCGGACGACCTGGTCTGGTTCCCGCACGCGCTGCCTTGGCTGCTGTGGCTCGCTGGGTTTTCGTGCCCGATCGGGCACTGGGAGAAGGGACCGTTCGCGCCTGCGGAGCCGCCGCAGTTCATCGAGTTGACGGTGAACAACCAGGGCGGATGCGGGTGCGGTTGAACGGCATTTAAGCGCCGTATTGAGACTGATCAAACGGCGTTTGAACGAGAATTGAGAATCCCGCCAGTTTGCCTCGATTCACAGAGGAGGGCAGACGGCGGGAGCTTTATGCGCTGATGGTCCAGCGCAGAACCGGTGTTCTCAGCGCAGAACCCGCGCGTTCCTTAGAGCCAGGTCAAGCGACAAACCGCAACGACGCACATACGCAATGTCGAAAAGAATCCGCTGCGAGCAGCGGATTCTTTTCG
>OBJS01000098.1_pt1 | contig 37858 bp, 34 predicted proteins | sample 1519851 | NCBI WGS metagenome assembly OBJS01 (sample SAMN03019806, study PRJEB22545) | beach sand metagenome | biome: beach; feature: sea beach; material: beach sand | place: USA: Municipal Pensacola Beach, FL | collected 2010-10-20 | depth 25-47 cm m
AGCATTCAGGCCATCAGCATTCAGGCCATCAGCGTGCGGACCAGGGCGGGATCGGATGGCGCAGGCTGCCTGCGGCCCACTGGCTTGGCGCGACAACCACATAATTGCCGTCCTGCACCTGAAACAACACCATGGGTTTGGCGATATTGACGCCGGCGGCGTTGAATTTCACCTTGCCGAAAAAGGTTTCCATATCTGTTTCAGCGAGCGCATCGCGTACGGCTTCGGGGTCGATTTTCCCCGCGCGGGTCAGCGCATCGGCATAGACCAGCACCGATGCGGCGGATTCGGCGGCCTGATAAGGGGGGGCATAATCGTAGGTTTCCTCAAACAGTTCTGCAAACTGTCCGGCGCTGCCGAACCAGCGGTCGGAATAGCTGAGCGTCGCCGCCCATTGCGAGGCGCACAGCATATATTCCGCATCCTTACCGAATTTTTCGATAATCTGCGCGCTGTCGCAATGGGTCATCGCGACCATCGGCACATCGACGCGCATTTCCGCCAATTGCCGCACCGCCAGCGCCGCACCCTTCGAATGACCCGAGATAATCAGCATATCCGGTTTCAGCGCCTTTACCTTGATCAGCGAGGTTGCCATATCGTTCAATTCGGGCGGCAGCTTGTCATCGATCACGAAGCGCATGCCATATTGCGCGGCATCCTGCATCAGCCCCTCGCGGATATCCTGCGAGAAGGGATCATTTTCAAAGACCCCGGCCAGCCGCAGGGAGGCGGGGTCGCGGCCATCTTTCCGCGCCTGCTCGGCAGCCAGCGTAATTGCGCTTTTGAGATACTGGTCAGAGGTGGACAGCACCGCGAAAAGATAGCGGTATCCCTTGTCGAACAGCGAGATGGAGGCGCCATTGCCCTCCACCATGGGGACGGCATATTTCTCGGTTACCGGCGCCATCGCCTTGGTCAGACCCGAACTGTAGGGGCCGAGCAGGAATTGCACCCCGTCCTGCCGGATCAGCCGTTCGGCAAGCTGGGCCGCGCGGGCAGGCGTCGATTCATCGTCATAGAAGACGACCTCAAGCCGGTAAGTCTTGTCACCGACCGTGACGCCGCCTGCCGCATTCACCCGCTCGGCCGCCAGCATATAGCCATCGCGGGTGTTCATGCCGTTCGTGGAATATTTGCCGGTCAGGGAAATCGCCGCGCCAAGCCGGATGACATCCTCGGCAGCCTGTGCCGGGCCGCTGCCAGGAAGCTGCACGCCAGCAAGAATGAGCGCACAAAGCCCTGCAAGCAGCTTTGCCTGCAACCGTTCGAAAATCCGCATCGTTTCGCCCTGATCCTTGTTTGATTACCGGTCATTCCTGGTTGCGCAAGCTTCCATCGGGGGCATGCAATGTCAATCGTCAGACCTGATTTTTGCGCGATTTGCCCCCTTGAAACCCTGCCTGGCAAAACTACATGTCAGCCATGGCGGGTGCCGTTCCGGGCCCGCTTTATGAAAGGTCCGGCCACAAGGCGGGCCAAGGATTTGCATATCGCTTCAATGGAGGATGTGTCACATGCGTGCACTCGATTTTTCACCGCTTTTCCGTTCCACCGTCGGTTTTGACCGGCTTGCCGCCATGCTTGATGCCGCCAATCGTCTCGATGACGGGGCACCGGCTTACCCGCCTTACAATATCCAGAAGTTGGGCCAGGATGCCTACCGTATCACGATGGCCGTGGCAGGCTTTGATCGCGACGATCTGAAGGTGGAAATTCACAACAACACCCTGACAATCGCCGGTCGGCATGCGGATCAGGAAGACAGTGAAGGCGCCGAATATCTGCATCGCGGCATCGCCGCACGCGCCTTTGAGCGTCGCTTCCAGCTTGCCGATCATGTGAAGATCACAGGGGCCGAGCTGAAGAACGGCCTGTTGCATGTCGATCTTGCGCAGGAAGTGCCCGAGGCGATGAAGCCCCGGCAGATCGAAATCCGTTCTGATATTGGCGATCAGAATATGATTGAAGGCCACGCCTGAACCACAGGTCTGATCAACTGAATTGACGCCCCCTTCCATGTGGAGGGGGCGTTTTACTTTGCGGGTTCCTTGCTGAGCGGTTCAGCCGATCACCAGTTTTCCTTGAACGGCCGCAGGTCCACTTCATGGCTCCACGCACTTGGATGCTGCTGATGAATGTGGGAAACGGTTTGCGCGATGGCGTCGGGGTTGAGCGCACCATCCGCGCCCATCCGCTCGACAAATTCGGGAAATCTTTCGCGGATCATCTGCCCGTCAATGACCCCGTCGATAATGAAATGGGCAATATGCAGCCCTTGCGGGCCAAACTCACGCGCCAGGGATTGCGCAAGGTTACGCAACCCCGCCTTGGCCGAGGCAAAATGGGCGAAATTCGCGCGCCCGCGCAACGATCCCGATGCGCCGGTAAAGAACAGGCTGCCCCGCTGTCGCGGCAGCATATGCGCGATAGCTGCCTGCGCCGTGAGAAACCCGCCAAAGCAGCAGACCCGCCAGAACCGCTCAAACTGTTCGGCTGATATGTCCTGAAACGGGATACGGGCATTGTTGCCCGCATTGTAAAGCACAGCCGCAATCGGTCCGGTTGCTGCTGCCTTGGTGAATAATCCGTCGACAGAGCCCGTGTTCGTGACATCGGTCACGACCGCAGTGGCAGCGCCGCCTTGCGCCTCAATCTCCTGAACGCGGGCGGCGAGTTTATCCGCTGTCCGTCCGGCGAGGATGACATGATAGCCATCGGCGGCGAACCGGCGCGCCAGTGCGGCGCCCAGGCCACGTTCCGCACCGACCCCGAGAATGATTGCTGTTTCTTTTGTGAGACGATTTGTCATCTGCCCGCTCCGACCTCTTCCAGTATGCGCTGATCTTGAAGAAGTATGAGCAGGCTAAGGGGGGCAGGGCAAGCGATGGCGCCTGACCCTGAGCCGCTTGCCCCTGAGCCGCCTGCCAAACCCGCCGTTGTACCGAGGTTCGGCCAACGCAACGCAATCAGCAGCCCCAGGTCGGGCTATTGAATATTGGCCGGGTTCACATTGTCCTGGAACTGATTAACGACGGTTATGTTCGACAGGGTCGAATCGAATTCCAGCCCTACCCAGGTGTTGCCGGCCTGTCCGGTGGGCGCCTGAATATCTGCAAGCACATTGCCGCTGACGATGGTGCTGCCACCCGGACCGCGCGAAATCTGACCGTTCTGGATCAGGCGCATGCGGGCGTTGGCTTCATTGGAAAGCGCGGTAGAGCCGACGAGATTACGATCGCGGAAGTTATGCAGTGACGCACGGTAGACACCACCACTGTTCAGTTGGGATATACCGATCACTTCTGAACCGCCATTTGCGACATTGTCAGCATCCAGTTGTGCAAACGGAGCGCTGTTGAAATTGCCAAAATTCTGATAGAAAACATGAAACCGGCCATCGCCGCCCGGGTTCGGCCCGGTCAGATGCGTATCAAGGATACCGATATTGCTCCAACGGGTTTCGATGGCGGTGGGGATTGCGACACCAAAGGGAAGTGTTCCGAATCCGAGTTCCTGTGCAATTTCGACCATATCATTGATGGCTTGTTGCGGATTTTCCGCATCCGAGATCCCGGCGCCTTCTTCTGTCGCATTGAAGGCCTGCGAGTCGATTTTTTGAACAGTCTTCAGCGGTACGGCTATTTTCTTTGCGCCTCCAGCCGTTTTGGCGGCTCCCACTCCCGCGGCATTTTCTGCTTGCTTTGGACTTCCGCCACCGGCCGGTCCGCCGGCATTCTGCGGCCCGCCTTGCGGTCCGCCGTCATTTGCCTGATTGCCACCCTGGTTCTGCCCGCCGCCCTGGTTGCCAGCCTGGCCGCCACCATTCTGTCCGCGTGCGACGGGGCCTGTCAGGCGTGCCTGCATCGCCTGCGTGATGCGCGGCGGGGTGGGGATCGCGGGGCCGGGGGCCATGCCGGGCCGGATAAAGGTGCCAAAGCCCGCGCGCAATACGTCGGTTGATCCCATTTCATTGGAAACGGTCATGCCGCCGGCGCGCAAATTGCCGTCATTATTGGCACCCGGGCCAAGCAGGCCGACAAAGGTCTGATCTTCCGTGGTTTCCGGATCGTCAACCGCAAACAGCGCGGTTCCGCGCACACCGATCGTGGCGGTTCGCGTCTTGATCGTGACATTGGTGGGGTTGGCGCTGGCAACCTTGCCCGATACATAGCGCAATACACCCCGCGTGAAGTTCGCGGTCAGCTTGCCTGTGTCAGTATTGGGGTCATAGACGAATTCATCGATCACAAGCTGGCTGTTGGGGCCGACGGTGAAAACAGTTTCGTCAAGCAGCAGGATCTGCATACGCGAGGCGTCAGCGCTTTCAAGCTTGTCGCCAAGCAGCATATCCATGCCCGAAACAACCGCCTGCTTGCTTTCCCGGTCGCCTTCGGAAACTGCGACCGAACCGCTGACGCCCGCGGCGATTCCCGCTTGCGTTGCCGCAAATGCCACAGATGGCATGAGGATTGCCGACGAAACGGCTGCAAAACCAACCAATTTCCCGAAAATGTGCATTTTAACTACCCCGACAAGGCCCCGAACTTGTCTTTTGTTGTCAGATTTTTGCGCAAGCGACAAGTGCACAAAGGCAACAATTTGAATTAAAACTGATACGACTTCTCAAACAGAGCTTGAAGCAGCCAGTATAGGGCTGCATAGATAAGCCGTATTTTGACGTATTTGATGGTGAATCGAGTAACATGGGGCGCGGGGCGGTGTTGGAATATAGCAAACTCTTGCAAGGGCAGGCGACGAAAAGGCGTGGCCTGACTGTTACATCTGTTTTAGCCGCATGTCTGGCAATTACGCAGGTCCATGCGCAGCCGGTCGGCACGGAGGCGGCGGAGCGGCGGACGAAAGAGGCCACGCAGCAGGCCGGCAAGACTGTCGCGGCTGACGAGGATCTGATGGCCGCGGCGGAGGCATTGCCGCCTGTCACCTTTTCTCAGGTTCTGGAATCGCCTGACGATCCGGCGGTGAATCTGCGCTACGCGCAGGATTTGATCCTGAAAGGCAATGTGCAACTGGCTGCCGCGACGGTTGAGCGGATATTGATCAGCTATCCGGACGCTGACAGTGTCAGGCTGCTTTACGCGATTTTGCTGTACCGCATGGATGTACTCGACGATGCCGCCGCGCAGCTTGATATTCTGGAAGGGCGCAGCACGGATGATGCGGTCCTGAAAGAAGTTGCCCGGTACCGCAAGCTGATTGACGAACGGAACCGCCCGATCAAGCGTTCGGCCGCGGTCAGTATCGGCATGCATTATGACTCCAACCGCAATGCCTTTCCCGACAGGGGGACTTTCCTGATCGGCGGTACGCCTATACAGGGCACGACGGGCGAGGTTGATGATTTCGGTCATGTGGTCATCGCCGCGACCGATATGCGGATGGATACCAAGGGACAGCAGCTGCAGGAAATCTTCGCGGATGCGGCGGTGCTGTACGATAATCAGGTCGAGATTGACGAGCTGGACGTCCGTGCATTGCTGTTGAATGGCGGGCTGACCTATAAATCCCGTTTCGGTACGCTTGTGCCCGGTCTGCATGCGGCACTGATCGAACTGGACCGTGAGAAATATTCCCGCGACTATGCTGTTTCCCTGCGCGGGGAGCGGCCGATCCTGAATTCAAAGGTCGCGGCTTATGCGGAGATCAAGGCCGGCTGGCGGAAATATAACAATACCCGCAATCTGCCCTTCGCGCGCGAGCAAAGCGGCCAGTATCATGAGTTAACGGTCGGCGGGCGCCGGGCGCTCGATAACCGCACGCTGGTGCATGGCGCCTTGTCCCTGAACAGCGTCGATGCGATCAATTTCGAATCCTATGAAAGCTATGAAATAGCTGTCGATTTCACCCGCATCCTGCCGGCCGATACCTTCCTGACCGGCAGCGTGACGATTGAGAAGCAGTTCTATCAGGGGCCTGATCCTTTCATTACGCAGCAGACCCGCCACGATCTGGATACCACATTCAATCTGACCTATGGCATTCCGGTCGCCAATCTGACCGAACATCTTGGCGAAAGCTTCGTCAGCCCGCCATTTCTTGAAGATGTGGTCCTGACGGTCAGCGCCGAATATCAGAACTCGAATTCGAATATTCCGAATTTCGATTACGATAATTTCCGTGGTCAGTTCCTGCTCAACCGGCGTTGGGATTTCTAAAGCCGCATCGCGTTCTTGCTTGCGCGCGGCGTATTTCTGTCCGTTAACCTGAGCGGCATTTCCTGACAGGTGCATATGACGCCATACATGTGAGGTGGCGTAATTTCCTGTCAACGGGGAATATAGTCGGACTGCTTCAAGATCGCGCCTGCAAGGTATAGCGATCCGCATATGACAATCCGCACGTCATGATCGGGCCGCTCGTTCTGGATGATCGCGATCGCTGTGGCGGCATTGTCATGAGCGATGCTCTGAAAGCCAAGCTTCCGGGCGGTCGCAGCCAGTCTGTCGGCAGGTAGTCCGCTTGCTTCGCCGGGAACCGGAACGGTGTGAACTGCCGTGGCAAGTCCCTGAAAGTTTTCCAGAAAGCCGGCCGCATCCTTATTCGCCAGCATGCCGCAGATCAGAAAAAGCGGTTTTGGGTGCCGTTCCTCCATATCGGCAAGCGCGGCCGCAAGTACACGACCCGCCGCCGGATTATGCCCGCCATCGAGCCAAAGCTCGCTGCCAGTGTTGAGGGGGCGACACAACGCACCCTTGTCCAGTTTTTGCAGCCGTCCGGGCCAATTGACATGGGTCAGCCCATGCGCGATCGCGGGCTGGGGGAATTCCGCATCTTCCAACGCCAGCAGGGCGGCTATGGCCGCGCCGGCATTGATCAACTGGTGATTGCCCGGCAATCCAGGCAGAGGAAGATCCAATAAGCCGTTCCTGTACTGAAATATCAGCCGGCCATTTTCGTTGAAGCTCAACCAGTCCTGCCCATGCCACAAGGCAAGTGCACCCAGCCGGTCGACCTCAGCGCGGATTGCCGCCTCGGCTTGCGGCTGTTGTGGACCGATAATGGCGGGGACATGCGGTCGCAGGATTCCGGCTTTTTCATGCGCGATCGTCGCAAGATCGTTGCCCAGAAACTCCTGATGGTCGAGGTCGACCGGCGTTATGACCGAAACCGCCGAGGTCGGGATCACATTGGTGGTGTCGAAACGTCCCCCCAGCCCGACTTCCAGAAGCGTGATATCCGCCTGATGATCGGCAAAGGCCGCAAAGGCAGCCGCGCTGGTAATCTCGAAAAATGTGATGGGGGCGCCATCATTTGCGGCTTCGGCGGCAAGCAGCCTGTCGCATAACTCTTGTTCCTTGATCAGCTCTCCCGCGATACGGATGCGTTCGTGAAACCGCACAAGGTGGGGCGAGCTGTAGACATGCACCCGCAGGCCCGCAGCTTCCAGAATTGCCCGCATGAAGGCCGTCGTCGAGCCTTTGCCGTTGGTGCCCGCGACATGGATGATCTTGGGCAGCTTTTCATGGGGATTGCCCATCTTCGCCAGCAACCCGGTCAGCCGGTCAAGCGACAGATCAATGCCTTTGGGATGCAGGCTGTGCAGCCGCGCGAGTACGGTTTCTGAATCGGAGCCAGACGGCACAGCGGCTTTGCGGGGCATCGGAAAGTGATCCGTTATTCAGGCGGGCATGTCGTCCGGCTACCTGACACCGGCCGGGCCGGGCAGGGCAGTTGCCGCCTTGTGCCGCCGGCGATCATACATCAGCATCTGCAAGATACGCGACAAGGTGGCGCGCATATCGTGCCGGTGCACAACCATATCGACCATGCCCTGGGATTGCAGCATTTCCGCGCGCTGAAAGCCTTCAGGCAATTGCTCGCGGATCGTTTGTTCAATGACGCGCTGACCGGCAAAGCCGATAAGCGCGTTGGGTTCGGCGATATGGATATCGCCCAGCATGCCGTAAGAGGCGGTGACACCGCCGGTGGTCGGGTCGGTCAGCACGACGATATAAGGCAATGCCGCTTCGCGCATCATCTGTACCGCGATCGTGCCGCGTGCCATCTGCATCAGCGACAGCATGCCTTCCTGCATGCGCGCACCGCCAGCAGCGGTGAAGACGACAAGTGGCGTTGTATCCTTCAGTGCGCGTTCGGCTGCCATGACAAGCGATTCGCCGACGGCCATGCCCATCGAACCGCCCATGAAAGCGAAATCCTGAATGGCCACGGTTGCGGGCAATGTGTCGATTTCACCCTGCGCGACGGACATCGCCTCGTCACGGCCGGTATTGTGGCGCGCCTCGCGCAGCCGGTCGGGATATTTTTTCTGGTCGCGGAACTTGAGCGGGTCCGCCATGACTTGCGGTGTCGGCAGCATCTCGTAATGCGCATTGTCGAACAGGGCATTGAACCGGTCTTGCGGTGTGATCCGCATATGGTGATCGCAGCCCGGGCAGACGCCCAGATTATCGCTCAACTCGCGATGGAAAATCATCTGGTCGCAGGCCGGACATTTCTGCCACAGGCTGTCGCCTGTATCGCGCTTGCGCAGTACCGCCTGAATCTTCGGGCGCACAACCCGGCTCAGCCAACTCATTGATCAGATCCCTTATCCCTTATCCCTTAAGGCTCGGCGTTTTATCGGCGGGGAATCACCCGCAAGTTATCCTGCAACCTTATCCTCTTGCGCGGCACGGGTGCCAGCGGCGAGTTCGGCGACGAAACGGTGCGTCTCGGCAGCGATCCGATTTGCGTCATGGCCTGCCGCATGGCCGGCGGCAATCCTGTCGACAATGGCGGTGCCGACGACCGCGGCATCCGCGACTTTCGCGATGGCGGCGATATGCTCGGGCGCTTTCAGGCCAAAGCCAACCGCAACCGGCAGATCGCAATTGCTCCGGATACGATTGACCGCCGATGCGATCGTTGCAAGGTCGTTGGATGCCGCCGCGCCGGTAATGCCCGTGATCGACACATAATAGACAAAGCCGCCGGTATTGGCGAGAACAGTCGGCATCCGCTTGTCATCGGTTGTGGGCGCGGTCAGGCGAATGAAATTCAGCCCTGCCTGCAAGGCCGGAATGCAGAATTCATCGTCGGCTTCGGGCGGCAGATCAACGACAATCACCCCGTCCACGCCGGCGCTCAGCGCATCCGCGATAAAGCGGTCGGTCCCATAGCGGTAGATCGGATTGTAATAGCCCATCAGGATGATGGGCGTTTCCTGATCCAGTTGCCTGAACCGGCTGACAAGCGCCAGCGTCCGCGCCAGCGTCATGCCAGCTTCAAGCGCGCGCAGGCCGGCGGCCTGAATTGAGGGGCCATCCGCCATCGGATCGCTGAACGGCATGCCAAGCTCGATCAGATCGGCACCGGCGGCGGGCAGCCCGCGCAGGATTTCAAAACTGGTATCGAGATCGGGATCACCCGCTGTGATGAAGGTGACAAGTCCCGCGCGGCCTTCCTGCTTGAGGGCGGCGAAACGCTTTTCAATCCGCTGTCCGGCCATCAGATCTCCTCCCCCAGCAGACGCGCGACCGTGAAAATATCCTTGTCGCCGCGACCGCACAGATTCATGCAGATGATATGGTCTTTCGGCAGATCAGGGGCGATCTTTGCCACGAAAGCCAGGGCATGGCTTGGTTCAAGCGCGGGGATGATGCCCTCAAGCCGGCTGCACAGTTGAAATGCCGCCAGCGCCTCATCGTCGCTGGCCGAGACATAATTGACCCGCCCGCTTTCATGCAGCCAGGCATGCTCGGGGCCGATGCCGGGATAGTCGAGGCCCGCCGAGATGGAATGGGCGTCCTTGATCTGCCCGTCATCTGTTTGCAGCAGATAGGTGCGGTTGCCATGCAGCACCCCTGGTTCGCCACCAGCGATGGAGGCCGCATGGGCGCCGCTTTCGATGCCTCTGCCCGCCGCTTCCACGCCGTAAATTTCAACCTCCGGATCATCGAGAAACGGGTGAAACAGGCCGATGGCATTCGAGCCGCCGCCGATACAGGCGACGAGCGTATCCGGCAGACGTCCTTCCTGCGCGTACATCTGCTCGCGCGCCTCGCGCCCGATAATCGACTGGAAGTCGCGCACCAGCGCGGGGTAGGGGTGCGGACCTGCGGCCGTGCCGATGATATAGAAGGTATCGGCGACATTGGTCACCCAATCGCGCAATGCTTCGTTCATCGCATCTTTCAGCGTTCCCGTGCCCGATGTGACCGGGACAATTTCCGCACCCAGCAGTTTCATCCGGAAGACATTGGGCTGCTGCCGTTCGATATCGGCTGCGCCCATATAGACAACGCAGGGCAGGCCAAAGCGCGCCGCCACCGTTGCCGCGGCGACCCCATGCTGCCCCGCGCCGGTTTCCGCGATGATGCGCGTCTTGCCCATCCGCCGTGCCAAAAGGATCTGACCGAGGCAGTTGTTGATCTTGTGGGAGCCTGTGTGATTGAGCTCGTCGCGCTTGAAGTAGATTTTCGCGCCGCCGAAATGTTCGGTCAGCCTTTCGGCGAAATAAAGCGGGCTTGGCCGCCCGGCATAATTCCGCAGCAAATCGTCCAGTTCTTCCCGGAAAGCCCGATCCTGCTTGGCGTCATTATAGGCCTTTTCCAGATCGAGGATCAGCGGCATCAGCGTTTCGGCGACGAAACGGCCGCCAAATATCCCAAAATGGCCGTTTACATCCGGGCCGCCGCGCAAGGTGTTTTGTCGATTGCTCATAAATTTAGTTCAGCTTTCTCGGCATATGACGATAACGGGTCGGTTCCTGAATATGTTCGGTGGTACGCCGGCTTCGCGTCAGAGGGGGCAGGCGCGTTCAAGGAACAGGCTTATCTTCGCTGGATCTTTTGACCCTGGCCTGCTTTCCACCCCCGATGAGACATCCACAGCTTTTGCGCCACTGATCCGCACGGCGTCGGCGACATTGTCCGCATCAAGGCCGCCGGACAACATCCAGGGCCGCCGCCATTGCACGCCGGCGAGGAGATTCCAGTCAAAGGCCCGGCCATTGCCGCCGGGTAGCGCACTCGGTGCGCTTTTGGGCGGCTTCGCATCGAACAGCAACATGTCGGCGACACTTTCATAGGTCTGTGCGGCCGCAACATCGGCGCGGTCGGCAATTGCTATGGCTTTGATGACAGGCACACCGAAACGTGCCCGGATTTCAGCAACGCGTTCGGGGGGTTCTTTACCGTGTAGTTGCAGAAAATCAGGTTGAAACTCGCGCAAGACCGTAGCGATCCCTTCGTTCTTTTCATCAACGATCAGCCCGACCTTTCGTGTGGTAGACGGTATATCGTTGCCTAGCTGCGCTGCCTTCGCCGGAGAAACATGGCGTGGCGAGCGCGCAAAAAACACAAAGCCGAGATAAGCCGCGCCATGCCTTGTCGCTGCCGCAACTGCTGCCTCATCGGATATGCCGCAGATTTTTACATCAACCATATTGGATATATAGGACGCAGATTGCCGGCATGCATCCATTTTATCGGGGCCGCCAACATTTCAAATCTGTTGTCGCAAGCCAGCTGCAAGCCCGCCGCATGCTAGCGCCTGTCAGGGTTGGCCGTTTCCAGTTCCTTTGACAGGGATTTGATTTGTTTGCGTTCTTCTTTTGCCAGACGCCGCCACTTATGTTGTTTCGCCCAGGCCGCGCCGCCGCCAAGCACGATGCCAAGCAGCACAGACAAGAAGACAATGGCAAACAGCGGCACCTCAAATCCGATTGCAGGCGTTGTTTCAGCAAGCGGGTCGAGACTGAATAGCACCGTTTGCCGGTTTGCGATTGCCACAATGAGCGCAAGAAGCAGGAAAGGCAGCAGTAGCAAGAAACGCAAGAAGTTCATTCAAAACCTTACCGGGCAAAGCCCAACCAGAGAATCTCACAGGGTAGACAGGCTCACAGGGTAGAAAGTCGCCGGTCACCACGCATAACGTCACCAAGCATAACAATGACGGACCGAAATCCTGTATCACATAGGCCAGTAGCGGAATTGCTGTCTGCTGGCCGGGGCTTAGTCGGATTTACTGTTCAGCCTCTCACGCAGTTCCTTCCCGGTCTTGAAGAACGGGACGCGTTTGGCGGCAACCGACACGGTCTGCCCTGTCCGCGGATTACGCCCTTGTCGCGCAGGCCGCGATTTGACCGAAAACGCGCCAAACCCCCGCAATTCAACCCTGTCACCGCGCCCCAGCGCATCCGAAATTTCGTCAAATACTGTATTGACGATACGTTCGATGTCGCGTTGGTACAGATGAGGGTTTGCGAGCGCAAGCCGCGTGATCAATTCGGATTTGATCATGCCAATACCCCTGTTAACCAGCATGCCGCGTGTCCGCCAACCCTGGTTATTCGGGGTAAGAGCAATTCGCGACTGAAATCCTGTGCTACAAGTCGGTCATCCGATCCGTCCTGGCCGGTATAGCCGACGGCCAGCCGGTATCTTCCTGCAACGATATCGATCGACAATTTTGTCCTCAAAATATCAATTTCGGTTTCAAAATATTATGAGCCGCCCCGCACTGGATCAGATAGTCTCAAGGTTGCCAGATGGATACAAGACCGTCAATATCAACCAGCCGTTGTGGCAGTGCGTTTCCTGCAAATCCCTGCCAAACATTTTCGACTAGCTGTTCAAGCAAGGGGGGTGCATCGCCCCATTCAAGCGTATGAACAGGGAGAGTGGCGGATACGCCATGTTGATCTGCAAGCCAGGAAATGGCTTCCGTCTCGCCGCCGATGGCATCGATCAGTTTTGCTTCCATCGCCATTCGGCCGCTATATACCCTGCCATCTCCCAGAGTCGTAGCTTGTGCTATTGTCAGGTTCCGGCGTTCGGCAACAAGGCCGACAAACCAGCGATAGGAATCCAGGATCAGATCGCGGATCGCTTCGCGGCCCTCCTCATCCATCGGCTCGAACGGGGAGGGCTTGCCCTTCAGACCGCCGCTTGTGATCATTTCCACATCGACGCCGACCTTGTCCATCAGATCGCTGATTTCGGTATGTTGAAATAATACGCCAATCGATCCGGTGATGGTGTTGCGCCGCGCCACGATGTGATCGGCGCCAATGGCGGTGATATAGCCGCCCGATGCGGCGATGGACCCCAGGACCGCAACAACCGGTTTGTCTTCGGCCAGCTTCCGTAAAGCAATATACAAGCCTTCCGAGCCTGCCGTTGTGCCGCCGGGGCTGTCGATGAAGACGATCAATGCTTTTGCATTCGGATCTTCGGCAATTTCGGCAATCGCCTGATCACGTTCCCTGTCTTCAAGAATAAGCCCCAGAACCTCAAGGCGGACAAGATGGTCGCCAACCGGAAACTTGCCGCCTGTCCCATCAGCGACAATGGTGATCAGCAGTCCGACTATGGCGCCGATTGCTGCGATACGCCAAATAGACATACGCCGCCGCAGGCGTCGCCGGTCCAATATGTCATCCGCTTCCAATGCCATAAACCTGTCCTGCTTTGCTCATCGCCGGTAAAAATTACGCTCCGGCTTTTCTCCATAATGGCGAAAAACCACAATGGGAAAAGCCGGAGCGTATCATACTCAAATTTTTTTGCTGATACAGTCGCATCTGGCCGGAGTTGAAACCCCGGCCAGTCAGGTCGCGACGATCAGTTCTCGTCCTCGGGGTCTTCCTTGGCCCGCAATGCGGCACCCAGAATATCGCCGAGCGAGGCGCCGGAATCGGACGAACCATACTGTGCGACCGCTTCTTTTTCCTCGTCGACTTCCTTGGCCTTGATCGACAGGCTCACCTTGCGGGTGTTGCGGTCGATATTGGTGACCTTTGCATCCACCTTGTCGCCGACCGAGAAGCGCTCGGGCCGCTGTTCAGAACGGTCGCGGCTCAAATCGCCACGGCGGATAAAGGCACGCACACCGCTATCCCCGATGGAAACTTCGATGCCCTGATCCTGGACCTCTTCGACGGAAACGGTAACGATCTGGCCCTTGCGCAGCGGCCCGTCTGGTGCTGCGCTGTCCAGCGGATCGCTTTCGAGCTGCTTGACACCAAGGCTGATGCGTTCTTTTTCAAGATCCACATCCAGGACGACAGCTTTCACCATGTCGCCCTTCTGGTAGCTAGCAAGTGCTTCTTCGGCTGTCTGATCCCAGGACAGATCGGACATATGCACCATGCCGTCCACACCATCGTCCAGTCCGATAAACAGGCCGAACTCGGTGATGTTCTTCACTTCGCCTTCGACTTCGGTGCCGGAGGGATATTTGGTCGCAAAGCCTTCCCAGGGGTTTTCCATGCACTGTTTCAGGCCAAGCGAGATACGGCGGCGTTTGGAATCCACATCCAGCACCTGCACCTCGACTTCCTGAGAGGTCGATACGATTTTGCCCGGGTGGATGTTCTTCTTTGTCCAGCTCATCTCGGATACGTGGACAAGACCTTCGACGCCCGGTTCCAGTTCGACGAACGCGCCGTAATCGGTGATGTTGGTGACGCGACCGGTAAAGCGGGCATTGAGCGGATATTTCATCTCCACCTCTTCCCACGGATCGGTATGTAATTGCTTCATGCCAAGGCTGATCCGTTGTGTTTCCGGATTCAGCTTGATGACCTGGACATTGATGGTTTCACCGATATTGAGCACTTCGCTGGGGTGATTGACGCGCCGCCAGGCGATGTCGGTCACATGCAGCAGCCCGTCAACGCCACCCAGATCGACGAACGCGCCGTAATCGGTGATGTTCTTGACAACGCCTTCCAGAACCTGGCCTTCCTGCAGATTAGCCAGCAGTTCAGAACGCTGTTCAGCGCGCGCATCTTCCAGTACCGCGCGGCGCGATACAACGATATTGCCGCGGCGTTTGTCCATTTTCAGGATCTGGAAGGGCTGGGTCACGCCAAGCAGCGGCGTGATATCGCGAACCGGACGGATGTCGACCTGACTGCCCGGCAGAAACGCGACGGCGCCGTTCAAATCGACCGTAAAGCCGCCTTTGACGCGGCCAAAAATAACGCCTTCGACTTGTGCGCTGTCGTCAAAATTCTTTTCGAGTTCGGTCCAAGCCTCTTCGCGGCGCGCCTTTTCACGGCTCAGGACCGCCTCGCCCATGGCGTTTTCGATCCGATCAAGGAAGACATCGACCTTGTCGCCGGGCGCAATCGCAGCCGGCTGCCCGGGTGCGGCAAATTCCTTCAGTGCGACGCGCCCTTCGGTCTTGAGACCGACATCAATCAGCGCGAAATCATGTTCGACGGCAATCACAGTGCCGGTTATAACAGAGCCTTCAAACGCACTTTGTTCCGAAAAGCTCTCATCAAGCATCGCCGCGAAATCTTCTTTCGAAGGCATTGCCATATTCTGCTCGGTCAAATTGATCTCCTGATTACGTTTTTTCTGGCCGTCCGGTTGGTTCCGGCGGTCTTTTGGGTCTTGCTGCCGCGTGATTGCGGCAACTTCCGACTATTTTACTTTCGCGACGTCCTTTTTGCCTTACCGTGTTTGGATTGCCTGCGTAACATCGTTGCCATTATCCAAAAACAAATAGCACCACAGATAAAAGCCGCCCTCGACCGTGATCGGTCAGGTGCGTCCTCAATCTGTACGCTTGTGATGTCAGCGCGCTGCGATGTAGTCCAAGGCAGCCGCGAATGCTTCGTCTATACCTAAATTCGTCGTGTCAAGCAAGTAGGCATCGCCTGCGGCGCGCAAGGCGGCAGTCGCCCGATTCTGATCGCGTTCGTCGCGTTTCTTGAGGTCCGCCAGCACCTCGTCCTCGCTGACCTGTTCGCCTTTTCCCGTAAGCTCCAGATAACGGCGGTGTGCCCGTTCTTCTGCGGAGGCAGTGACGAACAGCTTCCGGTCGGCCTTTGGGCAGATCACCGTGCCGATATCGCGGCCATCAAGCACCGCACCGGGCGCACCGCCGGGCGGATTGGCGGCAAAAGTGCGCTGAAATTCGACGAGTGCTTCGCGCAGGGCAGGGATGGCGGCGATTTGTGATGCCATTTCGCCGACCCGATCGGTCCGTAGTTCGTCCGAATTCAGCTCATCAGGATCCAGACTACGCGCGGCGGCAAGGATTGCGGGAGTGTCGTCAGCGTCAATGCTTTGTTTAAGCAATTTGAGCGCGACGGCGCGGTAGATTGCACCGGTATCGAGATAGGCATAGCCCAAATGCGCGGCAAGTCTGCGTGCCAATGTGCCTTTGCCCGCCGCGGCAGGCCCGTCAATTGCAATAACAATGGCGGGTTTGCTCATGATGCCTCGATCGTTTCAATGGATGCGCCCAGCCCATGCATCAGGGATACGAAATCAGGAAAGCTGGTTGCGATCATGCGACTGTCATCGACTGTGACAGGGGATTTCGCGGCAAGCCCGGCAACCAGAAACGACATGGCGATGCGGTGATCCATCTGCGTGGCGATGGTGGCGCCACCCGGGATCGGGGTGGCGGTGCCGCCGCGCCCCTCGATCACCAGCCCGTCCTCAAGCTCGGTGACCTTTACGCCGCATGCGCTCAGTCCCTGCGCCATCGCAGCCAGGCGGTCGCTTTCCTTCACCCGTAACTCTGCCAGCCCGCGTAAGCTGCTGGTGCCTTCGGCACAGGCCGCGGCGATGGCCAGTATCGGATATTCGTCGATCATGCTGGCGGCGCGTTCCGGAGGCGGGGCAATCGCCTTCAGGGCGCTGCCGCGTGCGGTGATATCGGCAATTGTCTCACCGCCGGCGCGGCGCTGATTTTCAAGTGAGATATCCGCTCCCATTTCCGCCAGACAGGCAAACAGCCCGGCGCGCAGTGGATTGATGCAGACATTTGTCACTGTCACATCCGCGCCCGGCGTCAGCAATGCCGCGACAATCGGGAAAGCTGCGGATGAGGGATCACCGGGTACTGTAAAATGCGCAGGCCGAAGTTCGGGTTGCCCGCTCAACCTGATGATTTGTCCGCCACCGGAAAGTTTTTCGCTGCTGATGTCAGCGCCCATATGGCGCAGCATTGTTTCGGTATGGTCGCGGGTCGGTTCGGGCTCGATAATTTCGGTCACCCCCGCAGCGCTCAGCCCGGCCAGCAAGATGGCCGATTTCACCTGTGCGGACGCAACGGGTAATTCATAGCGGATCGGCAACAGTTCCTGCGGACCGGTGACAGTGATCGGCAGCCGCATTCCCTGCCGTCCGGCACAATCGATTCCCATCATGCCAAGCGGCGTTGCGACCCGTGCCATCGGCCGCCGGTGAAGCGAGGCATCGCCCGTAAAGGTTGTGCGGATGGGATGCCCCCCCGCCAGCCCCATCAGCAGACGTACCGATGTGCCCGAATTGCCCATCTCAAGCACGCTGTCGGGTTCGCAGAGCCCGCCAATCCCCACGCCGTTGATCCGCCAAATGCCCGTCCCGTCGCGTTCGGCATGGCCGCCAAGCTTGCGGATCGCGGCAATGGAATTGCGGACATCTTCGCCTTCAAGTAGCCCGTCGACGCAGGTTTCGCCAACCGCCAGCAGACCGAACATCGCCGCGCGATGCGAAATCGATTTATCGCCAGGAACCGCAATTGTCCCGCTCAGGCGATTGCCCGCGCGCGCTGTCAAAGGCTGCGGCTGGGAATCGTGGCGATTTTCGGTCATCTGGTACGGGGTCCGTTAGCTGTCGACGGTGCGGCGTGCTTGTATTGCCGCGGGCGGGCCGCGCCAGTTTGGCGGCCGGCGCATGCTGTCGGGACGTAGCATGACGCGGTTTTCAGCGCAATATCAGCGCAGTATATGCCGAATATGCGGTAATACGGGCAGCCGTGGCGGCTGTCTGGCAGGTCTTTTCGCAAAGGCCCGGACCTGAAGGCCGCGGTTGTGTGTGCATTGTATTAGATAATCAATTGACACATAGTGCGCGGGCTCGCTATGTAGCGCGCCTGACATGGGGCGACGGTCGTCCCGGAACCGTTTCCATCAGCGGAATCTGAGAGGGATTTGTGGCAAAACCGGAATGGGGCACAAAACGCCAATGTCCAAGTTGCGGGACAAGGTTTTACGACCTGCAGCAGGATGACCCGATTATCTGCATCAATTGCAGCCACGAATTCATGCCCGAGATCCTCTTGAAACCACGTCGTACGCGGCCAGAAGAACCTCCCCAGAAGAAGGAGGTGGAGAAGCCTGACGATGATGATGATGATGACGATATTCTCGATGACGATGATGACGAGGATATCTCACTCGAATCGCTTGATGATGACAATGACGATGACGATGACGACGACGATGAATTGATCGCCGATCTGCCTGCCGACGATATAGATGATGATGACGATCTGGAAGATGACGAGGATCTGCTTCTGGATGATGACGAAGACGATGACACAATCCTCCCCAAACCCAAGATAGAGGATTGACCGGCAGGAGAAATTCTGTCACATCGCCGGATCGATGAGTTCGTGCGATTGCGGGTTAAAAAACGCCAGCCATGCCGCCTGTTCGTCAGGTGTGTCATGTCGCGGACAATATGGGGCCGTAGCTCAGTTGGGAGAGCGCTTGAATGGCATTCAAGAGGTCAGCGGTTCGATTCCGCTCGGCTCCACCATCCCGGTTTGCGCGATGTCGTTACCTGACCCCGATACAGCCCGATACAGGATGAAGGCTGGAGCTAAATCAGCAGATTGATGCCGCTCGTGGCCGGGGTGAACAGGCTGACGATGCCGGCGGTAGCGGAATTTGCGGTGGCAGCGGTATCGACACTGATCAGATATTGCTGGATCACCCGGTCGACATATTTCGGATCCTGAAATTTTTCGAAATCAAGCCGTTTCTCAAGGGTGCGGCCCTGCGCCTCGACCGTCTGATAAACGATTTCGAGCGGTAAGCCGGTTGCCCCCAATGCGACATCGCGCAGGATAGGGTTGCCCAATATGTCGAATGGCGACTTGATATTTGCCGCTTCCTGTTGAAACCGGATGGCCTGACGGATGCCGGGGCTTTCCGCATCGAGGCTCTTTTCAAAGCGGATTTGCGTCAGGCGGGATTCAACCTTGGCTGCAAAGTCCGAGCTTTTGAGCGTATTGACCCCCGCATAGGCGCGCAGGTCCACGGCCAGATCGCGATAACGGTTGTCATTTGCGCGGTTGACCAGCGATTCCGGGTCTGTCGGGTCGCTGATCAGGATTTCCTTGATGAAGCCGCGTTTGTTGATTTCGCTTTCAAGACCATAGGCTTCCAGGACAGTGCTTAGAAGTCGATAATCATCAAGTAAATCATCAACATCCTCGACTTCTTTCACACGGGTTTTGAAGTTCGCGATATCATTCTTGAAGCTTGGATCACGCGCCACCAATTCCTTTCGGATCGGTTCCAGCCGATCAAGGCCTTTATAAACGGCCAGGGCGGAAATGCCGGTCAGTGCCATGGTGGTCTTCCTGTCGCTGCGCCAATGGTGCCTGAGGCGGGGTCTGGCGGTACCGGATCATTGTGCGGCTGCGGATACTAATGTTCGGTAAACAGGCCTGAATCTCTCCCGTCGGCGTGAAACTTTGCGTTTCTAACTGTTCAATTCTGCAGCGCGACACCATATTTGAACAATTGTCGTCGCAGGGTTTATAGTTTCGACATGCCCGCTATGTTATGTTTACGGGGAATATGAAGGAAGTTGTGGTTTGCGCATATGTTAAGTCAAAACCGGAATTCAGGGTTGCGTTCTGAGAAAACATCTCTGCATTCTTCTCTCTCATCCGGCCAAGTCCAGATTATGCAGTCGGCACAGGCGCAAGGTCTGAATGCTGTGACGTGTGGTGGTGCCAGGCAAGATATTCAGGCCCGTGCGATGGGCGTGCCGGCAGATGTGGCGATAGCCTGTTCCCGGATCGAGCCGGAGATTTGCGTAGATCAGGCTATAAAGCTGTCCGGTGATGGCGACGGGTTGGATAGCGATCAGGACAGTGATACCGGCACAATCACAAAAACACGCCCGAAGACAAAAAAACCGTCACTCTACAAAGTGTTGTTACTGAACGACGACTATACGCCGATGGAATTCGTCGTTCATATATTGGAGCAGTTTTTCAACAAGAACCGTGAAGAGGCGATGAAGATCATGCTTCATGTGCATCAGCGCGGCGTAGGCGTCTGCGGGGTCTATACCTATGAGGTGGCCGAGACAAAAGTCACACAGGTGATAGACTATTCCAGACAGAATCAGCACCCGCTCCAGTGCACAATGGAAAAAGAATAGGTTAGCATTTTGCCCTCATTCTCACGCAGTCTCGAAGAAAGCCTTCATCGCGCAATTGCTGGCGCAAGTGCGCGCAAACATGAATATGCGACGTTGGAGCATTTGCTGCTGTCGCTGCTTGAAGATCAGGATGCGAGCGCGGTCATGCGCGCATGCGGCGTCGATCTTGATGTGATCCGGCAGGCGGTCGAGAATTACATCGACAATGAGCTTTCTTCCCTGATCGTGGAAACCGGTGAAGACGCAAAACCCACCGCCGGGTTCCAGCGCGTTATCCAGCGCGCGGTCATTCACGTGCAATCCTCCGGTCGCGAAGAGGTGACCGGCGCCAATGTGCTTGTCGCGATCTTTGCCGAACGTGAAAGCCATGCGGCCTATTTCCTGCAGGAGCAGGAGATGACCCGCTATGATGCGGTGAACTACATTTCGCACGGTATTGCGAAGGTGCCTGGCATGTCCGAGAGCGCACCGGTTCGCGGCGCTGACGAGCAACAGGATCCAAAGGCCAAATCGGACAAGAAAAGCGGCGATGCGTTGCAGGCCTATTGCGTCAATCTGAATGAGAAGGCGAAAGAAGGCGGAATCGATCCGCTGATCGGGCGCGAATCGGAAGTTGAGCGGGCGATGCAGATCCTGTGTCGTCGGCAGAAGAACAACCCGTTGCTGGTCGGTGATTCAGGTGTCGGCAAGACAGCGATCGCCGAGGGGCTGGCGCGCAAAATCGTTGACGGGGAAGTCCCCGAGGTCCTTGCCGATGCGACGATCTTCTCACTCGATATGGGGACGCTGCTTGCGGGCACGCGTTACCGCGGCGATTTCGAGGAACGTATCAAGGCGGTCATGAAAGAGCTTGAGGAATATCCGGGCGCGATCATGTTCATCGATGAAATTCATACGGTTATCGGTGCCGGCGCCACAAGCGGGGGGGCGATGGATGCGTCCAATCTGCTCAAGCCGGCGCTGCAGACCGGGGCGCTGAAATGCATCGGTTCCACCACTTATAAGGAATTCAGGCAGTTTTTTGAAAAAGACCGGGCGCTGTTGCGGCGGTTCCAGAAAATCGACGTCAATGAACCCTCTGTCCCGGATGCGGTGAAGATCCTGACCGGGCTGAAACCGTATTTCGAGGAGTTTCACAAGGTTCGCTATACGAATGACGCGATCAAGACGGCCGTCGAACTGGCCGCGAAATATATCCATGACCGGAAACTGCCCGACAAGGCCATCGATGTGATCGATGAAGTCGGTGCCTCGCAGATGTTGCTGCCCGAAACGCGGCGCAAGAAGACCGTCGGTGTGAAGGAAGTTGAAGCGGTGATCGCAAAAATGGCCCGCATTCCGCCGAAAACGGTATCGAAATCCGACAAGGTGGCGCTGGCGGATCTCGATAGCGATCTGAAGCATGTCGTATTCGGGCAGGATCAGGCGATCGATGCCTTGGCGGCATCGATCAAATTGGCGCGCGCGGGATTGCGTGAACCCGACAAGCCGGTCGGTTGCTATCTGTTTTCGGGTCCCACCGGTGTCGGCAAGACCGAGGTTGCGCGTCAATTATCCGAGATCCTTGGTATCGAGCTGCTGAGATTCGATATGTCGGAATATATGGAGCGGCATACAGTGTCGCGGCTGATCGGGGCGCCCCCGGGTTATGTCGGGTTCGATCAGGGCGGGCTTCTGACCGACGGGGTGGATCAGCATCCGCATTCGGTTGTCCTGCTCGATGAGATCGAGAAAGCGCATCCCGACCTGTTCAATATACTTCTGCAGGTCATGGATCATGGCAAGCTGACCGATAATAACGGCAAGAAAGTTGATTTCCGGAACGTGATCCTGATCATGACGACGAATGCCGGTGCGCAGGAAATGTCCAAGCAGGCAATCGGCTTTGGCCGTGGCAGCAAGGAAGGCGAGGACGAGGAAGCGATCAAGAAACTGTTCTCGCCGGAATTCCGCAACAGGCTGGATGCGGTTATTCCGTTCGGGCATTTGCCGCCGGACGTCATTTCGATGGTGGTGGAAAAATTTGTGCTGCAGCTTGAAAACCAGTTGCAGGACCGCAAGGTTTCCATCGAATTATCGCCAGAAGCCAATCAATGGATCGCCAGGCGCGGTTATGACGAACATTACGGTGCGCGTCCGCTGGCGCGGGTAATTCAGGAATATATCAAGAAGCCGCTTGCCGATGAGTTGTTATTCGGTGCCCTGACAAAAGGGGGCACTGTCAAGATTTCAGTCGGCAAAGACCCTGATAGTGGTGAAGAGCGTCTCGTCTTTTCATTTGTCGCGCCCAAACGCCGCGCGACGGCCAAAGGCAAGAAGGGTGGTGAGGGAAGCGCACCCGATGAAAAAGGCGCGCCCAAAGTGCCGCTGCTGACAAACTGATATCGTGTCGGCAACCGATATTGTTCGTAATATGGGGAAGGGGAGTATGCGGATGAACCTGGCAAATAGGGGGTTCGGGCCGTCATTGAGTTGGCCGTCATTGATGTGGGCGCGTGCCTGGATTGGCATGACCGCGGTGTCTGGTTTTATGATCGTCTTGTTTTCGGTTCATAATGCCGCCCAGGCAGGCGACAACTATATCGCAACGCAATTTCATGCACCGGGTCTGCGCGGTTCGGCCGGCGAGACTCTGAAGATGCTGGTGGGCAGTAATATCGATGCCCATCATGATGAGGAGCATGGCGAAGCTGAACATGGTGGCGCTGAACATGGTGATGGGGCAGACCATCACGGTACCGAGCAATCGGCGCATAAGTCAGGTAATTACGCGCAGGTGAATTGCGGCACATACTGCAGGACAGTTTCGGACGACCGCATCGATGAGAAATATGAGGAATGCCTGGGCCCATGTTTCAAGTGCAGTCAGGTCGCCATCCGCGAACAGGCAAGCGCGCATAAGTCCGGTGATGAGCAAATTGCGCGGCAGTCATTCGAGCAATGCTGGGCGAATATCCCCAAAAACGGCGCTTTTAAAATCAGCAAATAGGCGCCTATCCGTCAGCAGGTGATCGGCGCGTCCCGCTGGTGTAGCCCCCCCTGGAAGGGACATCAACGTCCTTGCAGCAGCTTGCAGCAGCAGGCCGGCTCAGCCGGCATTGTGGTTCAGCATGCCAGAATGGCATGGACCTTTTGTTCGAGCTCGCGGGTCCGGTAAGGCTTGTTGATAATCTGCAAATTGGTCTGGCCGTCCGCCAATGTCGCGATCTGCTGATCGGGATAACCCGACGTCAGAAGTATCTTGATGCTGCTTTCGCGCTGCGTCGCTTCCTGCGCCAGTTCTATTCCATTGACCCCGCCGGGCAGGATCACATCGGTGAAGAGCAGGTCGATATTGTTGGCGTTCCGCTCCAATAGCTCAAGCGCTTCGCCGGCTGTCGTCGCGGCCAGCGTTTCGTATCCCGCCAAAGACAGGATTTCCAGCGTCATGGCGCGCACATGCGGATCGTCTTCAACAACCAGAACCCGCTTTTTTGCCTGGCAGCCATTGAGTTCAGATTCTTGTTCCTTTGGTTGCTCGATGGGGGCCGCGGTGTCGCGTGGCAGATAGATATGCGCAGTTGTGCCTTCGCCGAGTTTACTCTCCATTTCGAAGTGACCACCTGATTGTTGCACAAAGCCGGCAACCATACTGAGCCCGAGGCCGCTGCCTTCTCCCACCCCCTTCGTTGTGAAAAACGGTTCGACCGCACGCGACAGTGTTTCGGGTGCCATGCCAAAGCCTGTGTCCTGCACCGACAGTTTGACATAGCCGCCAGCCTCGATCTGCTGATGTTCGATGATATCGTTTTGCTCCAGCAGGACATTATCGGTTTTGAGCGTAAGCCGGCCGCCACGCGGCATGGCATCGCGCGCATTCAAGGCAAGATTGAGTAGCGCGTTTTCAAGTTGCGTGCGGTCCACATTGCAGTGCCAAAGCTGATCGCGTAGCAGATAGGAGATTTCAATCTGCTCGCCCAATGTGCGCCGTAACATTTCGGCGATGCCGTCGATGATCTCATTGGCATTGAGCGATTGCGGCGCCAGTGTCTGTTTGCGTGAAAAAGCCAGAAGTCTTTGGGTAAGCGTGGCTGCCCGGTCGCCCGCCTCCAGCGCGGTATCAACATATCGCAACAAGTTTTCAGGTGACATATCCGGCAGCTTGCCAAGCTTCTCATGCAACAAGTCCAGGTTTCCCTGTATAATCGCCAGAATATTATTGAAGTCGTGCGCGACACCGCCGGTTAGCTGGCCAACCGCCTCCATCTTCTGGGCTTGTCGCAACTGTTCTTCCGCGTTGACACGGTCTGTAACATCGACCTGCATCAACACCACGTTTTTCACATTTCCCAATTGATCATTGATGGCGAACGCATGAGGCAGAAGGGCTTTCTTACCCTTCGCCCGACCATTGGAAAAAAGGCCGATATCATACTCAACCACATCGGCGGGTTTGTATGTCTTGCCGGTAAATATCTCGTTCAGCTGCTCGCCAAGCAGCTGTGATATCTGCGGATCGCGAAAAATGTTGTAGCTAACCGGTTTTTCGGGATCCATGCCCCAAATGGCATAGGCCGCGCGATTAGCTGATTCAAGTGTACCGTCCGCACTGAAAATCAAAATGCCGACAGGCGATTCTTCGAACAGCGTTTGAAACTTCTGTTCGCTCTCGCGCAGCGCATCCTGCGCACGCTTGCGGTCTGTCACATCGCGGATCAACGCCTGGGACCAGATTTCCCCGTCGTCAGTAGGAAAAAGCGAGACATTCATTTCAACTGCGATGGTTTCACCATTTGTCCGCAGGAAATCAAATTCGTAATTGCGTATTTCCCCCACAACGTCGCGGTTTTTGATCGCCTCACCGGCAATATCTCTTTCTTCGGGTGAAACGAAGTCCAGCGGGTTTTTGCCGATCACCTGATCGCGTGTTTCAAGGCCGAGCAGTTCGACAAAACGCTGATTTGCATCGCAAATCATACCGGCAGCATCCAGAACGGCAAATGCGGTTCCCGTCGTTTCGATCAAGGAGCGATAACGGTCTTCCTGCGCCTGCCGCAGTTCGGCTGATTTCTTCTGTTCGGAGATATCGACAACCTCCGCAACCAGGAATATCGGATTGCCTTTTCCATCCGTCACGGGGTGGAAGTTATAGCTGACGGGGAACTTGCCGGCGGGAGTATGGACAAAAAATTCGCCCGAAACAGAAAGGCCGGCAATGCCTTTCTGGAAGTCCTCAAACAGCATTTCGGACATTTCATCTTGCGTACCGAACCAGGGCATCGAAAAAATTGGTTTGCCGATAATTTCTTCAGGGGTTGATTGCGTAACGTCGTAGATCGGCATATTCACGTGCAGAACCGTACCGTCGAGCGCCAGAACCGCGATAAAGGTATCCAGCCCGTCCAGTACGGTTCGGCTGAAGTTCTGCTCTGTCAATTGAAGGTGATCTGTAATTCTACGTTGCGCCGCCGAAAAATGTGCCGTGTGCGTCACGAAAAATGCGCCGCCCGCCGCCGCCAGCAGCAACAGCCCGCCGGCGACGCCATAGCCAGGCAATCGGGAAATGACATACTCAGAAATACCCGCTGCCGTATCCGCCACACCCCAAGGCCGTGAAAGCATGATATCGCAGCCGATCAATGCGAGAAGCAGGAAAAAGGCAAACGGCATGCTGAAAAACAGCATGCGTAACATTGGCGGACTGAATGGCCTAGTCATGTTCCTGCCGTGCCTTACTTTTCCTAAGCGGGGCAAGCAATGCTGAGAAATCGCATTTCGAGCCATCACCTCTCTGCTAATCCGAAGACGGCACGGAGCCACTGATCAGAATTACGTCTACCCAATTATAAGTAGAACGATATCAGGAGTACACCGCCTTGCGAAAAAGGTACAGGTTCAGGCTTTAAAGGTGATTAATTCGCCGCTGACTGCGCAGTCAGGCATAAGATAGGGAAGCATGAATGCGGCAACCTGTTCCGGTGTGGGCAACTGCGAAGGGTCTTCACCGGGCATGGCGGCAGCGCGCATTTCCGTGCGTGTGCCACCTGGATTGAACAGATTGATGCGCAGCGCCGTTGTGCTGTTTTCAGCGGCCCATACCTTGACGATCGATTCCAGCGCAGCTTTGCTCATGCTGTAGCCGCCCCAATAGGGTTTCGTCTTTGTTGCGGCGCTTGATGAGACAAAAATCGCCCGTCCGCCTGGCTTGGCTTGTTTCAGCAGCGGTTCAAGCGAACGGATCAGCCGCCAGTTCGCTGTGACATTGACGGCGAGTAACGCGTCCCAATTCTTCGGTGTGATGTGGCTGACCGGTGTGATGGGGCCCAGAATGCCGGCATTTCCCACAAGCATATCGAGCTTGCCCCAGCGATCGTAAATCGACCGACCCAGCCGATCCAGCGCATCGTGATCGGCCAGATCCAGTGGCACAAGTGTTGCCCCGTCGGGTTGCCCCAGCGCCTTGATCTCGTCATCAAGCTCTTCCAGTGCGCCGCTTGTCCGGGCGAGCGCAATGATATGCGCCCCCCGCTGTGCCAATTGTATCGCGGTGGCCCGCCCGATACCGCGCGAAGCGCCAGTCACAAGTGCCAGTTGTCCGGCAAGTTCCGAGGTTACAGCCATTGTCTAAAAGCTCTCGGTGAGGAGGGATAGTTGCGTTTCGCGGTTTGTATCGTTGAGATCGGTCAGCGGGGTGGGGTATTCGCTGGTAAAGCAGGCATCGCAATATTGCGGCTGTTCGTTATTGCGCTTGCTGTGCCCCATGGCCCGGTATAGCCCGTCGATCGAGATATAGGCCAGGCTGTCGGCACCGATCTGCTGGCACATCTCCTCAATATTATGTTTGGCCGCCAAGAGCTGATCGCGTTCGGGCGTGTCGACGCCATAATAGCAGGAATGGGTTGTCGGCGGGCAGGCGATCCGCAGATGAACTTCCGTCGCCCCGGCGTCACGCATCATCTGCACAATCTTCACCGATGTCGTGCCACGCACGATACTGTCATCCACCAGGACGATCCGCTTGCCCGCCACACTATGGCGGTTTGCATTATGCTTCAGCTTGACGCCAAGCTGACGGATATGCTGCCCCGGTTCGATGAAGGTGCGGCCGACATAATGGTTGCGGATAATGCCCAGTTCAAACGGAATACCGGCTTTCGATGCATATCCGATAGCGGCCGGCGTGCCGGAATCGGGGACTGGCACCACCAGATCCGCATCGGCAGGCGCTTCCTCGGCCAGCACCTCGCCGATATGGCGGCGCGCGGCATAGACATTGACACCGTCCACCAGACTGTCAGGGCGGGCGAAATAGATATATTCAAAAACGCAGAAACGCCGGTGCGCGGGGGGAAAGGGCCAGATCGATTCAATGCCGTCGCGGGTGATGACCACCATTTCACCAGGTTCAACATCGCGAACGAATTTCGCGCCGATGATGTCGAGGGCGCAGGTTTCGGATGACAGTACGAAACTTTCACCGATTTTACCCAGAACCAGCGGCCGGACGCCGAGCGGGTCGCGAACCCCGATCATTTTTTTGTTGGTCAGCGTGACCAGAGAATAAGCGCCCTCGATCTGGCGCAGCGCATCGATCAGGCGTTCGACCAGCCGCGTCTCACGGCTGATCGCCACGAGATGCACAAGCGTTTCGGTGTCCGATGTGGATTGGAAAATTGCCCCTTGCCGCACAAGGGCGCGCCGTAACTCAACCGCATTGGTAAGGTTGCCATTATGGGCAACGGCCAACCCGCCCCCCGCCAAATCGGCAAAAAGCGGCTGAACATTACGCAGCACGGTATCGCCGGTGGTCGAGTAGCGGTTATGGCCGATCGCGGCGAAACCCCGCAGGCGGTTGATCACCGATTCTTCGGAGAAATTGTCGCCGACAAGCCCCATGCGTCGTTCGGAATTAAAACGCGCACCGTCAAACGATACGATTCCCGCTGCTTCCTGTCCGCGATGCTGTAGGGCGTGCAGGCCCAGCGCGACGAGCTCAGCCGCGTCTTCATGGCCAAACACACCGAACACGCCGCATTCCTCATGCAGTTTGTCGTCGTCAAACGGGTTCAAGAATTCGGCCGGCAAGGGGGGCTCCATGACTCGGGTCCTCTGACTTTTCAATTGCACGGTGCGGACAGGTTTATTCCGCTGCCTTGTTGGATTCGATCAGCTGATCAAGCGCCCGTCTTTGAGTCGATTTATAGCCGGTGCTGGCATCACTGTCAGGTGAAGCGTCACGGCCTGAAACGGGTTTTTTCAATTGCTGCATTGACCTGTCGAAATCGGGGACGTCATTACCGCGATTTGGAAGAAGTTCCCTTACCATATCCGCGCCCGCGGCAACAAGCGGCAGCGTGCGGCCATTGGCAACCCATTGCGGATACGGGTCTTTTCCCAGATACCATTGTAGCCCGAGAAACAAAACCACGACCAGCACGCCACCGCGCGCGACCCCGAACAGAAATCCCAGCGTATGGTCAAGCGGCCCGACGGGGGAATCCTTGACCCCTTTTGATATGGCGTGGCTGAGGAATGACAGGATTACCGCGGTTGCAACGAACAGCACAACCGCCGTAACGATATTGCCGACCCAGGATGTCTCGACATATTGCCCCACAAGCGGTCGCGCATAGGGATACAGAAACAGCGTTGCGATCGCGGCCCCGATCCAGGCGACAACGGACAGTATTTCGTGGGTCAATCCCCGTATCAGTGCAAAAATCGCTGAGATGATGACAATCACCGCGACTAGTGCGTCGAATGGATTGATTGGCCAGTCACTCATTTATTCGGTCACCTGTTATTATTTTCATGCGGGGTGCGTGCATCTTGGCTTTCTGCGGTATGGCCATCTGCCTGGATTAGAAAGCTGTCTACCAGATCATTCAGCATTTCAACCTGTTGCAAGGACATTGTGCGTGCCACGGCATTTGTGCCGGCCGGTACGATCGCATGGGTCAAGCCAAGTTTTGTGGCCTCTTTAAGTCGTTTGTCCGATTGCGCAACGGTGCGTACTTCGCCAGACAGGCTGATTTCGCCGAAAACGGCTGAATCAAATCGTGCTGCCACGTTGCAGTAGGATGATATGAGCGCGGTGGCAACCGCAAGGTCGGCCGCTGGCTCGTAAATGCGCAGGCCGCCGGCGACATTCAAATAAACATCGCAACTGCTCAGGCTGAGATTGCAACGGGTGTCGAGCACCGCAAGCACCATGGCAAGACGGCCCGAATCCCAGCCGACAACGGTTCTGCGTGGCGTGCCCAGGCTTGTCGGTGCGACAAGCGCCTGAATCTCGACGAGTACGGGGCGCGAACCTTCCATGCCCGCAAACACGACCGAGCCGGAGCTGTTATCCCGCCTGCCGGCGAGAAACAGGGCGGACGGGTTGGCCACCTCCTCAAGTCCATTGCCTGTCATATCGAAGACGCCGATTTCATCGGTCGGACCAAAGCGGTTTTTCACGCCGCGCAGGATGCGGAAACGATGGCCGCGGTCCCCTTCGAAGTAAAGCACGGTATCGACCATATGTTCGATGACGCGCGGGCCGGCAATCTGTCCTTCTTTTGTGACATGGCCGACCAGAATGACCGTCCAGCCCGAGCGTTTGGCAAACCGCACAAGCTCCTGCGTGGTCCCGCGCAGTTGCGATACAGTGCCGGGCGCGGCATCGATTGCATCGGCCATCACGGTCTGGATCGAATCGATTACCAATATGCCGGGCGGCTGTTTGGTCGGCTTTTCGACGGTGGCCAGAATGTTTCCCAGCCGGGTCTCGATGCCGAGCTCAACGGGGGCGTCGGCAAGCCCCAGCCGCTTGGCCCGCAATTTGACCTGTGCGCCCGATTCTTCGCCTGAGATGTAAATCGCCCGGACCCCGCGCGCGGCAAGGGCAGCGGTCGCCTGCAGCAACAGGGTGGATTTGCCGATGCCCGGGTCGCCACCGACAAGCAGGGCCGATCCCGGGACAAGCCCGCCCCCGCAGACCCTGTCGAACTCTGCGATTCCGCTGATAATGCGTGGCGCCTCGGCCTCCTCGGTCGCCAGCGAGCTTAATGTGATTGCCTGTTTCTTCTTGAGTTGCAGGACAGGGGCGGGGCCATCACCCGGCAGGTCTTCGACCAGACTGTTCCATTCGCCGCAGCTGTCGCACCGGCCGGCCCATTTCGACGCTGTCGCGCCGCATGCGGTGCAGGTGAAACTTTGTGAAGCGCGCGCCATCAGCGGCCCGGCCAGGTCGCTGATGGCGCGTATGTGACATCATGCGTCAATCTGTATGGGTCCTGCGATTTCACCGTGGATGAACTGTTCGATATAGGGGTTGCCGCTGTCATCGATATCTTGTGCGGCGCCGCACCAGATAATCTTGCCCTGATAGATCATTGCGATCTTGTCGGCGATTTGTCGTGCGCTCTTCATATCATGGGTGATGGTCAGGGTTGTCGCACCGAGGTCGCGGACACATTCGACAATCAGATCATTGATGATGCCGGCCATGATCGGATCAAGCCCCGTGGTCGGCTCATCGAAAAAGATGATATCGGGTGTGGTGGCAATGGCACGCGCCAGACCGACCCGTTTTTGCATCCCGCCCGAAAGCTCGGCGGGGTTCATTTGCGCGATTTCTTCCTCAAGGCCGACCTGCGCCAGCGCCTCATAGGCGCGCGCCCGTGCCTGCTTGCGCGGCATGCCTTTGGACTGAATGAGCCCGAATGCGACATTCTCCCAAACCGATAGGGAATCGAACAGGGCAGCGCCTTGAAACAGCATCCCGATATCGGTCATCACGGCCTCGCGCTTGCTGCCTGAAAGCCGGGTCACATCCTGCTGTTTGATCATGATCTGGCCTGCGTCGGGCTGCAGCAGACCAAGGATGCATTTCAGCGTGACGGATTTGCCGGTGCCCGAGCCGCCGATGATGACAAGCGACTCACCGCGGCCAATCTCCAGATCAATCCCCTTCAGCACGGCATGGGCGCCGAAGCTTTTGGTCAGTCCGCTCACCGTGATCATGGCCGACCCGGATGTCATGCGCCCCTCACGAGAAGAAGAAATCCGTCAGGATATAGTTAAACAGCAGAATAAGTACCGATGCGGTGACGACGGCATTTGTCGTTGCCGCTCCCACGCCTTGCGCGCCACCCCGGCTGTAATAACCGTGATAGCAGCCCATCAGTGCGATGATGAAGCCGAATACCGCAGCTTTCGTCAGCCCCGACGTCACGTCACCGGTTTCCAGTACATTGACGGTGCTTTCCATATAGACGCCCGCATTCAGCCCAAGCCGTCTTGTGGCCGCAAGATAACCGCCCATAACGCCGATGATATCGGCAATCAGCACCAGCAGCGGCATTGTCAGTGTGGCGGCGATCAGGCGCGGGGCGATCAGATATTTAAACGGATTGGTGGCCAGCGTGGTCAGCGCGTCAATCTGCTCGGTGACGCGCATTGTGCCGATTTCGGCGGCAATCGCGGATGACACCCGGCCCGCGACCATCAGCGCGGCAAGCACGGGCCCAAGCTCGCGCACCATGGCGATGACGACCACTTGTCCCACAAAGCCTTCGGCATTGAACCGCGAGCCACCGACATAGATCTGCAAGGCCAGCACGGCGCCTGTGAAGATCGCCGTCAACCCTACGACGGGCAGGGAGAAATAGCCGATGCGCAGCATTTGCAACAGGATCGTACGTGGGAAAAATGGTGGCGTCACGCAATGGCGCAGGCTGATCGCGGTAAAGCTTGCGAGCTTGCCGGTTGACTGCAGAAACAGCAAAAAGACATGGCCGATCGTGGCCAGAACGTTCCAGCGCGCCATCGGCGTCAACACCTGCTCGAGATATAGTTGCGCGCGATACGGTTGCCCAACCGCGTCAGGATTTCGTAACTGATCGTATTGGCACTGCGGGCCAGCCGGTCAATGGGTGCATTGGGGCCAATCAATTCAATCATACTGCCTTCGCGACAAACTTCCGCCGGTATACCGGTCACATCGAAGGCTGTAAGATCCATCGAGACCTGTCCGACCATGCGAATGTCATGACCGGCGATCCAGCCCTTTGCAAAGTTCCCCAATGCCCGCAAGCAGCCGTCGGCATAACCCAATCCGGTGATTGCGATGCGGCGCGGGGTGGTTGCCTGATAGGTCGCTCCGTACCCCACGCATTCGGCGCTGTCAATCTCGCGCAGTTGCAGGATGGGGGTTTCCAGCGTCAGCACATTGCGGAACGGGTTTTCCCCTTCCAGGCGCGGGTTGCCGCCAAACAGACCAATGCCAACCCGGGTCAGGTCGAAATGATATGCCGCATCCAGCAAACAGCCCGCCGTGTTCGATAATGTCGCGGGCAGGTGCGCAAACGCCTCGCGCAAGGATTGAAAGCGGCAAAGCTGTGCCGCATTCATCGGATGTTCAGGCTGATCGGCGCAGGCAAGATGCGACATCAGAAAATCGAGCTCGACCCCTTCAAGTCGCTCGGGCTCACTTTGCAGCAGCGCGACGTCGGCTGCCGACAGACCAAGCCGGTTCATGCCGGTATCGACGTTCAAGATGGCGCCGGGGCGTGGCGCGCTCGCCATGCGCCAGCGTGCGATATCAGAAAGACTGTTCAATACCGGCCGCAGGCGTAAATTCGCGAAGTCCCGCACCGGGCCGCCCGCAATGCCGTTCAACACATAAATTTTTGCTGACGGTGCCACGGCGCGCAAGGCGGCGGCTTCGGAAAATTGCGCGACGAAAAAGCAAGTGCAGCCCGCGTCGAGCAATGCGCGTGCTACCGGCGCAAGCCCAAGTCCGTACGCATCCGCTTTCAGCACCGCCGCGGTTTGCGCGGTGGGCGCAGTTGCAGCCAGAAAGCGGTAGTTGCTGACAATCGCATCCAGATCGATGGTGGCGATTGTGCTGAAAGCGGTGCTGCCGGTATCGGCTGCGTCCGCGCCTTTGGCGATGGCCGGGTGCATGTCAGAATGCTTGGTCAGGGATTTGTCCGTCTTCTGCCAGATTGTCGAATTTGGTTATCCGGCCGACAAAGGCCAGGTTGACCGTGCCGATCGGGCCGTGCCGCTGTTTGCCGATGATGATTTCCGCAAGCCCGTGTACGGCCTCCATTTCCTCAAGCCAGATGGCGTGTTCGGGCGTCTCTTCGCGCGGCCGGCGCTTCTCCACATAATATTCTTCGCGGAACACGAACATGACGACATCCGCATCCTGTTCGATCGAGCCGGATTCGCGCAGATCCGAAAGCTGCGGGCGCTTGTCATCGCGCTGTTCGACCTGCCGCGACAGCTGCGACAGCGCCACCACCGGCACATTGAGTTCCTTGGCCAGCGCCTTCAGCCCCTGGGTGATCTCGGAAATCTCCTGAACCCGGTTGTCGCCCGAACCCGAGGAGGGGCGCACCAGTTGCAGATAATCGACGATGATCAGCCGCAAACCGTGCTGCCGCTTGAGCCGCCGCGCACGGGCGCTGAGCGCGGCGATCGGCAGCGCGCCGGTATCGTCGATGAACAGCGGCAGTTCATGCAACTCCTGACTGGCGCGCACAAGCCGGCTGAAATCATCGTCACTGACATTGCCGCGGCGGATCTTGTCCGAGGTGATGTCCGCCTGTTCGGCAAGGATACGGGTGGCGAGCTGCTCTGACGACATTTCGAGGGAGAAAATCGCGACGCTGGCAGGTTCGGGTACCTCGCCCTTCGCTTCGGCCCGCCGCGCGGCTTCCAGCATATCTTTCGCGGCATTGAAGGCGATATTGGTGGCAAGTGCGGATTTGCCCATCGCCGGCCGGCCGGCAAGGATGATGAGATCGGAATCGTGCAGCCCGCCAAGCAGATTGTCCAGCTTGGTGAATTTGGTGGGAATACCGCTCAGCCCGCCATCGCGCTCATAGGCTTTCGCGGCCACATCGACGGCTTCGGTCAGGGCCGATTTGAACTGCCGCAAGCCGCCTTCATAGGTGCCGCGCTCGGCCATTGCGAACAGCTTTTCTTCTGCTGTCTCTATCTGTTCGCTCGCGGTGACCGCCACATCGGCCTCATAGGCTTCATTGACCATGGTCTCGCCCAGCCGGATGAGACCGCGCCGCATCGCCAGATCCCGGATATGACGGCCATAGAACTCGGTATTGATGACGGTGGTTGCCGCCGCCGCCAGCCGGGTGAGATAGGCCGCGCCGCCAAGCTGGCTGAACTGCTCGTCGCGTTCGAAATAACCCTTCAGGGTGACCGGCGTCGCAAGCTGCCCGCGATTGATCAGCGTGCCGGCGGCTGTAAAGATCCTGGCATGCGCGGGTTCGTAGAAATGGTCCGCCTCAAGGAAGGTCGTTACCTGGTGGAAGGCGTCATTATTGATCAGAATGGCACCGAGCAGGGCCTGCTCGGCCTCTATATTATGAGGCTGCACCCGATAGCCCGGTTGCGAAGGCTGAGAATCAGCCCCGGTATCATTCACGCCGGGCAGGGTGACAAGATTTGGATTTGCGGCGTCGGACATGGAGTCAATCTATCGCTGCTGACACCAGCTTGAAAGCCGGCATGATTCGTCATCCACCAAAAACTTATACACCAATGTTAAGACCGGGGATAACTCTGCGGGAGTTATACGCGTATCAGGCATTTGCCATGCTGTTCAGACAATAAAAAAGCCGGGCTCGGACGCCCGGCTTAATATACAGTTTGTGTTCTGGCTTAGGCCGGGGTTTCGGCCTCGGTTTCCATATCTCCGGATTCGGCGCCGTCTGCATCGTCAGTTCCGAGTTCTGCTTCCGCAGCCTGCATGGCTTCTTCATCCTCGAAGAATTCCTCAAGCTCAAGCAGCTCTTCATCCTCTTCGGCAGCCAGCACGTTGATACCGGCGGCCTGTTGCTCCGCCTCGTCCTGTGACCGCGCGACATTGATGCTGACGACTGCTGAAACTTCCGGATGCAGCACGATGCGCACATCATGCAGGCCCAGATTCTTTATCTGACGATCCAGTGCAACCTGCGTGCGGTCGACTGAGAATCCGTTTTCCGACACAACATTAGCGATGTCGCGGCTGTTAACAGACCCGTACAGAATCCCTGTTTCGCCCGATTGCCGGATAACGACAAAGGACTGGCCATCAAGTTTGTCGCCAACCTTCTCCGCCTCGTTGCGCAGCTCAAGGTTGCGGGCTTCCAGTTGTGCGCGCTGGGCTTCGAAATGTTTCAGATTTTCCTCGGTCGCGCGCAGCGCTTTCCTTTGCGGCAGCAGGAAATTACGGGCATAGCCTTCCTTTACCGAAACGACTTCACCCATCTGACCTAATTTTTCAACGCGTTCAAGCAGTACGATCTGCATTCTCAATCCCCTTGGCCCTTGCCGGTTTGGGCGGCGATAGCTTTCTGACGGAAGCCGGCGAACTGTTCTGCCAGGCCCAATCCCACCGTCAACAGGATGAGCCAGCTAAAGAAAAACATCAAAGTGTAAAATACCGTCAGCACGACTGGCCGTGCCGGTAAGCGGCGGGAAATAACATGGACTGTGCTTAATCCCAAGAAAAAATACGGCACGGCGAAGATTACCGCAATTGCAGAAGCCGCGAGCCCCGCTGTTCCAGGCAGAAACGTGGCGATGATGCTTGCCAGCAAGATGAAATTCAGCCAACGCGGCAATTGCAGGTTTGCAAGACCGGGGGAGGGGCGCAGCGACGGACCAAACCGCTGGGCCATGGCCTGCGCCAACGCCCCGCTGGCTATCATCGACAGTACCCAGGCGACTGCCACGCTTAGCAACGCAATGACCGGCAGCATGGCGCGCAAGGCGGTTTCATCAAGCACGTTGCCACCTGTCTGCATCTGCATTTGCGTAATCGCCGCGGCCAGTCCATCGATATCGACGAATGTGGCGATAACCCCGCGCAGCCCTTCAGGATGGCTCAGGCTGTAAATGGCGCCACCGGCGACAAACAGGCTGGCAAATATACAAAGCACTGCGAACAGCAGTCCGGCGGGATACCATTCGGTCCGCGCTTGGCCGTCATTATCGATATAGCTGCGCGACAGCAGGGCAAAGCGGCAAAGGATTATCGGCGCGACCGCGTTGCTCAGCGCATAGGCAAGTGCAGTTGCCGGATTTCCCGCGACCGCAATTGCGGTTGTACCGGCGGCAGCGGCGATTATGGCTCCCCTGACATGCTGTGTGAGCCCGGCGAAGAAAAGTGGCGCAGGGGCGAGCCAGACCAGAACAACCGCAAAAAGACTTCCACTCAATACAGAGGCGTAGAACAGGGCGCTGGTCAGCCCCGCTGCGATAGCTTTCAAAAGATCAGCACGCATCGAAAGGACACCTGTTGGCGAAAGAAGACTGCATAATCGAGCGTTTGATGCCAGCAGGCGGGAGGCCCAAATTGCTTGCGCCGCCTTTTGTCAGACAATTGGCGGCGCAAATCTATTCCGGTGGGAAACACCGCGCCCGAAGGCTCAATTGTAAACTGCGTAATGCGTTGTTTACTTGATCACATAGGGCAGAAGCGCAAGTTCGCGAGCACGTTTGATCGCGCGAGCCAACTCGCGTTGCTTGCGTTTGGAAACCGCCGTGATGCGGCTTGGAACGATTTTCCCGCGTTCAGACTGATACCGCATCAGCAGTTTGACATCCTTATAGTCAATTTTCGGCGCATTCTCGCCGGAAAACGGACAGGTCTTGCGCCGGCGAAAAAACGGCCGGCGACCAAAATCACCACCACTCATTCTTTCGGCTCCTCATTTCTATCATTGTCGGAAGGCCTGTTTTCGGTATTCCCTTCGCGCGGGCCGCGCCGTTCGCGCCGTCCGCGGCCACGTTCTTCCCTGGCCTGCATCATAATCGACGGTGCGTCGTCCAATGCATCAACGCGCAAGGTCATGAAGCGTATGACATCGTCATGCAGCCGCATCTGGCGTTCCATTTCCGCAACCGCGGGGTGCGGCGCGTCAATATTCATTAAAATGTAGTGTCCCTTACGGTTCTTGCGAATCCGATATGCCAGGTTGCGCAGGCCCCAATATTCGGTCTTGCCGACATTGCCGCCGCCTTCGGTCAGAACATTCGAAAATGTTTCGACAAGCGACTCAACATGCTGGGACGACACATCCGGGCGGGCGATAAACACATGCTCATAGCAAGGCATGTAACCACTCTCCTTCTCAGACCATTCGTCAGCGGCTCCGGAATTCATCGGGTCCAGAGCATCTCCCGCTTTATACCGCCACTTCTGACAATATAAAACGTGCCGCCTGACAGCGTGTGTCGGCGGCACGGGCGCGCACTATACGCAAACCTGTGACGAACGCAAGCGGCATTGCTTTTTACGTGGATCTCTTGCTTCCATGCGACAGCGCATTATCTGTTTATCCACGTTACACTGTTTTACTGAATTCCTGCTCCCGCTATGCGCGAATGCTTGAGTGGGTAACTCCGGTGAATAACTCCGGAGCCACATGGCGGCTGCGCTGGCTGAGGCTGGTAAACAAGTAGTATGCTGTTCATCAAAGTTTGGTTATTGTATCTGCAATAATGGTGAACTGTCGTCGGGTGTTCGGTTGGGTGTCTGGAAGCAGACCGGTAATTTGAAGTGAATCGGCAATTTCGAGACGATGGGAAACCTGCCGCGCTTGGTATTTTGGTACATAGCGGCAGGACATTAAGTTGGAAGGGAACAGGCGTTGAAGCCATATCGTAATATCATACCGTGGATGGTCATCGCGGTTTTGCTGGTGTTCTTGTTTTAT
>OBJS01000099.1_pt1 | contig 37004 bp, 29 predicted proteins | sample 1519851 | NCBI WGS metagenome assembly OBJS01 (sample SAMN03019806, study PRJEB22545) | beach sand metagenome | biome: beach; feature: sea beach; material: beach sand | place: USA: Municipal Pensacola Beach, FL | collected 2010-10-20 | depth 25-47 cm m
TCACGTCCCGTGTTGTTTTCAAATCGATCGATCGCGAGTCGGGTGAAACCATAAAGCAATTTCCCACAGAGGAAATGTTGCGCCAGATCGCGCGGATGCGCGATGTCACAGGGCTTGCGCTGAAAGTCGACGCGTAAAAAATCCCTGATCCATACAGGCGGCTTTAACGCTCGCCACAACGCCTTTCTTTTGCCACCTTCCTTTTGGCTCCTGCACGGCTGCCATCGGCGTGCATGCTACTCTTCTTTGAATTGCTGTTGTTTGGCCCGCTTCGGGCAATAAGCATTGTTGGGCCTTGCTACGGCAAGCGGCAGCTTCTGCACGGCATGGATTGCCACAGCTTGGAAAAAACTGCCTCTCATTCTGATGATTATGGGATAATCGAAAGAAAAATCATTGAAAATCAAATAGATATAAATTTTCTATCGGTTGGCATGTTGCTTGCGTTGTTCGGGAGGACTTGACCAGACGCCCGAACATGGCGTGGTGCATTAGCCAGGAGAAACCGATGGTTGTTTCGATTAAAACCAATACATCCGCGCTTGTCGCGCTGCAGCAGCTCAATGCCGCGAATCGTGATCTCGACGAGATTCAGGATCGGGTTGCAACCGGCCTGAAAGTCCGCAATGCAAAGGACGATGCGGGCACATTTGCCGTTGCACAGAAACAGCGCGCTGATCTTGATGCCTATAGTGCAGTGGCGCAAAGCGTGCAGCGTGGGATCAATATCCTCGATGTTTCCATCGCAGCCATGGAAACGATTTCCGATCTGGTCATCGAAATGAAGGCAAAAGCGGTGCAGGCGGCGGATCCGTCGCTCGACAATGCCAGCCGGGCCCTGATTGACGCGGATTATCAGGCATTTGCATCGCAGGTCTCGACAATCATCGACGCGGCGACTTTTGACGGTTTTAATCTGCTCGACAAGAATCCGCCTGTGCCCGCGACAGATAATCTCAATGTCCTGTCCGAACCCGATGCCGACCCCACCAAAGCGATAACGGTCGCGGCCATCGACGTGAAGGCCATTACGACAGCGGTTTTCGGCGATGTGACCAATCTGGCGAACGCGCAGACAGAAGTCGCCGCATTGAACACGATGCTGCAGAATGTGACCAGCGCATTGGCAACGCTTGGCGGCAACTCCTTGCGTCTGAGCACCCATAGCAATTTCGTCCAGACCCTGCAGGATTCGCTGACGGTTGGCATTGGCACATTGGTCGATGCGGATTTAGGACGTGAAAGCGCGCGCTTGCAGGCAACCCAGATTCAGCAGCAATTGAGCACACAGGCATTGCAGATTGCCAACTCCCGCCCGCAGCAGATTCTGACCCTGTTCCAGGGTTAAAAATTATCGCGGGTAGGCGGCATTTCGCCGATGGCCTCCCACGCGCCCCTATTTTTGCCATGGCGTACCGGCGCGGTTGAAACTTTGCCGCCGAATGGGACATAGTGATGCTGGCGGCAGCAAATATCTGCCGCTTCACTTTTGTATCCATGGCGGGAAGTTATGCAGGTCACCATCAATGGCGAAGGGAAGGATTTTCCCTCGCCCATGTCAGTCGATCATCTGTTGCGTTCGCTGCGGCTCGATCCGCGCAAGATCGCGGTTGAAAGAAATCTGGAAATCGTTCCGCGTTCGGAATTCGATACCATTCAGGTGAAAGATGGCGACCGGCTTGAAATCGTGCATTTTATCGGCGGGGGTGAAGATGCTGTCCGAACCGCGCCGGTCGATAACCCGCTGACCATTGCGGGCCGGACCTTTAACTCGCGGCTGATAATCGGTACCGGCAAATATGCCGATTATGCGGTGAATGCCGCGGCGGCGGAAGCCGCAGAGGTGGAGATGATCACCGTCGCCGTCCGGCGGGTCAATCTCAGCGATCCCGATCAGCCGATGCTGATCGATTATATCGACCCGAAAAAATATACCTATCTGCCCAATACCGCCGGTTGTTATACCGCCGAGGACGCGCTGCGAACCCTGCGTCTCGCGCGCGAGGCAGGGGGCTGGGATCTTGTAAAGCTCGAGGTATTGGGCGACCAGAAAACCCTTTATCCGGAAATGGAAGAAACCTTGAAGGCGGCAAAAGTCCTGATTGCTGAGGGATTCCAGGTAATGGTTTATTGCTCGGATGATCCGATTGCCGCCAAAAAGCTCGAAGATCTGGGATGCGCTGCGATTATGCCGCTTGGCGCGCCGATCGGTTCAGGGCTTGGCATTCAGAACCCGGTCAATATCCGGCTGATTGTCGAGCAGACCCAGGTGCCGGTTATCGTCGATGCCGGCGTCGGGACGGCATCTGACGCTGCCGAGGCGATGGAGCTTGGCTGTGACGGGGTGCTGATGAATACCGCGATCGCGGAAGCCCGGGATCCGGTGCGCATGGCACGGGCAATGAAGCATGCGGTGCTTGCGGGGCGTGATGCCTATCTTGCCGGGCGTATGCCCAGGCGGCTTTACGCGGATCCGTCCTCACCGCTTGCAGGGCTGATCTGACAGGTTGCGGTGTGCGTCAGTGCCGCTTGTCGCACTGGCTTTATGGTGCCCCGGGCTTGCATGCAAAAGGATGCGATATGTCCCAGCCTGTCGATGAGACATCTGTCATCGCGTTTCTGCATACGTCAGATGTTCATGTTGCGACATTCGACGCCTTGCGTGACCGCCTGGCGCCCGACCTCAAGCTGCATCATGAGGTGCGGGCGGATCTGTTGCAGGACATGACGCCGGGCGGTTGCTGCGCACCAGGGTTTTTGTCCGGTACGCGTGCGGTGCTGACCGCGCTGGCCGAGCCGCCCACAGCGCTTGTCTTATGCACCTGTTCAACTCTTGGCCCGCTGGCAGAGGCAATTGCCGAAGCCGAAAATCTGCCGTTCCTGCGCTTTGACCGTCCGATGGCTGACGCTGCCGTCGCTCAGGCGGACAGGATTGCCGTCATGGGTTGTCTCGAGGGGGCGGTACATGCCACCGGTTTGCTGATTTCGGATGCGGCGCGCAGGGCAGGGCGGCAAATCGATCTTCAAACCTGCTGCTATCCTGAATTATGGGATCTTTTCTGTGACGGGGCATTGGCGGCATATCATGCTGCCATCGCGGAACAGCTTGCCAAGGTTGCGGCGACAACCGATCTGATTGTGTTGGCGCAGGCTTCCATGGCTCCCGCACTGATGCCTGGCACGGAAATACCGGTTCCGGTTTTGAGCAGTCCGGAGCTTGGCTTTCGCGCAGCGCTTGCGAAAATTGGATATGCGGCGCATTGCTGAGCGGTGCCGGTTTCATATCTGTAGGAAAACAAGGGAAGGGTCAGAATATGGGCAAACGATCTTATGTCGCCACTGCTGTGATTTGCGCTGTGCTGATGGGTGGTATCTCGACGCCAGTGATGGCTGGGGAAACACCGGCCCCCGAAGGCGCGCGGGTATATTTCATAACCCCGTCGGAGGGGGAAACGGTGAAGGGTGATGTGCATGTGCGCTTCGGTCTGTCCGGTGTCGGGGTCGCGCCGGCGGGGGTCGAGAAAGCGGGAACCGGCCATCATCATCTGCTGATCGATACGGATTTGCCAGAGGGCGAGGCGCTCGATTCCCCGATACCGAGCGATGCCCAGCATCGGCATTTCGGCGGCGGCCAGACCGAAGCGGTGGTCGCTTTGCCGCCCGGTGAACATCATCTGCAGCTATTGCTTGGTGATCACAACCACATCCCCCATAACCCGCCAATTCATTCAGAGCGGATCACGATTACCGTGGAATAGAAGTGGAATAGAAAAAGCGCGGCCGGAACTGCTCTTCCGCCGCGCTTCTTCCTGCGTGTCCTGTCGGGCCGGCGCGTCTGTCGCGGCCGGCCTTGCGTCATGGTTAGCCTTTTGCGGCTTCGCCCAGAAGCTTGAACACACGGCCGGTGCCGTCATTCACGCTTTCATAGGTCACATAATTGTCGAAGTCGCTGATCTCGCCCCATTTGGCGGCGACGTCATCGGCGCTGACCTCACCGGGGATCAGCACGCCTTGTGCCTCGATCGTCCTGACGGCTGCATAAAAGCCCGCGCCGGCCGTGATGATCGCGCCGGTCGGCGCATCTTCGCTCAACATGAACAGAACGGCAGGGGTAACCAGTTCGGGCTTCAGCGCCGCAAGCGCCTGCGGCGGCATCAGGCTTTCGGTCATCCGGGTTGCCGCGATGGGCGCCAGCGTATTGACCTTGATATTGTATTTCCGGCCTTCCTGCTTCAGCGAATTCATCAGCCCGACCTGACCGAGTTTGGCCGCCGCATAGTTGGTTTGGCCGAAATTCCCGTACAGCCCGCTGCCCGATGTGGTCATCACGATGCGGCCGTAATTCTGCTCCTGCATGATCGGCCATACAGCCCTTGTGACATAGGCTGCGCCCGACAAGTGCACATCGACGACAATATCGAAATCCTCGACACTCATCTTTGCGAATGTCTTGTCGCGCAGGATACCGGCATTATTGACCAGCAGGTCAATCCGCCCGAAAGCCTCCATCGTCTGCTTCACAAGATTGTCGACACCTGTCACATCCGACACGCTCGATCCGTTGGCGATCGCGTCGCCGCCCGCGGCCTTGATTTCGGCAACCACCTGTTCCGCGGATTCGCTCGACCCGCCGGTGCCGTCCACATTGCCGCCAAGATCATTGACGACGACTTTTGCGCCCAGTGAGGCCAGCTGCAATGCGTGTGAACGGCCAAGTCCGTTACCCGCGCCTGTGACGATTGCGACTTTCCCGTCGAACCTGATTGTCATTGAAAACTCCCTGTCCCTGCTATGAGTATGTCCGGCGCCCGACCGGCCGCGAATGCGGCTGGCCTGCCGGCCCCGCTTGGCGCTATTGTTTGCCCGACGGGGCGCGGAAGGTCAAGCTGCCACACTGTTTGCCGAGGGCGGGTCAGGGGGTTTTATCTATCACGGGATTATCGGTCTGGCAGTGCTGATCGGGCTGGCCTGGTTGCTGAGCGAGGCGCGGGCCCGGATCAGGTGGCGCTATGTCATTATCGCCTTGGTAAGCCAATTCGTCATTGCGTTGATCCTGCTGCGGGTGCCTTTTTTGCGCGAGGGGTTTCTGGCGCTGAATGGCGTGGTGCGGGCGCTGTCCGATGCGACGCGTGCGGGCACCAGCTTTGTATTCGGTTATCTGGGTGGCGGGGCCGCGCCATTCACCATTTCCGATCCCGCGGCAAGCTTCATTCTCGGTTTGCAGGCTTTGCCGCTTATCCTTGTCATGTCCGCGCTGTCGGCCTTGCTGTGGCATTGGCGGGTTTTGCCTTGGGTGATCCGCGGTTTTGCCTGGGCCTTGCGGCGCAGTCTGGCGCTTGGCGGCGCGGCCGGCGTTGCCGCGGCGGCGAACATCTTCGCCGGAATGGTGGAAGCGCCACTGATGATCCGCCCTTATCTGGCGCGGATGCGCCGTAGCGAGCTGTTCGTGCTGATGAGCGTGGGGATGGCGACCGTCGCGGGCACGATGATGGTGCTGTATGCGACGATCCTCGCCCCGGTTATCCCGGGCGCGCTTGGCCATATTCTCACCGCATCGGTGATTTCCCTGCCGGCCGCCATTCTGATTGCACAAATCATGATTCCCGATGCTGATCTCCCGGCGGCACCGGAGGCGGCGCAGCCGGTTGAGATGCCCCGCTATGGCAGCGCGATGGATGCGGTTACGGTCGGCACGCAGCAGGGGCTTGTACTGCTTGCCAATGTCATCGCCATGCTGATCGTCCTTGTGGCACTTGTCGCGCTTGTCAATTTGCTGCTGTCGCTATTGCCTGAAATGGCCGGCGCACCGCTTAGCCTGCAGCGCTTGCTTGGCTGGCTGTTTGCACCGCTTGTCTGGTGTATCGGCATTCCCTGGGAAGAGGCTATGACCGCCGGCGCATTGATGGGCACCAAGACTGTTCTGAATGAGCTTATTGCCTATCTCGATCTTGTCGGCGCTGGCGGGGAAAAGTTGAGCCCGCAGAGCAGATTGATCATGGTTTACGCACTTTGCGGTTTTGCGAATTTTGGAAGTCTTGGCATTATGATCGGCGGCTTGTCGGGGATGGTCCCCGAACGACGCGGGGAAATCGCGCAGCTTGGATTGCGATCGATCGTCGCGGGCAGCTTTGCGACTTTGATGACCGGGGCGGTGGTGGGGCTGATCGCGCCGGCCGAGTTCGCCTTATAGAAGATCGGGCACCACGCCATAACAACATCGCGCGATCCGATCTGTCAGGAGGAAACGGAAAATGAAACTTTATAACTTTGCCAATGCGACGAACCCGCGCCGGGTGCGGATGTTTCTGGCTGAAAAGGGCATCGAGGTGCCGATGGTCACCGTCGATCTGATGAAGGGGGAACACCGGACAGCGGAATTTCTGGCCAGGGATCCGGCTGGCCGCTTGCCGCTTCTCGAGCTTGATGATGGCAGCTTTCTGTCGGAATCGGTTGCAATCTGCCGGTATTTCGATGCCATCCAGCCAGAGCCACCGTTATTCGGGCGCAATGGACGCGAAATCGCGGAAATCGAAATGTGGCAACGCCGCGCCGAGCTTGAGCTCTATCTGCCGATTTCAAATGCCTTTCGCCATTCAAGCCCTGCGGCCAAAGCCTTGCAGCCGGTGCAGGTTGCCGAATGGGCTGCGCTGTGCCGCGAACGGGCGGCTGAGTGTATGGGCTGGATCGATGCGCGATTGGCGGATCGTGATTATCTGGCGGGTGAGATGTTTTCCATTGCTGATATCACGGCGTTTTGTGCGCTCGGGCTTGGCACGAACACACGAACAATTGAGGTGGCGAGCGATCTTGAAAACCTGCAGCGTTGGCGTCAGATCGTGGGAGAACGGCCCTCCGCCACGGCCTGAGGGGTGGATCTTGCACAAAAATCAAAAGGCGAAACCGATATGAAACTTTATGATCATCCCGTTGCCCCCAATCCACGTCGGGTACGCGTGTTCCTGGCGGAAAAGGGGATTACCGTCCCCACCGAGACGATCGATCTGCTGAAGGGGGAACATCGGACGCCGGAATTTCTGGCGCTCGATCCGCTGGGGCGGGTGCCGCTGCTTGTGCTCGACAATGGTAGATGCCTGGCGGAATCGGTGTCGATCTGCCGCTATTTCGAGGCGCTCCACCCCACGCCCTGTTTGTTCGGGGAAGGTGCGGAAGAGCAGGCTTTTGTGGATATGTGGCAAAGGCGGGTCGAGTTGGAGCTGTTTTTCCCGATTGCGCATGCCGTGCGGCACGGTATCGCGATGTTCCAGGCGCTTGAGCCTGTGCAGTTGCCGCAATGGGCGGAGCTGTCCGCAGCGCGCGCCAATGAGGCGATGATCTGGCTCGATAAAACACTTGCAGGGCGGCCTTTTATCGCGGGAGAGAATTTTTCGGTAGCCGATATTACCGCCATGTGCGCATTCGACTTCTCGCTTGCCGTGGGTGGGCCAAAACAGCCTGAAAACCTTACCAATTTACGTCGCTGGCGCGATCAGGTGTCAGCCAGACCATCGGCCGCCGCCTGACAGTTGTGACGGCGGAATGGGAGATATTTCAACGGCTCGGCGTTGCGCTGGCCATTGGTTTGCTGGTCGGTATCGAACGCGGCTGGCGTTCGCGCGATAACGAACCCGGCACGCGTCGTGCCGGGTTGCGTACTTTCACCCTGCTTGGTCTGCTCGGGGGGCTCATCGGCCATCTCAGTTTTCTGGCGGGCGATATCGTTATTGCGGCCGGTATTCTGGGGGCCGCGATCCTGATTGCGCTTGGTTACTGGGCCGGTGTCCGGCGTCAGCAGGGTGATCTGGGCCTGACCAGCGAGGTGGCGGCAATGCTGACGTTCGCGCTCGGGGTGCTTGCGGTCCGCGGTGATATGGTGCTTGCCGCGATTGCGGGTGTCATCATGGTTGCCTTTCTGGGGGTGAAGGAAAAATCGCATCAGTGGCTGGCGCGGCTGGAGCAGGTGGAACTGGTTGCGGGCATCAAGCTGTTGCTTGTCTCTGTGGTTTTGCTGCCGCTTTTGCCCGACCGCGGCTTCGGACCCGGCGAGGTGCTCAACCCTTATGAAATCTGGTGGATGGTCGTGCTGATCTCCGGGATTTCCTATGTTGGCTATTTCGCATTGAAGATTGGCGGCGAACAGCGCGGCGCGTTGTGGATGGGCGTATTTGGCGGGATTGCGTCTTCCACCGCCCTGACATTGAGCTGCGCGCGGCTTGCTGCACGGACGCCGCGGCTTGCGCGGCAGATGGCCGCCAGTATCGCGCTTGCGAGCGCGGTAATGTTTGTGCGCAGTTTTTTGATCGCCTGGCTGCTTATGCCCGCACTGGCGTTCCATATTCTCGTCATATTGCTGCCTGCAAGCCTGGCTGCGCTTGCCATTACCTATTATTTCAGTGGCGGACGGCATCTTGCTGCCTCCGATCCACAGATCACCTTGCCGCCGCCCGGTGAATTGATGCCCGCCATCTATTTTGGTCTGCTGCTTGCTGGTGTGATTCTGTTGTCCCATTACATGCAGAACATGTTCGGGACAGGCGGGTTGCTGGCGCTTGCCGCGACGACCGGTCTTGTCGATGTCGATGCGGTGACGATTTCAATGTCGCGCCTGTCGGACGCTGATCCCGAAGGGATCATTTTGGGACCGGCGGGCGTTGCGATCATCCTTGCGATTGCAGTCAACACACTGGTTAAAGTTGCCTATTGCGCCTTCTATGCGGGACGGCCGCTTGCAGGCCGGGTCGCATTCCTGTTTCTGGGGTGCCTTGTGGCGGGCGGCGCGGGTTACGGTTTGTCGGCTTTTGCCTTGGCATTGGGCGGGTTTTGAGCGGCAGGATTGGCGAGATCGAAGGCTTGCGCGATCAGCTCATAGGAGCGAACCCTGTCGGCCGGATCATAGGTAATCGTCAGCAAAATGAATTCATCGATGCCGTGCGCCTGGCCGAGTTCGCCTAGCTGGATCTTGCATGTTTCGCCTGTGCCGCTGATCCCGCGCTGTTCAACAGACGCGTAGATTGAACTTTCCTGCGCGGAAAAACGGTAATCATCGACGGCCTCGGGACTGACGAAGCGGCCGCGATTGCCCGTCAGAAGCTGCGTCACCCAGAGATTGCGCGACTTGCCGATGTGATGCGCGGCGGCGTCGGTATCGGCGGCAAGAACCGCGACCCCCAATGTTGCATAAGGTTCCGCAAGCGTGGCGGACGGGCGGAATTTCTCCCGATACAGATCGATGACCCTGGCTGTTTCGCCCGGATTGATAAAGTGGGCGTGACAGAAGGGCAGGCCAAATTCCGCCGCAAACAGTGCCCCTTGCAGGCTTGATCCCAGCATCCACATCTCGGGATGCTCGGGACTGCGCGGCATGGCGTGGATGCCGCGATAGGGATGGTCGTCCGCGAAATCGTCGGCCAGAAAATGCCGCAGCAAGTCAATCTGTTGCGGGAATACGTCGATCGGGTAGGCCTTGGGACCAGGTTGCAGTGCCGCGCTGGTGCGCGGATCGGTGCCTGGCGCCCGGCCCAGGCCAAGATCGATCCGGCCAGGATAAAGGGTTGCGAGCATCTGGAAGCATTCGGCAACCTTGAGCGGGCTGTAATGGGGCAGCATGATCCCGCCCGATCCGACGCGGATATGTGTCGTTTCGCCGGCAATCCTGGTTATCAGGATTTCCGGTGCGGAGCCTGCGAAAGAGGATGTATTGTGATGTTCGGCAACCCAGTAGCGCGTATAGCCGAACCGCTCACACGCCTTGGCAAGCGCGATTGTCTCGTGCAGCGCGGCGGCAGCGTCGCTGCCTTCCTTGATCGGCGACTGGTCGAGGATTCCAAGTTTTGTCATCGCGGCATTAAGCCCCAGATTCGCGCGGCGGGCAATCGGGCGGCCGTAACCGGGCGCTACTGCGCCCTGAGGTCGCGGATCAGGATAAAGGGCGCGGCACTGAGGATGATCGTGACTGATGCGAAAATCAGCAAAGCGTCCGATGTATCGAAGATGTCCTGCAACAGCCCGCCAAGCCAGGCACCGGTGCCCGCGCCGAATGCGCCGCCCATGCTGATCGCCCCGTAAATGCCGCCAAAGCCCGGTCCCGTGAAGATACGCGAGGCCATGCTCGATACGGTCGGGCCGCGTGCGCCCATCGACAAACCAAAGCTTGCAACAAGCAGCGGGATACCGAAGAAGGCGGAGTGATATTTGATGAGATAAAGCCCTAAAATGGCAAGTGCACCAAGACCATAGCTCAGCAATACAGCCCGCGACCGGCCCATCCAGTCACCCAGCGCGCCAAAACCGATAACGCCGACAGGGCTTAAAAAGCCCAGCAGGCCGAAGGCTGTGGCGGCATAGACGGGATCGATACCGGTGCCGATCATAAAACTGACCGAATGGATGAGAATTGCGATCGATGAACAGCCGGCAAAGAAAAAGCCCGCCGTCATGCCCCAGAAAGGCGCGGTTCGCATTGCGCGCGGTAATGTCCATTGCGGCGGCTGGCGCGGTTCGGCGGGGATCGCGGGCGACGGGTCGTCCGCCTTGCTACTGCCCTGACTGACGTCCTGAAACAGCGGGTGCCCGGCCCGGATCGCACGCCAGGGCAGGAAAAGCAGAACCGGAACAAGCACGGCAAGCAGCAAGGCAAACAGCCGATAGGTAAAGCGCCAGTCAAATTCCTCGATCAGGATGGCAGCGCTTGGTGAAATGATCAGTGTGCCGACACCACTTGCCGAATAGACGACCCCCATGGCGATCCCGACGCGGCTGTAAAACCAGCGATTGACAAGTGCTGCATGTGGAACCGGCCCGAGACAGGCAAGCGCCACCCCGCCCATCAGCCCGAGCGAGCCGTAAAGCAGATAAACCGAATCCGCAAAGGAGGCGAGACCGTAGGCCGCCGCAAAGAGTGCGAGGCCAACAGGGTAAAGGATTTGCGGACCGGTCCGCTCAAGCAGTGTGCCTGTAACCGGTGCAAGCAATCCCGACACCAGCATGGTGACCGATACAATGCTCGATACCGTGCCGCGTTCGGCAGACAGCGCTTCGGTCAATGGCAGCAGAAAGACCGAAAAGGACAGATTCATCCCCGCCGCAAGCAGGTTCAGGATAAAGCACAGGGCAAGCACAATTGCAGCCAGCACCGCCGGCCGCGGCGCAGCGTGTTGTGAAAACGCGTTCATAGGGAAACCGTCGGAATTGCGAATGGGCGAACCTACCGTTACTGACGCCCCGGCGCAATTGTCAGATTACACAGTAAGGGTGTTATTCTTCCCGGAATCGCTTGTCCCAGTCTTTCTCGAGCGCCCATATTTCGGGAAAGCCGACAAGCTTGTGCGCGCCTGTGATGGGCTGCGGGCCATTCTTGGGGATCTCGCCCGCTTGCCGCAGATGCGCGAAGGCGCCTTCCATCGCGGGAAGCGCCGCGCCAAATCCAATGCCTGGATAGATCGCAATCTTGAAGCCAAGGGCGTGTAGCTTGCTTGCGGGCAACTCGGGTGTGCGGCCACCGCTGCCCACCATATTGGCCAGCAGCGGCGCATCAAGGGCGCGCCCGATGGTTTCCAGTTCCTGCTCGCTTTCAGGGGATTCGACGAACAGGATATCCGCGCCCGCCGCGTGATAGGCGCGCGCCCGTGCGATCGCTTCTTCAAGCCCGAATTCCGTGCGCGCATCGGTGCGGGCAATAATCAGTGTGTCGGCATTTTGCCGCGCTTCGACGGCGACGGTTACCTTGGCGACCATCTCATCGGCCCCGATCAGCCGGCGGCCGAGCGTATGGCCGCATTTTTTCGGAAAATCCTGATCCTCGATCTGAATGGCGCTGGCACCGGCGGCTTCATATTGCCGCACCGTATGCCGGACGTTGAGAAGCCCGCCATAGCCGGTATCCGCATCCGCGATGATGGGCTTTGTGGTGACAGAGCGGATCATGCGCAGGGCATCGACCATTTCCCCCAGCCCGACAAGGCCCGCATCCGGCAGCCCGTAACGCGATGCCGAGACGCCATAGCCCGTCATATAAAGCGCATCAAAGCCCGCGCGATCGGCAAGCCGCGCGGAAAATCCGTCAAATACACCGGGGGCGAGGATGATCCCGTCGCGGTCAAGCAATTCTGTCAGGCTTGCGGTCGACACTGCCTCTGCCTTCCATTTCCGTTCAGCAGCTTTGACAGTCGGCGCGCGCCTGCGCAACAAGCTGTTGCATCTGCTCAAGGCTTGCCACGCCGGGCACGATGGCATCCCCGATCACGAATGCGGGAGTGCCCGAGATCTCGAGCCGGGCTGCGAGTTGACGGTTCTTGCGGATGATATCGGCGATATAGGCTTTCTGCATATCCTCGGCAAGCTTATCGCGATCAAGTCCGGTATCAGCGGCGATCTGCAGAATCTGGGCACGTCCCAGCCCACCCTTCGCGGCCATCAGCGCATCATGGAACTGCTGATATTTCCCCTGTGCCATCGCGGCAATGGCGGCCTTGGAGGCCGTTTCGGAATTTGGGCCGAGAATCGGGAATTCCTTCATAACAAGCCGGATATTACCGTCTTCGGTGACCAGCTTTTCGACAACCGGGCGCGCTTTCTTGCAATAGCCACAGCGATAATCGAAAAATTCGACAAGGGTAATGTCGCCCGCAGGATTGCCGGCAACGAAGCTGTCGGGGTCCTGTTCCAGCGCCTTGCGCTGATTTTGCAATGTGGTGAGCTTGGCTTGCTCCTGTTCCTGCTCCACACGCTGTTGCAGGCCATGCAGTGCGGTGATCAGCAGTTCCGGGTTTTCGTTCAGCACTTCGAGGATTTTGGCTTTGAGCGCGGTTTTCTCCTGCGCGGTCATTTCCGCCTGGGCCGGGAAGCTGAACAGCAGGCAGATTATTGTTGCCAGTAGTGTGGCAAAAATTTTGTCTCGTTTATACACAGTGAAATTCGTTATCCCCGTTGCTTGCGGTTGGATTTACCGGTTTCGATGATGTCTTGGGCGCGCAGCCAGCCAGGTGAGCCTTCAGGCAGGTTATGCAAGGCGCGTTTTGCGTGCAGCACCGCTTCCTGTCGTGCACCTGCCCGTGAATAGCGTTCCGCACTGGCAAGTGAGGCCATGCCGTTCTGATCGTTACGTGCATAGGCAATAGCAAGCTGATGCCAACCAATCAGGATCTCGGGATCCTGCCGCATCGCCCATTCAAGGTTTTCCAGCGCGGCAGCGTTATATTCAGGGTTTTCGCCGGCCAGCATCGCCTGCGCCAGATTGACCCGCAGCAACGGCTCTTCTGGTGCAAGCTCGACCGATTTGGCATAGGGCGCGATTGCTTTTTGTACATGGCCATGTTCGAAATAAATCTGGCCCTGCAACTCATGATAATAGGGATTGCGGGGATCTTCGGCGATCAAGGCGGCGATTTCCTGATGTGCGGCGGTTTCATTGGATGCCAGATGATAGGCGGCAACCCGGGCATAGCGGGCTTTCACGCTGGTATCGCTTGGCGGAAATTTGCGTAATGTCTGATCGGGGCGTTTCACAAATCCGTACAATTTTCCCTGCATGCGCAGATGCGCCTCGATGGCCTCCTGCGGCTCGGCTTTTTCATAATAGGGGGAGGCTTTGACACGGCGTTCGATTGCCCCGATACGATCGCGCGAGAGAGGGTGGCTCCGGACAAACGGGTCCTGATTTTTGACGTTGAGCGCCTCCTGATTGCCAAAGCTCTGCAATACCTCAACCAGCCCCTGCCCGGATTCGCCAATGATCTCAAGATAGCTGAGCGCGGCCTGATCGGCGGAGGCTTCCTGTGTCCGGCTGTATGTCAGGAAGTTGCGCTGTGCCACATGACTGCCGCCGGCCAGGATGCCGACGCCAATATCGGGTTGTCCGGCAATTGCTGCACCGACCCCGAGAATGAAGGCGGCAATCGAGGTTGCCGAGGCACCGGTCAGCGCATCGCGGGTGCGTGCCAGATGACCCCCCGCGATATGACCGACTTCGTGCGCAATCACGCCCTTGATTTCCGCGGGCGAGTCAAATTTCAGTAGCAGCTCGGTCGTGAAGAACACATTCTGGCCGCCCGCCACGAAGGCGTTGATATTATTGTCGCGGACCAGATAGATGTTCACCGCTTTCGGGTTGAGCCCGGCAGCCGCAAAGATCGGCGTTGCATAACCGCGCAGAATTCGCTCGATCTCCGCATCCCGGATCAGCGACACCGCCTTTGCCGGCGTGCTGTGAAATGCAATGGCGGTCTGCGCGCCAAGCAGGAACAGCAGGAACAGCACGATCTGTCGTGCGTTTTTCAGGATCGTAGATGGCGAGGGCGGCAAATGCATTATTTGATCACCAGTTTGCAGTGTTGGTGGCGCTATGCCGCACACAGGTTTTTGCCCGGCCCGGAGACGGCTGTTCACCGTAAAAGTTGCTTCAGGCGTCGTCAATTCGCATCCCTGTGAGCGGGAGCATATTCTAAAGCCTTGTACGACGGTATTTCAAAAATCAGGCGCTTTTTCGGCGGCGCTTGTTCTTTCTGCACGGGTTGATTAATCCATAAAGACTATATGGTGCGCCCAAAGCGTTGCGGAAGCGATGGTAGATGAAAATTTCAAAACGTAGTGATATCAGTCCCTTTATCGTCATGGATGTCATGGCGGCTGCGGCTGCGCGCGAAGCGGCGGGCGAGAGGGTGCTGCATCTTGAGGTGGGACAGCCGGCAACCCCGGCGCCGCGCGCTGTATTGGCTGCGGCGGAACAGGCGCTGCGCGAGGATCGCATCGGCTATACCGTTGCGCTGGGTATCCCTGAATTGCGCGAACGTCTGGCGCATTACTATCAAACGCAATATGGCGTCTGCATATCGCCAGAACGCATTGTTGTGACAACGGGCTCGTCGGCAGGTTTTCTGCTCAGTTTCCTCGCGCATTTCGATGCGGGTGATCGTGTGGCGATCTGCGATCCGGGCTATCCGGCATACCGCAATATTCTGAAAGTCCTCAATCTTGAGCCTGTTCTGATCCCCTGCCGGGCGGAGAGCGATTTTCGCCTGACCGTTCCCCAGATCGCACAGGCGGCAAAAGATGGCGGGCTTGATGGTCTTCTGATTGCAAGTCCCGCCAATCCAACCGGCGCCATGCTGTCGCCTGACGAATTGCGCGCCATCGCGGATTATTGCGCCACGCAGAATATCACCCTGATTTCAGACGAGATTTATCACGGTATCAGCTATGGCAAGGCCGCGCAGACCGCATTGGCGGTTAGCGATGATGCGGTGGTGATCAACAGCTTTTCCAAATATTTTTCGATGACCGGCTGGCGGCTGGGCTGGATGGTTGTGCCGCAGGCAGCCCTCCGTGCGGTTGAGCGCATCGCCCAGAACCTGTTTATCTCACCGCCCACCTTGTCGCAGCTCGCGGCCGTTGCGGCATTTGATTGCGAGGCGGAATTGCAGGAAAATGTAGCGGTTTATGCGCGCAATCGGGGGCTGTTGCTGCGCGAACTACCGAAAGCCGGCATCGACCGTTTCGCGCCGCCTGACGGTGCGTTTTATCTTTATGCGGATGTGTCGCGCTTCACCGATGATAGTGTACGGTTCTGCCAGGACATGCTGCTGCAAACCGGTGTCGCGGCGACGCCGGGAACCGATTTCGATGTGGTCGAAGGGCATAAATTCGTCCGGTTTTCATTTGCCGGGGCGACCGAGGTGATGGCGGAAGCCGCCAAAAGGCTGGCCGGCTGGCTGCCTGACAGCACATAGCTGATGCGCCATCAGGCCGCGGGTGCCGGCCCGGTGTGGCCGGCTGTTAGGTGGGCAGGGGTGGTAAACCCCTGCCGTTTTATCAGGATCAGCTGAAGCGCCGTTGCCACCAGCCACCACGTTTGGGCCGGTTTGCAGTTTCTGTTTTATCTTTTTCGTCTGCTTCCGGGGCCGCATGACTGTTTGGCTGTTGTTCGGTGCTTACGGCATCGTCGGGTGTTGCATTATGCTCCGCCGCTGCTGTTTCCGTACTTGCCGTGCCGTCTGCCTGTTCCGCCGGGGGCTGGTCTGCGGAAGTCTCATCCGCGGGCTTTTCATCTGCCGCAGGTTTTTCATCTGCCAAAGATTTTTCATCAGCTGATGCCTGGGCCGAACGGGCATCGGGGGTGTCGGCTGGCCATGCCCCGGGCGAGACCCCTTCAGTATCGACAGGTTGCGACGTTTCAATAGGAATGGTCGTGATAACAGTTTCTGTTTCCGCCTGTTCAGCCAGAACCGGCTCATCCGCGCCTGCCTCGCGTGTCGTGAAGGAGGCATCCTGTGCAGCTTCGCTGTCTTTCCCGGTTTCACTGTCACTTGCGTCCGCTTTTGCGGTGGCCTCGGTTTGCTCCTCACCGGCCTCTGATGCTGTGTCGCGCTGTGCATTGTCCCGGTTACGACCGCCGCGCCGGCCGCGCCGGCCACGGCGCTTTTTAGTTTTCTGCTCCTCTTCATCGCTGTCGGACGTGTCAGTGGATTGCGATGTGTTTGAATCGCTATCGGCATCCGATTGCGTATCATCGTCCTTATCCGCACTATCCTTCGGGCGGCGACGGCGTGAACGTCGGGGTTTGTCCTCCTCGCTTTCCTCTACTGTTGCCGCTTGCTCGGCGACAGGTTCGGCATGGCTTGGCACTGTGCGTTGCGCGGGCTTTATCTCATAGCTCGGGGCTTGCAGCGCTGAATCGGCAATGACAAAGACAGAAAGCCCAAAGCGGGTTTCGATTTGTTCGAGCCAGTCGCGTTTCTGGTTGAGGATGTAGATGGCGACATCGGTGGGCACGGTGACATCAAAGGCCCGGTGCCGCTTGCGCATGGCTTCTTCTTCGATACCGCGCAAAATATGCAGCGCCAGCGAGTCCACCGAACGGATCAGTCCGGTGCCATTGCAATTGGGGCAGGGGGAGGTTGTCGTTTCCACAACACCCTGGCGCAGCCGCTGCCGCGACATTTCCAAAAGACCGAACGGGCTGATCCGGCCGACCTGTATTCGCGCCCTGTCCGACTTCAGGCATTCCTTGATACGTTTTTCCACCGCCCTGTTATTGCGATGATTTTCCATATCGATGAAATCGATCACGACGAGCCCGGCAAGATCGCGCAGCCGTAACTGGCGTGCGACCTCTTCAGCGGCTTCGAGATTTGTGCGCAATGCGGTCGCTTCGATATTCGCCTCGCGCGTCGCCTTGCCTGAATTGACATCGATGGAAACCAGCGCCTCGGTCGGGTCGATCACGATATAACCGCCCGATTTCAATCGGACGGCAGGGTCGAACATCGAATCAAGTTGCGCTTCGATCTGAAATTTATGGAATAGCGGGACTGGATCGCGATGCGGCTGAACCTTTTTCGCGTGGCTTGGCATCAGCATTCGCATGAAGCTTTTTGCTTCCTTGTACGCCTCTTCACCTTCAACCAGCACCATCTCGATCTCTTTGTCATAGAGGTCGCGGATTGCACGTTTGATCAGGCTGCCTTCCTCGTTGATGAGGGAAGGTGCGGTCGATTTCAGCGTCGTTTCGCGAATTTCCTCCCACTGCCGCAAAAGATATTCAAAGTCGCGTTTGATTTCAGCCTTTGTGCGGTTTGCGCCCGCAGTGCGGATGATCAGCCCCATGCCTTCAGGCACATCGAGATCGGTGGCAATCGTCTTCAGTCGCTTGCGGTCCACCGCATTGCTGATCTTGCGTGAAATGCCGCCGCCGCGCGCTGTGTTGGGCATCAGCACGCAATAGCGCCCGGCAATCGACAGATAAGTCGTGAGCGCCGCACCCTTTGTGCCCCGCTCATCCTTCAGAACCTGAACGAGCAGGATCTGGCGCTTCTTGATGACTTCCTGAATTTTGTAGCGACGCCGGTTAGCGCGTGGTCGCGATACCTCATCAAGTACGTCTTCCCCGCCAATTGATTCAACATCGTTATCTTTTGACTGCTCGGTGCCGGTGGATTTGCGGCGGTTATTGTCGCGGCGCGGACGACGGTTGCTGCGGTTGCGTCGGCGAGAGGGCTTTTGTTCCGCCGTAGTTTCTGCGGCGTCGTCCGCATCGCTATCGTCTGATTGCGCCTCCAAGGCCCGGGATTTGTCTTCCGCTTTTGCGGTATCCTCGCTACCCGGTTGCGGTGCTTCAGAAGCAGGATTGTCGGTTGCCGCAAATTCGGCGGGGTCTCCTTCGGGCACGGGCTCAGACGCAATGCTGTCACCCGCTGCCGCGGCAAGCAATGCCGGCTTGTCCGGGCCTGAATCAGGATCGGAATCGTCTGGGCCAGTGTCGCCTTGGCCAGTGTCGCCCGGGCCGGCATTGGTATCGCCGTCACCCGTATCGCCGTCTTGCGCGCGGCCCCCGCTGCGCATTGCCAGGTCGTCTGCGCTATCATCGGGTTGCGATGCGGCAGGTATGGCTTCCCGCTGTTGCGTAGCCGTGTCTGTATCGTCTGTGTCCGCGCCGGGGTTGGCGTCGTGGCGTGTGTCGGTTACGACCGTATCCCGGTTATCCTCGTCCCTGTCCTCGTCAGCGATATCGGCGGTAGCATTGTCATCAGTGCTATCGTCATCCGCGTCGTCATCGTCATCGTTCTGCGAACGATTTGCTGCGTGCATATCATCCTGAACCTGTGCGCGGCGTTCTTCCTCCGCATCCTCAGCAAGCAAAGCCAGGCGATCGGCAACAGGGATCTGGTAATAGTCGGGATGAATTTCGTTGAAGGCGAGGAAACCATGACGGTTGCCGCCATATTCGACAAACGCCGCCTGAAGCGAGGGTTCGATACGCGTGACTTTTGCAAGATAGATATTGCCGTTTAGCTGCTGCCGGGCAGCAGATTCGAAGTCAAAATCCTCTAACTTGTTCCCTTGAACGACGGCCACCCGGGTTTCTTCCGGGTGGGTTGCGTCGATTAACATCTTTTTTGCCATAAAACTGCTCTCCGGGCAGCCCTGGCCGATGCCGACGGCTTGGTCGGTCATTCATGCGGCAGGCTGCGAAAGTTGCGAAGCTTGCAGTAAACCAGCGCATTGAGATTGTGCCTGGGGCGCGTGGAGCGCCGGCATTGCCTGGGGCGATAGTGCCCGCAGCCAAATCGTCTGCCGTCAGGCATTGCAATGGGGCCGGCGCCCGGGGGGCCGTGTTACCCTGCATCTGTATTTGTTGGTGTGTTACGCCGCTTCGGTGTTGCATCTAATTGCGGGCACGAACCGGTCGTGACCCGCCTATTTCCTGTAGGAATCACCGAGAAGGGATTAAAATTCCATAGCCCCGTCGTGATTCGAATTGTTCCTATGGCTTCTCACGCGCTGATTCGCAGCGACATATAGCCGGATGTATCATAAACATGTGTGCAGTCAGCCGACAATTCAATTCTGCGTCTGATGATTAGGTGATCTTGCAACCGGCCGGTGTAAATGCAGTTGGCGTATACAGTGTCGGTCGGAATTATGCTGGACGCCTTGATGTGCTTTGTTCATATTTTGGCCGAACATGCCTTATCGACACAATATGTTGAGAAATTTGCCTTTCCCAAGACTATTGCGGTTCACGCGGTTCATGGGTCCGCGGCGCGTATTGTTTTGCCTCGCCGCGTTGTGCTGGCTTGTCACGGGCCCGGTTTTTGCGCAAGAGCAGGTATTGGGGCTGCGCCTTGGCGTGCATCCGGATAAGACACGCATCGTGCTCGATCTGTCCGGAGAGCTGCCATATTCCCTGTTCAGCCTGGCGGACCCTTATCGTGTCGTCATCGATATGCCCGCTGTGGAGTGGGCGACAGGCACTGGCAGTGCCGGCGCGGGGGGCGGGCTTGTTGCGGGATATCGTTTCGGACTGTTTCGGCACGACAATTCACGCGTGGTTCTGGATTTGACGCAGCCAGCAGAGGTGTCGAAGACGTTCTTTCTCCCCGCCGCCGCAGGAAAGTCCGTGCGTCTTGTCATTGATCTTGTTCCGGTTGACCGGGCGAAATTCATGGCGGGTGCGGGATTTAAGGGGCGTATGCGAGTCGGCGACACCATGTCGGGGTCCAGCAAGGGTAAAGCTGAACTACCGCCTCCGGTCATACGTTCGGAAAGGATAACCATTGTGGTCGATGCTGGCCATGGGGGCGTCGATCCGGGGGCGATCAGCCGGTCGGGCCATTATGAGAAGAATATCGTGCTCGACGTGGCGCGGCGGGTGCAGCGCCATTTGGTCCAATCGGGCCGATATCGCGTGGTTATGACCCGCGAGACGGATGTATTTGTGCCGCTGCGTGAACGGGTGAATATTGCACGTAACGCGGGCGCGGATTTATTTGTGTCCGTTCACGCGGATTCGTTGCGTTCCGCGAAGGTGCGCGGCGCGTCGGTCTATTCACTGTCCGAAAAGGCTTCCGACAAGGAGGCGGCCCAGCTTGCGGCCAAGGAAAACAGTTCTGATGTGATTGCCGGCATCAGTATCGGCACGGAAACAGATGATATCGTTCGTTCGATTTTGATCGACCTTGCGCAGCGGGAGACAAAGAACAAGTCGGTGCGGTTTGCAAAATTGCTGCTGCCTGAACTTGGCGGGGTGGGGGCATTGCTGCGCAATTCACATCGTTACGCGGGCTTTCGTGTTCTGACAGCGCCTGATGTCCCCTCGGTGCTGGTCGAGCTGGGGCTTTTATCCAATGCGGCGGATGAAAAGCTGTTGATGTCGGCGGGTGGGCGCGACAAGCTGGCGGCAGCGATCTTTCGGGCAATCGATCAATATTTCGCCGATCGGCAGAGCTAGTGTGCGGCGCAACGCTTGATCTGGCGGTCAGGGCTGGGCTAGGTTCCACGCCATTTCGCGGCCTTAATTCAGGTTTAATTTTGTAAAGTGTGATGGTGCAAAGTTTTAAGTGCCTGATTATATTGTAAAATAGTTTACAGCCAATTTTGATTTTACTTGCTGTGCGGGAATATATGCGCGGCAGCATCGAAGTTATTTGATTTAAGGAGCTGCGTTCGTTGCGGACCTTTTTCCATTACGTTGCGTGGAGTTTTGCGTTTCTGATGCTGATCGGCATTGGCGGCGCAATCGGGATTGGCGTGATTTTATGGCGCTATGCGACCGATCTTCCCGACTATACACAGCTTGCCAATTACGAGCCCGCCATCATGACCCGGGTGCATGCAGGCGATGGCCAGCTGATCACCGAATATGCGCGAGAGAATCGCATGTTCGTGCCGATCGACGCGATCCCCATGCGTGTGGTGCAGGCCTTCGTGTCGGCCGAAGATCAGAACTTCTTTGAGCATAGCGGTGTCGACGGGCTGGGGGTTGTACGCGCGGCCGTCACAAATGTGCGCAACGCGTTCGATGGCCGCCGGTTGGTCGGCGCATCAACGATTACCCAGCAGGTTGCCAAGAATTTTCTGCTGTCTGGCGATGTGCTGCTCAGCCGCAAGATAAAAGAAGCCATCCTGGCCTTCCGCATCGAGCGTGCTTTCACAAAGGCACAGATTCTGGAACTTTACCTGAACGAGATTTACCTCGGCCGGGCCTCATATGGGGTTGCTGCGGCTGCGCTCAATTATTTTGACAAGCCGCTGGCCGATCTGACTCTGGTGGAAGCGGCCTATCTGGCCGCATTGCCGAAAGCACCGAACAATTATCACCCGGTTCGCAATTACGATAAGGCGGTTGCCCGGCGCAACTATGTTATCGAGCGGATGCGTGATGACGGTTATGTGTCGCCGCTCGATGCGCGGCTGGCGATGGCACAACCGCTGGAGGTTGCGCCCAATCGCAGCAATGATTTTGTCGCGGCCGACTATTTCGCCGAGGATGTGCGCCGCGAACTGGAAGCGCAATATGGCGAAGACGCATTGTATGAAGGAGGCTTGTCGGTCCGTACCTCGCTCGACCCGACCTTGCAGAAGATCGCCGCAAGGGTATTGCGTGACGGGCTGCTTGCCTATGACAGGCGGCACGGATGGCATGGATTGATCGGCCGAATTGCGGTCGATGATGCAAGCTGGGTGGAGCAGTTGGCCTCTGTTCCGCAGCCGGCCGGTCTCGGGGACTGGCAGATGGCTGTCGTTTTGCGCGTATCGGAGGCGCAGGCAATCATCGGTTTGCCGGATGGCAGGCAGGGCGTTGTTCCGGTCGCCGATATGCGCTGGGCGCGACAGCAGCGTAATACAGACACGTTTGGTCCATCGATCACCGATGCGCGCAAGCGTTTGCAGCCGGGCGATGTGGTTGCGGTCGCTGCCGCCAAGGGGAAGCAGGACGGTGCGGCAAAAGCGGGGCTGCCTGTTTGGTCATTGCAGCAACTGCCCGAGATCGATGGCGCCCTGGTGGCAATGGACCCGCATACCGGGCGCGTCTTGGCGATGCAGGGTGGTTACGATTTCAAGCGCAGTCAGTTCAACCGGGCGACGCAGGCGCAGCGGCAGCCCGGTTCCGCCTTCAAGCCCGTGGTTTATGCGGCAGCCCTGGAAAATGGTTTCACACCCTCCAGCCTCATTCTGGACGCGCCCTTTGTTATTGATCAGGGCGCGGGATTGGGGCTTTGGAAGCCAGGCAACTATTCAGGCAAATTCTATGGCCCCTCGACATTGCGTCTTGGCATAGAAAAATCGCGCAATCTGATGACGGTGCGGCTGGCGCAGTATATCGGCATGCCGCAGGTGCTCGATTATGCAAACCGCTTCGGGATCGGGCGGGGAATGCGGCCCATTCTGTCCATGTCGCTTGGCGCAGGCGAGGTGACTTTGCTTGAGCTCACGACCGCCTATGCCATGCTGGTGAATGGCGGCAGGAAGATCACCCCGACATTGATCGACCGGGTGCAGGATCGCAGGGGCAGAACGATCTATCGCCACGATAACCGGCCTTGCGTCGAATGCCGTGCGGCGTGGGCGGGGCAGTTGCAGCCGGAGCTGCCTGATTTGCGGCAGCAGGCAATCGAGCAGACGACAGCCTATCAGCTTGTTTCCATGCTGGAAGGCGTCATACAGCGTGGCACCGGCCGCTCGATCGCGGTGGTTGGCAAACCGCTGGCTGGCAAGACCGGCACAACCAATGACAGCCGCGATACCTGGTTTATCGGTTTCTCGCCCGATCTTGTGGTCGGGGTGTTTGTGGGCTTCGACAATCCGCGCACACTTGGCAATAAAGAGACCGGTTCCTCCGTGGCGGCGCCGATTTTTCGGGACTTTTTCGCACAGGCGCTGAAGGGCAAGCCGCCGATCCCCTTCCGGATACCGGACGGCATCCGCCTTGTGCGTGTCAATAGCCGTACCGGGCTGGCTGCCAGGCCGGGCGACGAGGATGTGATTCTGGAAGCATTTCGCACCGATGATGCGGTGCCAACCGGCAAGATCGTGCTTGACGGGCAGGATCAATTTCAGGATCTGGGTTCCGCAGTTGCCGTCGGCTCCGGAGGGCTTTATTAACGGCGCACCGGTTATATAGCTTGGGCGATGGAGAGACATGAATGCAGGCTGAAACTCAGACGCTGGTCGAGGAAATCAAGCAGTCACTGGAACTGCTGAGGAGGCATCTTTGACTGGGATCGGGCAAATTTAAGACTGGAAGAGCTGAACGCGCAGGCTGAAAATCCTGCCCTCTGGGATGACCCGGAGCAGGCGCAAAACCTGATGCGGGAACGGACCCGGCTTGAGCAATCCATTAACGGCTTTCGTGCGCTGCAAAGCGAACTGGACGACAATCTGGAACTGATTGCCCTTGGCGAGGCCGAGGAGGATGCCGAGGTCGTAGCAGAAGCAGAGCAGGCGCTAATGGCGTTGCGGGCGGTTGCCGCCGCGCGTGAGGTTGAGACGTTACTGTCTGGCGAAGCCGACCCCAATAATGCTTATCTCGAAGTCCATGCGGGTGCTGGTGGCACCGAAAGCCAGGACTGGGCAAATATGCTGCTGCGGATGTATTTGCGTTGGGCGGATCAGCACGGTTATCGCACCGAAATCGTCGAATTGAGCGAGGGGGAAGAGGCGGGCATCAAGTCTGCGACCGTTCATGTCAAAGGCGAGAACGCCTATGGCTGGATGAAAACCGAATCCGGCGTGCACCGGCTGGTCCGGATTTCGCCGTTCGATTCCAATGCCAGGCGACACACAAGCTTTGCCAGTGTCGGGGTCTATCCGGAAGTCGATGATCGGATCGATATCGACATTGAAGACAAGGATGTCCGGGTTGATACCTATCGCGCCAGCGGTGCGGGCGGGCAGCATATCAACAAGACGGACAGCGCCGTCCGGTTGACCCATATCCCGACCGGCATTGTTGTGCAGTGTCAGAATGAGCGCTCGCAACACAAGAACCGCGCGAATGCCTGGAAAATGCTGCGTGCGCGGCTTTACGAAGCCGAAATGCAAAAACGCGAGGCGGAAGCGCAGGCGCAGGCTGACGCCAAGACGGATATCGGCTGGGGCCATCAGATCCGTTCTTACGTGTTGCAGCCCTATCAAATGGTCAAGGATTTGCGGACCGGCGTAGAAAGTGGCAATCCGTCAGCGATCCTTGATGGGGACCTGGACGAGTTTATGTCCGCTGCTCTGGCGGCACGCGTCCATGGCACGCAAGAGAGCGTTGAAGACCTGAACTGATTAAAGTCGTTCTGTGGCGTTGGTCGGGGGCAGGCGGCGAAGTAAGGTCAGCTTGCCTCTGACATGGGGGCGGTCGGGCGCGGGCCAATCGGGGGCGTCGTTGCACTGCCGGTTGATGACATGCCGGAACTGCCGCCCTTGTGTTTCAGGCTGGCCAGTTTGCCGTTCAGTACCGCGCCGGCCTCGATGGCGATCGTTTCATGATGAATATCGCCGTCGATTTTTGCTGTTTTGGTCAGGGTGACGGTGGTGGCATGAATGTTGCCGGTCAGGCTGCCGCAGACCAGAACCTCGTTTGCTTTTGTATCGCCCTTTACAGTGGCGGCGGCGCCCAACGTCAGATTATTGCATTGGATATTGCCGATGATATGGCCGTCGATCTGAAGATCGCCGGGCGTCGACAACTCACCATGGATCGTCAGATCCGGTCCGATCAGCGATGGCGGGCTGTTACCCTTGCGGCGTTCACGTCCGGTGAGGCCGGCTTTGCCGTTTGTTTCTGTATCGGTCTTGCGGTTAGAAAACACGCTTTCCTGCTTTCAAAAAATTGCGCGGATTATGTGTTCTGTCGTTAAACCAGACTTCGAAATGCAGATGCGGGCCGGTGCTGCGCCCGGTATTGCCGACGCGGCCGATGCGGTCGCGTGAATCCACCTGCTGCCCTTCCTCGACCTCGACCCGATGCAAATGCCCGTAGCGGCTTCGGATGCCGTAGCCATGGTCGATTTCAACCATATTGCCATAAGGCCCGTTGCGGCCGGCTGAAATGACTGTTCCCGCCGCGCTTGCAAATACCGGCGTGCCGAGCGGGGCGACAAGATCAATCCCGCTATGGAAGGCGCGGTGCTTGGCCAGCGGATCCTGTCGATAACCGTAGCGGCTTGAAATATAGTAATTTTCCGTTGGCTCAACGAGTGGCAAGCGGAAAAGCGCGTTGCGCAAAATTGTCAGCCGGCCAACGCGCTCGGTCAGCAAATTCAATGCCTCCGTCGCATGCGCATCATTTTGCGGTTCAAGCAGGATGAGCGGCCCGCCGATCGGTGCCGTGTCGCTCTGCAGGGTTGTCACGAGCTGCTCGACATCAAGCCCTGTCTGTCCGATCAGTGTTTCAAGTTCACCGATCGCCGTCTCTGTTTCCTGCGCGAAGACAGTGATCAATTCGGACTGTGCGCCATCCAGAAGGCTCAGCCGGTTTTCGAGCGCGGCGACTTTGATACCAAACACGGAAAGGGCTGCTGCAGGGCTATCCACGCCGCTATCCGGCGGATCCCAGCTCAGCAGTTGCCGCGTGCCGTCTAGCTCACCCGGATTCGGCGCCATCGCGGCGAATTTGTCTGTCGTTGATCCTGGATTGCGCTCAGCCTGTTCCTGCTGAGCAAGCTGCTCAAGTGTGCGCTGCTTGCTTTCGAGCTCCAGCGTCGTTGTCAGAAAGCGTTGCTGGATTTGGGCTACTTCTGTTGTCAGATGTGTATAGGCTTTGCGGACTTCGGCGATTTCGTGATCGCGGGCCGCACGGATACGATCTTCCAGCACAAAACTGACGGTGCTGATGACGCTCCAGACAATTGCGGCAAACAGCGTGAGACTGACCCCGCATTGCAGCCAGGGCGGAAGGTTGACGTAACGCACTTCGCCGCGGCTGCGCAAATATAGCTGCCGTTCAGGAAATATATGCGTCCAGACCCTGGAAAAGTACTGCGTTATATATGACCGCATCCGTGGTTATGACCTTTATCCCGCACTAAAAATCAAATTCGCCGGGCGCCTGCGAATCGGCGCTTTCTCGTTTTGGTGCCGCACCAGCCGACCTGGCCGTGCAATGCCGCTTAAGCCCGCCTTCGGAACCCAATTGCCATAAAGCTTACTTTTAGGCGGCAAGTGCAAACAAATTCTGAATTCCACGCTCCCTGTCGCGCCACTCCTTCTTGAGACCTTTTCCGGCCGCTGCTGCTAGTTCGCAGCCAAGAGCCAAGTCTCGGGTTATCCGGCTCCCGTCGGTCTATAATTCCTGTGCCGCCGCTAAAACCGCGTCTGCATGGTCTTTGACTTTGACTTTACGCCAGACCTTGCGAACGACGCCTTCCGCGTCGATCAGGAAAGTTGCGCGTTCGATGCCCATATACTCGCGACCGTAATTCTTCTTCAACACCCACACGCCATAACTTTCGATCATCTTGCCTTCTTCATCGGATGCAAGCGTTATGTCGAGATCGTATTTTTCCTTGAAATTGTCGTGCCGCTTCACACTGTCTTTCGATACGCCGATAATTTCCGTGTTGGCTGCGGCGAATTTGTCTTTCAATTCTGTAAAGGCGATTGCTTCCTTGGTGCAGCCGGGGGTGCTGTCTTTCGGATAGAAATAGACCACCACATTCTTGCCGCGCAGATCCGACAAACGCACATCGCCGCCACCGTCCGTAGCCAAGCTGAAATCCGGTGCCAGATCGCCTTCCGCCAACATTAACAAACCCCTACCATTAAATATCGTTAACCTTGTTCGACAGGTCTGATTATGCAGGATTCTCGCTCAGATAAAACCCTGTAACGCGACTTTATCGCCGTTGCGGGCGGACTAAGCCGATGCGTCGTTGGCAGGCAGAATTCTGCGGTAGATCGCGGCAGCGTCTGCCTGAATGGCAGCCAGATGCGCACATAGGGCTGAAAAATCAGCTTGCCCCGTTTGCTTGGCAAGCAGCCGGCGCAGGGCAGCGGGTGCCCGTGTGGCGTCCAAAGTGACATTCAGGCAAAGCCGCACGATCTGCTGCGCATCCCGTTGCAGGGTAATGGCGGCAATCAGGGTTTCGGCATCCTGTGGCGCCAATATGTCGGCTGCCTGCAATTGCTGCAATGTTGCAACCGTGTTGCCGCCGATCAGCGCGGGGTGGCGCTGTGCCTCCCGCAAGATCAGGAATTGCGCCAGAAATTCGATATCCATCATGCCGCCGCGGACATATTTGAAGTTCCAGGCATTGTCCGAGCCGAATTCCTTGTCGACCCGCTCGCGCATTTGCGCGATCTCCGCCGCCAGCTGCGCGCCGTCGCGCGGCCGCGTGATGAATTCCTTCAATGCTTTGGCGATTTTGCCTGCCAATGGGTCAGGTGCTGTGATGATGCGGGCGCGGGTCCATGCCAGATGTTCCCAGCTTGCGGCCTGATCCCGCTGATATTCGGTAAAGCCCTGCAGAGAGACGGCAATCGGTCCTTGCTGCCCGGACGGGCGCAACCGCATGTCGATCTCATATAGCTGGCCCTCTTCGGTCAGGGCTGTCAGCGCATTGATATAACGCTGGGCAAGCCTTGCGAAATAATGGCCCGCAGTGAGGGATTTCGGGCCATCGGACGGTTCGCTGCCGGTATAGATAAATACCAGATCGAGATCGGATGTGAATGTCAGCTCGCATCCGCCAAGCTTGCCCATTGCCACGACCGCCATGCCGCCATCGGGAACTGTTCCGTGCTTTTGGGCAAAGTCGGTGCTGACGCGAGGCAACATCGCCGTCAGCAATGTATCGGCGATATCGCTGAGCGCGGCGCCGGTATCTTCCCCGTCTATCAGCCCGCATAACAACTGCACGCCGACCTGAAATTTCCGGTCATTGGCCCAGCGGCGCGACAGGTTGAGAACCTCTTCAAGATCCGCGGCTGGTTCAAGGGCGCGGGCGAGATCTGCCGCTAATGCCGGCTTCTGCGGAAATTCCTGCATAAAATCGCGCGACAGCATGGCATCGAGCAGTAGCGGATTGCGCGCCAAAGTTTCTGCCAGGGTGGGGGCGGTCCCCATGATTTCGGCCAGCGTTTCAAGCAGCCACGGATTGGCGTTGAACAGGGACAGCACCTGGATGCCAGCAGGCAGCAAGGCAAGAAAGTTGTCGACCCGCCGCAGCGCGCCGTCCGGATCGGCGGTTGCGCCAAGCGCTTTCAGGATTTGCGGCGTCAGGTGATCGAGCAGCGCCTGCGCACGGCGGGTCTGAAAGGCGCGATAGCGATAGGCGCGCCAGCGCGCGAGAATCTCGAGCGCCTGTTCCGGTTCGGCGAAATGAAAGTCGCGCAATGTTTCCGCCGTCGGGACTTCCGTGCCAAGCGGGATCCGCGTGTCGCCTTCATCGGATGGCTGGACGAGGCCCGTTGCCATCAGGGAACGGAACTGCCGCGCGACAAAATCAAGATGCCGGCGCAGCGTTGCCTCGAACCTGTCGCCCTCGGGCATGCCCATGAAGGCGGCGATCCGTGCAAGCCCGTCTGCATCTTCAGGCAGGCTGTGGGTTTGCTCGTCATTGAGCATTTGCAGCCGATGCTCGACGGTGCGCAGGAAAATATAGGCCTCGGCCAGTCCGGCTCTTGCCTCTCCGGGCAGCCTGCCCAGCCTTTCAAGCACGTCAAGCAGCGCCAGCGTGCCCGGCGTCTGCAATTGCCGCTCCCGACCGCCGGCGATCAGCTGATGCGTCTGCACCAGAAACTCGATCTCGCGAATGCCGCCGATACCAAGTTTCACATTATGCCCCGCGATCCGGATCGCGTCATGCCCATGGTGGGAATGAATGAGCCCGATCATGTTGTTAACGTCATGGATTGCCGCAAAATCGAGGCTCTTGCGCCAAATAAAGGGCCGGATATGCTGAAGAAACGCCTGACCGACCGCGATGTCACCGGCGATTGGCCGCGCCTTGATCATGGCCGCGCGTTCCCAGCCCTTGCCAACGCTCTCATAATAGGTTTCAGCCGCCTCGATGGGCAGGGCGACAGGGGTTGCGGCCGGATCGGGGCGCAGTCGCAGATCGGTCCTGAAAACATAGCCGTCTTCGGTAAAATCCTGCAGCAGCTTTACAAGCTTCTGGGTAAAGCGGATCTGAAAGTCGCGCAGGCTGCGTTTGCCCGAATAGGCGCATCTGTCCGGGTCATAAAGCGCGATGAGGTCGACATCGCTGGAATAGTTCAGCTCGCCCGCGCCAAGTTTACCCATGCCCAGCAGCACGTAACCGCAATGATCGGACGGGTTTTTTGGGTCTGTCAGTTCGATTTCGCCTGCCGCCCCGGCGATCAGCAGCAGGCCATCGATTGCGCATTGCAATATCTGTTGCGCGAAGTCAGACAGGGCGCGCGTCACCTGTTGCAATGTCCAGTGTCCGGAAATATCGGCGATGGCAATGGTCAGCGCCGCCTGCGCCCGCAGTTCGCGGAGGGTTTTGCCCAGGCTGTCCGCGTCAATGCCCGGCGACGGTGTGTTGCGCAACAGTGTTGCAATCTGTTGCATCACCTTGTCGGGGCCGTCTTTGGCGATCTGCAGATAATGTTCGGGATGCCGCAGCAGCAAGCGGGTGAGAAACGGAGTTGTGCCGAACAGACATGCCAGCAAGGCGTTACTGGTCGGGTTGTCGTTCAGCGTGGCAAAGGCCGCGTCGCTGTGTTTCTGTATCCGGGCTGTCCATTCCGCATACCGCTCCCCGGCCTGCGTTTCATCGAATGGGGGCGGTAGATTCTGTGTGCCAGATATCGCCGCTAAAAAGGGAAAATCATGCATGCTGTCGGTGTCTTGCTGCGGATTGCTGTGATAGTTCTAATCGATCATGGCGCTTTTGTCCGCAAGATGTATCCTGTGTGTGCAATATTGAACGACCAATGATCCGAAGTCAGGAGCAGCGGGCCCTTCCGTGCTGAAACGCTCAACTCATCTGCTGGCCCGCAGTCTCGCGGCACTGCTTGCGATCGTCACCATCTTGCTGGCATTGCTTGTCTGGCGGTTGGCCAGCGGGCCGGTATCGCTGAAATTTCTCGACAGTTATCTGGCCGCGTTTCTAAGCGAAGCGGTGCCTGGCTATCGCTGGTCGTTTGATGAAACATTGCTTGACTGGCGCGATCTCCGCCCGGCGCTGGAGGTTACGGTAACCGGTGTCAGAGTGCGCGACGAAGCGGGTAATCTGGTCGCGCGCGTTCCGCGGCTTGATCTCGGTCTGAGCGCGCGCGGTCTGTTCGAGGGTAAGCTCGTGCCGTTGCGGGTTGTTCTGCAAGGGCCTTGGATCACGCTTATTCGCGGCGAGGACGGCCGCTTCGGATTGGGGATCGCGGTGCCGGAGCCGGGTGCGCAGGGAGCGGCGGAGCCATCCAACCGTTTTTCCGATCTGACGGGCCGTGTTTTCACCGCATTGTCGTCGACGCCGGAGGCCAATGGCGCGCTGCTGCAAAGTTTTGCCATACGCGATGCGCAGGTGGTTTATCGCGATGCGCGGCTCGGGACAGTCTGGCGCGCCCGGCAGGCGGGGTTTGAATTCGAGCGCGCGGTGGATGGCGGCATTCTGGGGGAAGGCGCCGCCAATATCGAAATAGACAAGCAGGTCTGGGCACTGGGCTTGAGCGGACGTTTCGATCCCATGCTGCTCGAAACCCGCGTCGATGTCGCATTCGCCGATGTCGAGCCATTTCACCTGGCGCAGGAAAATGAAGGTTTGAAATCCCTGGACCGGTTCCGCCTGCCGGTCAGCGGCACGGTAGGGCTGGTGCTTGGTCAGACCGGTGCGCTGCGTTCGGTGCGTGCGAAAATGGTCGGCGGGCCGGGCCATTTGCTTGCGCCCGAGGTCGAAGGCGGTGTTGTGCCCCTTGAACGTCTGGCGGTTGATCTCAATTACGATACGGTCGTAAAAATATTATCCGTACACAGCTTTTCCATGCGGGATGAAGGCTGGCGGTTGGGCGCGCGCGGGCAGGTTGACCTAGCCGGCGACAGTCCGGCTGTGCGACTGTCAGGCAGTATAACGGACTTGCCGACCGAACGTTTCAAACGGCTGTGGCCCGAGCAGCTTGCGACCGGCTCGCGTCGCTGGTTTCTTGACAATATGGCGGACGGGATTATCGATCGCGCGGAAATCGAGGCCGATATCCCAACAGGTGTGATCGGTGTCGGGCCTTTGCCTGATGAGGCATTGCGCCTGACGATGAAATTCCGCGATGTCACCGCACATTATATGCGGCCCATGCCGCCTTTGCAGGCCGCGCGGGGCGAAGGGCTCCTGACAGGGCGCAATTTCACCGTAAATGTGGAGGAAGCGACAGTGCTCGAGCGGCTGACGGTATCTGAAGGCACGGTCGAGATCACCGATCTGCATCTGCCCGACAAGCCCGCGGCGGTAGGGCTTGTCCTGCGCGGGACAGCGGCGGACACATTACGGCTGATCGATCATGAACCGCTGCAATATCCGACAAAATTCGGGATCGATCCCGACAAAATCGACGGCGTAGCGGCCACGCGGTTGCGGCTTGATTTGTTGCTGGCAAAACAGACAAATCTTGAGGATATCAATTTCGCCGCCGCCGCAAACCTGCAGAATATACGCATACCCGAGGTGTTGAACGGAACCGCACTTGATGATGGCGAATTTTTGCTGCAGGTGAACCGGGCGGGTCTTGAGGCGAACGGAACGGCGCAATTTGGTGATGTGCCGGCCGATATCCGCTGGCGGCAGGCTTTTGGCGCACCGCCCGATACCCTGTCGAGTACATTTGATGTGAACACAAGCGCCGATGAAACGCAGCTGGCTGCGCTGGGCTTCCCGACTGTTGGTCTTGTCGAGGGGCCTGCCAAGCTTGCCATACAAATGTGGGGTAATGGTGCGAAAATCGTCCATGGCAAGCTGCAGGGGGATTTGACCGGTGCGGTCCTGATTGCCGATCCGCTGAGCTGGCGCAAACCGGCCGGAGAGAAGGCAGAAATTACATTCGACTTTTCGCTGCCCGATGATGATGGCAATGCCGGAAAACTGAGCGATATCAGGCTGACTGGTGATGAGATCGCCGTTGCCGGCAATATTGTGCTTGCCGCTGGCGGGCCGCCTGCGAGCATTACGCTCGATCGCTTGCAACTGGGGCCTGAAAACAATTTGTCCGGACGCGCCATATTTGCGCCTGACGGCTATTACCAGATTACCGCGCGTGGTGTGTCCGCCGATATTGCCGCGCCGCTTGCCGAGCTGCTGCAGCCTGATGACAAGGCAAAGGATACAGAAACCCTGCCCTACAGGCTGGACGCAGAAATCGACCGGCTGCATATCGGTCAGGGCGTCAAATTGCAGGATGTATCGGCAACGGGCGAATTTGATGGCAAAACGTTCCAGGTGCTGGCGGCGCGGGGGAATTTCCGGCCTGATGCGCCGCTTGCGGTGAATTTGACCCCGATCGACGGTGAGCGGCATTTGACGCTGACAAGCCAGGATGCGGGGCTCAGCCTGAAGGCGCTGGATTTACTGCGCGAAGGGGTCGGGGGCAGCTTGCGTTTTGATGCGGTATTTCGCGATAAAGCACCGCGTGACAAGCCCGGCAACCCACCGATGGACGGGCAGGTCAATATAAAGGGAATCAAAATCCGCAATACGCCGATACTGGCGCGAATTCTTACGGTCGGGTCGTTGACGGGCATGCGCGATCTATTGACCGGCAGCGGCATCTCTTTCGACCGCGTCATTGTGCCGTTTTCCTACCGTGATGCGATGATAGCGTTTACCGATGCCTATGCATCGGGGTCGGCATTGGGGATTACGGCGAATGGCACGTTCGATCCGGCCAGGGATCGGTTCGACCTGAAGGGGACCGTCATCCCCGCCTATACGCTTAACAGCGTTTTTGGAAAATTGCCGATTCTCGGCCAGGTGCTGACAGGCGGCAAGAATGAAGGGGTGTTCGCAATGAACTATACGCTGAGCGGCCCATCCGAGAATCCAAAGATTGGCGTCAATCCCCTGTCAGCCTTGACGCCCGGATTTCTGCGCCGGATTTTTGATATTGGTGATGCGATACCGGGTGCGGCCTCACCTGACGCCACGCCAGCAGAAGCGCAAACAGCGCCTGCTGCCCCGTCACCCACAGAACCTGAAGCAATCGACACTCCCCAGTGATTTTGCCTCCCTCATGCGGTCCTCTTACCCGTTCATATGAAAATGTCCGGGGCAATTGACAGCCATGGCGGTTCGTTGAAAGCTGCCTGGATAAATATAGCTGCCACCCAACGGCGGGTGCAGAAATGTTGCGCGGCCCGGGCATCATGTGATGGCGCTGCGGCAGGCGCATAATATCGCAAACAAATATGCAGGGAGAATGAAACAATGGATGATGCAGCAAAGAAAACGGCGCTTCGGATGATTCCCTACGGGATCTATGTCCTGACGGCGAAATCAGGGGATAACATTGCGGCGGCGACCGTCAACTGGGTTACGCAAACCGCATTCGAACCGCCGCTTGTGGCGGTCGGGGTCAAAACCGACTCAGGTGCTTACGGGCTGATCAAGGAAACCAAATCCTTTGCACTGAACATGCTTGGCAAGGGACAGCAGGGAGTTGGCTTCACATTCTTCAAGCCGGCGGAACTTGATGGCGACAAGATCAGCGGTGAGCCGTTCACAGCGGGCGAAAACGGCGCGCCGATCCTGAGCAATGCGATCGCGTCGGTTGAATGCAAGGTGACCGATATCGTCGAGCAGGGCGATCACCATATCGTGGTCGGCCAGGTGACCGCGGCCAATGTCGCAAAGCAACCAGATGGCCGCCCCGATGAGGCGATTCTGGAAATGAAGGATCTGGGCGACAAAGTATTCTATGGCGGCTGAGGCCGGGAATTGATTGTCGGTGGAGTTATCTCCGCTTGGCGTGAAAAAGCAAAAGCAGATGCACCGCCTGCCCGGATGCAGGCGGTGCATCTTTGTCTTCATACAGATGAAATCCCGGATGTTGCCCTAACTGGCCATCCCTGCCGCCCGGTGGTCGGGTCGCGGGGGCAGTGGATCAGCGCGACCGGGCAAGCGCGGTCTTGGCCTCCTGCCACAGCGCCTCCATCTCCGAAAGGCTGGCATCGTCAACCGATCGTCCGGCATCGCGCAATGCGGTTTCGATATAACGGAAACGCATTTCGAATTTTCGGTTCGCGTCGCGGGCGGCCTGTTCCGGGTCGATCTTGAGGTGGCGCGCCATATTCGTCACTGAAAACAGCAAATCGCCAACCTCTTCCGCAATGTTGTCTGTTGCCGCTCCCGATATGATGGCTTGTTCCAGTTCATCGGTTTCCTCACGGATCTTGGCAAGCACGGCTTGCGTCTCGGGCCAGTCGAAACCGACGCGTGCGGCGCGTTTTTGCAGCTTTTCCGCCCGCATGAGCGCGGGCAGCGCCTGCGGGATACCGTCCAGCGTACCGGCAGGGGCGCCGGCGTCGCCAGCCGCGTTGCGTTCGGCGGCCTTGATGGTTTCCCAATTTTCGCTATGGCTCGGCTTCGCCGCACCGCCGGGTGCGGTGTTCCCGTCCGCTTGCGGGTCTTGCCCGAAAACATGCGGGTGCCGACGGATCATCTTATCGCAGATCGCATTTACAACATCGGTGAAATTGAAAGCCTCTGCCTCATCCGCAATCTGGGCGTGATAGACGACCTGTAACAGCAGATCGCCAAGCTCGTCCTTCAGTGCCGGCATATCGTCTGTCGCGATCGCATCGGCAACTTCATAAGCTTCTTCGATCGTGTAGGGGGCGATTGTCGCAAAAGTCTGCACCTGGTCCCATGGGCAGCCATCAGGACCGCGCAATCGCGCCATAATTCGCAGCAGGCGTTCGATATCGTGGCCGACGGGATCGTCAGAAGGTGACATATCAGGATAACGGTCCCTGCCAGTCCGTGACGATCGTCTCCAGTTCCGGACGCGGGCGCTCCTTCGGCGGTTCGATCGCAGTACCGATATAGATGAAACCGGCAAGTTGTTCGTCCCCTGTCACTCCCAGCGCGTTCAGCACCTTTGGATGATAGGCGCACCATTCGGTAATCCATTGCGCGGCGAACCCCAAAGCATCCGCCGCATGCAGAATATTCTGGCAGGCCGCGCCGCAGGACAATTGCTGTTCCCAAACCGGAACTTTATGCGATGCCAGCGGGCTTGAGACCACGGCGATCACAAGCGGCGCGCGGGTGAATTTCTCACCCTCCAGTGCAAGCTTTGCATCGCTGGCATCTGCCTCGATATCGCGATAGGCATCGCGTAACACCGCGCCGAGCTTCTGCCGTCCCTCGCCGCGTAACAGGATAAACCGCCAGGGTGCGATCTTGCCGTGGTCTGGGACCCGGGCAGCTGCGGTCAGGATCTGTTTGATTTGCGCCGCATCGGGGCCGGGCTCGGTCATATTGCGTGCAAGAACCGATCGCCGCGTCAGTAGCCGTTCGATTGCCGTATTGCCCATTTTGCGATCCCTGTAGCTGCGTGATCCGCACTGTCTGGCGGTTTGTTATTATCAGCGGATAGTAAGCCAGCTTGCCATGCTGTTTCCAGTTTCCTTGCTCTTACGCGGCGGCTATCGGTTTTGGGTGGCCGCCGCATAAAGCGCGATGGCCGCGGCGTTCGACACATTCAGGCTCGGAAAGCCGGGTTCTGTCGGCAGGCGGAGGAGATAGTCGCATTTCTTTTGCGTCAGGGCGCGGATGCCACTGCCTTCGGCCCCCAGGACCAGGGCGATATTACCATCAAGGGCCGCGCTTGTGATCGGCTGGCTTGCCGCGGAATCAAGACCGACGCGCCAAAAACCCAATTCGGCAAGTTGGTCTAATGTACGTGCAAGATTGGTCACTTTCACCATCGGCACATGCTCCAGCGCGCCGGACGCGGTTTTTGCCAGAACCGCGCTTTCCCCCGCTGCGTTGCGGCCCGTCACGATCAGCGCGACCGCGCCGAAAGCCGCGCAGGAGCGTAGAATCGCGCCGACATTATGGGGGTCTGTCACCTGATCGAGGATACAGACGATCTGGCGTTCCTTATCCTGCTTGCGCGATACAAGCGTTTGCAGATCGATGTCGGGTAATGGGCTGACGGCAAGCGCAACCCCCTGATGTACCGCATTTTCGGGCAACAGACGGGCGATTGCATCGGCTTTCGCGATTTCCGGGGTCAGTTTTGACTCCGCAATTTCGCGACCGAGCTGATTTGCGCCATTTTCGGTGGTCACAAGCCGCCATTTGCGCCTTGCGGGATTGCACAGGGCAGCAGCCACCGCATGCAGCCCATATAACCAGAACTGGTTCTGATTGCCCCCGGTTTTGGGAGCATGGGATGCCTTGGATGATATAGAAGGGCGCTTGCGTCTGACCATGGATATTTTATATGGTGGCTTTGGCGATGACGCAATCTATGCCGGTTTCTGCATGCCGCTGCCGGATCGGAGATTTTATCAGTCAAATTACACCGGAAATGGGTTGACATTGACGGCTGTTAGCACGTATTCGGACTGCCCCAGACATGGCGCGTGCGCAGGCTTATGCTTTGCTTCGCGCCTTTGTTTGTGTCTGCTGTATTGGTGCCCGGAAGGTGCGAATTGGCGGCGATCTTGCGGTGTGCTGTGGTGAGAGCAGTGCAATTGCCCCGGATGGAGGGGTGCCCGAGCGGTTAAAGGGGACGGGCTGTAAACCCGTTGGCTATGCCTACGTTGGTTCGAATCCAACCCCCTCCACCAT